>Ga0209103_1000382_pt1 | contig 13858 bp, 12 predicted proteins | sample 4C3metaG_FD_184152 | JGI IMG/M metagenome (GOLD analysis project Ga0209103, IMG submission 184152) | Freshwater bacterial and archeal communities from Indian Creek, Illinois, USA - 4C3 metaG (SPAdes) (version 2) | ecosystem: Environmental > Aquatic > Freshwater > Unclassified | place: USA...
CGATGGTCCACACCGTGCCGGCGGCGCCGTCGAAGCCATGCAGCGCCCGTTCCGGCAACAGCCGCGCGCGCGGCAGGCGTGCCGTCTCGATCACCACCGACGCCTGTTCGCCCACCACCGGCATGATGGGGCATGAGCGGCAGCGCAGATGGACGCGGCGCTCCTCCGTCACGCGATCGGCCTCGAGCCCGATGCGCACGATCTCGGCCGCGACGGGGTGGCCGGGACGGCTGCGCAGCGTCACCATCCCGGTCTGGCCGGGGGCGAGGTCGCCGGCGCGGCCCTCGTCAATGAAAGCCTGCATCCAGATGCTGTCGGGGGCGACCAGCGTGAACACCGCCTCGCCCGGATTGAGCGCCGCGCCCGCCTCGCGCGAGCGGGCGATCACCACGGCGTCGAAGGGTGCGCGCAGCGTGTGCTTGTCGAGCGCCGCGCGTTCGGTCTGGAGATTCGCCAGCGCCTCGGCCCGGGCTGCGCGCGCCACGGCGGCATCGGCCCGGTTCACCAGCAGATCGACGCGGGCGAGTTCCTGCTCGGTTTCGGCCAATTCGGCCGCCTCCTGGCTGCCGACGCCGCGATTGGCGAGGTCGCGCCGAGGCCGAAGACCGTGACCGGCACGTCCCGCTCAAAGGCAGCGACGGGCACGGACAGCGCGCGGCTTCCCGCATACCACCAGACGCCAATGGCGGCCGTCGCGGCGACAAGCGCGATCAGGGCAAGGCGGGGAATGCGCGGGCGGCGGAGTCCCTTCATGTCGTCACACCCGTTCGCCGGAACCGCGATCCAGCCCGTGGCGGGCAGGTCTCTCGATCTGCGGCGGCGCTTCCCTGCCGATGGCGGGAGGGCTGGCCGGTGCCGGCGGATGTGCGGGCGTCAGGCCGGACGTGACCTCGACGGCGACCTAGCCGGCGGCCAGCAGAAGCGCGCGACGCTCCGGCATCAGAAGGGCAGCACGGTGGTGGCGCGGTCGGTCATGCGGCGCGCCATCTCGGGCGGCTGGGCCGGGCGCACGTCCTCGATCAGCGCCTCAGGGCCGAGGCCGGCATTGGGCAGGTAGAGCGCGCAGACCTCGGTACGGACGCCGGCGCGCACGATGCCTTCCAGCATCTGCTTTGGCGTGGCGTTCATCGGGCGCAGCGGCGTGGCAGCCGGGCCGGGCGGCTCACGCCGCGCCAGGTCGCCGGCGGGGCCGCACAGCATCACCTCGACGGTGGCGCCCTGCGCGCGCATCGCATTCAGCAGCACGAAGGCCATGCCCTGCACCTGCGGGTCGGCGGCGGTGACGAGGGCGAGGACGCGCGGCGCCTCCTGCCCGGTGGCCGGCGCGTGCGGCAGCGCCAGCGCCGCGGCGAACAGGGCGGTGGCGGCGAGGCGCTTGAGGGTCCGGGGCATCACGATACTCCTTGGCAGGGAAAGCTTCGGGGGGTCAGGGCTGCGGCGCGCAGTAGAGCCGGTAGAGGGTTTCCAGGATTTCGCGCAGCTCGCGGCTGGCGACGCGGTAATAGATGGTCTGGCCGTCGCGGCGCGCCTCGACCAGCCGCTGGTCGCGCATCCGTGCCAGGTGCTGCGACAGCGCCGCCGGGCTCAGCCCGACCAGCTCTGCCAGCCGCCCGACCGACTTCTCGCCGTCCAGCAGGTGGCACAGCGCCAGCCATGCGCCAGGGTGGACAGGACCCGCGCGGCCTCCTCGGCACGCGCCGCCATCACCGCCGGATCGACCGGCACCAGCATCTTGTCGGATACGGCCTCTGACATCTTGCATTTTTGCGAAATTACGAATATCTTATAACAGTAAGATACAACGGAGAGCCTCGCATGGTCAACATCGGATCCCTCGACCGGACGCTGCGCTTCGCGCTCGGCGCCGCCCTGCTGGTGGCGGCCTTCCTGCCCGCACTCGGCGAGCTTGGTGCCTGGCGCTTCGTGCTCATCGGCCTCGGCGCCGTGGCGCTGGGCACCGCGGCGCTGCGCATCTGCCCCGCCTACATGCTGCTTGGCGTGCGCAGCTGCCCAGCCGAGAAGCCGCGCGCATGACCGCGACCGAATTCACGCCGCTCGCCTCGACGCTGGGCGGCGCCCTGATCGGGCTGGCCGGCGTCATGCTGTTCCTCTCGCACGGGCGGATCGCGGGGGTGAGCGGCATCGCCTCGGGCCTGCTCACCACGCGCCCCGACGCCGCCTGGTCCGGCCGGCTGGCCTTCGTGCTCGGGCTGGTCGCCGCACCATTGCTGCTGCTGGCGCTGACCGGCGCGCTGCCGGCGCAGACCATCGCAGCCGGCCCGGCGCTGCTCGCCCTGGCGGGGCTGCTGGTGGGCTTCGGCGCGGTGCTGGGCAATGGCTGCACCTCGGGCCACGGGGTGTGCGGCCTGGCCAGGCTTTCCCCGCGCTCGCTGGCGGCGACGCTCGCTTTCATGGCGACCGGCTTCGCCACCGTCTTCCTGATGCGGCATGTGCTGTGAGCCCGACATTCTCGCTTCCCGCGCAATTCGCCGCCGGGCTGATCTTCGGCCTCGGGCTCATCCTGGCCGGCATGGCCGACCCGGCGAAGGTGCTCAACTTCCTCGACCTGGGCGGCATCGCCACCGGGCAATGGGATCCGAGCCTCGCCTTCGTCATGGTAGGTGCCATCGGCGTCGCCTTCCTGGGCTTCCGGCTGGCTGCGCGGCGCGGCAGGCCGGTCTTCGCCGCCGCCTTCCCGGCGCCGCCGGCGCCGCGTCTGGAGGGCCGGCTGCTGGCCGGGGCGGCGCTGTTCGGCATCGGCTGGGGCCTGGCCGGCTTCTGTCCGGGGCCGGCGCTGGTCTCGCTCGGCACCGGCAGCACAGGCGCGGTGGTCTTCGTGGCGGCGATGCTGCTCGGCATGGTCGGCGCCACCTGGCTGTCGGGCCGCCTGCGCGCCACCCGGACGCAAACCGAAGGAGCCAAGGCATGACCTCGATCCCGCGGCTGGGCGCATCACCTCCGGCGGCGCCGATGCCATCATCGCCCATATCCGCGACCGCGGCCTCACGCTCGAATGGCTGATCGAGACGCATGTGCATGCCGACCATCTCTCGGCGGCGCCCTACATCCAGGAACGCCTCGGCGGGAAGATCGGCATCGGCGCGCGCATCACCGTCGTGCAGGAGGTGTTCGGCAAGGTGTTCAACGAGGGCACCGAATTCCGCCGTGATGCGCGCGCTCGGCGGGGAGAGCGGGGCGGTTGCCCGGCCGGGCTGACGCTGGTGGGCTCGGGCGTCTGGGCGCCGTCCAAGGTGATCTCGACCAACGCGCAATGGATGCCATCGGGCGTCGAATGGGTGCGCGAGGCGGCCGCCGAGGTCGACCCTGTCGGCAACCGCGTTCCGCTACGATTTCCTGGTGGTCGCCGGGCTTGAGCTCAACTACGGCGGCATCGAGGGGCTGAGCGAGGAACTGATCGGCCGCGAGGGAATCGGCAACATCTATGGTGGCCCCGAGGCCGCGCTGGCGACCTGGCGCGCGTCGCCAGGGCGCGGCGGCCATTCGCTGGTTTTCAGGCACTCAGCGAAGGTTGGAATGCGGGTTCCTCGTCCGCCGAGAGCGGCGATTTGCCTGCCATGGCCTGCACCCGTGAAGCGATGCCGCCAGCGAATCAGCCCGACAAGCGTTGGTCATCCCGCCTGAGATTGAATCGGCAAAGGCCTTCCGCGACGCGGGGTTGATGTGATTCAGCATTGGCGCGGGGCAGGAGGCCAGCGCCAATGGCTCGACCGCTTTCCCTGGATTTGCGCTTGCGCGTTGCCTCTGCGCTGACTGAAGGCCCGACCGTCGGAGAGACGGCGGCACGCTGAAGCATCATCCGATCAAACCGAATCGTTTGATCGGAAAAAGCTCTAGCCACTGAAGGGAACGTGCACCCATCCCTGCATCAGCACGCGCGCATTGCGGCTCATGATGGCCTTGGTGACCGTCCATTGCCCATCCACCTCAATCGCTTGTGAGCCGACACGCAACATGCCCGAAGGGTGGCCGAAGGACACGGACTCCCGCTCGCCGCCGCCGGCGGCCAAGTTTACCAGCGTGCCCGGCACGCCGGCCGCCGTCGCGATGGCGACCGAGGCGGTCCCCATCATCGCATGGTGCAGCTTGCCCATGGACATCGCGCGCACCAGCAGGTCCACATCGCCCTCACCGATCGCCTTGCCGCTGGATGAGACGTATTCACGCGGCGCCGAGACCCAGGCGAGCTTCGGCGTGTGCTGGCGCCGCGCAGCCTCCTCGACCGATTTGATCAGCCCCATTCGCAAGGCGCCATAAGCGCGGATCTTCTCCAATCGCGCCAGCGCCGCCGGATCACCGTTGATGTCGTCCTGCAACTCAGTGCCGCGATAACCGATGGCATCGGCTTCGAGGAAGATGGTGGGAATGCCAGAATTGATCATCGTCGCCTTGAAACTGCCGACCCCAGGCACCTCCAGAATGTCCACAAGCTTGCCAGTGGGGAACATCGAGCCGCCCTCCCCCTCCTCCGCCGGATCCATGAATTCCAGACGGATCTCGGCGGCCGGGAAGGTGACCCCGTCCAGCTCGAAATCACCCATCTCCTGCACGTCGCCGGCCGTCATCGGTACGTGGGCGATGATCGTCTTGCCGATATTGGCCTGCCAGATGCGAACGACGGCGATGCCATCGCGCGGCACGCGGGAGGGATCAATCAGCGCGTTGCGGATCGCGAAGGGGCCGACCGCGGCGGTCAGATTGCCGCAATTGCCGCTCCAATCCACAAACGGCTTGTCGATCGAGACCTGGCCGAACAGGTAGTCCACATCGTGATCCGCTCGGGTGCTGCGGCTGAGGATCACGCTCTTGCTCGTGCTGGAAGTGGCCGCCCCCATGCCGTCGGTCTGCTTGCCATAGGGGTCAGGGCTGCCGATCACGCGCAGGAGCAAACGGTCACGCGGCGGGCCGGGAAGCCGCGCGGCCTCGGGCAGATCGTCCAGCGCGAAGAAGACGCCCTTGCTGGTGCCGCCACGCATGTAGGTGGCGGGGATCCTGATCTGGGGTGCGTGTGCCATGCTCGCTTCCTGCATCGTGTTGGGGCGCGATGCTTCGCGCCGGTATCTGCTTGTGGTCAGCCCGCCTGCCGGGCCGGCCCCGCGGCCTCCAGGAAGTCCTGCGCGAAGCGCTGCAGCACGCCGCCCGCCTCATAGATCGAGACCTCCTCGGCGGTGTCCAGGCGGCAGGTCACCGGCAGCTCCACCATGCTGCCATCGCGGCGGTGGATCACCAGCATGAGGGTCGTGCGCGGGGTGCGCGAGCCGATCACGTCATAGGTTTCGGTGCCGTCGAGGCCCAGCGTCAGCCGGCTGGTGCCTGGCTGGAACTCCAGAGGCAGCACGCCCATGCCGATCAGGTTGGTGCGATGGATGCGCTCGAAGCCCTCGGCGACGATGGCCTCGACGCCGGCAAGCCGGACGCCCTTGGCCGCCCAGTCGCGCGAGGAGCCCTGCCCGTAATCGGCGCCCGCCACGATGATGAGTGGCTGCTTGCGCGCCATGTAGGTCTCGATGGCTTCCCACATGCGTACGACCTGGCCCTCGGGTTCGATCCGCGCCAGCGACCCCTGGCGCACGCTGCCATCCGGCTTCCGCGCCATCTCGTTGAGGAGTTGCGGATTGGCGAAGGTGGCGCGCTGGGCGGTCAGATGGTCGCCACGATGCGTCGCGTAGGAATTGAAATCCTCCTCCGGCAGGCCCATCGCCGCGAGGTACTCGCCAGCCGCGCTATCCAGCATGATGGCGTTGGAGGGCGAGAGGTGGTCCGTCGTGATGTTGTCGCCGAGAAGTGCCAATGGTCGCATGCCGCTGAGCGTGCGCTCGCCGGCCAGGGCGCCCTCCCAATAGGGCGGGCGGCGGATATAGGTGCTCGCTGCGCGCCAATCATAGAGAGGGCTGACCTTCTTGCGGGCACCCTGGTTGCCGAACATCGGCGCATAGACCTGGCGGAACTGCTCGGGCTTCACCGAGCGGGCGACCACCGCATCGATCTCCTCGTCGCTCGGCCAGACATCCCTGAGGCGGATTTCCTTGCCCTTCGCATCCACGCCCAGCACGTCGCGCTCGATGTCGAAGCGGATGGTGCCGGCGATCGCATAGGCGACGACCAGCGGCGGCGAGGCGAGGAAGGCCTGCTTCGCATAGGGGTGGATGCGGCCGTCAAAATTGCGGTTCCCGGAGAGCACCGCGGTCGCATAGAGATTGCGGTCAATGATCTCCTGCTGGATGGCCGGGTCGAGCGCGCCGGACATGCCGTTGCAGGTGGTGCAAGCGAAGGCGACCACGCCGAAGCCCAGCGCCTCCAGCTCCGTCGTCAGGCCCGCTTCATCCAGATACAGCGCCACCGTCCTGGAGCCGGGCGCGAGGGACGACTTCACCCAGGGCTTGCGCGTCAGCCCGGCGCGGTTCGCGTTGCGCGCCAACAGGCCGGCGGCGATGACGTTGCGCGGGTTGGAGGTGTTGGTGCAGCTGGTGATGGCCGCGATGATCACGGCGCCATCCGGCATCAGGTTGCCCTCCTGCGTCACGGGTCCCGCGATGCCACGCGCGGCCAGGTCCGAGACCGGCAGCCGGCGATGCGGGTTGGACGGTCCGGCCATGGTCCGCACCACGGTCGAGAGATCAAAGCGCAGCACGCGTTCATATTGTACCTTCGAGAGAGCGTCAGACCACAGGCCGGCGGTCTTCGCGTAGTTCTCCACCAGCCTGATCTGCGCTTCCTCGCGCCCCGTGAGGCGCAGGTAGTCTATGGTCTGCTGGTCGATCGAGAACATGGCGGCGGTGGCGCCGTATTCCGGGGCCATGTTGGAGATGGTGGCACGGTCGCCCAGCGTGAGGCTCGACGCCCCCTCCCCGTGGAATTCGAGCCAGGCGCCGACGACCTTCTCGCGGCGCAGGAACTCGGTCAGCGTCAGCACGATGTCGGTCGCGGTGATGCCCGGCCGGACCTTGCCGCTGAGCTCCACGCCGATAATGTCCGGCAGGCGCATCCAGGAGGCACGGCCGAGCATCACGTTCTCGGCCTCCAGCCCGCCCACGCCGATGGCGATGACGCCCAGCGCATCCACATGCGGGGTGTGGCTGTCCGTGCCGACCAGCGTATCGGGGAAAGCCACGCCATCCAACGTGTAGATGACCGGCGACATCCGCTCCAGATTGATCTGGTGCATGATGCCGTTGCCGGGGGGCACGATTTCCATATTCTCGAAGGCGTGGCGCGTCCATTCGATGAAGTGGAAGCGGTCCTCGTTGCGGCGATCCTCGATGGCGCGGTTCTTCGCGAAGGCATCCTTTTCGAAGCCCGCATGCTCGACAGCCAGCGAGTGATCCACGATGAGTTGCACCGGCACCACCGGATTCACCTTCGACGGATCGCCCCCCTTCTCGGCGATGGCGTCGCGCAGGCCGGCAAGGTCCACCAGCGCGGTCTGGCCCAGTATGTCGTGGCAGACGACGCGGGCCGGATACCAGGGGAAGTCGAGGTCGCGCCGGCGCTCGATCAGTTGCGCCAGGGCATCGTTCAGAAGTGCGGGATCGCAGCGGCGGACCAAATTCTCAGCCAACACGCGGGAGGTATAGGGCAGGGTCTCATAGGCGCCGGGCGTGATCGCCTCGATGGCGGCCCGAGCATCGAAAAACTCCAGCTCCGTGCCAGCCAGGCGCTTGCGGTATTGTGTGTTCATGGTTTGCTCCGTGCCGGGTTCAGCCCGGCGGTCTTCGTTCAATGCCAACACTGCGGAACCGCCGCGCCGCTGCATCGGCCCAGGCGACGGCCTGCCGCCCGCCACGCTCCGATCCGACGAAGATGCCATTCTGCGCGACCGGCACGGGTGCCGCCAGATGTCGTGGATCGGAATCTGGATCGAGTGCGCGCGCAAGCTCGCCTGATCCATCAACCCGATGGGAGCAAGCAGCCGCGCCGGAATTGCCATGCGCCTGGCCGAGGCGGCGGCCTCGACACCGATTTGCCGGGCTGCTGCCGCAACCCAGGCTGCTTCAGCCCAGGCTGGGCGCGCCTGACGCCGCCCGGCCTGCGTCAGCCTTCGTCGAAGCGCAGGTTGCGGGCGCGGATCAGCGCGCTCCACTTGGCGCCCTCGGCTGCCACGAACTGCTGCGCGCGCTCAACGCTGGTCCCTTCGGCCAGGAAGCCGAATTCCTGGATGCGCGTCTGGACGTCGGCCTGGCCCAGCGCATGCAGCGCCACCTGGTTGAGGCGCCGCACCGCGGCGTCGGGCGTGCGGGCCGGCACCCACCAACTCACGAAGCTGTAGGCCTCAAAGCCCGGCAGGATGGTCTCGCCCATCATCGGCACCTCGGGGATGGCCGAGACGCGACGGCTCGTCGTGACCGCGAGCGCGCGCAGCCCCCCCTGCCGGATCTGCCCCAGCGCCGCGGCGAGGTCGGCAAACATGAAGTCCACCGTGCCGGCGCGAATGTCGGTCAGAGCGGGCGCCGTGCCGCGATAGGGTACATGCGTGACCTGCGCGCCAGTGAGGTTGGCATAGAGCTCGGCCGCCATCTGGTGCGGCGTGCCGATGCCTGCCGTGGCGTAGGTGAAGCGCCCCGGATTGGCGCGCAGCACGCGGTCCCATTCGGCGACGTCCTGCGCCGGGAAGTTATCCCGCACGACAAGAACGAGCGGCGTGATCGTGAGGATGGAGACGGGGCGGAAATCCTCGATCCGGTAGCCGGGCTCGCGCGCCATGAAGGGCGCCAGAACGGCCGAGATGGCGGCCAGGAACACCGCATGCCCATCGGCCGGCTGCTGCGCCGCGTAGCGCGCCCCCACCATGCCGCCGGCTCCGGGGCGGTTCTCCACCACCATCGGCTGGCCGAGCATCTGCTGCACATGCGGTGCCATGGCGCGCGCCAGGATGTCGGGACTGCCGCCTGGCGCAAAGGGGTTGATCAGCCGCACCGGCTGGCTCGCGGCCCAGTCCACTCCTTGGGCGGCGCCCTGGGCCAGGGCCGGCCCGGCCAGGAGGCTGGGCGCCAACAGGGCGGCGCGGCGGGTGATGGGGCGCATCCATGGACTCCGGATCATCTTTCACCAGCTACTGGGGCCAAGTGCCCCACAATGCAAGCGCGGTTTTCCGAGGGCTTGCGCCATGCCGCGCATCATGACAGTGCGGCCACCTAACCATGCAAGGTCCTCGCGCCCCATGACCCCGCCCGATCCCGTGACGCTCGCCATCCTGAAGGGGCGCCTCGAACAGATCGCCGACGAGATGGACGCGACGCTCTATCGCAGCGCCTTCAACCCCATCATCGCCGAGGCGCGCGATGCCTGCCACGGGATCTACCACCCCGCCAACGGCGATACGCTGGTCCAGGGCACGCAGGGCCTGCCGATCTTCGTCGGCGCCATGTCCTTTGCGGTTCGTGCGGTCATAGAAAAGGTCACGCGCGAGGGTGGCCTCGATCCCGGCGACACCTTCCTCTTCAACGACCCCTATGCGGGCGGCACGCATCTGAACGATTTTCGCCTGGTGCGCCCCGTCTTCCATGACGGCCGGCTTTTCTGCTGGCTCGCCAGCGTGGGCCACTGGCTCGACATCGGGGGCAACGTGCCGGGCAACTTCAACGCCCGCGCCACGGAAAGCCACCAGGAGGGCGTGCGGTTCCCCCCCGTGAAGCTGATCCGGGCTGGCCGCCTCGACCAGGACATCATCGACATCCTGGCCGCCAATTCACGCGTGCCGCACTCCAACTGGGGCGACCTGAACGGCCAGCTCAACGCGCTCGACCTCGGCCAGCGCCGCCTCGGTTCGCTGCTGGGCGAATATGGCGCTTCGGTACTGGAGAGCGCCTGGTCCGCCCTGCTCGATCGCGCCGAGGCGCTGATGCGCGCCGAGATCGCGGCCCTGCCCGATGGCGCCTATGCCTTCGAGGATTTCCTCGACAATGACGGCATCAGCGACCAGGCACTTCGCATCGCGCTCGACATGACGGTGGAGGGCGACGCGCTGCACCTGGATTTCTCGCGCAGCTCGGATGCCTGCGCGGGGCCGCTCAACATCGCCCGCGCCACCGCCATCGCCTGCTGCTACGTGGCGCTCAAGCACGCCTTCCCCGAGGTGCCGGCCAATGCGGGCGTGCTGCGCGGCGTGCGTTTCACCCTCCCCGAGACCTCGCTGCTGAGCGCCGAGGCGCCGCGCCCGGTGGGCGGCTACACCGAGACGATCCTGCGCGTGATCGGCGTCGTCTTCGGGGCACTCGCCAAGGCCGATCCGTCCCGCGCGACGGCCGCGCCCTTCGGGACGATCAACGCGCTCTCCATGGCCGGCACGCGCGCCAATGGCTCACGCTTCGTGCTGTTTTCCTTCTTCGGCGGCGGCCTCGGTGGCAATCCGGAGGGCGATGGCCTGACCCATGCGAACAACCCGATCAGCACCGCCACCATGCCACCCGCCGAAATCCTGGAAGCCGCCCATCCCGTGATGTTCACGCAATGGGCGCTGCGCCCGGACAGCGCGGGGCCGGGCCGCCACCGCGGCGGCCTGGGCGCCATCTACGAAATCGAGGCGCTGGCCCCGGGCACGACGGAGGTCTTTCTATTGGGCGAGCGCGGCCGCTTCGCGCCCTTCGGCGTGCAGGGCGGCGGGCCTGCCGCGCTCAACCGCTTCAGCTGGACCAGGGATGGGAAGGCCTGGCACTTGCCGCCGCTGGCCAGCAAGATCGTGGGCGTGGAGTTGCCGCAAGGCGGGCGGCTCAGGCTCGAAACCCCGGGCGGCGGCGGCTGGGGCGATCCGGCGGAGCGCGACCCGGAAGCCCGCGCGCAGGACCTCCGCCAGGGCTATGTGACATGAGCGCGATCATCGGCGTGGATGTCGGCGGCACCTTCACCGACCTGTTCCTCTTTGACCCCGCGAGCGGCGAATTCCGCACCGCCAAGGTCCCCTCGCAGCGCGGCGACGAGGCGGCGGGCTTCCTCCAGGGCCTCTCGGCGCTCGGCGATGTCGCGAATTTCGGCGCCATCGTGCATGGCACCACCGTCGGCACCAATGCCCTGCTGGAGCGCAAGGGATGCAGGCTCGGCGTCATCACCACCGAGGGCTTCCGCGACGTGCTGGAGATGCGCCGGCGCGACCGCCCGCGCGCCTGGGGCCTCTGGGGCGATTTCACTCCCATCGCCGAGCGCGCGCTGCGCCGCGAGGTGCCGGAGCGCACCCTGGCCGACGGCACCATCCGCACGCCCGTGGACCTCGACGCCGTGCGCCAGGCCGCAGTCGCGCTGCTGGCCGAGGGGGCGGAGGCGGTGGCCCTCATCTTCATCAACAGCTACGCCAACCCGTCGAATGAACGCGCCGCCGCCGAGGCGCTGCGCGCCGCCTGGCCCAACGCCCATGTCAGCGTCTCCAGCGAGATCCTGCCCGAGATCCGCGAATTCGAGCGCGCGAGCACGACCGCGCTGAACGCCTATCTCCAGCCCAAGGTGGCCGATTACCTGGAGCGGCTGGAAGGCGCGCTGGCCAGCCGACGCTTCGCCGGGCGGTTCCACATCGTGCAGTCCAATGGCGGCATCATGTCCACGGCGCGGGCGCGGGCGACGCCGGCGCGCACCGCGCTCTCCGGCCCCGCGGCGGGCGTGATCGCGGCGGCGGCCATCGCGCGCGCGGCCGGTTTCGCACATGTCATCACGGGCGACCTCGGCGGCACCTCCTTCGACGTCTCGCTGGTGGTGGGCGGCGAGATGGCGCTTGCCGCGCAAACCACGGTGGATTTCGGACTGGTGATCCGCAGCCCCATGATCGAAATCACCACCATCGGGGCGGGCGGCGGCTCGATCGCACGGGTGGATGCGGGGGGCCTGCTGCAAGTGGGGCCCGAGAGCGCGGGCAGCCGCCCCGGCCCCGTCTGCTACGGCCAGGGCAACACGCGCCCCACGCTGACCGACGCCAACCTCGTGCTGGGCCGCATCAACGCGGCGCGGCCGATCGGCGGCGCGCTGGCCCGGCTGGACCGGGAGGCGGCGGAGGCCGCGATCCTCGCGCATGTGGGCGCGCCGCTCGGGCTCGACGCCGCCAGCGCGGCGGAGGCCATCATCCGCGTCGCCAATGCACGGATGGCAGGCGCGATCCGCCTCGTCTCCATCGAGCGCGGGCATGATCCGGGGGAATTCGCGCTGCTGCCCTTCGGCGGCGGCGGCGCGCTGCATGTGGGCGCCCTGCTGCGGGATGTGGGGCTGCGCGCGGCGCTCGTACCGCGCTTCCCCGGCATCACCTCCGCGCTGGGTTGCGTGCTGGCGGATGTGCGGCACGACGCGACCCGGACGCTCAACCTCGACCTCGCCGGCCTCGATGCCGAGGCACTCGGCAAACACCTGGCCGAGGCGGCGGCGGCCACGCGCGCCGTGGTGGCGGAGGCCGGGCTGCCGCTCACCGGCATCGAGAGCGTCTTCGAACTCGACATGCACTATGTCGGCCAGACGCACACGGTCGCGGTGCCGCTGGCGGGCGCCGAGGTGACCGAAGCCAGCATCCGCGCCGCCTTCGATGCAGCCTATGGCCGCGCCTTCTCGCGCCTGCTGCCCGGCATTGGCGTGCGTATCCTCGGCAGCCGCATCACCGCCATCGGCCGCCGGCCTGCCTTCGACATGGCGGCCCTCGCCCCGCCCGCCACGGGCCGCACAGCGCCGCTGGAGGTGCGCCAGGTGCGCTTCGACGGCGCCTGGTGGCCCACCCCCGTCTTCGCGCGGCTGGAGCTTCCGGCCGGGCATGTGGTGCAGGGCCCGGCCCTGCTGGAGCAGCCCGACACCACCATCCTCGTCGAACCCGGCCTGAGCGCCCGCACCGACACCCTCGGCAACCTCATCCTGGAGCGCGCATGAAGGATACGGCCCTGCTGCTCTGCGATTTGCAGAACGACTTCCTGCACCCCCGGGGCGCCTATGGCCGCGCCGGCCAGGGCGCGGCCGCCATCGCCGCCCTGCCAGCGCGCCTCGCGCCGCTGGCGCGGCGGCTTCGGGCGGCGGGCGGCGTGGTCATCTCCACGCATTTTACCCTGATCGCCGGGCGGGACGGAGAGCCGATGGTGGACCCGCACCTGCGTCGGCTGCGGCCCTTTCTCGCCAAGGGGGATTTCGCGCCTGGCTCCTGGGGCCACGCGTTGGTTGATGAACTCCAGCCGGCTGATTTCAGCGTGGAGAAGGTGGCCTATTCCGCCTTCCACCAGACGCGCCTCGAATGGGTGTTACGCAAGGCGGGCGTCACGCGGCTGCTGGTCTCGGGCATCGTCACCAATGGCGGCGTCACCTCGACCGCGCGCGACGCCCATGTGCGCGAATACGAAGTGACCGTGCTGAGCGATGGCTGCGCCGCCTTCACCGACGCACTGCACGAGACGGCCTTGGCCAGCCTCGCCTCCATCGCGCGGATCACGACCGTCGGGGAAGCGCTGCCTTGAGCGTCCTGCGCGATGCGGTGCGCCCGGAATTCACGGCCCCCGTCCTGGTCATAGGCAGCGGCGCGGCGGGCCTCGTCGCGGCACTTGCCGCCGCCGAATGCGGCGTGGAACCCGTCCTGCTGGAGCGCGATGCGCTGCCGCGCGGCTCCACCGCGCTCTCCGCCGGGCTCATCCCGGCGGCGGGCACGCGCTGGCAGAAGGCGCTCGGCATCGCGGATGATCCGGCGGGCTTCGCGTCGGATATCCAAAAGAAGGCGGGCGGCGCGGTCGATCCCGTGGCACTCGCGGCCATCACGCAGGCCGCCGCACCCACACTGGAATGGCTGGCCGACCGGCACGGGTTGGACTTCTCGCTCGTGCATGACTTCGACTACCCGGGCCATGGTCGCCGACGCATGCACGGCCTGCCGAGCCGCGCGGGCGCTGAATTGATGGACCGC
>Ga0209103_1000384_pt1 | contig 13848 bp, 18 predicted proteins | sample 4C3metaG_FD_184152 | JGI IMG/M metagenome (GOLD analysis project Ga0209103, IMG submission 184152) | Freshwater bacterial and archeal communities from Indian Creek, Illinois, USA - 4C3 metaG (SPAdes) (version 2) | ecosystem: Environmental > Aquatic > Freshwater > Unclassified | place: USA...
AATATACCCTGGTGTGAGTATACGGAAGAAATAAAAGCTGCAGATGATCTGGCGATCAAGCTAATATTACAGGAATCGGAAAATTAAACATGAGAGTTCCCGCTGTTACAAATTCTACTCCGATTATAGCTTTGGCATTTTTAGATCAACTTGATCTTTTAGGCAAACTTTTTGAAAAAGTTTATGTGCCACGACAGGTATATAATGAAGTGGCTGCAGATACAGAAAATAGGATTGGAGCCGATGGTCTGAAGAAGCAAATACATGAGGACCGTATCGTCCTATATGATATTATGGATAACAATTTTGTTGAATTGATGGTTGGCAGGTTGCACAAAGGAGAATTATCGGTGATGATTGCAGCAAAGGAACTCGGAATCACCTATGTCTTGATGGATGATGTATCCGCAAGAAAGATTGCAGAGAGTTATTCATTGGTTCCAATCGGAACGGTTGGTATTCTTAAACTGGCAAAAATGAATGGGCTACTGTCTGAAATAAAATCTTTACTCGATAAGTTGGTAGACAATAATTTTCGAATTTCGTTAAAGTTGTATAATGAAATTTTAAAGGATGTAAATGAGCTGTAATAGCATTTTTTGTAAGCAGTTTTGAAATAGATGTTTAGATGGAAGCTGTGACCGCCGTTTCCGTATCAGCGCTGACCATATATGATATGTGTAAAGCAGTTGACAGGGAAATGACTATAAGCGACTTGAGATTACTTGGGAAAACAGGAGGGAAGAGCGATTATGGCAAAGATTGTATCGATCAATATAAGTGAAAAGAAGGGCACTGTAAAAGTGCCTGTGCAATCAGCTCTTATGAAAGAAAATTTTGGTTTAGTCGGCGATGCTCATGCGGGAGATACCATAAGGCAGATAAGCCTTCTGGACAGCGAAAGTATTAAGGCCGCAAAAAAGCAGGGAATTTCAGTGGATATGGGAGATTTTGCGGAGAACATAACAACTGAGGGAATAGAATTATTGAACCTAAATATTGGAGATAAGCTTATAGTCGGAAACGGTGTCTTAGAAATAACTCAGATAGGTAAAAAGTGCCATCAAATGTGCGATGTGGGAAAAAGGGTAGGAGACTGCATAATGCCTAAACGAGGAATTTTTGCTAAAGTGATCAAAGGGGCAACAATATCAGTAGGCGACAACATCAAATATTGGGGACGGTTCTGTTGATTGCGAAATATTTAACAAATCATTACACTGTCTAGTTGACATATAGATTTTAAAAAAATTTGATAATCATTTGACAATGATTATCAATACTAATATAATGCTGTTAGGAAGTATTCTGAATTTTACTATCAGGGAGGATTCGTAGATGAAAAATATATCTATTATTTACTGGAGCGCAACGGGAAATACGGAGAAAATGGCGAAAGCTATTGCGGAAGGCACAAACGTCGGAGGTAATGTCGTCAAAGTGATTGAAGTTGGCAAAGCTTCAAAGAATGATGTCCTGAATGCTGATGCTATTGCATTGGGTTGTCCGTCTATGGGGGCTGAGGTTTTAGAAGAAGATGAAATGGAACCGTTTATACAATCTTTGGAAGCATACAACCTAAAAGATAAGCCCATGGCATTGTTCGGGTCATACGATTGGGGCGATGGACAATGGATGAGGGAATGGGAAGATAGAATGAAAAAACTTGGAGTTAATCTTGTGGACGAAGGATTGATCGTACAAAACACTCCTGATGAGGAAGCGCTGATGCAGTGCAGGCAGCTTGGCGCAAAGCTTATAAATTCGTAAAATATAATGCTTTCAGGAGGTTGGGGTTTTGGATAAATCGTTGCTGCGGGAATTTTTTATTTTGCTGAACTGGAAAGTATACCATGACACCGAGAGAGCCCAAAATATGTTCCAACGTTTTGACAAGGTGAAAACAAATGCTGTAAATTCGATGTTTGGTATGGAGGAATTTGGGAGAGTGACGCTCAAAACCTTAGGACATGGAGAAAATCACTGATACTAAGGAGATTTAGGAGGTTTCTGATTGAAAGTAGTAATTGTTGCAGGCACTCCGGCGGCAGGGAAAACATCTGTTATGCTGCATACATTAAGGTATATTCTTGCAGATGGAATCCGGGTGGCGGTATGTAAAATCGATTGTCTTGAAACATCGGACAACAGGGCTTACCTTCGCTTAAATATTCCGGTGACGGTAGGATTAAGCGATTACATATGCCCTGATCATTTCTATGTTTCCAATTTGGAAGAAATTTATAGTTGGGGCAAAGATCAAATGGCTGAGATTTTGGTGCTTGAAACAGCGGGACTGTGCCATCGCTGCGCGCCGGGCATTAAGGATTGTCTATCGATTTGCATTATTGACAATCTAAGCGGCATTGATACTCCGAAAAAAGTGGGGCCTATTTTGACAACTGCGGATGTTATAGTGGTCACTAAAGGAGATATAGTTTCTCAAGCCGAACGGGAGGTGTTCCGCAGAAGAATTGAAATGGTCAACCCTGTTGCTGATGTTTTAGAAATAAATGGTTTAACTGGGCAAGGGGCTTTGCGTTTAAAAAAATACGTATTGGGCAGTCCATCTGTCGATGGTTTAAGTGGGAAAGAACTCCGATATCCTATGCCGTCTGCGGTTTGCTCCTATTGTAACGGGGAAACAGTAATCGGCAGTCGCTACCAAATGGGGAATGTGAAAAAAATCGACTTTGGGAGGCTTAGTGATGGTTAAAAAAATTGCGGTGATGGGAGGACTCAATAAAAGTTGCGAAGCCGAGTTGATTCCGATAGTTGAGATTTATCCCGGCGAGATTATCGCTGTGGTGGGACCTACAGGTTCGGGGAAAAGTCAGCTCATTTCCGATATTGAATACTGGGCTGATAAGGATACGCCTTCGAGACGTCAAATTCTGATAAATGGGCTTTTGCCGGAAAAATTTGCCGCTCAAACAACTTTGCGCAGGCTGGTGGCGGAGATCTCACAAAACATGAATTTCGTCATCGATATGTCGGTAAGAGATTTTCTTATATTGCATGCTCAAAGCCGACAAGTTGAAAACGTTGAAAAAATTACACAAAAGGTGGTTGATTGCGCAAATCAATTGACCGGTGAGCCGTTGAAGATGGACGATAGTTTGACGTCATTGAGCGGAGGTCAGTCACGGTCATTGATGGTGGCAGATGTCGCACTTTTAAGCAATGCGCCTATCGTATTGATCGACGAAATTGAAAATGCCGGTATTAACCGCTTGGAGGCATTAAAGCTGCTTGCGGGACATAAGAAAGTGGTGTTGGTGGTAACTCACGATCCTATGCTTGCACTTATCGCAGATAAAAGAATCGTGATGAAAAACGGGGGTATGATAAAATTATTAACCGCAAGTCCCAATGATAAGGTGTGTTTGGACAGCTTGCTGCAAATAGATAAGGTGATGTGTGAGCTTCGTGAAAATATCAGACAAGGAGTAGATTTAAGCCAAGTAAAGATTAAGGAGGGAACAAATCTATATGAGCAGTGTGTTTCTGCATAGTCCTTTGAACATTAACCTTTCTCTGGTTGAAATGGTTAAAGCGGCTGCCCGAGAAATTGGCGTAAAATATGATACCGTGATCGATGTTAAAACTGCGACTTGTTATCAGCGGGAAAATGGCTTGCTGACCATAGATTACAGTAAAATGGAGGACATGACGATCACTTATGGCAGCGATTTTTCAATGACCAACAGAGATGAGGCGGGGAGTCTACTTTGTTCCTGCCCGGAGCGTTTCCCTTTACGTGATGAGCTCTCTTTGAGAGGTTTTAGCGATCCTAAAGGACATTTTCATCCAATATTTTTAATTCCTTTGCTTATAATCTTTAATCGTCAAATGATTTCGAAGGAACAGGCGCCTGAAAGCTGGAAGGATCTTCTGGATGAAAGATGGCGCGGGAAAATATTGTTTCCTGAGCGGCATTTACCTGCATGCAGAGCAATTTTAGCTTTGATGCGATATCAATTTCCTGACCGATTCGATAAGTTTTTAGAAAATATAGTGTTTAAAGGTTCTCCGGTGGATGTTAAAAATGCAGTTGACGAAGGGCAATATCCCTTAGGAATAAATAAAGTTTCTTTTGCCAGATATGCCCGGCATAAGAATGTAACCATGGTTTGGCCTAAAGAAGGGGCTTTTTGCCTACCGAACACCATGGTTTTCAAAAAAAATGCGAATAAAACTTTGTTTGAGTTAGGCGAATACCTGCGTTCGCTTCCTGTACAGGATTTTTTCTTAAGGCAAGGCTATATCCCTGTGAGCGAGGGACTGCCCTTGCTGTCTGAAGCTGCAAAGAACGATTGTCGCGTTATATGGAAGGGTTGGGACTGGTTTTTTGAAATTGCCAAAGCCGCCAATAGTGAAGTAACAGAAATATAAATTTGAAAGGAAATGATTTTATGTTTAACAAACGAATTTTAAAGACGTTGGTAATATTTTTGGCTGTAGTTTTGCTATTTGTAGCGTCAAGTGAAATAGTAGCGGCTTCCGACAGAGTTATTTCTGTCAGGATAGATAACAGACCGGTTGCATTTGATGAAAATCCGCAGATAATCAGAGGGAGAGTAATGCTTCCGTTGAGAGCCATAGCTGATATGACAGGCGCTTCCGTTGATTGGGACGAGACGAGAGGAACAGTAACGTACAGTAAAAATGCAAATACAATCGTACTGGTCGTGGGTGAGGAAAATGCCAGCCTAAATGGCAGGCAAATTAAGCTGGATTCCCCTGCAATCATAGTAAGAGGACGCACATTGGTTCCATTGAGATTCGTATCTGAGTCACTTGGATTTGGAGTCGATTGGAATGGTAGGACCAGAAGGGTTTCGCTTATAACCAGGCTTGAGCGATTGAATTTACTCGGTCCGATTGCACCTTTGACTTTTCCATTTTTCCGTTTACAAGACGCCAATGCATTGAGCAGCATAACCACGCTGACTCAAGTTAACATAGCCCGTACGGTTGATATGCTGCGCGCACAAGCCTTAAGTGCAGATATGCACTTTGCGGCAATGCCTACGTATGTGGCGGCTAATCTCTATAACAGAGGAATTAATTTAAGATTGGTTAATGTTTCTGTTTGGGGAAATCTTTACATTGTAGGAGAGGGTGCTGCCCAGGTAAGATCATTAGAGGATTTAAGAGGGCAAAGACTCATTATTCCTTCGCGAGGGGATACCCCCGATCTTATTTTCCGTTTTCTGGCAGCCGGAAAAGGCTTAGACATCACACGGGACATGCAAATTGAGTATGTGCCTTCCCCTATGGAAGCGGCGGGGCTATTAGCGACAGGCAGAGCAAGATTTGCGGTTTTATCTGAACCTGCGGCTACATCGGCTATCCTTAGCGCACGTCAGGAGGGCAGAACTCTGGAAAGATTGATTCCGTTGCGAAAGGTTTGGGGAGAAGTGACAGGTAGCGCAGAACGGATACCTCAAGCCGGAATTGTGGCCTTACCTGCCATAGCAGACCGTGACGATATTATAAGGGCATTTAGCGAAGCTTATAGCCAAGCAACCGGCTGGGCCGTGGCAAACCCTGATGCTATGGGAGTTTTGGCCGCAAGTGGGATAGAGGGCTTAAGAGCTCCCGCGGCATCAAGTGCTCTTAGATTTTCTGAATTGAGATCCGTTCCGGCAATAGAAGTCAGACAAGAGCTTGAGTTTTATTTTAGAAAGTTACAAGAGTTGTCGCCCGATATAATTGGAGGTAGACTGCCGGATGCGGGTTTCTATTGGCAACCTGAATAAAATTTTCTATCCGATTGGGATATTATTAAGTATAGTCTTATGGGAGATTCTGGCGATGAGACTTGCCGCAGGCGCATTACCACGCTTGCGGCAGGTTTTTGATAGTCTGATCTCTTTTGCTGAAACAGGTGAATTATGGCGACACCTTTTTATTTCTTTGTACAGGTCGTTGACCGGGTTTGCCTTAGGTGCAGCGCTGGGATTTTTTACAGGTGCTGTCGCCGGTTTCAGCAAACCCCTATATTTTATGTTTAAGCCCTTGGTCGGTTCATTACTTGGCTTTCCGGCTGTGGTAGTGGTAATGCTTGCGATGGTATGGTTTGGTATAGGGGCTGGAGTGGCTATTTTCATAACAGCTCTTTTCACTTTTCCAATTGTGTATGTAAGTGTTATAGAGGGGATAAAGTTGTTGGATTCGCAGCTTCTTGAAATGGCCTCTGTTTATAAGATCTCAAAATGGCATTTATGGTGGAGTCTTTATCTGCCTGCTTTGGCGACTGCGATTCTGTCAGGTTTTGCTTTTGCCGCCGGAACTGCGTTTCGTAAGACAATAATGGCTGAGCTTTTAGGAAGCAATGATGGAGTGGGCTATGTAATGGCAATGACGCGCTTTGACCTCGATGCAGCAGGGCTTTTTGCGTGGGTTTTTGTATGTATTATTGTAGTAGCTTGCGTGGAATTAATACTCGTAAAACCCATTGCAGGATACTCGCGTATTTGGGGACTTGCGGAGAAGGTAAAAAAAATGGATGTGTAAGAATGATTAAGATTAAGGAATTAAAAAAGACTTCATCGTATTTTTGGATGATTCTGGGTGTTGTGATTTTCATAGCTTTATGGCATTTGATTTCACTTCGTTACAGTCCTATGTTTGTACCTTCCCCGGGAGAAACTATTACTGCTTTGATTGATCTTTTTAGTGTACCGGAGAGTATAACTCATGTATACTCTACTTTCTATCGGGTTATAGTCGCAATGGCGATTCTGACAATAACCGGCATAGCGCTGGGGATGATAGCTGGGTTTAATCCATGGATTGAGCAAATCATAAAACCTGTTAAAGATATTTTGATTGCGATACCTCCGGTTGCTTTGAGTCTCATGGCTATTTTTATGTTCGGAACCGGAATTGTGCAAACTGTTGCAATAGCGGTTGCGTTGGGGTTTCCCTTGCTTTATGGCGCGACAGTGACAGCGGTCAGATCAGTGAACATGGATCTGTTGGAAATGCTTGAGGTTTTTAAAGTCAAGAAAATTATTCTGGTTAAGGATGCATATCTGCCTGCTGTAATTTTTGCTATTATGCCAAACATCCTTTTGGCTTCAGGCTTGACAGTACGGCTTATGATTATGGCCGAAATAATCGTAGGTTTAGATAACGGAATAGGACATGCCATGAGCATTGCCAGAGTACATATGGCAACAGAGGATATCTTCGCCTGGATGCTGGTCATGGTAGCTGCAGTTTTAGCAATAGAAGGAGGTCTGCTTTATTTGGTTAAAAAACGTCTGTTAGCATGGCAGACTCAGAGTTAGAAAGCCATGCTGGAATTTAAAAAAGTCACCAAGTCTTTCGGCAAACGCACTATTTTGGAAAATGTCTCTATCCGCTTGGAGAATAACGGGATTTTAGCTATACTTGGCCCTTCCGGCATTGGAAAGACTACGATTCTGCGTATCGCTGCCGGAACCATTAAGCCTGATGCAGGGGAAATTCAATCCGATCTGCGAAGAATCGGCTTTATTTTTCAGGAACCAAGGTTGCTTCCGTGGAGGTCAGCTTTGGCTAATGTAACTCTTGTACTTAAGGGAAACAAAATGCTTACACACAATGATCAGATAGAAATGGCAATGTTTATGCTGGAGAGATTGGGATTAAAAGGGTTCGAACATTATTATCCCGCACAGTTAAGCGGTGGAATGCGACAACGGGTTGCAATAGCAAGAGCATTTGTAGTTGAACCTGATTTACTTTTGATGGATGAGCCTTTCACAGGACTTGATCTGGAACTTAAAGCCTCTTTGCAGAAGATGCTGATTCAGTTGCTTACATGGCGTCCCACGGCTATAATACATGTAACTCACGAACCCCAGGACGCGGTACTGTTTGCCGATTCGGCAATCATTCTTGCGGGAGAGCCGGGCAGGATCACTGCTAAGATTGACTTTGAACGTAAAAGAGAGAACAGAGACTTATTCTATGTTCAGGAACAAGCGGCGAAACTGGCGGAAATGCTGACGTTAAAGAAGTGACAAGGGTGACAAGGGGACGGGGTTATTGTCACGTCCGTCCCCCTGACATCCATCTGGCCGCCGATAAGGTTTGTTCCGGCTTCAATTCTTACAAAAGCCATGTTTTCGACGCCATACTTTTCGATTAATGCCTTGAGCTTATGTATATCAATATCGCCCTTGAACGGATCTGTGCACTTTACTTTCAATGCTTCATCGATAAAAATTTCTTCGACAGTCCCGCCGCATAGAGTAATGTGCGCCTTGAGGTTGTAAAGTGGTAATTAATAGGCACAACAGAACACGGCTTCACAAAAACTATTGATTGAAAAAACGCATTTCACAGGCTATATTTTCTCCGGCAGATGCAGTATAAAGAAGTTTATCAAAGGTTAACACCAATAATTCGGGAAGCTCGCGTTGTACGGTTTTTGCTGTGGCTAGGTGCCAGAGATCAGCTCCTCGCAGCGGCCACTTTGAGGCTAATTTTCTTATTTCGCCGGTGTCAGGGTCAATTCTTAACCTTCTCCATGGACCGGTGACTAAGGCTTCCAGGGAAGCATCTACTAATATTTCTGCCATCTCTCGTTCGCGTCTAATCCTGTTTAAAACGGCATGTACCTCCGTCAAAGCCAAGCTGGAAAGCAGGTGTATGGCATTAACGCCGGCATAGCGCAAAGCATGCTCGCTATGACTATCCTGCAGCAGCGTTGAGAGAACTGCCGAGCTGTCCCAGTAAATGACTGAAACATCATTTAAGCTCATTTGCTGCGATCCTCCTGTAAAAACTCTTGGGCTTTTTCTCCGCATAATGGAAGTGGCGGAGCCATCTTTAAATTGGTACGATTTGCAGGCTCTAACAAGCCGGCACGTTCAAGCTTAATCAGCCGAGCTGCCAGAGACAAAGATTCATTATCTATAGGCGCTAATCTCGCCACAGGCTTGCCTCTTTCTGTAAGAATTATTTCCGTACCCTTCTTTACCTCATTAACCAACCTGCTTAAATTCTCCTTTGCCTCCCGCATCCCAACGCTCAGTTTATACAAAATAATCACTCCTTATGTGGCCTTATGACTACAACATAATTGTAGTTAATGCGTCTCTTTGTGTCAAGCGACTTTTTGCTGCCTATTTTGCGGAAGGGTGTTGTATAGATCCTGCGCAGAAAAATAGGTAATCCAGCAGCCAAAGCCTTTAATGACGACTTCCTTTTATGACAAAGGGATGGAGTTAGTGACACATAACCTTTTTTTAGATAAGTTCCGCCATAAAAATGTCTTTTGTTTTAGAAAGTATGTATATAATATTTTCGGGTAAGACCATAAAAACTGAGTGCGACGCAATGGGAAGGACTGTGACAACAACCCCGTCCCCTTGTCACGCCAAAGAAATCAAAATAATCTATGTTTATTGAAACGAGATAGAAATTCGAGAAGTATTTGACAATGATTATTAATGCCAATATAATGAAGATGTGAAGGCGGGAACAGTTCAGACTATAGCGGTGGCTCTGGGTTTTCTGTTGCTATATATTGCCTTGATTACTGCCGTGAGAGCTGTGAACAGGGTTTTGCTTGAAATACTTGAGGTTTCTAGAGTCAATAAGATAATTTGGTTAGGATGCGTATCTGCTTGCCGTTATTTTTGCGATAACGTCGTATATTCTGTTGGCTTCAGGATTGACAGCAAGACTTCTAAAAACAAAGAAAAAAATAATTCATGAGGGAGAACAAATGATTAAGGTAAAAAATCTGACAAAGTTATACGGAATGGGAAGAACAGAGATAAGAGCATTAGATGGTGTTGATTTCGAACTTAAACAAGGCGAGTTTGTCGCGATACAGGGGCCTTCCGGATGCGGGAAATCCACGCTTTTGAATCTGATAGGGTGTCTTGAAAAGCCGACAAGCGGATCAGTCAATATTGACAGCACGGATACAGCGCAACTGGGAGATACGGAACTAGCCAGGATACGGAGGGAAAAAATTGGATTTATATTTCAACGTTACAATTTAATACATACGCTGAATGCGATTGAAAACGTGATGTTTCCGATGCTTTTTGCCGGAAAAGACGATAAAAAAGCATCGGAAAGAGCGGCGATGCTTCTTGAAATATTGGGAATGAAAGAAAGAATGAAGCACAAACCATTCGAGTTAAGCGGCGGAGAACAACAAAGAGTGGCTATTGCCAGAGCGCTTAGCAATGAACCTTTGCTTATAATCGGTGATGAACCGACCGGAAATCTTGACAGCAAATCCGGTGAGGCGGTGTTGAATATATTAACCGATCTAAATAAAAAAGGGCAAACTGTTGTAGTTGTTACTCATGACCCGGCGGTTGCCGGCATTACACATAGAGTTATGCAGATGAAGGACGGACGATTTCTAAATAACCATAAAACGCAGGAGGTACAAGGATGAAAAGGCTGAATACAGTGAAATTTGCGTACAGGAATCTGAAAGAACACAAACTTCGTTCAGCTTTAACTCTTCTAAGTATAGCGGTGAGTATTGCCGCAATAGTTTCACTTATAATCATAGGTCAAAGTATGGAACAAGCAGTCAGCAAAAGGCTTCAGGGAACGGTGGATGTTGTAAGAGTTTTTCCGGGGCATGTAATTCCCGGTAGAGATTTTGTACCATATGGGTCATTTACTGAAGAGGATGGACTGGCTGTTAAGGAAATTCCTGGAGTTGAAGCCGCTTCAAGTTGGATGATCGAGATTGCCGAAGCGGGATATCAAGGGAAGCTTGCTCCTATCGAATTGATGGGCGGAGATCCGGCTGATATCAGAGGCTTTTTAGGAGGTGTTGTAGAACTTGAAGAAGGAAGGTTAATAGATGAAGGCGCTGACAGAGAAGTGATACTCAGCACCTCAACCCTTGAACATATAAACCGTTGGCTTGATGCAGATATGAAAATCAATGATATTCTGACTATAAACGGCGTTGATTTCACCATCGTTGGCATAATGGCCTATGATATAGCGGGCATAGAGGTAAGCCACAGGGTCATGATGTCAAAAGCAGCCGTTGAAGAGATAACACAGTCTGAAGATGTGATGCTTATGCTAGTTCGCATTGAAGATTTAAGACGGGTCGATGAAATCAAAGAGGTTATCGAAGAGACCTTGGATGAAAGAAATGGTGTAAGCGGATTAACGACTGCAATTGCGGCTGAAAGTGTGCTTGATCAGGTTGGTATGGTGTTTCTTATAGTACAGGGTGTGGTTGTCAGCATCGCATTAATCGCACTAGTTGTCGGAGGAATAGGCATAATCAATATTATGCTTATGTCGGTTGCGGAAAGAACGCGCGAAATTGGAATAATGAAGGCGATAGGCGCGACAAACAAGGATGTGTTGTCGATGTTTTTGATGGAAGCGGCAGCTATCAGTCTGACAGGAGGATTGTTAGGGGTTTTGGCGGGCGTGGCAATAAGCGCAGTTGCAAGTACATTTATATCCGGTTTTATTATCGCTGATATGCCGCTCGTTGTAAGGCCTGCGGTTTTAGCAGGAGCATTGATCATGGCTCTTTTAACCGGTATTATCAGTGGTATTTATCCGGCCAGGAGAGCTGCAGCAATGAGACCTATTGAGGCGTTGAGGTATGAATAGACTTAAACTTAAGACTTAATTCCACTGCAGAAAGTGATTTTGCTGCAAAATCATACTTTAATGCACGGGAATTTGACCTTGCTTACCATCAAAGCAGACAAAATGGAAATAAGCGCAGGGTATGTCCATAACGGAAGCGAATCACTGACTAATATGCCAGCTGCTATTATCGCTCCCGCAATGGGGATTGGCAAGCCTGTAAAGTGGTTTTTATGGCTCTTTACGTTGAATCTTGCCAATCGAAACGCCCCGCACATTATATAAGTTAACGCAATGGCAATTCCGATAAAGCCTAAATCTTTAAGATGAGCTGAATAAGTCAAAATAGCCGGAGCTACCCCGAACGACACTAAATCCGAAAGGGAATCAAGTTCCTTTCCAAAATGCGAAACGGCATTTAGTTTGCATGCTATCTTTCCGTCTATGCAATCAAAAAAAGAGCTGATCAGGATCAAAGCAGCAGATAAGTGGTATTTCCCGTCGTATGCATAGATTATAGCCAGAACTCCACAAAGTAGGTTTAGGAAGGTTATTGTATTTGGTATTAATTTACAGCTCATGTCTGCGCTCCATATCTTTTTGAACATTCAAATCATAGAATAAAGCTCTAATTTTCTGCAAGTTGCTTTTAAGCGCGTGAACAGCCAAATAGATTACGCTTATCAAGAAAACAAACCAAAAAGTTACCAATCGTAGAGTCAGCGCTGACGCAATGCCAATCTCTATATCAAAGCCCATTGAAACAAACATAAAACTATACGCTGCTTCAAAAGAACCTAATCCGCCGGGAAACAGAGGTATCATCGCGATCATATACGAGAAGAGCGTTGCAACAGTAATTTCCGCGAAATCAATCCCTATACCGAGTGAGCGCACAATAATATAAGCTTTTACAGCATAAAGAATCCATATAACCAAAGCCTGAACAACTATCATCAAGAACAATCTGGTATTCTTGAATAAGGTTGCAACTGTCAGTTGAAGCCGGACCAGAAAAGATTCAGCCTTTATCTTGAAACGTTCAGGTATAAAAGAAATAGGGTTTATCAAAAAGCTTAGAGATTTAGGTGATTTTATGAAAAAAACAAGAAGCAGAAAAATCACTGCTAAGACAATCAAATACACGATAAAGAAAATCGTATTGGATATTTTTTCTGAGTATGAAGTCAGAAAGAATACCAACCCCGCTATGTTAAGAAATATAAATGCAGATAAGCTTATGGCTTTCTGAAGTATAAGCATGGAAACAGATGAAGTCAGCGAAAGGCCGGCATGAGATCTGAGGTAGTAGACTCGCGTCAGCTCGGAGCCGGTCTTTAGAGCAGGTGTTATACTTTCAACAAAAGTTCCAATCATATTTATGTAAATCATTTTGTTCCAGGAAACAGTATTTCCGATTACCTGCGAAGTCAGCCGCCATTGCCAGATTATAAGGAAAATTGTCAACATCTGTAGCAAAATAACTTGAATAAGGATTTTTATGTCCATAGCAATAAGGTGAGTCAATATTTCCTGAAAGTCCGCCATCCAAAGAAGCGCTGCCATGGCTACTAACGAAGCAGTGTATAAAAATATCTTTTTATAATCAATCATAATCAATATCTGCTTAATACCATTGTGGGGTACAATGCAAATCCCTCGATTCTGGAGACTGTCCAATCAGGTTCAAGAACAACTTTTGTTCCAGGCAAACCACCTCGTATGAGGATCTGAACATTTGAAGCGGCGCAATTTTGAAGATGACTTATAACCTTTTCGCGTGGTGTAACTTGCAATGCGACATGAACCATCGAAAACCCATGTAGGTCAAAGTTTTCTCCATCTGATTGAATAAAAGTAATTGCTGAGTTAAGATTCATCATTTTAATGAAACGTTTCCCTACTTCAACTGCATCTAAATTATTGTCAATGACTGTTATGTGTGCGCCTGTAAATTTATGTATGTAAATCGCGGTTAACGGGCACGGACCGCCGCCTATGCATAGAACTCTATCGTCGCATCTAATATAGGCAGCAGCAATTTCCTTGCTGACTCTTTTTTTGTAATAGATAGAAAGAATTCCAAGAACTAACGGCAGGTTTAATGCCAGTTTCTCAAAAAGACCTGTAATGCCAGTCCATGCTTTCATAATCACCAGCTCTCTACAAAACTAACATAATAAAGCGTATCGTTTGGTTTATCAACCCCGCAAAAAACAAAGCAAATATTATGGTTGAAACGCTTAAGAC
>Ga0209103_1000385_pt1 | contig 13844 bp, 10 predicted proteins | sample 4C3metaG_FD_184152 | JGI IMG/M metagenome (GOLD analysis project Ga0209103, IMG submission 184152) | Freshwater bacterial and archeal communities from Indian Creek, Illinois, USA - 4C3 metaG (SPAdes) (version 2) | ecosystem: Environmental > Aquatic > Freshwater > Unclassified | place: USA...
ACCCCACCGGTCGGACCGCAGGTTTTCGACACCGAGCAGCAGCGCCGCCTGCGCGCCATGCAGACGGCTCAGGGCCTGCGGGTGGATGGCGTGCCCGGCCCGGCGAGCCTGCGTCTGCTCGGCGCCGAAAACCCGGGCGGCCCGCAGTTGCGCCGCCATCTGGAGTGAACCGGCCATGTCGCTGATCCTCGAAGCCCTGCGTCGCTCGGAAGCCCAACGCCGGCTCGGTGCACCGCCCGACCTGCACGGTACGCTGGCCGCCCCGACCGCAGCACGACCGGGGCTTGGCCGCTGGATCGCTCCGATGCTGATCGCCGGCCTCGTGCTTGTGCTGCTTGTGCTGGCCCTGTTTTACGGCCAGCGCCCGCTGCCACCAGCCCCGGCTCCGCCGCCCGCAGCTGCACCACTCGCGCCCTCAGCAGCGGGGTCGCCGGATCACGCGGCCCTGCCGGCGGCCTCGGCCGGCGCACTGGCGCGCGAGCTCGATGCCCCGCTTTCTCCGCCAAGCCCTCCGGCAGCGGCAGCGTCAAGCGCAAGGCCGGAAGCCACGCCAGTGATGACGGCACCCGTGCCACTGCCGCCTTTGGCTGCGGCGCAGTCGGTACCGCACGTCGAGCTTGCACCCCAGCCCGCGGACCCTGCCACCACCGCGGCCCTGACCCTCGACCGGCTCGATGCCAGCAGCCGCGCCCAGTTGCCGCCCTTGCGGGTGTCGATGCACGTCTACGACCCCGATCCGGCACGGCGCTTTGTCCTGATCGACGGCCGTCGCCTGCGCGAGGGCGATCTGCTCACCGCCGATCTGCGCCTCGTTGCGATCGAGCGTGAGGGCCTGCTGTTCGATTGGCGCGGCCGCTCGCTGCACCTGCCGCGCTGATGCTGTTCGTCGATTCTCCCGGCCGGCAGCGCACACGCCTGCGTTGGGCCACACCCCTGCTGCTGCTGGTCTGCAGTGTCAGCGCCCTCGTGCTGGCCCTGCTCGACGCGCCCGCACGCGAGGCCCTGCTGCAACGCTGGGGGGCCGTGTCGGCGGCCAGTGCCGACTGGCGAGTGCTGCTGCAGGCCGACCGCATCGGCGGTCTGTTCAGCGCACTCGGTCTGCACGCCAGCGCCAGCCACCTGATCGGCAACCTGATCTTCCTGCTGGTGTTCGGTCTGCCGACCGAGCGTGCCTTGGGGCCCTGGCGGCTGCTGCTGCTGTTCGTGCTGGGCGGTGCTTTGGCCAACTTCGCCGCTGCGGTGTCGATGGATCGCCCCGACCGGGTGATTCTGGGCGCTTCCGGCGCGGTGTCGGTGCTGATCGGTGCCTACCTCGCGCTCTACCCGCGGGCGCGGCTCGGCGTGGTGCTACCACTCGGCCTGTGGCTGCAGTTCGTGCGGATGCCGGCCTCGGTGCTGATCCTGCTCTGGGCCCTGATGCAACTGCTGTTCACCTGGGCCGGACCGTCCTTCGGCGCGGTGGCCTGGTGGGCGCACCTGAGCGGCTTCCTGATCGGTCTGTGCGCCGCCCTCGCCCTGCGCGGCCGCCTTCAGCGCGAAGCGCGATTGCGCCGCTGAGGACCGCCAAGAGCTGAAGGATTGCGCTTCTATACTCGCAGCATGGATGCACCGTATTGGGACACCGTCCTCGACTGGATCTCGCGCCACCCGGTGGCGGCGGGGCTGGTCATCTTCCTGATCGCCTTCCTCGACGCTCTGCTGATCGTCGGCGTGGCGGTACCGGCCGCGCCTTTGCTGATTGCGGTCGGCGCCCTGGTCGGGCTCGGCCACATCGATCCGGCCTATGCCATCGCCTGCGCGACCGCCGGTGCCTTCCTCGGTGACGGTGTGAGCTACCTGGCCGGTCGCCGCTACGGCGACTCGCTGCGCCAGCGCTGGCCGTTTGCGCAAAACCCGGAGTGGCTGGAGCGTGGCGACCGTGCCTTCCGCCGGCACGGCATGAAGAGCCTGGTGATCGGCCGCTTCGTCGGCGCGGTGCGGCCCTTCATCCCGGCGATCGCCGGCATGGTGCGGATGCCGGCACCGAACTACATCGCCGCGACCGCCTTCGCTGCCCTGCTCTGGTCGCTGGCCTTCCTGTTGCCGGGCTGGTTGCTGGGCGCCTCGCTGGACCTGGTGGCAGCGGTGGCCGGTCGGCTGGCCATCGTGATCGGTCTGGTGCTGGCCCTGGTGGCGGCGATCTGGGGCCTTGTGTTCTACGTCTGGCGCTGGATGGCACCACGCACCCACGACCTGCTCGCGCAACTGCTGGCCTGGTCACACCGGCATCCGGTGCTGGGCCGTTACTCGGCGGCCTTGATCGATCCCAAACAGCGCGAATCGCCCTCGCTGCTGGTGTTCGCCGCCGGCCTGCTGCTGGCGGCCTGGGGCTTTTTCGAGCTGCTGGCCTCGGTCGGTGCCGGTCTTGCGCCTTCGCACCTCGACCTTGCCGTCCACCAGGCCATGTTCGGCCTGCGCCATCCGCTGGCCGACCCGGTGATGGGTTTCTTCGCCAGCCTGGGCGATCTCGTGGTGCTGGGCCCGGCGGTGGCCCTGGTGGCCGCTTGGCTGTTCTGGCGCCGGCGACCGATCGCGGCCTGGCACTGGATCGCGGCACCGGCTTTCGCCCTGGTCGGTGCCTGGGTGCTGGGCGCGCTGATCGACCTGCCCAAGCCGCCCGCCGCCACTGCCGTGGCCGGCTTCTCCTTCCCCTCGCAGCCGGTGATGCTGGCCACCGTGGTGTACGGCTTCCTCGCCGTGCTGGTGGCCCGCGAATGGCCGGGGCCGCGCCTCTGGCCCTACGTGCTGGGCGCTTTGCTGGTCGGTCTGCTCGGCTTCTCGCGGATCTACCTCGGGGCGCACTGGCTGAGCGATGTGCTGGCCGGCATCTGTCTCGGGGTGGTCTGGGTCACGGTGCTTGGCATCGCCTACCGCCGTCGCGTGGTGCGCTCGTTCTGGGCACGGCCGGTGACGGCGATCTTCTTCGGGACCGTGCTGCTGGTCGGTGGCTGGCACGCCGGACGCTCCGCCGAGGGCAGGGTTGCCGCCTTCGATCCGCCCGAAGCGCGCCGGGTGGTGGACACCACGCTGTGGTTGCAGGGCGACCCGCGGCTGGGCCTGCCGGCACGTCGCACCGAACTTCGCAGCCGCGACGCTTGGCCGCTCAACGTGCACTACGCCGGGAGCCTCGAAGCGCTGGCCGCGCACCTGCAAACCCGCGGCTGGGAGCGGTTGGAACCCGGCGACTGGCGAGGTCTCTTGATGATGCTCAACGACCATGCTCGCCCGGACAACCTGCCGGTGATGCCCTCGACCCACGGCGGTCATGCCGAATCGCTGCTGATCGGGCTGCCGGTCGATGCCCGTGGCGAGCGCGTGGTGCTGCGACTCTGGCATGCGCCCTACCGGCTCGACGGCAGCGGTCAGGCGCTGTGGCTGGGCACCGTGCAGAGTCTGCGCTTCGCCAGCCGCGGCGACGGCTTCGTGCGCTACTGGCGAGCACAGCCCGAGGAACAAGCGGCGCGCGAGAGCTTGGCCGCGGATGCCGCGGGTCTGCGGGCGGATGCTGGCGGGCCGGTGCTGCGTCTCGTCGAGCCGCCACCGCCCTGATTCAGGCCATGGTCGGCAGCCAGCGCAGCAGGGCGTCGAGCCGGGCCAAAGGGTCGGCTTCCTCCAGCAGATGCTGGCGCTGGTCGAGGCTCAGGGGCAGCAATTCGGCGAGACGGCAACCGCACCAATCGGCATCCTTGAAGGCCTCGGGCTCGGCGAGGGCGTACGGTCCACCGGCGCGATCGAGCAGGTGCCGCAGCAGGTCGCTGAGCAGGCTGTGCTCGGGCCGCAAGCGATGGCGCGGCAGCGACGGCAGCCACAGCACCTCGGCCCATTGCAGGCCATCGGCCTGGGTGGTCCGGGTGCAGATGCGGAAGCGCCGCTCGCCTTCGACGGCGATGCCGAGCAGGCCATCATCGCGGCGCACGGCATCGACGATGCGCGCCTCGGTGCCGATCCCGGCGGTGCGCGCCGATCGACCGGTCTCGGCCCCGTCTTCGATCAGGCAGACGCCGAAACTCTCGCCGGTGCGCAGGCAACGCTGCACCAGATCGAGGTAGCGCGGCTCGAAGATCCGCAGCGGCAACAGGCCACCCGGCATCAGCACGGTGTGCAGGGGGAACAGCGGCAGAGCGACGGTGGACATCGGCAGGGGCATCGGCGGGCTCCCGGTGGTACCGCGCCAGCATGGACGCTCGGCCCCGGCGAGGGCGTGACGGTCCGCGCATTTGGCGCCATCGGCCACAGCCGTTGGCGATTCTGCGGCGCAGTCGACGGTTCACTGGCTTGCCGGCAGCGCAAGCGCGTGCCGGACGATGGCGCGGCAATCAGCCGGAAAGCGCGGCGAGGAAACGCCGTGGTGCGTCTTCGAAGCCGCCGTTCGACATGAACACCACGTGGTCGCCGGGGCGCACCTCGGCCGCCAGACTGTCGACCAAGGTCGCCACATCGGGCACGGTGCGGGCCACCCCGCGCACGGCGGACACCACCCGGGCGGCGTCCCAGGGCAGGTTCGCCCGTTGCAGGAACACGGTGGCATCGGCCGGGTCGAGCGAGGGCGCCAAGGCCTCGGCATGCGCGCCGAGCCGCATCGAATTGCTGCGCGGCTCCAGCACGGCGATCAGGCGCGCAGGGCCGAGCTTGGCACGCAGGCCCTCGAGTGTGGTGCGGATCGCGGTCGGGTGGTGGGCGAAATCGTCGTAGACGGTGACACCGCGCGCCACGCCCAGCACTTCGAGCCGGCGCTTGGCGCTGGCGAAGTGGGCGAAGGCCGGCAGCAAGGCCTTGGCGTCGCAACCCACCGCCACCGCGCTGGCGAGGGCGGCGAGCGCGTTCATCACGCTGTGGCGACCGAGCAGTGGCCATTCGACCACGCCGAGTTCGACACCGCGATGCGCCACCGCGAATCGCGAGCCATCGGCGGCCAGCATCCGCGCCGTCCAGTCGAGCGCACTGCCGATGCCACCGGGCAAGGTCAGCTCGGGCCGGCCTTGGGTATCGACCATGCCGAAGCGTTCCACCGGCGTCCAGCAGCCCATCGCCAGCACCTCGGCGAGTGCGGCGTCCTCGCCGTTGACGATCAGCCGTCCACGACCCGGCACGGTGCGCACCAGGTGGTGGAACTGGCGCTGGATCGCCTGGAGGTCGGGGAAGATGTCGGCGTGGTCGTATTCGAGGTTGTTGAGCACGGCCACGACCGGGCGGTAATGCACGAACTTGCTGCGCTTGTCGAAGAAGGCGGTGTCGTACTCGTCGGCCTCGACGACGAAGTCGCGGCCGCTGCCGAGGCGCGCCGAGACCCCGAAGTTGTCCGGCACGCCGCCGACGAGAAAGCCCGGGTCGCGACCGGCGGATTCGAGCAGCCAGGCCAGCAGGGAGGTGGTGGTGGTCTTGCCGTGGGTGCCGGCCACGGCCAGGGTCTCGCGACCCTGCAGGACGTGTTCGGCCAGCCACTGCGCGCCGGAGCTGTAGCGCAGGCCGCTGTCCAGCACATGCTCGACCGCCGGGTTGCCGCGCGACAGGGCGTTGCCCACCAGAACGGCCTCGACGCCGGGACCGAGCTGGGTGGCGGCGTAGCCCGAAGCCAGCCGGATGCCCAGCCGTTCGAGCTGGCTGCTCATCGGCGGGTAGACGTTCTGGTCGCTGCCCTCGACCTCATGGCCGAGTTCACGGGCGAGTGCGGCGACGCCGCCCATGAAGGTGCCGCAGATGCCGAGGATGTGCAGCCGCAAGGGTTTCAGGCCCTCGTCAGGGCACCGACGATGCGCCGGGACACCTCATCGACCGGGCCGACGCCATCGACCACCGCAAGGCGGCCGCGTGCCTGGTAGAAACCGGCCACCGGCGCGGTCTGCTCGGCGTAGATGGCCAGTCGCTTGCGCACCGTGTCCGGGTGGTCGTCGGCGCGGCCTTCGGCGGCGTAGCGGATCTCGCAGCGGCCGACGATGACCTCGTCGGGCACGTCGAACTTGACGACGGCGTCGAGCGGCTGGCCGAGCCGGGCCAACAGCGCGTCGAGTGCATCGGCCTGGGCGAGGTTGCGCGGATAGCCGTCGAGGATGAAGCCCAGCGCGGTGTCGGGCTGGGCGAGACGTTCTTCGAGCATGCCCAGCACGATCGCGTCGGACACGAGCTGTCCCGATTCCATCACCGCCTTGGCCTGCAGGCCGAGCGGCGTGCCGGCCTTCACCGCGTTGCGCAGCAGGTCACCGGTCGAAATGTGGGCGATACCGAAGTGCTCGCGCAGGCGGGCGGCCTGCGTGCCCTTGCCCGAACCGGGGGCACCGAGGAGGACGAGTCGCATGTGGGGCTCCATAAACAATGACGCACGGCACCGTCTTCACCCCCTGATTGGACACGGGAGGCCGCCGACAGGCCGTGCGGACGCTTGCACGCTAACGGCCCGGAATGGTGAAGTCAAACCCGCCACCCTTCTCCTTTCGTCGAACCGGGAAACACCCACCATGCCCCAGGGCCGCCTGCTCTACGCCCAATCCGGCGGCGTCACCGCCGTCATCAACGCCACCGCCAGCGCGGTGCTGGCCACCGCCCGCGCCCACAAAGTGCCCGCCCTCTGGGCGAAGAACGGCATCTTGGGCGCACTGCGCGAGGAGTTCCACGACACCCGCAAGCTGAAGGCTTCGGAAATCAAGGCCCTGGCCCACACCCCCGGCGGCGCCTTCGGCAGCTGCCGTTTCAAACTCAAGTCGATCGAACAGGACCGCGGCAAGTACGAGCGCCTGATCGAAGTCTTCCGTGCCCACGACATCCGCTGGTTCCTCTACAACGGCGGTAACGATTCGGCCGACACCTCGCTCAAGCTCTCGATGATCGCCTCCGAGGTCGGCTACCCGCTCACCTGCGTCGGCGTGCCCAAGACCGTCGACAACGATCTGGTCGGCACCGACTGCTGCCCCGGCTTCGGTTCGGCCGCCAAGTACACGGCGGTGTCGGTGGCCGAGGCCGCGCTCGACATCGCCGCCATGGCCGACACCTCGACCCGGGTCTTCGTTTACGAGGTGATGGGCCGCCACGCCGGCTGGCTGGCCGCCGCCGCCGGGCTGGCCGGCCAGGGCGAGGATGCTGCCCCGCACCTCATCCTGTTCCCCGAACGGCCCTACGACGAGGCCCGATTCCTCGCCCGGGTCGATGCCGTGGTGAAGAGCGTGGGGTATTGCGTGGTGGTCGTGTCCGAGGGCATCCGCCACGCCGACGGCCGCTTTGTCGCCGAGGCCGGTGGCAAGGACGACTTCGGTCACACCCGGCTGGGCGGGGTCGGCCCGCTGCTGGCGCAGCGCTGCAAGGACGTGCTGGGCCTGAAGGTTCACTGGACGGTGCCCGACTACCTGCAACGCTCGGCCCGGCATCTGGCCAGCAAGACCGATCTCGATCAGGCCATGGCGGTCGGCAAGGCCGCGGTCGAACTGGCGCTGGCCGGCAAGAACGGCGTGCTCGCCAGCATCCAGCGGGTCAGCGATGCCCCCTACCGCTGGAAGGTGGTGCCGCAGCCGCTGGCCGACATCGCCAACCACGAGAAGACGGTGCCGGCGGACTTCATCCGCGAGGACGGTTTCGGCATCACCGCCGCCGCCCGCCGCTACCTGGCGCCGCTGATCCGCGGCGAGGCGCCACCCCCCTACGGCCGCGACGGGCTGCCGCACTACCCGCGCCCGCAACTGCCGCTGCTGCCCCGACTACTGCCGGAATGGACCGGCTGATCACCGGGCCGAGCGCTGCGGTCACCCGCCGGACGCCCGTGAAGGCTAAGCTGTGACTGCCGTGACGGAGGGGTTGGTCGGGGATCGAGATGGGTGATCGCGAGCGGCGTTCAAAGCAACAGCCGGATCATGCTTTGGCGCGCCTGCGCAGCTGGGTGTTCGGGATCGGCCCGCGGCTGTTCGGACTGATGATGGTGGTCAGCCTAATCACCACGTTCGGCGTGGCGATGCTGCAGATCGGCGTCCACGAGCAAGCCGAACGGAATGAACGCGCCGCCGATCTCCAGCGCATCCGGGACGCCCACCTCGATGCGATCGCGCTGGCCTTGTGGAACTTCGATGATGCCCAGTTGCGCCTGCAGTTGGGCAGCCTGCTGCAGGGCCGCTACGTCGCCGCCGTCGAGGTGCGCGACCCTGACCGCAACAGCAACGAAGGCCTGCTGCGCTTGCGTGTGGGCGATGCCAAAGGCCCCGGATTGCGCGTTGAACGCCTGCCGCTGGCGTTCGAGCGCAACGGCGAGCGCCTCGTGATCGGAACCCTGCATGTGATCTACGACGAAGCAGCGATGCACCAAGCCGCCCGTCGGCGAGCGCTGGAAACCCTGCTCATCCAAGGCGGCATCGGCCTGCTGATGGCGGTGGTGCTGCTGCTCACGGTGCGCCGCATCGTCACCCGGCACCTGTCGAACCTGGCACGGGCGGCGGATACTTTCGATCTCGCCGACCCGCGCACCAGTTTCCGTCTGCAGCGCCGCCGACGCGGCCCCGGTGACGAGATCGGCCGCGTGGTCGACGCCCTCGAACGCATGCGCGAGGGCCTGCAGCGGGCCTACCGGGATCTTGAGCAGACCAATGCCGAACTGCAGGCCGACATCGCCGCGCGCCTGCGCGCCGAGGCAACCGCCGAACACCTCGCCCACCACGATGCCCTGACCGGACTGCCCAACCGCCGCCTGCTGTTCCAGCGCATCACCCACGAACTGGCGGTGGCCGAACGCAGCAGCACCCTGGGCGCTCTGCTGTTCATCGACCTCGACCACTTCAAGACTCTCAATGACGCCCGTGGCCACGGTGTCGGCGATGCGGTGCTCATCGAAGTGGCGCAGCGCCTGAGGAGCCATCTGCGCGAAATCGATCTGGTCGCCCGACTGGGTGGTGACGAATTCGTCGCCTTGCTGCCGATGCTTGGCGAGCAGCGCGAACGGGTCGCGCTGAATGCCAGCACGGTGGCAGAGAAGCTGCGCAGCGCGCTGGCCCAGCCGATCGTGGTGCGGGAGGAGGTCTACCGGCTCTCGGCCAGCATCGGTATAGCGCTGTTCCCGGAGGATGGCAGCGCTGCCGAGGACCTGCTCAAGCACGCCGACACCGCGATGTACCAGGCCAAGGCGGAGGGCCGCAACGCCGTGCATTTCTTCCGGCGCGACCTGCTGCTGGCGATGGAAGCCCGTCATGCGCTGGAGTCGGACCTGCGTCAGGCTTTGGCCGACAATGCCCTCTCGGTCGCCTACCAGCCGCTGGTCGATGGCAGCGGCCGGGTCTGCGGCGCCGAGGCGCTGGTGCGTTGGACGCACCCGGTGCGTGGTGTGGTGTCGCCAGCGCAATTCATTCCGCTCTGCGAGGAATCCGGGCTGGTGGTGGCGGTCGGCGACTGGGTGCTGCGTAGTGTGCTGGCCCAGGTGCATGACTGGCGCGCCAGCGGGCAACTGGGGCCGGAGCAGCACATCAGCGTCAACATCAGCCCACGGCAGTTCCGCCAGCAAGGCTTCGGGGACCGCCTGCTTGCTGCCCTGCACGAGGCCGAGGTGCCGCCATCGGCGCTGGTGCTGGAGATCACCGAGGGCGTGGTGCTCGACGACATCGACAACGCCATCACCCGCATGCAGACACTGCGCGACCACGGCATCCGCTTCTACATCGACGATTTCGGCACCGGCTATTCCTCGATGGCCTACCTGAAGCGGCTGCCCGCCGACGGCCTGAAGATCGATCGCACCTTTATCGTCGACCTTGGATCCGACAACGACGATGCCGCCATCGTCGATGCCATTCTCGCCATGGGCCGGCATTTCAACCTGGCCGTGGTCGCCGAAGGCGTCGAAACGGCCGCCCAAGCCGACTACCTGCGGGCCCGTGGTTGCGGCCTCCTGCAGGGCTACCATTTCGGCCGGCCGGTCGATGCCGCCGTTTTCGCGGCCGAGCACCTCAACACCCCGAAACCCCGGTAACCGGGGGTTGGCCGGGCCACGACGAGGTTCGCGCCCGCCGTAGCGCCCCGCGCATCCTTCGGCAATACTCGATGCGGGCCACCGCCGGTGGCCCATCGCATTTCGATGCGTTGCCCGTCCGGAATCTGGGGAGGTCGAGGATGTTGGAGCACTACGCGGTTTTTCTCGCTATGGCCTGTGCGGTATTGGCCATCGTCTACGGCATGGTTTCGGCGCGCTGGATCCTCGCGCAGGACAGCGGCAATGAGCGCATGCGAGTGATCGCTGCGGCGATCCAGGAAGGTGCCAGCGCCTACATGCGACGGCAATACACCACCATCGCCATCGTCGGTGGCGTGCTGTTTCTCGCCATCGCCCTGGTGCCCGGTCTCGGCTGGCCCACCGCGATCGGCTTCGCGCTGGGAGCCGTGCTCTCGGGCGTGGCCGGCTTCATCGGCATGTGGGTTTCGGTCCGCGCCAATGTGCGCACCACCCAGGCCGCGTACCGCGGCCTCGATGCTGCCCTCGCAGTCAGCTTCCGAGGTGGTGCGGTGACCGGGATGCTGGTGGTCGGCCTCGGCCTGCTCGGCGTCACCGGCTACTTCGTCGCCGTCGGTGGGGCGGTCAACGACGAGGCCGCGATCAAAGCGGCCCTGCAACCGATGATCGGCCTGGCCTTCGGCAGTTCCTTGATCTCGATCTTCGCGCGCTTGGGCGGCGGCATCTTCACCAAGGGTGCCGATGTCGGTGCCGATCTGGTGGGCAAAGTCGAGGCCGGCATTCCCGAAGACGACCCGCGCAACCCGGCGGTGATCGCGGACAACGTCGGCGACAACGTCGGCGACTGCGCCGGCATGGCCGCCGACCTGTTCGAGACCTACGCGGTCACCATCATCGCGGCCATGCTGATCGCCAGCATCTTCTTCAGCACCTACGGCCATGCCGGCGTGCTGCTGCCACTGGTGCTGGGTGCGGTCTCGATCATCGGCTCGATCCTCGGCACCTTCTTCGTCAAAGTGGGCAGCGACGGCAAGATCATGAAGGCGCTCTACAAAGGCCTGATCGCCGCCGCGCTGTTCTCGGCGGTGGGCTTCTGGTTCGTGATCGACGCGATGATCGCGGTCAATACCCTGCAGCTGTTCGCCTGCGCCCTGATCGGCCTCGTGCTGACCGCGGCGATGGTGGTGATCACCGAGTACTACACCGCCACCGAGTACAAGCCGGTGCGCGATGTGGCCGCCGCCTCGGTGACCGGTCACGGCACCAATGTCATCGCCGGCCTCGCGGTGTCGATGAAGTCGACCGCCGCGCCGGTGCTGGTGGTCGCCCTGGCGATCTGGACCTGCCATGCCCTGGCCGGCCTGATGGGCATCGCTATCGCCGCCACCGCCATGCTCTCGATGGCCGGCGTGATCGTGGCACTCGACGCCTACGGTCCGATCACCGACAACGCCGGTGGTATTGCCGAGATGAGCGGGCTCGACAAGGAGATCCGCAAGACCACCGACGCGCTCGATGCCGTCGGCAACACCACCAAGGCGGTGACCAAGGGCTACGCGATCGGCTCGGCCGGCCTCGCCGCGCTCGTGCTGTTCGCCGACTACGCGCACAAGCTCGATGAACGCTTCGGCGTTGATGCCATCGACTTCTCGATCGACAAACCCGAGGTGCTGATTGGCCTGCTGATCGGCGGCCTGATCCCCTACCTGTTCGGTGCCCTCGCCATGCAGGCGGTGGGCCGTGCGGCCGGTGCGGTGGTCGAGGAAGTGCGCCGGCAGTTCCGCGAGATCCCCGGCATCATGGACGGCAGCGGCAAGCCGGAATACGACAAGGCCGTCGACCTGCTGACCAAGTCGGCGATCCGCGAAATGATCGTGCCCTCGATGCTGCCGCTCGTCATCCCGATCGTGGTGGGCCTGGTGCTCGGACCGGCGGCGCTGGGCGGCCTGCTGATCGGCACCATCGTCACCGGCCTGTTCGTGGCGATCTCGATGTGCACCGGTGGCGGGGCCTGGGACAACGCCAAGAAGTACATCGAGGAAGGCCACCACGGCGGCAAGGGCTCCGAGGCGCACAAGGCTGCGGTCACCGGCGACACCGTCGGCGATCCCTACAAGGACACCGCCGGCCCGGCCATCAACCCGCTGATCAAGATCATCAATGTGGTCGCCCTGCTGATGGTGCCGCTGCTCTAGGCACGAACCGGGCCTTGGCAAGCCGCAGCGAGACCCCGGGCCACCGGGGTCTCGCTGCTTGCCGGCTTCAAGCATGGGCGGCTTGAGTCCGGATTCGGAGCGGCGCTTGCGGTATCCTCCGCGACCTCTCCCGCCCCCCCTCAGTCATCGCCATGGGCCTCAGCCTCGTTCCGACCGGCCGCGACGTGCCGAACGAAGTCAATGTCATCATCGAGATTCCGAAAGACGCCGAGCCGGTCAAGTACGAGGTCGACAAGGACACCGGCGCGATCTTCGTCGATCGCATCCTGTCGACACCGATGCGCTACCCCTGCAACTACGGCTACGTGCCGCACACGCTGTGTGGCGACGGCGATCCGGTCGATGTGCTGGTGATCCTGCCGCTGGCACTGGTGCCGGGCTCGGTGATCCGCTGCCGCCCGGTCGGCATGCTAAGGATGACCGACGAGGCCGGCGAGGACACCAAGGTCGTCGCCGTGCCGGTGCCGAAGGTGTTCAAGGGCTACGAGCACATCAGCGACATCGGCCAGGTGTCGCAGCACTGGCTCGAGCGCATTGGTCACTTTTTCGAGCACTACAAGGACCTCGAGAAGGGCAAGTGGGTGAAGATCGAGGGCTGGGAAGGCAAAGAATCGGCCATCCGGGAGATCCTCGACGGCATCGCCCGCTACAACGCCCTGCCGGACGCCGACAAGCCGAAGTTCTGAGCCCCACCCGCTCCCTGCGCCCCTGGAGATCCGCATGCTTGTCCTGATCGCCGGCCACGCGCTCCGCCAGGACAGCGACCTGGAGGCCGCCCTGCGGCTACGCGGCCTGCACTGGGAACTGGCTTGGACCGAGCGGCCCGAGGATGGCGCGGCCCTGCTGGAGGAGCGTGCTGTCGATGCTCTTGCGGTCGATGGCGGCGACCCGCAAGGCATGCCTTTGCTGCGCCGCGCCCGCGATCGCCACCCGCAGACGGTGCGCTTGCTGCTTTTGACCGATGGCAGCGAGCCGAGCGCAGCAGCCCTCGATGTGGCCCACCGCCACCTCGGTCTGCCGCTGCAGGCCCAAGCACTGATCGACGCCATCGAAGGCATCCAGGCCCTGCGGCGGCTGCTCGACGACCCGAGCCTCAAGGCTCGCGTTGGCGCCATCGCCCAGTTGCCACCGGCACCGGCCACCTACCTCGCGGTTTCCAAGGCGCTCGCCGATCCCAACGTCGGTCCCCAGCACGTGGTGCAAACCCTCGCCCGCGACCCGGTGCTGGCGGCCAAGGTGCTGCGGGTGTGCAATTCGGCTTTTTTCTCGGGCGGTCGCCCGGTCGCCGACCTCAAGGCCGCCGTGGTGCGGCTCGGGTTGGAAACCCTGCGCCGGGTTGTGCTGGCCGCCGAAGCCCTGTCAGCCAGCCAGCACCCCGAGGCCGAGGCCTTGCGCCGGCGCGCCTATTTCGCTTCGCAGCTGGCGGCCCGGCTGTTGCCGGGTCCGGGCGCCGAAACGGCCGCCACCGCCGCACTGCTGGCCGAACTCGGCCGCCTGCTGCCGGGTTTCCAGCAGACCGACCATAAAGAAACCGCCACCGGGCATGCCGAGGCGGCGGCTTGGTTGCTGGGGCTTTGGGGCCTGCCCTTGCCGATCATCGAGGCGGTGGCTTTCCACCAGCAACCCGAACGGGCCCGACAGAACGGCTTGGGCGTGGTCGGCGCGGTCCACGTGGCCCA
>Ga0209103_1000388_pt1 | contig 13822 bp, 10 predicted proteins | sample 4C3metaG_FD_184152 | JGI IMG/M metagenome (GOLD analysis project Ga0209103, IMG submission 184152) | Freshwater bacterial and archeal communities from Indian Creek, Illinois, USA - 4C3 metaG (SPAdes) (version 2) | ecosystem: Environmental > Aquatic > Freshwater > Unclassified | place: USA...
CCGGCTGCCCGAGGGTGGCTTCGTGCGCTCCTTCACCGACGTCACCGCCCAGGTCCAGGCCGAGGCGGAAGCGACGAGCCGCGCCGAATCCCTCCAGGCGGTGCTGGACCACATGCGCCACGGCATCTTCCTGTATGATGGCGAAGGCTATGTGCGGACTGCCAATGCGCTGGGCGCGCGCCTCTCCGGCATTCCCCCGGAGGTGCTGAAACCCGGCGTCCATTTCGACACCCTGCGTGACCTTCAGGCCGAGCGGGGCGAGCACGGCCCCGGCGAGCAAGCCGCCCGCTGGCGCATGAACCGCGCCCGCGAGCCCTGGAAGGGCGACAGCACCTTCACCCGCAAGCGCCCGGACGGCACCATCATCGAGGTCCGCACCGATCTCATCCCCGGCGGCGGCTGCGTCCGCTCCTTCACCGACATCACCGCCCTGGCGGAAGCCCAGGCCACCGCCGCCTCCCGCGCGGCGGTGGTGCAGGCGATGCTGGACAATATGCGCCACGGCATCGCGCTGTTCGACGAGCAGGACCGGCTGCTGACCGCCAACCCGCTTTGCGCCACGCTGATGGGGCTGGAGGGCTGGCTCCGCCCTGGCGTCACCTACGCCGAGACCGTCACCCGGCAGCAACTGAATGGCGAATTCGGCGAGGGGCAGGCAGGACTCGACCGGCTGCGCCATTTGCTTGAGCGCGACATGCGTGAGGGCAGGACGCTGCGCCACAGCCGCCCGAACGGGCAGGAACTGGAGGTCGCGGCCAATCCGGTGCCCAATGGCGGCTTCATTCTCACCCTCACCGACATCACCGCGCGGGTGGTGGCCGAGCGCGAGGTGGAACGCCGGGCCGAGGTGCTGGGCGCCACGCTCAACGCCGCGCGGCAGGGCATCATCCTGTTCGACGCCGATGGCCGCGCCGTGGCGGCGAATGACATCGCGGGACAGCTCATCGCACGGCGTGGATCGGCAGGCCTGATCGGCCAGACCCATGCCGAGATCGTTCTCTCCCGCTATCGCGCCGAAGGCGCCAGCGAGGCCGAGATCCAGGCCGCCGAGGCGCGCATCGTGACGGTGGACCGGCGCCAGCCGCATCGCTACCAGCGGCAGCGGCGTGACGGCGTGGTGCTCGACATCAGCTCCGACCCGATGCCCGAGGGCGGCTACGTCATCTGCCTCTCCGATGTGACGGAGCTGGTCCAGGCGCGCGAACAGGCGCAGGCGCGCGCCACCCTGCTGAACGCCACGCTCAACGCGGCACGCCAGGGCATCACGCTCTTTGATTCCGAGGGGCGGGTCATCGCCGCCAATGACATCGCCGCGCGCTTCACCGGCCTCAATGAGGCGACCGACATCATCGGCCGCATGCATCATGAAATCGTCGCGACCCAGCGCGAGCATGAGGGAAGCACCGCCGAGCAGCGCGCGGCATTGGCGCGGCGCTTCGCGGAGACGGATCGCAGCCTCGCCCATCGCTACCAGCGCAAGCGGCCCGATGGCCGCATCTTCGACATCACTTCCGACCCGGTGCCGGGCGGCGGCTACGTCGTCTGCCTCTCCGACGTGACCGAACTCGTCCGCGCGCAGGAGCAGGCGCAGGCCCAGGCGGCGGCGCTTTCCGCCACGCTCGATGCCTCGCGCCACGGCATCACGCTCTACGGGCCGGACCACCGCGTCATCGCCACCAACCGCATCAACATGGCCATCGCGGGCTATGCCACGCCCGAGGAAATGGTGGGCCAGACCTATGAGCAGGTGATGCGCCGCCAGACGCCGCTGGAGCGGCTCGGCGATCCTGAGGCGGAGGCGGCCTTCATGCGCGAGGCCGTGGCGATGGATCGCAGCAAGCCCATCCGCTACCAGCGCCGCCGCGCCTCGGGCGAGGTGTTCGACGTCGCTTCCGACCCGACGCCGGAGGGCGGCTTCGTCGTCTCCGTCTCCGATGTGACGCCGCTGGTGGATGCACAGGAGGAAGCGCAGCGCCGGGCGGGCATTCTCCAGGTGATGCTGGAGAACAGCCGCCAGGGCATGGTGCTGTATGATGCGCGTCACCGCCTGGTCGCGGCCAATGCCCTGGCGGGGGCGATGATGGGCGTGCCGGACCTGCTGGCCAAGCCGGGCACCCGTCAAAGCGAGATCCTCGCCGCGCAGCGTGCACGCGGCCTTTACGGTGGCGAGGATGGCGGCGCCGCGCAGGAGAGGATGTTCCTGGAGCTGGATCGCGGCAAGCCGCACCGCATGCAGCGCGACCTGCCCGATGGCCGCCGCTTCGACGTCGCTTCCGACCCGATGCCCGATGGCGGCTTCCTGATATCCATCGCCGATATCACGCCCCTGGTGCGCGCCGAGGCCGCGGCCGAACAGCGTGCGGGCCTGCTGCGGACCATGCTGGAGAACAACACCTCCGGCGTGATGCTCTATGACCATGAGCGGCGGCTGCGCGCCTATAACAGCCTGGCCGTCACGCTGTCCTCCATGCCCCAGCTGCCCGACTGCATCGGCATGCGGATCGATGAGCTGCTGGAGATGCAGGTCCGGACGGGCAGTCTCGGCGGTGGCGAGGCCGGGGAGCGGGAGCGCGCGCAACTGACCGTCATTGACCGCGGCAAACCCTTCCGCGCCCAGCGCTTCACGCAGGATGGCCGGGTGCTGAACTTCGCCTCCGACCCCACGCCGGATGGCGGCTTCGTCGTCTCCCTCACCGATGTCACGCCGCTCGCCCGCGCCGAGGCCGAGGCCAAGCGGCGGGCCGAGATCCTCGGCGTCATGCTGGGCAATATCCGCCACGGCATCGTGCTCTTTGACCGGGATGCCCGGCTCGTCGCCTCCAATGCGAAGCTGCGCGAGATGCTGGGCGTGCCGGATGACGCGCTGACCCCCGGCGCGCACATGCATGACATGGTGGATGCGCTTCAGGTGCGCGGCGAATATGGCGAGGGCGAGGAGGGGCAGCGCGTGGCCGATGCGATCAAGCAGCGCCCGCGCTTCGCGCCCATCCGCTCGCTCCGGCCGCGCCCGGATGGCAGCATCCTGGAAGTCGTCTCCGACCCGACGCCCGATGGCGGCTGGGTCGTCACCTATACCGATGTCACCGAGGACCGGCGCATCCGGGCCGAGCTCGAAGCCGCGCGCGAGGCGGCCGAGGCGGCGAGCCGGGCGAAATCCCGCTTTCTCGCCACCATGAGCCATGAGCTGCGGACGCCACTCAATGCCGTGATCGGCTTTTCGGATGTGCTCTGCGCTTCGGCCCCGCCAGGGCAGACGCGCGAATTCGCCACCGCCATCCAGGAGGCGGGGCGGCATCTGCTCTCGCTGATTGACGACATCCTGGACATCACCCGCACCGAGACGAGCAACCCCCCCATCGCATTGGAGACGGTGGAATTGCTGCCGGTCCTGGAGGGTGCGGCGCGCATGATCGGCCCCGCGATCGCCACGGGGCAGCTTCGCCTCGTGCTGGAGCTGGCGCCCGGATTGCCCAGCCTGCGTGGCGATACGCGGCGGCTGCGCCAGGTGCTGTTGAACCTGCTGGGCAACGCCACCAAGTTCACCGATGTGGGTGGCACGATCACCTTGCGCGCCTTCATCCATGCCGATGGGCTCACCATCGAGGTGCAGGATACCGGAATCGGCATCGCGCCCCAGGAAATGGAGCGCGTCTTCGAGCCTTTCACCCAGCTCGACAGCGCGCTGTCCCGGCGCTTTCCCGGCTCGGGGCTCGGGCTGACTCTCTGCCGCTCGCTGGTGCAGGCGCAGGGCGGCAACCTCGTGCTGGAGAGCATGCCGGGGCTGGGCACCACCGCGCGCGTCACCTTTCCGGCTTGCAGCCTCATATCCTGAACGGAATCCTCCCATGCCCCTCGATACGCCGCTGGCCGTGACCGACCGCCTTTTCTACACCGAGCTTGACCCCGCCGCCGCCGCGCGCCGCCTGCGCGAGGCGACGCAGGGCGCCGAGGATGGCGAGTTGTTCTTCGAATACCGCGAGAGCGAGGCGATCAGCCTGGAGGATGGCCGCATCCGCTCGGCCAGCTACGACACGCAGCGCGGCTTCGGCCTGCGCGCCATCCAGGGCGAGGCGGCGGGCTATGCCCATGCGGGCGAGATCAGCGATGCCGCCCTGGCGCGTGCGGTGGCCACGGTCGGCGCGGTGCGGCAGGGGCGCAGCGGGACGCTGGATGTCGGCCCGCGCGCGACCAACACGCAGCTTTATGAGGCGGCGAACCCGCTGACCGCGATGGGCTTCGCCGAGAAGACCGAATTGCTGATGCAGATTGACGCGCATGCCCGCGCGCTTGATCCGCGGGTGACGCAGGTCATGGCCTCGCTCACGGGCGAATGGCAGGCGGTGCAGATCCTGCGCCCCGATGGGCTGCGCGTGGCCGATCTGCGCCCGCTGGTGCGCTTCAACGTCTCCGTCGTGGTCGAGGAGAATGGCCGGCGCGAGACGGGCAGCTTCGGCACGGGCGGGCGCTTCGCCTATTCGCGCATCATCGGCCCAGGGTCCGACCAGGGGGGCGGCTGGCAGGCCGGCGTGGCGGAAGCCTTGCGCCAGGCGCTGGTGAACCTGCAAAGCATCCCCGCCCCGGCCGGCGAGACGGAGGTGGTGCTTGGCCCGGGCTGGCCCGGCATCCTGCTGCATGAGGCGATCGGGCACGGGCTGGAGGGCGATTTCAACCGCAAGAAGACCTCGGCCTTCGCCGGCCTGCTGGGCCAGCGTATCGCGGCCCCCGGCGTGACCGTGGTGGATGACGGCACCATCCATGGCCGGCGCGGCAGCCTGACCGTGGATGACGAGGGCACGCCCTCGGGCCGCACCGTGATGATCGAGGATGGCTATCTGCGCGGCTTCATCCAGGACCGGCAGAATGCGCGCCTGATGGGCGTGGCGCCCACCGGCAATGGAAGGCGGCAGAGCTATGCCCACAGCCCCATGCCGCGCATGACCAACACCATCATGCTGGGTGGCGCCCATAGCCCGGCCGAGATCATCGGCAGCGTGAAGCGCGGCATCTACGCGGTGAATTTCGGTGGTGGGCAGGTGGATATCACCTCGGGCAAGTTCGTGTTTTCCATGAGCGAGGCCTACATCATCGAGAATGGCCGCATCGGCGCGCCGGTGAAGGGCGCCACCCTCATTGGCAACGGGCCCGATGCGCTGACAAAGGTCAGCATGATCGGCAATGACAGCGCGATGGACCCGGGCATCGGCACCTGCGGCAAGAATGGCCAGGGCGTACCGGTGGGCGTGGGCCAGCCAACCCTGAAGATGATGGGGCTGACGGTGGGCGGCACCGCCATCTGAGCTTGCATGTGGCGGCGGGCTCTGGCTTAACCTCCGGCCAGAAGAAAACTGGAGGTTCGCCCATGATCCGTCGCCCCTTGCTTGGCGCGTTCGCCGCGCTGTCGCTGGCTGCCATCGCCCATCCCGCCGTCGCGCAAACATTCCCGCAGCGACCCATCACGCTGGCCGTGGGCTTCGCGCCGGGCGGCAGCACGGATATCGCCTCGCGCCTGATCTCCGAGCGTTTCGGCGCCAATCTCGGTCCTGAGGCGCGCGTCGTGGTGGAAAACCGCCCTGGCGCCTCGGGCGTGGTGGCGGGTGACTGGCTGCGGCGCCAGGCGCCGGATGGCCATACCCTGATGCTGATCGAGGTCAGCTCCCACGCCATCGCGCCCGCCGCGCTGGAGGGCGGCACGCCCTTCAACCCGGTGGCGGATTCCACGCAGATCGCCATGATCGGCACGGCGCCGATGGTGCTGATCACCGCCCCCAACTTCCCGGCGACGACGGCGCAGCAGGCCATCGCCGTGCTGCGCGCCTCGCGCCCCGAGCAATTCGCCTATGCGACCTCCGGCGTTGGCTCGATTCCGCATCTGGGCGCTGAGATGCTGGCCTCCCAGCTTGGCGCGCGCTTCACCCATGTGCCCTATCGCAGCGGCGGGCTGATGCTGACGGCGATCCATCAGGGTGAGGGGCAGTTCGGCATCGCGGTCCTCGCTTCCGCCGCCGGGCAGATTCGCGGCGGGCTGGTGCGCGGCCTGGCGGTGACGAGCCGCGAGCGCTTCCCCGCCTTCCCCGAGATCCCGACGCTGAACGAGGGCGCGATGCCGGGCTTCGAGCTCACCACCTGGAACATGATCATCGGCCCGCCCAACATGGCGCCCGCCCTGGTGGCGCAGATCAACCGCGCCCTGGTGGCGACGGTGGCCGATGCGCCCCTGCGCGAGCGCCTGCTGCAAGCCGGCGTGCTGCCTTGGGCCACCGAGAACACCCCCGAGACGACGCGCGCCTTCCTGGCGAGCGAAGTGGAGAAATACCGTCAGGTCGTGGCGCGCACGGGCATCCGCCTGGAGCGTTGATGCGGGCGAGTTTCCGCCCAATACTCGCCTGCCAATACTCGCCTGAATAACGCTCAGGAAGCCATACACGATGGACGGTTCGATCAGCCCCAAGCCCGCGCGCCCCATGGCGCGCGGTCGCCTTTTCTTCGCCAATCCGGGGCCGACCAATATTCCGGATTCGGTCCTGGCCGCCACCGCGCGCGCCAGCATTGATTTCAACGACCCGGCTTTCCTCGCCGTCTATGATGCCTGCTTCGAGGGGCTGAAGAAGGTGCTGAAGACCAGGCAGCATCTGTTCATGTACACCGCCTCGGGCCATGGCGCCTGGGAGGCGTCGCTGGTCAACACGCTCTCGCCCGGCGATCTCGTGCTGATCCCGGAGACAGGACATTTCTCCGATAGCTGGGCGAAGATGTGCGCCACGCTGGGCTTTGAGGTCCAGCAGGTGCCGGCGGACTGGCGCCGTGGCGTCGAGATTTCCGCGATCGAGGCCGCGCTGGCCGCCGATACGGCCCACAAGATCAAGGCCGTCTGCTGCGTGCATAACGAGACGGCGGCGGGCACGCGCATGCCGCTGGACCAGGTGCGCGCCGCGATGGACCGCGTGAGGCATCCGGCGCTGCTGATGTCGGATACCATCTCCTCGCTCGGCTGCTATGATTTCCGCATGGATGAATGGGGCGTGGATGTCTGCGTCGGCGGCAGCCAGAAGGGGCTGATGCTGCCCACCGGCTTCAGCTTCACCGGCGCCTCCGAGAAGGCGATGGCCGCGCATCGCGCCAGCACCCATCCGCGCCATTACTTCGACTGGACGGAAATGCTGACCCGCCGGCAGAAAAGCTTCGTCGGCACGGTGCCGACCACGCTGTTCTATGGCTTGCAGGAAGCATTGCGGCTGATGCTGGTGGAGGAGGGGCTGGAGAATGTCTTCGCCCGGCATGCCCGCCTTGCAAAAGCGGTGCGCGCCTGCGTGCAGCATTGGTCCGGCAATAGCGGCCCGCAGCTGTTCTGCCAGAATCCCGAGCGCTGGTCGGACAGCGTGACCGCCATCCTGATGCCGGAAGGCCATGATGCGGAGGCGGTGCGCAAAATCGCGCTGGAGCGCTTCAACGTCTCCACCGGCGCCGGTCTCTCCAAGCTCTCGGGCCGGGTGTTCCGCATCGGCCATCTGGGCGATCTGAACGAGCCGATGATCATCGGCACGCTGGGCGCCGTCGAGATGGCGCTGGGCCTGGCTGGCGTGCCGCATGCCAAGGGCGGCGTGCAGGCGGCGCTGGACAGCCTCGCCGCCGCCTGAGGGTTTTCTCCTTCGGCGAAGCCGCCAAAGGCGACCGGACTCTTGGCGAGGCCGATTCACGCCCTTGGCGAAGCCGCCAAAGGCGACCGGACTCTACGCCAGGCTGATGCGGTGGGTCGCGCGCGCCACGCGGCCCGCCTCGTCCGTCCAGGTGAATTCCAACTCGCTCGCGCCTTCGATCCGCAGGAAGAACACATGGAAGGGATTGGCGGCGGTGCCGTTGCGGAGTTCCGCTTCCAGCACGCTCTCGCCATTCATTCGCACGCGCATGCGCGTCAGCATGTCGCGCGGCAGGGGGCGGCCGCCCTCATGGCGCAGCCCGGTTTCCATCGGGTGTTCCATCAGCGTGCGGATTTCCACCACCTCGCCCATGCGGGCGCTGCGGGGGGCACGGATGCGGGGGGTCGAGAGATTGGCGCTCATGTCAGGCAGCCGCCGGTTGCCACGCGGATTTCGGCGGATGCGCGGCGAACGCTGCCGTCATTCATCTGCGCCACCACGACCAGCATTTGGTTCTCGGCCATGCGGATGCGCGTCTGGATTTCGGCGCGGGCCAGGGCCGGGCCGAGCTTGAAGGAAGCGATCCCCGGCGTCGGGTTGCGGGTGGCAAAGAGGTGAATCGCCGTGACGTGGCGCTCGGCGTTTTGCGGGCTGTCCACCAGCACCGTCACCGGCACCTGGCCGCCATTTTCCGCCACGGCCGGGACGCGGAGCGTGATGCCGCCCTCCTGCGGGGTGGCCGTGCCGATCTCGGCGCGGATGGCGGCAGTCAGCGCGTCCTCGCTCGCCAGCGCCGCGAAGGGCAGCAGGGCCAGGCTCAGGGCGGCGCGGCGGGGCAGGTTCATGCGAACATGTCCTTCGTGATGCTGTCATACCAGGCATCGGCGTAGAGCGCTTCCAGCCGGCGAATCTCGGGCAGGTTGCCGCGCGGCGAGACGCCGCCGGAATTGGGCACCTCGGCAATCGCCGTGCCTTCCGCATTGGGGCGGAACACGCCGACGATCGAGATGCCGTAATCCTCGCCCACATGCGAGTAGCAGGTGTTGAAATACACCGCCTCGGGCGGGGTTTCACCACGCAGCAGCGCCGCGGCCGAGGCCACCGCCTGCTTGGCCGTGCTGTTCGCCACATAGCCGGATTTCGGCATGGGGCCGGGGATATTCGCATCGCCCACCACATGGATGCCCGGCGCCACGCGGGATTCAAAGGTGCGCGGATTGACCGGCGCCCAGCCGGATGGATCCGTCAGCCCCGCCTCGATGGCGATGCGCGCGGCCGATTGCGGCGGGATGACATTGGCGACGGCGACCTTGTGCCGGGTGCCGAATTCCGTCTCCAGCACGCGCTCCCGCGCATCCACGCGGGTGACCCTGCCGTCGCGGTTGCTCGGCACCCATTCGATCATGCCGGGATAGAGCTGCGCCCAGGCATCCTGGAACAGGCCCTGCTTGCTGAAGGCCTCCTTCGCATCCAGCGCGAGGATCTTGGAGCGCGGCTTGTGGCGCTTCAGGTAGCTGGCGATCATGCTGATCCGCTCATAGGGGCCGGGCGGGCAGCGGAAGGGGTTGGCCGGGATGGCGAGGCCGACCACGCCGCCATCGGGCATTTCCTCCAACTGGCGGCGCAACAGCAGCGTCTGCGCGCCATCGCCGGGCACCCAGCCATGCGGCATGATCTCGGACGCCGCCTCGTCATAGCCCTCGATCGCGCCCCAGCGCAGCGCGATGCCGGGCGAGAGGATCAGCCGGTCATAGGTCAGCGTCTCGCCACTCGCGAGGCGCACGCGGCGGGCGGCGGCATCAATGCCCGTGGCCCAGTCATGCACGACGCGCACGCCGCGGGCGCGCAAGCCATCATAGCCATGGGTGATCTGGCCGATCTGCCGCGTGCCGGCCAGCACGAGGTTGCCATAGGGGCAGGTGACGAAGCTGCGCTTCGGCTCGACCAGCGTGACATCCAGCCAGGGGTAGCTGCGCCGGGCGAAATTCGCCGCCGAAGCGCCGCCAAAGCCGCCGCCAATGACCAGCAGGCGGGCCTGGGTTTGAGCGCGCAGCGCGCCCGGGGCTGCAAGAAGGGGCGCGGCGAGCAGGGCGCGGCGGGGGAGGAGGTGCGTCATGACGGTCATCCTCAGCGCGGCTGGCGGGCGAAATATTCGGCCGTGGCGATGATCTCCGCCTCGGTATAGCCGCGCGCGATGCGGCCCATGATGGTGGCCGGGCGCTCATTGGCGCGGAAGGCGTTCATTTGCGCGATCAGCTCCGCACGGTCCCGTCCGGCGAGGCCCGGCACGCTGCCAATGCCCGCGCCACTCGGGCCATGGCAGCCGATGCAGCCCTGCGCGGCCAGCGGCGCCTGGGCCCAGGCGGGCGTGGCCAAGGGGGCGGCCAGCAGCAGGCTGCTCAGCAGGATGGGGATAGGCCGCATCGTGATTCCTCGGGTGGGTGATGTTGTTCCACCAACATAATGCACGATTTAAAAGCGTCAATTGGCAATTTTTACACTGCAATGCGCCATTACCTGCCCAGCGCGAATAGCGGCCGCAGCCGCAGCCCCACCGCGTTGCCCAGCAAGGCCGGGATAATCCAGACCCAGCCATGCAGGCTGCCCGAGAGAATTCCACCCAGAAATGCGGAGATATTGCAGCCAAAGGCGAGGATCGCCCCGTAGCCCAGCAGCAGCCCGCCAATCAGCGAGGCCAGCGCCGGACGCAATGCGGGCCATTGACAATCGGCTGCGCGCCCCGCCAGCCCGGCCGCCAGGAAGGCGCCGGCCATGAGGCCGAGATCCATCACCGTCATGCGGTCCGCCAGCAGGGGGCGCAGCAGGGCCTCGGTGCGGGTGGGGTCTTCCCAATAGGGCCAGAAGGCCGGCTCATCCCAGCCGAGTGCGGCGATGGCTTGGGAGCCCCAGAGCGAGAACGCCGCCGTGATGGCCCAGGGCCGCCCGGCGAGGATCAGCGTGGCAAAGCCCAGCAGGGCAAGGCCAATCGCTCCCCAAAGCGGCGGCCAGGGGAAGCCCAGCGGATGGCCACGCCAGGCCAGGGGCTCCAGCGCGCCATGCCGCCGCCGCTCCAGCCCGGCCGCGACCGCCCAGGCCAAAGCGAGGACGGCCAGGCTCAGCCCCAGCGCCGGCCAGGTGCCCAAGGCTTGCGGCAGCGAGACGGGCGGCAGGGCGGCCCAGCCCATCCAGCGCTCGGCGTCATAGGCGGCGAAGGTGGCGCCGGCGATGAAGGCGGCCAGCGTGATCCACATCCGCGCGCCCTGGCCACTCGCTGCCGTATAAAGCGTGCCCGAGGCGCAGCCCCCGCCCAACTGCATCCCCATGCCGAACAGAAAAGCCCCCAGCAGCAGCCCCCAGCCGATGGGAAAGACGAAGCCGCGCACCGGCTGCCCCCAGACCGCACCGGCCCCGATGGCCGGAAGGCTCAGGCAGCAGGCCAGGGCCAGCAGCACCAGCATGGCGCGGAAGCCGGCGCTCCGGCGCTCGGCCAGCAGGCGGCGGAAGCCCCCCGCGAAGCTGAAGCTGGATTGAAACAGCACGAGGCCCAGCGCCGCGCCGAGCAGCCCGAGCGCCGCCATCTGCCCGCCTTGCGCCTGCCAGAGCCATGCCGTGCCGCCCAGCAGCACCAGCACACCCATCATGGCGCGTGCCATCGGCAGCCTCACCGCCGCTTGATCATCAGCGGCATGCCGCCGCGCGGCCGCAGCGTCAGCCTCGCGCGTGGCACGGGCGTGGTTTTCGCGGGCAGGGTGACATCCAGCCGGGGCAGCAGCACGGAGAGAAACACCATCATCTCCGCCATGGCGAAGGAGGCGCCGGCGCAGACGCGCGGGCCGATGCTGAAGGGCAGATAGCCGAATTGCGGCGGCTTCTGCGGCGCGTCGGGCAGGAAGCGCTCGGGGCGGAAGGCGTGCGGCGCTTCCCACAGATGCGCGTTGCGATGCAGCAGCCAGGGCAGCGCCATCACCGTCTCGCCCGGCTTCACCTGGATGCCGGCGATGCGCTCGGCCCGCGCCGCCTCACGCGAGAGATAAGGCACGGGCGGATAGAGGCGCATCGCCTCCTGGATCACCGCCTTGGTGAAGGGCAGGGCGTTGAGTTCGGCCACTTCCGGCGCGCGGCCGCCCAGCACGGCGGCATGCTCGGCCAGCAGGCGCTCCCGCGTGGGCGCATGCTGCGCGATGAGATAGAGCGCCCAGGTCAGCACATTGGCCGAGGTCTCGCTGCCGGCCAGCAGCAGCATCGCGACCTCGTTGATGAGTTGGGTGGGGTCCAGCAAAGGCTGCCCATGCTCGCCCAGCGCCGCGCGCAATTCGCCGAACAAGCCGCCAGGGTTTGGCCCGGCCGCCTCGATGCAGGCGGTGCAGAGGCGGCGGATGGCGCGGGCATGGCGGCGGGCATTGTGGAATTGCCAGCCGGCCAGCTTCTCGGGCAGGCCGAAGACATGCGCGAAATCCACCGCCAGCACCGCGCCCTCATAGGCGGTGAAGCTGCGCGCCAGCTTGGCCGCATCCTCGGGCCGGGCGGCCTCTCCGAACAGGGCGCGCATGACGGCGAGTGCGGTGGCGCCCGCGAAGCCCGCCGCCACATCCACCCGGCCATTCCAGCTTTGCGCCAATTCCTCCGCGCCGCGCACGAAGATCGGGTGGAATGCTGGCGTGCGGGAGGGGTGCAGCAGCTTGGCCATCAGCGCGCGGCGCGTCAGCCAGATCTCGCCGCTGTTGAGGAACATGCTGTCGCCGATCACGGGCTCCAGCGCCTGGCGGAAATGGCGGCTCTTGGCTTCGAATTCGGCGCGGCCGGTGATGAAGACGCGGCGCACCATCTCGGGCTCGTTCACGATCAGCACGCGCTGGGAGATGGCGCTGAAGGGCATCATCCGGTGGCGGAAGGCGGATTCCGGGAACAGGCTCAGCAGATCCGTCGCCGAGGCGTAGAGGGCGCGCATGCCGCGCGGGAAACGCGCGGGCGCTGCCGGGCGTGGGGGGATGAAGTCTTCGGTGGTGGTCATCAGCCTGCCTTGCGGGTGCGGCGCGTTGCGGTCAAGCGGTCCGGGCCGCGTCAAGTTGAGCGCGGGAGGTTCCGCAAGCGCCCGGGGAGTGGCTAACATCGCGCCGAATCAAACGGGAGGGTGGCTTGGCCCAGGATAGCGACCGCGCCGCTCCCTCGCGATCAACCCCATGACCTGGATTCCCGCCATGCGCCCCAGCCTTCTCCTCCTGCCGCTGCTGGCCGCGGCCTGCGCCGCCCCGGCCCCGGCGCCGCCGCCCACGCCGCTGCCCACGCCCATCGTCACGCAAATCCCGATCGCGCCGCGGCTGCTGCCCGGCCAGCCGCCGCCATCGCCCGAGGCGATCGCGGAGCAGCAATTGCAGCGGGCGATGCGGCTGGACAGGCGGAATGACCAACTGAACGCCGTGGACCCCCGGCGTCCGATGCAAACGGGCGAGGGGGATGTCTCCTTGCCTGAGTTGGGCGGCGATCCCTCGCTGCCGGTGATGCCGGATGGGCGCGCGCCGATATTCCAGCGGCGCTGAGGGCGGCATTGCCGCGAGGCTTCACGCCTTTGGCGAAGCCGCCAAAGGCGTGAAGCCTCTACCGCGCCACCATCGCCGCATTCGCCCCGCGCGATTTCTGCCAGGCCAGCAGCGCCAGCGCCGCGACCAGGGGCGGGATCAGCGTCAGGTTGAGCAGGCTCCAGCCGAAGCGGGCATGCACATAGCCCGAGAGGAAGGCGGTGCAGGCGACGGTGCCGAAGACGATGAAGTCATTCGCCGCCTGGGCGCGCACGCGTTCATGCGGGGCATAGGCCGTCGCCAGCAGCGAAGTCGCGCCGACGAACATGAAGTTCCAGCCGAGGCCCAGCACCGCCAGGCCGATGGCGAAGTGCCAGAAGGTCTCGCCCAGCAGCGCCACCCCGACGGAGACCGCCGTCAGCCCCGCGCCGGCCACGATGACGGGCCGCACGCCGAAGCGCGTGATCAGATGGCCGGTGAAGAAGCCCGGCGCGTACATTGCCACCGCATGCGCCTGGATGACCGTGGCCGAGGCGCTGACGGAAAAGCCGCAGAACAGCATTTCCAGCGGCGTCGCCGTCATCGCCAGGTTCATCGTGCCATAGGCCACCATGCCCGCCACCACGGCGGTGACGAAGGCAGGGCGGCGAATGATCTCGCTGACCGGGGTGG
>Ga0209103_1000389_pt1 | contig 13804 bp, 18 predicted proteins | sample 4C3metaG_FD_184152 | JGI IMG/M metagenome (GOLD analysis project Ga0209103, IMG submission 184152) | Freshwater bacterial and archeal communities from Indian Creek, Illinois, USA - 4C3 metaG (SPAdes) (version 2) | ecosystem: Environmental > Aquatic > Freshwater > Unclassified | place: USA...
ATCTCGGGCTCGCCACCCGGTCGCAGGGCGAAGACGGCGAGGCCGCGGCTCAGGCCGCCCGCCTCCAGCAGCCGAATCGGGCCATCGGCGCCCATGAAGGCGGCGCCGGTGGGGGGGGCGCCATCCCGCGCGGCACGGGCGGCCAGCGCCACCGCGTCATAGGCGGTGCCGGCCAGGCGGGGCGCGCGCTCATTGAAGGCGTTGTCATATTGCCGGTCGAAGCGGGCGCGGCCCACCGGATCGGGGCCGGGAAACCAGGCGCCGGCCAAAGCGGGTTCCTGGCCCAGCGTGGCATCCGTCATCCAGAGGATGGTGCCGAGCAGGCGCGGCGCCCGCGCCGGGAAGGCGGCGGCGATGGCATTGGCCGCTGACCGCGCGCCAGGGCCACCATAGCCGATCAGCACCGCATCGGGCGGATTCGCCGCAAGCTGCTGCGCCATGCCCGACATGTCGTCCCGATTGGAGGAGAGGAGGATGAGCGGCGGCGGCGCGCCCAGATTTTGCGCGGCCAGGCGCAGCGCCACCGCCAGCCTCTGGCCGAAGGCATCATCCGGCGCCAACAGCGCGAAGCGCCGCGCGCCGGTTTCCGCCGCCGCCCCGATGATCCGACGCACCTGCTGCGAGGGGGTGATGCCCAGCACCCAGACGCCGGTCCCGGCCTGGGTCTCGTCCGAGGTGAAGGCAAAGACCGGCGCCCGGCCACGCACCACGCCCACCGCCTGGGCGGTCTCGGCCAGGGTGAGCGGCCCGGCCAGCGCCACCGCGCCATCGGACAGCGCCGCCTGGGCCGCCTGCGCCGCGCCCGAGGGCGTGCCGCGCGTGTCACGCGGCAGCAGCTCGATCCGCCGGTCGCCCTGGTCGAACAGCGCGAGTTGCGCGGCGTTCAGCATGGCCTGGCCGAGCGGGGCATTGCCGCCGGTCAGCGGCAGCAGCAGGCCCACGGCCAGGCCCTGCCCGGCTGGCGCCGCGCCGCCCCCCCCACTGGGCGCCGTCCAGGGCTGCACCCCCGCGGCCGGGCGGCGGAAATCCCGCTGCGGGACTTGCGGGGCGCAGGCGATGGGCACAAGACACGCCATCAGCACAAGATACCGGGAGGCCAGGGCGACCCCCCATGGAAAACGACGACGCATCCCTACCCCCTCCTCACGCCATGGCGCCCGGCCTCACGCTCGTGGCCACGCCCATCGGCAATCTCGCGGATTTCCCGCCCCGCGCGCAAAAGGCCCTGGCCGAAGCCCGCGCCATCCTGTGCGAGGATACGAGAGTAACCTCCCGGCTCCTCGCGCGGCACAGCATTTCCGCGCCGCTCCTGGCTTTGCACGACCATAACGAGGAAAGCGAGGCCCCCCGGCTGGTTGCACGCCTCCTGGCCGGCGAAAACCTGGCCCTGGTGAGCGATGCCGGCACGCCCCTGGTCTCCGACCCCGGTTTCCGGCTGGTGCGGGCTGCCATCGCGGCCGGGGTGAATGTGACCGCCATTCCGGGCCCCAATGCGGCGGTGATGGCGCTGACGCTCTCGGGCCTGCCGCCGCACCCCTTCCTGTTCCATGGCTTCCTGCCGCCCAGAGCCGCCGCCCGCGCCGCCGAGATCGCGCGAATCGGCGGCATGGAGGCGGCCGGCCTGGCCGCCACGTTGATCTTCTACGAGGCGCCGCACCGCCTGGCCGAGGCGCTGGCCGCCCTGGCCGAAGGCCTGGGGCCGGAGCGCCCCGCCGCCGTGGCGCGCGAACTCACCAAGCGCTTCGAGGAGGTGCGGCGCGGCAGCCTGGCCGAACTCGCCGCCCATTATGCGGCGCATGAGGCGCGGGGCGAGGTGGTGCTCTGCGTCGGCCCCGCCCCGCCCCCGGCCCAACCCACCGGCGATACGCTGGATGCGGCCCTGCGCGCCGCCATGGCGCGAATGAGCCTGCGCGATGCGGCAGCGCATGTGGCGGAGGCCACCGGCCTGCCGCGCAAGCGCGTCTATGCCCGCGCGCTGGAACTGGCGGGCGAGGAATGAACCCGGCCCGGCGCGTGCTCTGGATCAATATCCTGTTTGCCGCCGGCCTGGCGCTGGGACTGCCCTGGCTGGTGGGTGGGCTGCTGGCACATCTCTGGGGCAAGGCCCGCGGCACGCTCTGGTCCTCGCATCATGCCTATGCCGTCCGGACCTTCTGGATGGGGCTGATGGGCGTGGCGGGCGCCTTCGCGGCCGGTGGCGTCGGGCTGATGGAGCCGCTGCTCGCATTGATCTGGGTCTATATGGCCGTGCGAGTGACGCGCGGCTTTCTGGCCTGGGATCGCGAGGAATGGATCACCGATCCGGGACGGTTCCTTTGATCCGCGCATAGCCGGCCGGTGCCTCGGCCACCACGCGGCGGCCCATGGCGGGTGCGCCCGCCGGCATGGCCGCGAAGACATCCTTCTCCGCCTCGATCAGCGTGACGCCCCCCAACCGCCGCAGACTGCGCCGGCCAAGCCGGTCCCACAGGGCGGCGCCCCGCAAGGCGAAGCTCCAGGGAAAGGGTGGCACGAAAAGCGCGGCATCCCGCCGGGTCACGGCGAACATCTGCTGCCGCAACTGCCCCTCCAGTTGGCCGCGCGAATAGGGCCGGCCTTGGCCGAAGGGCGTGTGGTCGAACAGCGCCCAACTGCCAAGCCGGTTGGGCACCACCACCATGAGGCGCCCATCATCGCGCAGCACGCGCCAGCATTCGCGCAGCAGGGCGTGCGCGCTTTCGCTCGCTTCCAGCGCATGGATCAGCAGGATGCGGTCCATGCAGCGATCCGGCAGGGGCAGATGCTGCTCCCGCACCTGGGCGGAACCGGGCATGCGGCCCAGCCCCTCGGGCGTCAGGGCGATGCGCCGGCCAGGCTGATCCGGCCAGAGCGACAAATAGGGCTCGGCCCAACCCAGGCCGAGCACATCCAGCCTCGGGCCACAGCCTGGAGCCGCGCCCGTGACCTCAGGCCAAAGCGCCGCCAGTCGCGCCCGCACCAGCCGGGCCGCAACCCGCCCGAGCGGCACGCGATAGAATTCCGCCGGACCGTGGACCTCACCGCTCATGCGGGGGATATAGTGCAAGACATCGCCCCAAGGGAGTGCCCATGACCCTCACCGTGAAGCCCATCCCCATCATGGATGACAATTACGCCTGGTTCCTGCGTGACGAAGCGACGGGAATCACCGCGGTGATGGACGCCGCCGTGGTGGAGCCCATCGCCGCATTCATCGCAGATGAAGGCGGACGGCTCGATTGGCTGCTGATCACGCATCACCATGGCGACCACATCGCCGGCATTCCCGAATTGGCGAAGCGCTTCGGCGCCAAGCTGGCCGGCAATGCCGCGGATGCCGCGCGCCTGCCGCCGCTCGATGTGGCGGTGAAACCGGGCGACAGCTTCGCGCTGGGCGAGAGCGTGGCCACCATCCTGGACAGCCCCGGCCATACGCGCGGCCATATCGCCTGGAGCTTCGCCGCGGATCACGCGCTGTTCAGCGGCGATACGCTCTTCGCGGTGGGTTGCGGGCGGCTGCTGGAGGGCAGTCCGGCCGAGATGTTCGCCTCGCTCGCCGCCTTCGCGCCTTTGCCCGACGCCACGCGCGTCTATTGCGGGCATGAATACACCCTCTCCAACATCCGCTTCGCCCTGACGCTGGAGCCGGACAACCTGGCGCTGATGGCCTATGCCGTGCAGGCCAAGGCCCAGCGCGAGGCCGGGCAGCCCACCATCCCCACCACCCTTGGCCTGGAACGCGCGGTGAACCCCTTCGTGCGGGCCAAGGATGTGGCCGAACTCGCGGCGCGCCGCGCCGGAAAGGACAGCTTCCGATGAAACTCCATTATTCCGCCGCCAGCCCCTTCGTTCGCAAGGTGGTGGCCACGGCCCTGCATCACTGCATCAAGCTGGAGCATGTGCCCGGCAACCCGCATGCCAGCGCGCCCGAATTGCTGGCCGACAACCCGCTCTCCAAGGTGCCCGCTTTGGTGACCGATGCCGGCATGACGCTGCCCGACAGCCCGGTGATCTGCGAATATCTCGACAGCCTGGGCGGCGCCACCAAGCTGTTCCCCACCGGCGATGCGCGCTGGCCGGCGCTTCGCCTGGCGGCCCTGGCCGATGGCATCATGACCGCCGCCGTGCTGCGGCGCGGCCAATCCCTGATGCCGCTGGAAGATGCCCGCATGGGCACCATCGCGCGGCAGAAGGCGGCGGTGTTCCGCACGCTGGACATGCTGGAGGCCGAGGGCCTGCCCGCCACGCTCAACATCGGCACGCTGACGCTGATCTGTGCGCTGGGCTATCTCGATTTCCGCTTCGGTGATGAGGATTGGCGGAAGGGCCGGCCCCAGCTCACCTCCTTCTTCGATGCCCACATGGCGAACCCGATCTTCGCCGAGACGGTGCCGGTCGGTTGAGGCTGACCGACCGGCGCCTCGACCCGCGCGCATTGATCGAGACCCTCGGCCTGCAACCGCATCCCGAGGGCGGGCATTACCGCGAGATCTTTCGCCACGCGCCCGAGGGCGGCGCGCGCGGCGAGAGCACGGCGATCTACTACCTGCTCGGCCCCGGCGAGCGCAGCCATTGGCATCGCGTGGACGCCGATGAGGCCTGGCACTGGTATGGCGGCGGCGGCCTGGCGCTGCGGCTTTCCAATGGCGCGGGCGTGCAGACCATCCATCTCGGCCCGGATCTGGCGGCCGGGCAGCGCCCCTTCGCCATGGTGCCGCGCGGCTGGTGGCAGGCGGCCGCCCCGCTGGAGAGTTGGGTGCTCTGCGGCTGCACCGTGGCGCCGGCCTTTTCCTTCGACGGTTTCGAGATGGCGCCGCCCGGATGGGAACCCCCTTCCAGCGAGGAGAGCAGCCCATGAGCACCTCGCTCGCCTGGGATGAACGCTATAGTGGCGGCGAATTCCAGTTCGGCACCGCTCCGAACGAGTATCTCCGCGCCCAGGCCTGGCGCTTCCGCCCCGGCATGGCGACGCTGGCCCTGGGCGATGGCGAGGGCCGCAACGGCATCTGGCTCGCCAAGCTGGGGCTGGCCGTCACCAGCCTCGACTGGTCCGCCGTGGCGGTGGCCAAGGCGCTGGATTTCGCGGCCTCGCGCGGGGTGGCGCTGGATGCGCGGCAGGCCGATGTCACGCAATGGGACTGGCCCGAGGCGCGCTTCGACCTCATCGCCTGGATCTATCTGCACCTGCCCCCGGCGGACCGCGCCATCGCGACAGCCGGCGCCATCCGCAGCCTGAAGCCGGGCGGGTTGCTGGTACTGGAATGCTTCTCACCCGCGCAGGAGGGCCGCCGCTCAGGCGGACCGAAGCTGCCGGCGCTGCTCTGGGACCGCGCCATCATCGAGCGCGAATTCGCGGGGCTGGAGGTGCTGGAACTCACCGAGGGCGCGGTGCGGCTGGATGAAGGCCCGCGCCACCAGGGCCTGGCGGAAGTGGTGCGCTGCGTGTTGCGGAAGGGCTGATTCCCGGCGTCACACCTCGCGCGCCTCGGCCAGCAGCAGCCGGCGCAGCCAGGCATGGCCTGGGTCCGCCTCGAAGCGGCGGTGAAAGATCATGGAAAGCCGCGTGTGCCGCACATTCACCGGCGGCTCGCGCGCAATCAGCGCGCCACCGGCCGCCATCTGCGTGGCCAGGCGCGCGGAGAGCGTCATGATCATCTCCGTCCGCACCAAAATCTCCGGCACGGCGGAGAGATGCGCGACGACAGCGCCCAGGCGGCGCTTCAGCCCCTCCGCCGCCAGCACCACATCCAGGGCGCCATCGCGTGAGCCATTGGGCGAATGCAGCAGATGCGGCACGGAGATGAATCGCTCCAGCGTCAACTCGCCCTGGGCCAGGGGGTGGTCATGGCGCATCAGCGTCAGGAAGGCCTCGGGCAGCAGGCGCAGCCGGGTGTAGAGCGCGCCGGGCTCGGGCAGCACGGCGATGGCCAACTGCGCCTCGCCACGCTCCAGCAGGGCTTCGGCATTGGTGCGGTCAGCGTGGCGGATGGCCAGCAGGCAGCCCGGCGCCTCGCGCGCCATGCGCTCCAGCATGCGGGGCGCCAGCGCGGCCTCGGCATATTCGGAAAAGGCGAGGGTGAAGACGCGCCGGGCGGTTTGCGGATCGAAGGGCGCCTGCACGGCCAGCACGTCCGAGAGGCGGTCCAGCGCTTCGGCCACCGGCCCGGCCAGGGCGGCGGCCAGCGCCGTGGGCTCCACCCCGCCCGACCGGCGGAGGAACAACTCATCGCCCAGCGCCGCGCGCAGCCGGGCCAGCGCGTTGGAGACGGCGGGCTGCGAGAGATTCAGCCGCTGCGCGGCGCGCGTCACATGGCGTTCGCGCGCCACCGCGTCGAAGACGCGCAGCAAATTGAGGTCGAGTTGCGAGAGTTCGGTCATTGGGTGCCGCCATCATTCATCAGCGTGATGATCCATGTTGGAAGCCACCATTGGAAGGGGGCGGCGGGAAGGCGCAATTCTCCGGGCACAGAACCCCCTCCCCAGGAGACCTCGCCGATGCCTTCCACCCAGATCACCACCCCCTATGCCGCCCTGCTGCTGCGGCTTTCGCTTGGCGCGATCATGCTGGCGCATGGCGCATGGCTGAAGCTTGGCGTGTTCGGCCTGGCCGGCACGATGGGCTTCTTCGGCTCCATCGGCTACCCGCCCATCCTGGGCGCAGTCGTTGCGCTGGGCGAGACGGCGGCGGGCCTCGCGCTCATCGCCGGTGTGCTGGTGCGCCCCGCGGCGCTGCTGAGCCTGCCCATCCTCATCGGCGCCACAGCGCTGCATGCGGGCAATGGCTGGCTCTTCTCGGCGCCGAATGGCGGCTGGGAATTCCCGGCCTTCCTGACGGTGGCGATGCTGGTCCAGGCTGGGCTTGGCGCGGGCGCGCATGCGCTGGACGTCTCGCGCCTGCTGGGCCGCGGGGCCGTCTCCCGCGCCGCCTGATCCCCCGCAGGGAATTCCACACGAATGGCCGGGCGCCCGCCCGGCCGTTTTGCGTCAGCCGCCGATCAGCGCGGAGACGCGCGCGAAGGGCGGCCAGGCCGCCGCGATCGCATCCCCGAACATGACCAGCGCCAACAGTGCCAGCAGAACGCCAGCCACGCTGGCGAGCCAGGCGAGGGCCAGCACGCGCCCGGGGCGGAGCCTGGCCGACATCGCCGCCGAGCCGGGCCGGCTGCCCAATGCCCGGCGGCTCGTCAGCGGCGGCGGCGTGGTTGGCGGCGCCGGGCGCAGCGGCGCTGGCATGGGTGGTGCCGGGAGGGAAGGCGCGGGTTGGGGCTCGGCGAGGGTTGGCTCGGGCATGGCCTGCTCCGCAACCGGCTCGGCCAGGGGGAGGGCCGGGCTTTGCGCCGCCGGCATCCCGGGCACCCATTCCTCGCCGCATGCCGCGCAACGCAGCGCCTTGCCTTGGGCCAAGAGCGAATCCGGAATGCGATAGGTCGCGGCGCAGTTCGGGCAGGCAATGTCCATGTCGGTACCGCATGTGCCAAGGCGCGGCCCATCCTGCAACCGCCTGTTTGCTTTATTCTGAACGCCGCTGCGAAACTCCGCCCCATGGTGCGATTTTCCCGAGTCGGGCTGCGTTATCCGGAGGGCGAGGGCGCGTGGACCCTGTCCGAGGTGAGCTTTGCCCTCACGCCCGGCAGCTTCACCTGGCTGCTCGGCCCCTCGGGCGCCGGCAAGTCCAGCCTGCTGGGCCTGATCAGCCTTTCGCTGCGCGCCACCGAGGGCGAGGTGGAGGTGCTGGATTCCCGCATCGCCCGCCTGCCCCGCCGCGCCTTCCCCGCGCTGCGCCGGCGCATCGGCGTGGTGTTCCAGGATTACCGCCTGCTGCCGCATCTCTCCGTCTTCGAGAACGCGGCCCTGCCGCTGCGGATCCAGGGCCTGACGGAGGCGCGCCTGACCGCCGATGTGCGCGAGATCCTGCGTTGGGTCGGCCTGCTGGAGCGGGCCGATGCGCCCCCCGCCACGCTTTCGGGCGGCGAGCAGCAGCGCCTTGCTTTGGCCCGCGCCGTGGTGGCCCGCCCCGCGCTGCTGGTGGCGGATGAACCCACCGGCAATCTCGACGCCGCCCAGGCGCGCCGCGTCATCGCCCTGCTGCGCGAGATGCACCGCATGGGCACCACGGTGATCGTCGCCACCCATAGCGAGGCCCTGCCCGAAGAATACCCCGCCCCCACATTGCGGCTCGATGCCGGCCGGCTGGCCTCGCATGGCTGAGGGCCCCAGGACTGCTGGAAGGCGCCTCAAGGGCCGCGATCCGCTGGGGCTGCGCCGCGCCCTCTCGGACCGGCTGCTGCCTGCGCTGGTCGCCGCCATGGCGCTGCTGGCGGCACTCGCCATCGCCGGCGCCGATGGCGCGGGGCGCCTGGCCGAGCGCTGGCAGCAGGGCGAGGCCGGGCAATTGCTGCTGCAACTGCCGCGCGAGACGCCGCTGGAGCCCGTCATCGCCCGGCTCTCGGCGCTGCCCGGCATCACCTCCGTCACCGCCGTGCCGGATGAGCGGTTGCGCCAGTTGCTGGCCCCCTGGCTGGGTGAGGTGCCGAGCCTGCCCCTGCCCCGCATGCTGGCCATCACCCTGCCCACCGAGACCGACCACCAACCGCTGCTGGAGGCGGTGCAGGCCATCCCCGGCGCGCAGTTGGAATTGCGGAGCGAGGCGGTGCGGCTGGCCATGCACCTGGCCGATGGGCTGCGCTCGCTCTCGCTCGCCATGCTGGGGCTGATCGGACTGGTGGGCGCGGCGCTGGTGATGGTGGCGACGCGCGCGGGTGTCGCGGCGCGGCGGGAGACCATCGTGATCCTGCATGAGCTGGGCGCACGGGATGCCGATATCGCCGGCCGCTTCGCGCGGCGGCTGGCGCTGCTTTGCGCGCTGGGGGCGCTGGCGGGGCTGGGCATCGCCATCCCCTCGCTCTGGTATCTGGCGACGCAGGCGCTGCCGGTGGTCCTCGCGCGCGATGCCCAGTTGCTGGACCTGCCCTGGGCCTTGCTGGCGCTGGTGCCGCCCGCCGCGGCGCTGATCGGCTGGCTGACCGCGCTGATCACGCTGCGCGCCTGGCTCCGGCGCTTGCCCTGACGGCATGCTTGGTGCCAAGCGGGGGCATGCGCCTGCTTGTCCTCGATGCCGCCCTCTCCCGCTGCCTGGCCGCCCTGGTCGAGGAGGAGCGCGTTCTCATGCAGCGCGTGCATGGGGGCGCACATGGCCAGGCCGCCGCCCTGCCCCCGCTGGTGGAGGCCGTGCTGCAAGGCGAGATTGATGCTGTCGCCGTGGGCGTGGGGCCGGGCAGCTTCACCGGGCTGCGAAGCGCCATCGCCCTGGCCCAGGGCATCGGCCTGGCGCGCGGCATTCCCGTCATCCCGGTGACGACGGGCGAGGCGCTGGTGGCGATGAGCGACCCCGCCTTCCCCGCCTGGGCGGTGACGGAAAACCGCCGGGGCGAACTGTTTCTGGAACGCCCCGGCACGGATGCCGCCTGCGTCGTCGCCGAAGCCGACCTCCCGCAGCCCGCCACGCGCAGCTGGATTATGGGCGATGGCGCGCCCCGTGCGGCGGCGCGGATGCTGGCGCGCGGCTGGCCGGTGGCGTTGGGCGATGCGCGGCAGATCGAGGCCGCCGCCCTCGCCCGTGTCGCGCTGCGGCGGCTGGCACGCGACCTGCCCGCCCTGGCGCTGGAGCCGCTCTACATCGAACCCCCGGCCACCACATGAATCTCGCCGCCGCCAGCACCGAACACGCACCGGCCCTGGCCGCAATCCATGCGGCGACCTTCCCCTCGGGCGCGGCCTGGAGTGCGGAGACGCTCGCCACGCTGCTGGCCATGGATGGCGTCATCGGCCTGCATGCGCCGGGGGGCTTCATCCTCGCGCGGCGCGTGCTGGATGAGGCGGAGATCCTGACGCTGGCCGTGCAGCCTGAACATCGCCAGCAGGGCCTCGGCCAGGCGCTGGTCGAGGCGGCGGCGCTGGCGGTGGCCACGGCCGGGGCGAAGGTGATGTTCCTCGAAGTGGCCGAGGATAACGCATCGGCCATGGCGCTTTACGCCAAGGCCGGCTTCGAGCGTGCCGGATCCCGCCGCGACTATTACGCGCCGGGGCTGCATGCCTGGCTGCTGCGCCGATCGCTGGGGGCGTAGATCGCTCGGCGATGGGCCGGCTGGCCGCGTTCGGCGCAGGCCCAGCCATGGGAATGAACCAGGCCGTCATCGTGATTGTCGTTCATCGTGGCGTCTCCTCCCGAGGGTTCTGCCGTGAAAGCCGTGCGGCGCCGAAGCCCCGCAACCTGGGCGAGCCATGCTCGCTCCCCGAATAATTCCTGAGCTTGTGTCCCTGTCGGAATATTTCGGCAGGCTTCAATTTACGATGTGGGTACCAGCGATACCCGGTGCTTCAGGAGAAAGGCGCCCGTGATTCAACTCCATGGCCGCTTTCCCGCGCTGAGGCATGACGATGTGGAATTGTGGGAGAGCAACAGCATAGGCCGCCTTCTCTGCATGATGGTGGGCGGCGATGCGCGCGGCCTCTACCCCGAGAAGGCAGGCGCGCGCGCCAATGTGGATCGCTGGCTGGATTGGCAGCTACCCACCCTCTCCCCCGCCGAGCGTGACCTGTTCTGGAACATGCTCCGCCCGCCGGAGGAAAAGCGCGACATGCAGGCCGTGGCCAATAGCGCGCGCTGCCGGGCTATCATCGAGGCGCAGCTCAGTGATGGCCGCCCCTTCATCGAGGGCGGGGCCTTCACCCTGGCCGATATCGTGATGGGCTGCTTCGCCCGGCGCTGGTTCGGCCCCGAGATGCGGGTACCCGGCATGCCGGAATTCCCGCACCTGGCCCAATGGCATGCGCGCATCGGCGAAAGGCCAGACTTCCAGCGCCAGGTGGCGCCGAAGCTGAGCTGAGCCCGATCATTCAGGCTGGAAGCGGGTGATTTTCGTGCCGTTCAGCGCCAGCGCCGCCATGAGGCCGCGTTGGCCGAAGGTGATAGAATAGACCGGCTCGCGCAGGGTGGTCGTTGTCACATTGGCCTGCACGCCCTGGTCGAGCGCGACCACCGAAGGCCCGATGCCGATCTCCCAGCCATCGGCGGCCATCAGCGCGGTCAGTGCGGCGTCATTCATGAAGAACATGGCGATACCGGCAGTTTGCGCCCCGGCCAGAAGGCCGAAGCTGGCCCCGGCGATGCGGTAATATCCCTGGATCTCGTTGCCGCGCACCAGCGCGCCTTCACCATATTGGCCGCCGATGATGAACCCACCGCTCAGGATGCGCGGAAAGACGAGGACGGAATGGGCGCTGGCGAAAAGCGGGCGCGCATTCTCCATGCCGCGCAGGGTTTCAAGCGAACTCATCACCTCCGCGTCAATTTCCCGCCGCGTGGCCGCCTGGGCCGGGCGGGCCAGCAAAGGAAGGGTGGCGAGCAGGGGGAGATGGGCGAGGATATGACGACGGTTCAACGAACGAGTTCCTTCAAGGGTGCACAATGAACGCAACCGCATGGGATTGGTTGCCCGCTCCATGCAGCTTTTCGCGCGGCGCGGCCCTGGCCGGGAAAGCTACCCCTTCACATCCATTGCCTGCCGCAGGCCGTCACTCACCAGGTTGAAGCAGATCGAGGTGACGAAGATGCAGGCGCCAGGCAACACCGCCACCCAGGGCTGCACATAGATCGCCGTCCGCAGCGTGTTCAGCATCAGGCCCCATTCGGCTTCCGGCGGGCGCGTGCCGAGCCCGAGAAAGGACAGCCCCGAGGCCAGGATCATGCAGACCGAGATGAGCGAGGTGGAATAGACGAAGATCGGCCCCAGCACATTGCCCAGCACATGCACCCGCACGATGGTGAAGGCCGAGGCGCCCGAAGCCCGCGCCGCATCCACGAAATCCAGGTTGCGGACGCCGGTGGTGACGCTTTCCGCCACGCGGATGATGGGCGGCACAAAGACCAGCGTCAGCGCCAGAATGGCGTTCAGGATGCCCGCCCCCAGCGCGCCCGAGATGGCGACGGCCAGCAGCACCGAGGGGAAAGCGTAGAACACGTCGGTCACGCGCATGATCAGCATGTTCAGCTTGCCGCCGGTGAAGCCGGCGACCACGCCGAGGAAGGTGCCGATCACGAAGGCCAGCGCGACAGGCACGATGCCCATGAACCAGGACAGGCGCCCGCCATAGATCAGGCGCGTCAGCATGTCGCGCCCCAACTCATCGGTGCCCAGCAGGTGGCCCTCGGTGCCCAGCGGCCTGAGGCGGCGCATCATGCTGCCCTGGAAGGGGTCATGCGGCGCGATCAGGGGCGCGAAGATGATCGCCAGCAGCATGAGGATGAGCACGCTGGCACAGAAGATCGTCACGGGGTCGCGCTTGAGGCGCTTCCAGACGCCGGCCCAATAACCCTCGGATCGGATAACGGCGCTCTTGGCCTGGATGGCAAGCTCGGCGGTGGCGGCGGAGGTGCTCATGCTCAGGCTCGCTTGATACGTCGCGCCGCAAGGCGCGCGAGGGAGAGGGAGAGGGTCATGCCCGCTTGATCCTCGGGTCGAGCGCGGTCTGGATGAGATCCACGCAGAGGTTCAGCGCCACGAAGAACATCGCCAGCACCAGGATTGTGCCCTGCAACACCGGCAGGTCCCGCTGGAAGATGGCGCTGTTCAGCAGCAGGCCGGTGCCGGGCCAGGAGAACACCGTCTCCACCAGGATCGAGCCGCCCATCAGGTAGCCCAGTTGCAGGCCGATCACCGCCAGCGCGTTCGGCGCCGCGTTCTTGACCACATGGATGAAGACATTCCAGGAGGTGAGGCCCTTGCCGCGCAGAGCGACCACGAATTCCTGATTCATGATCTCGGCCACGATGCCGCGTACGGTGCGGGTCACGATGCCCATCGGGATCACGGAGAGGGTGATGGCCGGCAGCAACAGATGCTGCATGTGCTCCCAGTCCCAGACCCAGTCGGCGCTGCCGCCAGGCCCCGCCCCCATGGCCGGCAACCAGTTCAATTGCACCGAGAAGATGACCACCAGCACCATGCCCAGCCAGTAATGCGGCACGGAGACGCCGGCGACGGCGGTGGTCACGGCCACGCGATCCAGGATCGAACCGCGGAAGGTGCCCGCCAGCCCGCCCAGGATGCAGCCCAGCACGAAGCCGATCAGCGAGGCGGCAAAGGCCAGCATCAGCGTGTTGCCGATGGCCGAATGAAGGTCGTCCCAAACCGGGCGGCCCGTGGCCAGCGAGCGGCCCAGATCCCCCTGCACCACCTTCATCAGCCAGAGGCCGAACTGGATGGGCAGCGGCTTGTCCAGCCCGTAGTCGCGGCGAATTTGCTCCACGACTTCCTGCGGGGCGTCGGGCGGAACGATCGCGTTGATCGGATCACCCGGCGCGATCTGCACCAGCATGAAGCAGACGAAACCGACCGCGAGCGCGATCGGCACCGCGTAGATGAGCCTCCTTATCAGATAGAAAAACATCGGGCCCACCCTCCGCAACGCGTCTCAGACCAGGCCGGCGCCATGGCACCGGCCCCAGTTTCATCACTGGATATGCGGCAGCCGCAGATCCACGAACCAGCTTTGCGGCTGGACATGGCCACGCACGCGCGGGCTCATCGCGCGCGGACCCACATCATGCGCGATCCAGATGAACAGCGCCTCATCCACGCCCGCCGCATGCAGGCGGGCCAGGGCCGCGTCACGCTCGGCCGGCTCGAAGGCGTTGCGGGCGGCCGAGACCATCTGGTCGAAGCGCGGATCGTTGAACATGCCCCAGTTGTTCGAGACGGGGGCCGCCATCCTGCTGTCATAGAAGCGGACCAGCGAGAAGAACGGG
>Ga0209103_1000390_pt1 | contig 13803 bp, 13 predicted proteins | sample 4C3metaG_FD_184152 | JGI IMG/M metagenome (GOLD analysis project Ga0209103, IMG submission 184152) | Freshwater bacterial and archeal communities from Indian Creek, Illinois, USA - 4C3 metaG (SPAdes) (version 2) | ecosystem: Environmental > Aquatic > Freshwater > Unclassified | place: USA...
CGGTCATCATACCCTTCCCAGGGCAAAGCCCTTGGCGATGTAGTTGCGGACGAAATAGATCACCAGCGCGCCGGGAACGATGGTCAGCACCCCCGCGGCGGCCAGGACGCCCCAGTCGGTGCCCCCGGCCCCGACCGTCCGGGTCATGGTCACCGCGATCGGCTTGGCCTCGGTGATGGTCAGGGTGCGGCTCAGCAGCAGCTCCACCCATGAGAACATGAAGACGAAGAAGGCCGTGACGCCGATGCCCGAGGCGATGAGCGGCATGAAGATCTTCACGAAGAAGCGCGGGAAGGAGTAGCCGTCGATATAGGCGGTCTCGTCGATCTCCTTGGGCACCCCGCGCATGAAGCCTTCCAGGATCCAGACCGCCAGCGGCACGTTGAACAGGCAATGCGCCAGCGCCACCGCGATGTGCGTGTCGATCAGGTTCATCGCCGAGTAGAGCTGGAAGAACGGCAGCGCAAACACCGCCGGCGGCGCCATGCGGTTGGTCAGGAGCCAGAAGAACAGGTGCTTGTCGCCCATGAAATTGTAGCGGCTGAAGGCATAGGCCGCGGGCAAGGCCACCGCGAGCGAGATGACCACGTTCATCGTGACGAAGATCATCGAGTTGACATAGCCCATGTACCAGGTCGGATCCGTCAGGATGGTGACGTAGTTCTGCAGCGTGATGTCGACCGGGAACAGGGTGAAGGTGCCGGTGATCTCGGCATTGGTCTTCAGGCTCATGTTGATCAGCCAGTAGATCGGGATCAGCATGAAGAGCAGATAGAGGGTCATCACGATGGCCGAGGATCTGAAGCGCATCACCGGTTCTCCTCACGGTCAAGATTGGTCATCACGGTGAAAAAGACCCAGGACACCAGAAGGATGACCAGAAAGTACATCAGGCTGAAGGCCGCGGCACGGCCAAGGTCGAACTGGACGGTCGCCATCTGCGCCAGTTCGATCGACAGGAAGGTGGTCGCGTTGCCGGGGCCGCCGCCGGTGACGACGAAAGGCTCGGTGAAGATCATGAAGCTGTCCATGAAGCGCAGCAGCACCGCGATCAGAAGGACGCCCTTCATCTTCGGCAGTTCGATGTAGCGAAACACCGACCAGCGGGTCGCCTGGTCGATGCGGGCGGCCTGGTAATAGGCCTGCGGGATCGACTGCAGGCCCGCATAGCACAGAAGCGCCACCAGCGAGGTCCAGTGCCAGACATCCATCACCACGACGGTGATCCAGGCGTCGATCGGATCGTTGGTATAGTTGTAGTCGATGCCCATCGCGTTCAGCGTGTAGCCCAGCAGCCCGATATCCACCCGCCCGAACACCTGCCAGATCGTGCCGACGACGTTGAACGGGATCAGGAGCGGCAGCGACATCAGCACCAGGCACAGCGAGGCCCAGAACCCCTTCTTCGGCATGTTGAGCGCGATGAAGATCCCCAGCGGGATCTGGATCGCCAGGATGATCCCCGAGAACAGGATCTGCCGGCCCAGCGCGCCGTGCATCCGCTCGGAGGTGACCATCTCCTCGAACCATTCCAGACCGGTCCAGAAGAATTCGTTGTCGCCGAACGTGTCGTTGACCGCGTAGTTGACCACCGTCATCAGCGGGATCACGGCGGAGAACGACACCACCAGCAGCACCGGCAGAACCAGGAACCAGGCGCGGTTGTTCTGGGTCTTGTCCACTTCAGGCCCCCATCGGCGCGACGCGCCAGTCATCGACGTAGACATTGATCTTGCCGGGCGCAAAGCTGACATGCGCGTCGGCGGGCACCGCCATCGCCTCGGTCAGGATCACGCTGAGCGGCTGGCCCTGCAAGGCGACCCGGACGATGCGGTGGCGGCCCACGTCCTCGACCCGCAGCACCGTCGCGGGCAGACCCTCGTCGGACAGCATCACGTATTCCGGGCGGATGCCGATCTGCGTGCGCCCGGTGACCGGACCGTAGCAGCCGTCCAGCGGGATCGCGACGCCCCCCAGCCGCGCCTCGGCGCCCGCCACCTCGGCCTCCAGCAGGTTCATCCCCGGCGAGCCGATGAAATAGCCGACGAAGGTATGCGCCGGGGTCTCGAACAGATCCTCGGGCGTGCCCATCTGCACCACGCGGCCCTCGTGCATCACCACCACCTTGTCGGCGAAGGTCAGCGCCTCGGTCTGGTCATGGGTGACATAGATCATCGTGTGCCCGAACTCGCGGTGCAGCGATTTCAGCTGGGTGCGCAGCTCCCATTTCATCTGCGGGTCGATGACGGTCAGGGGTTCGTCGAACAGGATCGCGTTCACGTCCTCGCGCACCATGCCGCGACCGAGGCTGATCTTCTGCTTGGCATCCGCCGTCAGCCCGCGCGCCTTGCGGTGCAGGATGTCCTCCATGCCGATCATCCGGGCGACCTGTTCCACCCGGCGGGCGATGTAGGCCGGGTCCATCCCCCGGTTGCGCAGGGGGAATTCCAGGTTCCGGCCCACGGTCATCGTGTCGTAGACCACCGGGAACTGGAACACCTGGGCGATGTTGCGCTCGGCCGTCTCGGCATCGGTGACGTCGCGGTCGTCGAACAGCACCCGGCCCCGCGAGGGGCGCACCAGGCCCGAGATGATGTTCAGAAGCGTGGTCTTGCCGCAGCCCGAAGCGCCAAGCAGCGCATAGGCCCCGCCGTCCTGCCAGGTGTGGTCAATCTCCTTCAGCGCATAATCGGCGTCCGAGGCCGGATTGGCCAGATAGCTGTGGGCAAGCCTGGAAAGCGTGATCCGGGACATTCAGGCCGCCATCGCATAGGGGGCGGGCGCGGCAAGGCGGCCCGCCGCGTCGAACAGGTAGACATGCGCCGGATCGAGGTAGATCGACACGGCCGCGCCCGCCGCCATCGGATGCACGCCGTGGACCAGGCCCACCCAGCGGTCGGAGCCGTGGTCGAGATGGACAAAGGTCTCGGACCCGGTGATCTCGGTCGCCCCGACCGAACAGCGGAACTCCACCGCGGTGCCGGAATGGCGGTTCAGCGTCACATGATTGGCCCGGAACCCGGCCGAATAGCTGCCGTCCGCCAGCTTGCCCTGGCGCGCGGCGGCGGGCGCGTGGGCGACATCGGCGAAGGTCAGGCGCTGGCCCTCCTTGCGGCAGGACACGAAGTTCATCGGCGGATCGGAAAAGACCCGCGCCGTCTGCGCATCGCCCGGCAGCCGGTAGACCTCGGGCGTGGGACCGAACTGGGTGACGCGCCCCTCCCACAGGGTGGCGGTGTTGCCGCCCAGCAGCAGCGCCTCCTCCGGCTCGGTGGTGGCATAGACGAAGATCGCGCCCGAGGCCTCGAAGATGCGCGGGATCTCGATGCGCAGCTCCTCGCGCAGCTTGTAGTCGAGGTTGGCCAGCGGCTCGTCCAGCAGCACGAGGCCCGCGCCCTTGACCAGCGCCCGCGCCAGCGCGCAGCGCTGCTGCTGGCCGCCCGAAAGCTCCAGCGGCCGGCGCGCCAGCAAGGGCGTCAGACGCAGCATCTCGGCGGTGGCGCGGACCGCGCGGTCGATCTCGGCCGCGGGCTTGCGCATCAGCCGCAGGGGCGAGGCGATGTTCTCGTAGACCGTCATCGCCGGATAGTTGATGAACTGCTGATAGACCATCGCGACCTGGCGGTCCTGCACCTTGACGCCGGTCACGTCGCGGCCCTGCCACAGGATGCGCCCCGTCGCGGGCCGGTCGAGCCCGGCCATCAGCCGCATCAGCGTGGTCTTGCCCGCCAGCGTCGGGCCCAGAAGCACGTTCATCGTGCCGCCCTCAAGGCGCAGGTCGGTGGGGTGGATGTGCACCCGCCCCGCGACAGATTTCGACACGCCCTGAAGCTCCAGCGCCATTTTGCCCCCCTACTCCGCCGCCGGGCTGATCGCCCGCGGCGCCGCCTCCGCCATGAAGCGGTCCAGCTGCGCGATCTGGTCCGCCGTCAGCCGCAGACCCAGCTTGGTCCGCCGCCAGACGACATCCGCCGCCGTCACCGCAAATTCCCGCACCATCAGCCAGCGCACCTCGGCCTCGGTCAGCGTGGCGCCGAAGTCACGCCCCAGCGCCGCCGGCGTGGTCGCCCCGGCAAGGATCTCCGGTGCCTCGGTCCCGTAGGCGCGCACCAGCCGACCCGCCCAGTAGTCGCTCAGGAACGGATGCTGCCCCTGCAGCCGCCGGATCAGCGCGGCCACCCCGTCATGCGGAAAATCCCCCCCCGGCAGCGCGACCCGCGCCGTCCAGGCGGGCGTGGCCCGGGGAAAGAACGGCTGAAGCTTGGTCAGCGCGCTTTCGGCAAGGCGGCGGTAGGTCGTGATCTTGCCGCCGAAGACATTCAGCAGCGGCGCGCCGTTCCGGTCAAGGCTGAGGACATAGTCCCGCGTCGCCGCCGTCGCCGACTTGGCCCCGTCGTTGTAGAGCGGCCGCACGCCGGAATAGGTCCAGACCACATCGTCGCGGGTGACGGGCCGGGCGAAATACGCGCTGGCGAAGCCCAGCAGGTAGTCGCGCTCCTCATCGGTGCAGTGGACATCCGTCGGGGCGGCGTGGTGGTCCTTGTCGGTGGTGCCGATCAGGGTGAAGTCCTGCTCGTAGGGAATGGCGAAGATGATCCGCCCGTCGGCGCCCTGGAAGAAATAGCTGCGGTCGTGGTCGAACAGCCTGCGCGTCACGATATGGCTGCCGCGCACCAGCCGGACCCCTTCGGAGGCGTTGATGCGCGCCACGTTGCGGATCACATCCTCGACCCAGGGCCCGCCCGCGTTGACCAGCGCCCGCGCCCGATGCAGCGCGCGCCCGTCGGGCCCATCGGTCACGACCTCCCACAGGTCGCCCTGCCGTTCGGCACTGACCACCCGGGTGCGCGTCAGGATGCGCGCGCCCCGCGCCGCGGCATCGCGGGCGTTCAGCACGACCAGCCGCGAATCCTCGACCCAGCAGTCGGAATATTCGAAGCCGCGCCGGAACTCCGGCTTCAGCGGCCGACCCGCGGGGTCCCGCGTCAGATCGAGGCTGCGGGTGGCGGGCAGGACCTTCCGCCCCCCCATCGTGTCGTACATGAAAAGACCCAGCCGGATCAGCCAGGCCGGGCGGCGGCCCCGCGCCCAGGGCATCACCCAGCGCAGCAGCCGCGAGGTCGGCGTGTCGCTTTCGAACCGCATCTCGGGCGACAGGGGCAGCACGAACCGCATCGGCCACGAGATGTGGGGCATCGCCACCAGCAGCGTCTCGCGTTCCTCCAGCGCCTCGCGCACCAGGCGGAACTCGAAATATTCCAGATAGCGAAGGCCGCCATGGAACAGCTTGGTCGACGCCGAGGAAGTGCCCTGCGCCAGGTCGCCCTGTTCGGCCAGCGTCACGGTCAGGCCGCGACCGGTCGCGTCGCGCGCGATCCCGCAGCCGTTGATCCCGCCGCCGATGATGAAAAGGTCGCTGGCGACCCCGTCCGAACCGTCTTTCACCTGGGTTCCTCCCCCGGGGTCAATTCAGCCCATCGTAACGATCCCGTCAACGGTTATCTTTCGTTTTCCCGCGCTTTTCGTCAAAACGAACATTGGCGCGCCATTCCGGGGCGGAGGTCGGCTCCGAATGCTGCGCGTGCAGTGGATTTGTGCTGCAAACGCACCCAAACGAAAACCGGCGCGGCAAAGAAACCCGCTGACAGGCCGCGCGCGGCATGGCAGAACGGGCGCGCGGGCAGATGCGAAAGGGTTCACGGTGGCGTTGAACTTCCGGCAGGCCGAGATCCTGGAGCTTGCCCGGGCCGAGGGCCGGGTGATGGTCGAGGATCTGGCCCAGCGCTTCGACGTGACGCTGCAGACGATCCGGCGCGACCTGGCCGACCTGGCCGATGCCGGGCACCTCGACCGGGTCCACGGCGGGGCGATGCTGCGCACCGGGGTCACCAACCTCGGCTACGAGGCGCGGCGGCGGATGCATGAAGGCGCCAAGGCCGCCATCGCCCGGGCCTGCGCCGCCGCCATTCCCGACAACTCCAGCCTGATCCTGAACCTCGGCACCACGACCGAGGCCGTCGCGCGCGAGCTGCTGACGCATCGCAACATCACCGTGATCACCAACAACATGAACGTGGCAAACACCCTGGTCGCCAATCCCGGCTGCGAGATCGTGGTGGCGGGCGGCGCGCTGCGCCGCACCGACGGCGGGCTGGTGGGCGAGCTCACGACCCAGTTCTTTGCGCAGTTCAAGGTCGACTGCGCGGTGATCGGGGTCTCGGCGCTGGACCGCGACGGCGACCTTCTGGACTTCGATCTGGCCGAGGTGCGGGTGTCCAAGGCGATCATCCGGCAGGCGCGCAAGACCTTCCTCGTGGCCGACCACTCCAAGCTCGACCGCTCGGCCCCCGCCCGGCTTGCCTCGCTGTCCGAAATCACGACCTTCTTCACTGACCGCGCCCTGCCGCCCGAACTCATGCGCAAATGCGAGGCCTGGGGCACGGGCGTGGAGGTGGCCCGGGGCCCCTGACCGGCCCTGCCAGCGCCGTCCCGGTCGGGGTCAGCCGGGCCATTGCGGGCGGCGGCCCGGCGGGCGTCTGCCCGGCGGTCATTGGTGGAGCAGAGGGGGATCGAACCCCTGACCTCGTCATTGCGAACGACGCGCTCTCCCGACTGAGCTACTGCCCCACGACCAGGCGCATGTGGCGGATCGGGCGGGAAATGTCAAGAATGCGCCGCCCGGGCCCGGCGATCAGAGGAAATCCTCCTCCTCGCCCGCCACATCGACCCCGAGGGCATCGAGGCCCGCCTCGAGATTCTCGGCCAGATGCGGCATGCCAATGAGGTAGTCCGAGGTCGGCACCGTCGCCTCGGCGGTGGCGGTCGCGACCGCCTCGTCGAAATCCTCGGGCTCGAAGGCCCCCCGGCCCACCCAGGCGATGGCGGTCATCTGCGCCTTCTCGTCGTCGTTCAGACCGTCGATGAAGGCGTGCAACTCGTCATGCCCGACCTCCCCCTCGCGGGCGAGAAAGACCACATGCACGACTTTCCTCAGGCTGATCTCCAGCATCGCGACCTCCGCTGCTGGCGCATCCTGGCCGATGCGGGCCGGTGGCGCAAGCCTAGCCCAGGGCCCAGACCGTGGCCCCATGCGCCAGGGCCCCCGCCAGCGTCGCCAGCGCGACCGACCGGCTGCGGTAAAAGCTGCCGAGAACGGCCAGCGTGCCGGTGATGACCGGCAGCAGCCGGACCACATCCGCCGACAGCGCCGGCAGGATCGCGGCCACGAAGAGGGTGGCGATCGCCGCCGGCCCGGTCGCCGACAGGAACCGCTCCAGCCAGCCGCCTGCCGCCAGCCGGTCGGCCCGCGCGATCACCGGCAGGGCCCGAAAGGCCCAGTTCGCGGCCCCGGCCAGCAGCGCGACGGCCAGAAGCTCGGCGTTCATCGCCTGACCATCCCCGCCACGGCCCCGGCCAGCATGCCCAAAAGGATGCCGCCCGCCGCGCTCAGCGCCAGGGTTCCGGCCACGGTCACCGCGCCCGCCACGGCGATCACCGGCACCTGCCGCCGGCCGAGCATCGACAGCAGCAACGCCAGAAACAGCGCCGGCAGCATGAAGCCGAGCCCGGCGCTGACCGCCGGCCAGGCCTCCAGCGCCCCGCCCCCCGCCAGGGCGCCCGCCGCGGTGCCGGCAAGCCAGCTGGCATAGGCGCCCAGGCCGAGGCCGAACATGTAGGGCTCGGAAAAGCGCCTGCCGCGCGCAAGCTCGCCCAGCGCCTGGCCGAAGACCTCGTCCGTCAGCCCCCAGGCCCAGGCCCAGGCGTGGCGCGTCGCGGCCGCGGCCCCCGCCTGGCGCATCAGGGTCGGGCCGTAGAGCACATGCCGCAGGTTCATCGCGATCAGCGTGAAGGCCGTGACCAGCACCGGCGCGCCGGAGGCCAGCAGGACCAGCGCCAGGAATTGCGACGCCCCGGCGTAGACGATCAGCGACAGGGCAAAGGCCTCGATCCCGCTGAAGCCGGACCGGGTGGCCGCGACCCCGAAGGAAAAGGCGATGGGAAGATAGCCCATGACGATCGGCAGGCTGGCCGCGAGGCCGGCAGGAAACGGGCGCCGGGACCGGTCGTCCCGCCCGACCTGCGCAAGGTCCGGCGGCCGGATCGGCTCGGGCGGGTCCGTCATCGCCGGATCCGGCCCCGATGCGCCCGGCTGCGGGCGCCCCGGTGCCGGGCGCCGGGCAGGGCGTCGGGCAGGGCCGGGTGGCCGGGGCGCGCGCCCCCGGCCAGGCCGCTACCGGGCCGCATCGGCATAGGCCTCGACCGGCGGGCAGGTGCAGATCAGGTTGCGGTCGCCATGGACGTTGTCGACCCGGCCCACCGGCGGCCAGTACTTGTCGACCCGGAAGGCCCCCGGCGGAAAGCAGCCGGCCTCGCGCGAATATTTCCGGTCCCACGCGCCCACCAGCGCGGCCACGGTATGCGGGGCGTGGCGCAGCGGGCTGTCCTCGGCCGCGATCTCGCCGCGCTCCACCGCCCGGATCTCCTCGCGGATCGACAGGAGTGCCGTGACGAAGCGGTCGATCTCGGCCCTGGTCTCGGACTCCGTCGGCTCCACCATCAGCGTGCCGGCCACCGGCCAGGACATGGTCGGCGCATGAAAACCGTTGTCGATCAGGCGCTTGGCGATGTCTTCCACCGTCACCCCCACCTCGGCGAAGGGCCGGGTGTCGAGGATGCATTCATGCGCGACCCGGCCCTTGTTGCCCATGAACAGGATCGGGTAATGCCCCGCCAGCCGCGCCGCGATGTAGTTGGCGTTCAGGATCGCGACCCGCGTCGCCTGGGTCAGCCCCGGCCCGCCCATCATCAGGCAATAGGCCCAGGAGATCAGCAGGATCGAGGCCGACCCGTAGGGCGCCGCCGAAACCGCACCCTCGCCCGAAGTCTCGGGGTGCCCCGGCAGATAGGGTGCCAGATGCGCCTTGACGCCGATCGGCCCCATGCCGGGGCCGCCGCCGCCATGGGGAATGGCGAAGGTCTTGTGGAGATTCAGGTGGCTGACATCGCCGCCGATCTCGCCAGGTTTCACCAGACCCACCAGCGCGTTCATGTTCGCCCCGTCGATGTAGACCTGCCCGCCGTGGTCATGGGTGATCCGGCAGATCTCGGTCACGGTCTCTTCGAAGACCCCGTGGGTCGAGGGATAGGTGATCATGCAGGCTGCAAGGGTATCTCCCGCCGCTTCGGCCTTGGCCCGGAAATCCTCGACATCGACGTCGCCGTTCGGGGCGGATTTCACCACAACGACCTCCATCCCCGCCATCTGCGCCGAGGCCGGATTGGTGCCATGCGCCGAAACCGGGATCAGGCAGACCTTGCGCCGGTCGTCCCCGCGCGCCCGGTGATAGGCAAGGATGGTCAGAAGCCCGGCATATTCGCCCTGCGCGCCCGAGTTGGGCTGCATCGACATCGCGTCATAGCCGGTGATCTCGCACAGTTTCGCCGTCAGGTCGCCGATCGCCTCGGCATAGCCCGCCGCCTGGTCGCGCGGCACGAAAGGGTGCAGGCTGCCGAACTCGGGCCAGGTGATCGGCATCATCTCGGCCGCGGCATTCAGCTTCATCGTGCAGGACCCAAGCGGGATCATCGCCCGATCCAGCGCCAGGTCGCGGTCCGACAGGCGGCGCATGTAGCGCATCATTTCGGATTCCGCCCGGTTCATGTGAAAGACCGGATGCGTCAGGTAGTCGGTCGTGCGCAGCATCGCCTCGGGAAAGCCCAGGGTCGCGCGGTGCGGGGGCACGCCGTCGATGCCGAAGGCGCGCAGCACATGGACCAGCACCCGCTCGTCGGTGGTCTCGTCCAGGCTGATGCCCACCCGGTCGGTGCCGATCCTGCGCAAGTTCAGCCCCTCGGCCCGGGCGGCGGCGAGGATGCCCGCCTGCCCCACGCCGACCTCGACCGTGATCGTGTCGAAGAACGCCCGGGGGCTGACCTTCGTCCCCGCCGCCTTCAGGGCCCGCGCCAGCCGCTGGGTCAGGAAATGCACCCGCTCGGCGATCGCGCGCAAGCCCTTCGGCCCGTGGAAGACCGCATACATCGAGGCCATCACCGCCAGCAGCGCCTGCGCCGTGCAGACGTTCGAGGTGGCCTTCTCGCGTCGGATATGCTGCTCGCGGGTCTGGAGCGCCAGCCGGTAGGCGCGGCCCCCCTGCGCGTCGATCGAGACGCCCACGATCCGCCCGGGCATCTGGCGCTTGTGCGCGTCGCGGGTGGCCATGAAGGCCGCATGCGGCCCGCCATAGCCCATCGGCACGCCGAAGCGCTGCGCCGAGCCCACCGCGATGTCGGCCCCCATCGCGCCCGGCTCCTTCAGCAGGCACAGGGCCAGAAGGTCGGTGGCCATGACCGCCACCGCGCCCGTCGCATGCAGGCTGGCGATGCGCTGGGTGAAGTCGGTCACATGGCCATAGCTGCCGGGATACTGGAAGATCGCGCCGAAGACCCCGGCCGGGTCAAGGGTCCGGACATCATCCTCGATGATCTCGATCCCCAGCGGCAGGGCCCGGGTGCGGATCACCGCGATGGTCTGGGGATGGCAGAAACGGTCGACGAAGAAGGCCCGCGCCTTCGACTTGGCCACCCGCTGCGCCATGGTCATGGCTTCCGCTGCCGCCGTCGCCTCGTCCAGCAGCGAGGCATTGGCCACGTCAAGGCCGGTGAGATCGCAGACCATGGTCTGGAAATTCAGCAAGGCCTCTAGCCGGCCCTGCGCGATCTCGGGCTGGTAGGGGGTATAGGCGGTGTACCAGGCCGGGTTTTCCAGGATGTTGCGCTGGATCGCAGGCGGGGTCACCGTGCCGTAGTAGCCCTGCCCGATCAGCTGGGTCATCACCCGGTTCTTCTGGCTGACCGCCTTCATCCTGGCCAGAAGCTCGTGCTCGGCCAGCGGCGCCCAGGTCAGGGGCTGGGCCTGGCGGATCGAGGCCGGCACGGTCTGGTCGATCAGCTCGTCCAGCGAACGGACGCCGACCGCGGCGAGCATTTCTTCCATCTCGGCGGGCGAGGGGCCGATGTGGCGGCGGTTGGCAAAGTCGTAGGGGTTGTAGTCGGTGGGGGTGAAGGTCATGGGTCACCTGTTGAAGGTCCGGAACGACGCAGCGGCGGCAGGCCCCAAAATCCTTGCGCAAGGATTTTGTCAAATTTCTTGCGCAAGAAATTTGGGGCGCGCGGGACGGTCAGCCGATCAGCTCCAGATATTCGTCCTCGTCCATGAACTGGTCGAGCACGCTCAGGTCATCGACCCGCATCTTGAAGAACCAGGCGGCCCCGGTCGGGTCCTCGTTCACCAGCGCCGGCGCATCGACCAGCTTCTGGTTCACCGCGACGATCTCGCCGTCAAGCGGGGCCAGGATGTCGCTGGCGGCCTTGACGCTCTCGATCACGCAGACCTCGTCGCCCTCGGCCACCATGGTCTCGGTCTCGGGCAGTTCCACGAAGACCACGTCCCCAAGCTGGGTTGCGGCATGTTCGGTGATGCCGACGACGACAAGGTCGCCCTCGACGCGCAGCCATTCGTGATCCTTGGTGTATTTCATCGTCATGCCTCAACGCCTGTAGCTGGTGGGATGGAAGGGAAGCGCGCGCACCGTCACGGGCAGGCGCCGGCCGCGCAGTTCGCCCGTCAGGGTCGCGCCGATGCGCGCATGGGATCGGGCGACATAGCCCATCGCGACCGGCGCATCGACCGAAGGCCCGAACCCGCCCGAGGTGACGCGGCCGACCGGCGTGCCATCCTCGGCGAAAAGCTCCACCCCCTCGCGCATCGGCGCCCGGCCCTGCGGGCAGAGGCCCACGCGCAGCCGCTCGGGCCCGGACGCGAGTTCCCGCAGGATGCGCGCCGCGCCGGGAAAGCCGCCTTCCCGCGCGCCGCCCGCCCGGCGGGCCTTCTGGATCGCCCAGGTCAACCCGGCCTCGACGGGGCTGGTCGTCCGGTCGATGTCATGGCCGTAAAGGCAGAGCCCGGCCTCCAGCCGCAGGCTGTCGCGCGCGCCAAGGCCCACGGGCGCGACGCCCGGCTGCGCCATGAGCCTTCGCGCAAGGCCTTCCGCCTGCGCGTCGGGGACCGAGATCTCGAACCCGTCCTCGCCCGTGTAGCCCGACCGCGAGACCCAGATCTCGCCCAGCACCCGGTGATCCATGAACCGCATCGCGGCCACGCCCGGCAGCAGCGCCTCCAGCGCCGCCTCGGCCCCCGGCCCCTGCAGGGCCAGCAGCGCGCGGTCGGTGACGGGCTCGACCGACACGCCGGGCATGGCGGCCGTCAGGTGGGCGATGTCCGCCGCCTTGCAGGCCGCATTCACCAAGACAAGGAGGTGATCGCCCCGGTCGGTGACCATCAGGTCATCGAGGATTCCGCCCTGATCGTCGGTCAAGAGCCCATAGCGCTGCCGCCCCTCGGCCAGGCCCGCGACATCGACCGGCATCAGCGCCTCGAAGTCCCGCTTCAGCGCCTCGATCCCGGATTTCGGCCGCAGGATCACCTGCCCCATGTGGCTGACGTCGAATAGGCCGGCCGCGCTGCGGGTGTGAAGATGCTCCTTCAGCACCCCGCCGGCATACTGCACCGGCATCCGGTAACCGGCAAAAGGCACCATCCGCGCGCCCAGGCTCTCGTGCAGCGCATCGAGGCCCAGCCGTCTCAGCCCGCTTTGCTCAAGGTCGGCCATCGCCGTCCTCCCCTGCCTGGCCGGAAACATACCGGCATCCTCGGGCAGGGTGATCCCTGCCGCTCGATGCCCCCTCTGTCCCTGCATCTTCCGATGCGCCTGAGATCGTTATCCCTTCGGCGTCCCGGTCGAGGCCCGGGATCTCTCCAGAGTGTGTCGCTCAGAAACGGTCCCTTGCGCCTGAGAGTTTACCGGGGCGGTTGCTCCTTCGGCACCGTCGGGCGCGGGCGCCCGCCGGATTCTCCCGATCCTGACCTGACTTGGTTAGCCGCCCATCCCCCGGCTGGCAAGCCGGGAAACGCGCGCAGGCCAGGGTTCGTGCCGCGCGCCCCGCTCGGGCCACCCGGCCCCCGGGGCTCAGACCGGCGGCGCCTTGCGCAAGAGCGGCATCACATCCGCCATCTCCGGCCCGGCATCGCGGCCCGTCAGCGCCCGGCGCAGCGGGCGGAACAGGTCCCTGCCCTTGCGCCCCGTCGCCTGCCGGACGGCATCGGTCCACTCGCCCCAGGTCGAGGCGGTCCAGGGCGGCGGCGGCAACAGCGCCAGCGCCTGGCGCAGGAAATCGCGGTCGGCCTCGTCGACCACCGGCTCGGCCCCGTCACGAAACAGCGCCCACCAGGCATCAAGGTCGTCCAGCACGGTGATGTTGCCCCTGGCCACCGCCCAGAAGGCCTCGGCCTCGGCCTCCGGCACGCCCAGCGCCGCGATGCGCGCCTGCACCGCCGCGAACGGCAGCCGCTGCACGTGCTGGCGGGTCAGCGGGAACAGATCCTCGGCGTCGAACTTCGTCGGCGCGGCGCCGAAGGAGCCCAGGTCGAAGCCCTCGACCAGTTCCGCCAGCGACCCCGCCAGTTCCACCGGCCTGGACGAGCCCAGCCGCGCCATCAGCGACAGAAGCGCCATCGGCTCCACCCCCCGCGCGCGCAGGTCGCGCAAGGCCAGCGTCCCCAGCCGCTTGGACAACTCCTCGCCCCCCGGCCCCGTCAGCAGGCTGTGATGCGCAAAGGCCGGGGGCGCGCCGCCAAGGGCCCGCATGATCTGGATCTGCGTCGCGGTGTTCGTCACATGGTCCGCGCCGCGCACGACATGCGTGACCCCCATGTCCACGTCATCGACCGAGGAGGCGAAGGTGTAC
>Ga0209103_1000393_pt1 | contig 13735 bp, 9 predicted proteins | sample 4C3metaG_FD_184152 | JGI IMG/M metagenome (GOLD analysis project Ga0209103, IMG submission 184152) | Freshwater bacterial and archeal communities from Indian Creek, Illinois, USA - 4C3 metaG (SPAdes) (version 2) | ecosystem: Environmental > Aquatic > Freshwater > Unclassified | place: USA: Indian...
TCATCTTTTCCATCTGCTGCCACTGCTTGTAGACCTGGTTCACCTGGGCCGGGCTGGTGCCGGAGCCACGGGCGACGCGCGCCTTGCGCGAGCCGTTCAGCAGGTCCGGGTTGCGGCGCTCCTTCGGGGTCATCGAATTGATGATGGCGATCATCCGCGGCACTTCCTTGCCGGTGACCTGCGCCTTCACGCTGTCCGGGATCTGGCCCATGCCGGGCAGCTTGTCCATCAGGCCGGAGAGGCCGCCCATGTTCTGCATCTGCAGCATCTGGTCGCGCAGGTCGTTCAAGTCGAAACGCTTGCCCTTGGCGACCTTCTCGGCGAGTTTTTGTGCCTTGTCCTTGTCGACGCTGCGCTCGACCTCCTCGACCAGTGACAGCACGTCGCCCATGTCGAGGATGCGGCTGGCGGCGCGGTCGGGATGGAACACGTCGAGGCCGTCGGGCTTCTCGCCCACACCGACGAACTTGATCGGCTTGCCGGTGATGTAGCGCACCGACAGCGCGGCACCGCCGCGGGCGTCGCCGTCGGTCTTGGTGAGCACGACGCCGGTCAGCGGCAGCGCCTCGGCGAAAGCCTTGGCGGTGTTGGCGGCGTCCTGGCCGGTCATCGCATCGACGACGAACAGGGTCTCGATGGGATCGACCGCGGCGTGCAGGGCCTGGATCTCCGCCATCATTTCCGCATCGATCGCGAGACGACCGGCGGTGTCGACGATCAGCACGTCGGCGACATTGCGCCTGGCGGCGTCGAGGGCGGCGCGGGCGATGTCGACCGGCTTCTGGCTGGCTTCGGAAGGATGGAACAGCGCGCCGACCTGGCCGGCCAGCGTCTGCAGCTGGGCGATGGCAGCCGGACGGTAGACGTCGCAGCTCACCACCATCACCTTTTTCTTCTTGCGCTCCTTCAGGAACTTGGCGAGCTTGGCCACCGTGGTGGTCTTGCCCGCACCCTGCAGGCCGGCCATCAGGATCACCGCCGGCGGCTGCTGGGCCAGCGAGAGTTCCGCGCCCTGCCCGCCCATCACCAGCGTGAGTTCGTCGCGGACGACCTTGATCAAGGCCTGTCCCGGCGTCAGCGAGGTCAGTACCTCCTGCCCGACCGCGCGCACCTTGATGCGCTCGATGAGTGCTTGCACCACCGGCAGGGCGACGTCGGCCTCGAGCAGGGCGATGCGGACTTCGCGCAGGCTCTCGCGGATGTTTTCCTCGCTCAGGCGGCCGCGGCCGCGCAGGCGCTGCAGGGTGCCGGAAAGGCGCTGGGTCAGGGACTCGAACATGGCTTCTCGGGGTGCCGCGGGGGGGGGCGCGCGGCCGGGTCGGACGGGCGCGAAGTATAGCCTCGCCCCGTACCGCCGGCCGGCCACGTTCTCGCCGCCGGGGCCGCTGTGCAACACTTGGCGGATGACTGTGATCACCGGGCTCGCCCTTGCCGCCGCACTCGCCTACGCCGCCGCCGGCATCGGCCTGGCGCGACGGGTGCTGGCGCAGGGCACAGCGCACGGCAGCGGGCCGTGGCTGGCACTGGGCGGAATCGGTGTTTCGGCACAACTGGCGGTGCACATGGTGGCCACCGCCACCCAGGGCCTGCCGGATCTGCACTTCCTGTCGGCGCTGTCGCTGGTCGCTCTCGGCATGGCGGCACTCACTCTGGCCGGGGCCTGGCTGGAACGGCTCGAGGCGCTGGGGGTGCTGGTGTTTCCGATCGCCGCCGCCAGCCTGCTCGCCTACGTGCTGGCCGGCCAACCCGGCCAGAGCGGCGAACTCCTGCCCTGGCCGATCAAACTGCACGCTTGGGTCGCTCTGCTGGCCTATGCCGCGCTGGCGCTGGCCGCCTTGTTCGCGATCGGCCTGTGGGTACAGGAACGCGCCCTGCGACGCCGGCGGATCACCCGGCTGGTGCGCGCCCTGCCGCCACTGACCCAGACCGAGGCCCTTTTGTTCCGGGTTCTCGTTGCCGGCTTCGCCCTGCTCACGCTGGCACTGGCGATCGGGCTTGTGTTCGTCGAAAACCTGTTCGCCCAGCACCTCGCCCACAAAGCCGTGCTCTCGCTGCTGAGCTGGGCGGTGCTCGCCGCTTTGCTGTTCGGTCACTGGCGCTGGGGCTGGCGCGGCGCGAAGGCTGCGCGTTGGACGCTCGCGGCGATGCTGTTGCTGGGCCTCGCGTTCTTCGGCAGTGGCTTCGTCTACGAGTTCCTGCTCGACGCCTGAAACCGGCGACCTCAGTTCGCCGCCTGCTCCAGCGCCTCGGCCAGACGCTCGACGCCGATCACTTCGAGTTCACCGACCCGGCCGGACTTCGGCGCGTTGGCCTTGGGCACGATGGCGCACTTGAACCCATGCGTGGCGGCTTCCTTGAGGCGCTCCTCGCCGTTCGGCACCGGCCGAAGCTCGCCCGAAAGCCCGACCTCGCCGAAGGCGATGGTCTTGTCGGCCAGCGGCCGGTCGCGCAGCGAACTGAGTACGGCCAGCAGCACCGGCAGATCGGCGGCGGTTTCCTGCACGCGGATGCCGCCGACCACATTGACGAACACGTCCTGGTCGAAAACGCCCACCCCACCGTGCCGGTGCAACACGGCCAGCAGCATGGCCAGCCGGTTCTGTTCGAGGCCGAGGGTGACCCGGCGCGGATTGGCCAGCGGCGATTGATCCACCAGCGCCTGCACCTCGACCAGCAGTGGCCGGGTGCCTTCGCGGGTGACCATCACCGCGCTGCCCGGCTGCGGCGTGCGCGAGCCCGAAAGGAAAATGGCCGACGGGTTCGACACTTCGCGCAGGCCCTTGTCGCCCATCGCGAACACGCCCAGTTCATTGACCGCGCCAAAGCGGTTCTTGAAAGCGCGCAGCACACGGAAGCGACTGCCGATCTCACCCTCGAAATACAGCACCGCGTCGACCATGTGCTCGAGCACGCGCGGGCCAGCGATGCCGCCCTCCTTGGTGACGTGGCCGACGAGGAAGACCGCGGTACCGGTTTCCTTGGCAAAACGCACCAGCTTGGCCGCACTCTCGCGCACCTGGCTCACCGAACCGGGGGCGGCGGTGAGCAGTTCCGACCAGAGGGTCTGGATCGAATCGGCCACCATCAACCGAGGCTTGGCCTGCGCGGCCTGGGAAAGAATCCGCTCCACGCAGGTTTCGGCCAACGCACTCACGCCCTCGATCGGCAGGCCCAGACGCTGGGCACGACCGGCGACCTGCGACAACGACTCCTCGCCGGTGACGTACAGACCCGGCACGCGGGTGGCCATCGCGGCGATGGCTTGCAACAGCAGGGTGGACTTGCCGATGCCCGGATCGCCGCCGACCAGAACCACCGAGCCTTCGACCAGACCACCGCCGAGCACGCGATCCAACTCGCCGATGCCGGTGGATAGGCGCGATTCGGACTCGTGTTTGACCGCCGACAGCGGCGTGATGCGCGCCTGCTCCGCTGCACCAGCCCAGTTGGCGTGCCGCGACGCGCCTTTCGCCGCTGGCTCGACGACGATCTCGGCCAGCGTATTCCAAGCCCCACAGGACTCGCATTGGCCCTGCCACTTCGGATGACTGGCACCGCAGTCGGTACAGACGTGGGCGGTTCGCGCCTTCGATTTTCCACTCGTCACGGCCATGCGCAGGTGCCTCAGCCGGGCCGCACGCCGGGCCGCCCGGCCTCGACCACGAAACGCCGCTGGGTCTCGATGCGGCTGTCCGTGGCCTTCACCGTATCGACCACGCGGATCGCCGCCCGCAGCTCGCGCGGGGTGAACTCGCAGGTGAGGTAACCGCGCCGGCTCATGTCGGCGAAATGCACATGCGGATTGTGCCGGGTGCGGGCCTCATTGACGGCGTGTACCGACCCCTGGGCAGTCATCGAGGTGCCGCAGAACTCGCTGGCGATGATCGGCGAGGCCGGATCGCGGGTACGGTGGATGTCGGCCACCACCGTGGCGTGCAGGTCGCCCCCCAGCACCACCGGATTGGGTACGGCATGCTTTTCGAGCGCCGCCAGCACCTGCTCGCGAGCCAGCGGGTAGCCGTCCCAGCCATCGCTCCACACCGATTCGCCACCCTCGCGGGGCGTGGCGTAATGGGTCATCAGGGTCTGCTGGCCGAGGATGTTCCAGCGCCGGCCGGATTCGGCGAGGCGCGCCTCCAGCCAGACCTCCTGCTCGCGCCCGAGCAGGGTGCGCGAAGGATCGAGCAGCTCGGGGCAGGCACCCACCATCAAATCGGTGGAGCCGCCGCGCTTGTGCGGGTCCGGGCAGGCCTGCGGCGAGCGGTACTGGCGGTTGTCGAGCATGCAGATGCGGGCCAGCCGACCGAAATCGGTGTGGCTGAAAAGCCGCAGACTGGCACCCTTGGCCCACATCGCGCGTGGCAACGGCATGTGCTCGAAATAGGCCTGGTAGGCCGCCGCACGACGGACGAGAAAACCCGGATCGAGGTGCTCGGACTGGTCGCCGGCGTAGTCGTTGTCGACCTCGTGGTCGTCCCAGGTGAGCAACCAGGGCACCGCCGCATGCATGCGCTGCAGATCGGGGTCGAGCCGGTACTGGGTGTGGCGGGTGCGGTACTCGGGCAGGGTCATCAGCAGCGAACCGACGTGCCGGCGCACCAGGTCGTCGCCCCAGCTGTTCTCGTAGAGGTAGTCGCCGACGAAGAGCATGAGGTCGAGGTCTTCGGCGAGCAGATGCCGGTAGCCGCTGAACCAGCCCTGCTCATAGTGCTGGCAGGATGCCACCGCCAGCCGCAGGCGCTGCACGTCGGCATCCGGCGCATCGGCCGTGCGCGTGCGGCCGACCGGCGAGACCGCCTCGCCACTGCGGAAGCGATACCAGTACCAGCGCCCCGGATCGAGCCCGGTGGCGTCGGCATGCAGGCTGTGCGCGGTTTCCGGCACCGCCCGCACCCGCCCGGAGGCGACGATCCGGCCGAAACGCTCGTCGCTGGCGACTTCCCAGGCCACGTCCACGTTCTCCGGCTGCATGCCACCGGAAGGCTCCAGCGGCGAGGGTGCCAATCGTGTCCACAAGGCGACTCGGTCCGGACGCGGATAGCCCGAACCGACCCCGAGCGAGAACGGGTAGGCCTTGAAGCGAATACGTGGCGGCGGCGGTGTTTGGGCCAGCGCACCGGGAGCGACGAAGGCCGCCAGAGCCAGGGCACTGGCAGCACGCAGGACCTGGCGCCGGGAAGCGCCGATGGTGTTCAAGCGGTTGGCAAGGAGAATGGTCGATGGCTCGTCGCGGCGCGGCATGGGCAGTCCTCCGGGTTTGGGCGGCTTCATGTACCACGTCCAAGGCGGCGGATCAGTGACGGCCAGAAAGCGAAAACCCGCAGCGGACGGCCGGCGCGGGCTTGGGCTTGCATGGTGCCGGAGATAGGATTCGAACCTACGACCTACGCATTACGAATGCGCCGCTCTACCAACTGAGCTACACCGGCATCGAATCGATGATTCTAGCCCGCGGCCCCTGCAGGGTCAACGCCGCCAGGGCCATCGACCAAGCTGATGCGCAGGGCTTTCGGCAGAGCGAACACCACGTCCTCCGGCTTGCCGGCCAGTTCGGTCGGTTCACCGCCGCCCAGCATGCGCAGCCGCGCCAGCACGCCCTGCACCAGCAGCTCCGGCGCGGATGCACCGGCGGTCACGCCGACGCAGTGCTTGCCCTCGACCCAGCGCGGGTCGATGTGTTCAGCACCGTCGATCAGATAGGCCTCGATGCCATTTTTCTCGGCCAGCTCGCGCAGGCGGTTCGAGTTCGAGCTGCTCGGGCTGCCGACCACCAAGACCAGGTCGCAACGCCCCGACAGTTCGCGCACCGCGTCCTGGCGGTTCTGGGTGGCGTAGCAGATGTCGTCATGGCGCGGCCCCTGCAGGGTCGGGAAGCGGCGCTGCAGCACGGCGATGATGTCGCGGGTGTCGTCAACCGAGAGCGTGGTCTGGGTGGTGAAGGCGACATTGTCCGGCTGGGCGATTTCGATGGTTTCGGCCTGGGCCACGTCCTCGACGAGATGGATCGCGCCGCCGCCGGCCTCCTTGCGCCACTGGCCCATCGTGCCCTCGACCTCGACGTGGCCGGCGTGGCCGATCAGAATCACATCGCGCCCGGCCCGGCAATGCCGCGTCACTTCGATGTGGACCTTGGTGACCAGCGGGCAGGTCGCATCGAACACCTTGAAGCCGCGCTCGGCGGCTTCGTTGCGAACGGCCTGCGACACGCCGTGGGCGCTGAAGACCAGCGTCGCACCCGGCGGCACCTCGGCCAGGTCCTCGACGAACACGGCACCGCGGGCGCGCAGGTCATCGACCACGTACCGGTTGTGTACCACCTCGTGGCGGACGTGAATGGGCGCCCCGAGTTGTTCCAGCGCGCGCTCGACGATCTCGATGGCGCGATCGACGCCGGCGCAAAAACCACGCGGGTTGGCGAGCAGGATGGCGAAACTCAAGCGGCCCTCCTCGGCAGCAGGCTCAACACGACGAGACCCACCGCGCCGACCACGATCGAGGCATCGGCGATATTGAACACCGGCCAGTGGAAATCGCGCCAGTACCAGTGGATGAAATCGACCACGTAACCGAAGCGCAGGCGGTCGATCAGGTTGCCGATCGCGCCACCGATGATGAGCGCGAAGGGCAGTGCCTCACGCCAGTGCCCGCGCGGCATCTGTCGCAGCCAATGGACCAACAGCAGGCTGATGCCGATGGCCAGCGCGCTGAAGAACCAGCGTTGCCAGCCCGAAGCCCCGGCGAGGAAGCTGAAGGCCGCGCCGTGGTTGTGGACCAGCGTCCAGTTCCAGAAGCCTTCGATCACCGGCACCGAGCGACCGTAGTCGAGCACGGCGATGAAATACAGCTTGCTCGCCTGGTCGAGCAGGATCAGGACGAGGGACAGCCACAACCAGACCAGCGCGTTGGCGGTCAGGATGGGCGCGGTGCTGGCGGAGGCGGTGTTGGGCGGGTTCACGGCGGATGCTCGGAAAAGCTCAGAAGTGGCGGCGGTCTTCGCCGGGACCGTCGACGTTCTCGACGCAGCGGCCGCAGAGTTCGGGATGGTCGGCGTGCGCACCGACATCGACGCGATGGTGCCAGCAGCGCACGCACTTGGACGACAAGCTTGCCACCGCCCGGATGAATGTTCCGGCGACGCCGTCGGCGGGCAGCGCCTCCGCGGGCCTGGCCGATGCAGCGTGCAGGCGCAGCTCGCTGACGATGAAGAGAAACCGCAGTTCGTCGGCGACCGGCCCGAGTACCGCGAGCATGGCGTCGTCGAGGTAGAGATCGACCTCGGCCTCGAGCGAGGCACCGATCGCTCCGCCGGCACGCATCGGTTCCAGCACCTTGGCGACCGCCTCGCGCAGCACAAGCAGGCGCGCGAACCCCTCCTTCGACAGCGCACTGCCTTCCGGCAGCGGATCAAGATCGGCGCTCCACGTGGTGAACAGCACGTGCGCCTCGCGTGCGCCGGGCAGGTGCTGCCAGAGCTCGTCGGCGGTGAAGCTGAGGATCGGCGCGATCCAGCGCGTCAAGGCATGGACGATGCGGAACATCGCCGTCTGCGCCGAGCGCCGCCCGCGGCTGTCCACCGGCATCGTGTAGAGCCGGTCCTTGGTGACATCGAGGTAGAGCGCGCCGAGGTCGTTGCTGCAGTAGTTTTGGAGTGCGGCGACGACGGCGGCGAAGTCATAGCGGGCGTAGGCCGCGGTGATCTCCGCCTGCACCTCACCGGCGCGGGCCACCGCCTGCGCGTCCAGCCACAGCAGTTCGGCGTTCGGCAGCAGGTGCGTAGCCGGGTCGAAGCCGTGCAGGTTGCCGAGCAGGAAGCGCGCGGTATTACGGATACGGCGGTAGGCATCCGCCGTGCGCTTGAGGATGTCGTCGGAGACGGACATCTCGTTGCGGTAGTCGGCGCTGGCGATCCACAGGCGCAGCACGTCGGCACCGAGGTTGTCGATGACCTTCTGCGGCTCGATCACGTTGCCGATCGACTTCGACATCTTGCGGCCCTGCGCGTCGACGGTGAAACCGTGCGTGAGCACCTGCCGGTAGGGGGCCACGCCGTCGATCGCCACGCCGGTGAGTAGCGAGCTCTGGAACCAGCCGCGGTGCTGGTCGGAGCCTTCGAGGTAGAGGTCGGCCGGCTTGGCAAGCCCGTCATCGGCGCGCGCGGCGAGCACGGCCTCGTGGGTGACGCCGGAGTCGAACCAGACATCAAGGATGTCGGTGACCTTCTCGTAATCACCCGCTTCCGCGCCGAGCAACTCGGTGGCGTCGAGCGCATACCAGGCATCCACCCCGCCCTGCTCCACCTTGGCGGCCACGGCCTGCATCAGTTCGACCGTGCGCGGATGGATCTCGCCGGTGACGCGATGGGTGAACAGCGCGATCGGCACGCCCCAGGTGCGCTGACGCGAGATGCACCAGTCCGGGCGGCCCTCGACCATCGCGCTGATGCGTGCTTCGCCCCAGTCGGGGAACCAGGCAACGCCCTTGATGGCCTTCAAGGCGTCATCGCGCAGGTTCGCCTGCGTCATCGAGAGGAACCACTGCGGCGTGGCGCGGAAGGCCACCGGCGTCTTGTGGCGCCAGCAGTGCGGGTAAGCGTGGTGCAGCTTGCCCGAGGACAGCAGCACGCCACGTGCGGCGAGTGCGGCGACGATCAGGTCGTTCGCTTTCCACAAATGCGTACCGGCAATCGCGACCTCGCCTTCCGGCGTCGGGATCGGCGGCGTGCCCGGCAGGTACAGGCCTCGCCCGTCGACGGGATTGATCTGCGCGGCGGTGTAGCGGTCGGTGAGCCCGTAGCGTTTGCCGACCGCGAAGTCCTCCTGGCCGTGGCCGGGGGCGGTGTGCACCGCACCGGTGCCTTCGTCGGCGGTGACGTGCTCGCCAAGGATGATCGGAATGTCGCGCGCGTAGAACGGATGCGACAGCACGAGGCCTTCCAGCGCGCGGCCCTCGACGCGGCCGAGCACTTTGGCGTCGGCCACGCCGTAGCGCGCCAGCGCCTTCTCGGCCAGCGCCTCGGCCAGCACCAGCAACACGCGCTTTCCGTCGCGGGCCGGGCCTTCGACCAGCGCGTAGCCCAGCTCGGCACCGAGCGTCACCGCCAGCGAAGCCGGCAGTGTCCACGGCGTGGTGGTCCAGATCGGCACCGCGACGATCGCGTCGTCTTCCACACCCACGCCGAACTTGGCGGCCAGCGCTTTCGCATCACGGGCGTCGTAGGCCACATCGACCATCGGCGAGGTCTTGTCGGCGTATTCGATCTCGGCCTCGGCCAGCGCGGAGCCGCAGTCGAAGCACCAGTGCACCGGCTTGGCACCGCGCAGCAGATGCCCGCGCTCGACGATCTTCGCCAGCGCGCGGAGCATGTCGGCCTCGAAGCGGAAATCCATCGTGCGGTACGGATACTCCCAGTCGCCGAGCACGCCCAGGCGCTGGAAATCGCGCGATTGCCCGGCGATCTGCTCAGCGGCGTAGTCGCGGCAACGCTGCCGGAACGCGGCGGCGTCGAGCTTGTCGCCGACCTTGCCGAACTTCTTCTCCACCGCCAGTTCGATCGGAAGGCCGTGGCAGTCCCAGCCCGGCACATAGGGCGCATCAAAACCCGAAAGCAGCTTCGATTTGACGACGAGGTCCTTCAGCACCTTGTTGACCGCGTGCCCGATGTGGATGTTGCCGTTGGCATAGGGCGGGCCATCGTGCAGCACGAAGCGCGGGCGGCCGGCGGCGTGCGCGCGTACCTGCTCGTAGAGGCGGCCGTCCTGCCAGCGCTGCAAAGCGGCGGGTTCGCGCTTGGGCAGGTCGCCACGCATCGGGAAGGCCGTGTCCGGCAGCGAGAGGGTGCTTTTGTAGTCGATGCTCACGGCGTGGCGTTGGCTGGGTCGGTAGCGGATAGGGCCGGCGCGTTCAGGGGCGCACCGGTTCGGTCGGGAGAAGGCGGTCAATGGGACCGAGGCCGAGGGCTGTGCGCGCCGCGGCGACATCGCGGTCCATCTGCACGACCAGCGCGGGCAGGTCGTCGAACTTCATTTCGTCCCTGAGCTTGGCGACGAACTCGACCTCGATGCGGCGGCCGTAGAGATCATCGGCGAAATCGAACACATGGACTTCCAGCCATGGTGCCCTGCCATCCACCGTGGGTCTGGTGCCGAGGCTGGACACGCCGGGCCAGGGTCGCTCGCCGATGCCGTGCACCCGGGTGGCGAAGATGCCCTGCATGGGCGGGCGCTTGCCGCCGAAGTGCAGGTTGGCGGTCGGGTAACCCAGGGTCCGGCCCAATTGCCGGCCGCGAACCACCCGGCCGGCAATGGTGTAACGACGCCCCAGCAGGGCGGCGGCGCGATCGAAATCGGCGGCGGCCAGTGCGGCGCGCACGGCGGTGCTCGATACCCGTTCACCGGCTTCTTCCACCAGTGGCTGGGCCTGCGTGGCGAAATCGAGTTCAAGGCCCATGCGCTGGAGCAGGGCGAGATCGCCGCCGCGGCGGTGGCCGAAGCGGAAATCCGGCCCCACCCAAACCTCGCGGACGCGCAGTTTCGCCACCAGCACCGCGCGAACGAAATCCTCCGCAGCCATCGCCACCATCGCCGCATTGAAACGCAGCAGGCCGACCACATCGACCCCGAGCGCATCGAGGAGGACGAGCTTGGCTGCCGGCAGACTCAGGCGCGGCGGCGGCTCCGGGGCCATGAAGAACTCGCGCGGCAGTGGTTCGAAGCTCAGCACCACGAGCGGCAGGCCGAGTTCGCGCGCACGGCCACGAGCGCGGCCGATCAGCGCCTGATGACCCCGATGCAGGCCGTCGAATGCACCGATGCAGACCACGCTGCCGGCGGGGGTGGGCGACGCGCCCCCGATGTCACGGAACAGCAGGCTCATAAGACCGTCGAGTATAGCCGGCCAGCGCCGGGGCAGGCCGCGCGAGGATGCGGTTTCAATGCATCCAGACCCGGCGTGGGCGGACTCCGGCCAGCAGCAGGCCGGCGGCATAGGCCAGGGCACCGGCGGCCACCGTGGCCAGCAGCCAGACGATCCGCTGCAGGGCCGGCAACTCGCCGAAGTCGCCGACATGCTGGCGCAAGACCAGCACCGCCAGCCCCATCAGCACGAGGCCCACGCCGATCTGCAGCAGGAAGCGACCCCAACCGGACTGTGGCTGGACGATGCCATCGCGGCGCAACCAGCGCCAAAGCAGTACGGCATTGGCGATGCCGGCCAGTGCCGTGGCCAGAGCGATGCCGACATGGGCGCCGGGCACCTCGAACCACCAAAGTGGCGTGGTGAAAAGCACCATCAGGCCGATGTTGATGAAAACCGTGGCGATTGCCGCCCGCATCGGCGTAACGGTGTCCTGGCGCGCGAAATAGGCCGGCAGCAGCACCTTGGACAGCATGAAAGCCGGCACCGCGAGGCTGGTCGCCGACAAGGCCCAGGCCGCCATCTGGGCATCGTGCGCGGTGAAGCGGCCGTGCTGGAACAGCGTGGCGGTCAAGGGCCCGGCCAGCAGCAACAGGCCGAGGCCGGCCGGCAGGCCGACCAGGGCCACCATTCGCAGGGCCCAGTCGATCGCCCGGGCGTAGCCGACCTGGTCACTCTCGACGAAACGCGCCGAGAGGTGCGGCAGGATCACCGTACCGATGGCCACGCCGAACAGGCCGAGCGGGAACTCGCTCAGGCGGTCGGCGGTGTAGAGCCAAGTCTGGCTGCCGGTCACCAACAAGGAGGCGAACACGGTGCCGACCAGCAGGTTGAGCTGGGCCACCGAGGAGGAAAACAGGGTCGGCAGCATCAGGGTACCGACCCGGCGCACCGCCGGATGCCGGAAATCGAGGCGCAGCCGTGGGCGTGCACCGATCCGTCCCAATGCCGGCCAGAGCAGCAGGAACTGCAGCACGCCGGCCAGCAGCACACCCCAGGCCAAGGCCATCGGCGGCACCTCGAGCAGCGGCGCCAAGGCCAGCATGGCGGCGATCATCGCCACGTTGTGCAGCACCGGCGTCAATGCGGCGAGGCCGAAACGGTCGTGGCTGTTCAGCACCGCGCCGGCCAGCGCCGTCAAGGCGATGAACACGAGGTAGGGGAAGGTGATCCGCAGCATCGACGCGATGCGCTCGATCTGCCCCGGATCGTCCAGTGCACCCGGGGCGAACAGCGCCGCCACCAGTGGTGCCGCCAGCATGCCGAGCCCGGCCACCAGCAGCACCACGGCGCACAGCGCGCCGGCGACATGGTCGCGGAACTCGCGCAGGGCCATCTCGTCGCCCTGCTCGCGGACGGCGGCGTAGGCCGGCACGAAGGCCGAGGCGAACGAACCCTCGGCGAAGATCCGCCGCAGGTAATTGGGGATGCGATAGGCGATGACGAAGGCGTCCATCGCCGCCGATGCGCCGAACAGACTGGCCTGCAGGATGTCGCGGGCGAAGCCGGCGATGCGCGACAGCAGGGTCATGCCGCTGAAGACGGCACTGGAACCCAGCAATCCCCTCTTCACGCGGGCATCCTGAACACCGACCGGCGCGGCCTGCTTTGTTCTTGACGCGACAAGGCTTTTCCCCAATACTCGGCGGTCTTTCGTCCCGTATCTTATCCGTTTTCCAGGAGCCGCCCGTGGCCAACATCAAGTCCGCCAAGAAGCGCGCCAAGCAGGCCGCCGTCCGCAACGCCCGCAACTCGGCGCAACGTTCGATGCTGCGCACGGCCGTCAAGAAGGTCGTCAAGGCCATCGGTGCCCGCGACGCCGCCGCCGCCGAGGCCGCCTTCGCCATCGCCCAACCCATCCTCGACCGCTACGCCTCGCGTGGCCTGATCCACAAGAACAAGGCCGCCCGCCACAAGGCCCGCCTGAACGGCCACATCAAGGCACTGAAGGCCGCCTGAGGATCGGCCCCGGCGCACCGGGGCTTGACAGCACTGGCACACTGGCTCCAGACCTCGTCCCGTCCGGAGCCGCCGATGCCCTTGCTCACCCACCACGTCCCCCGACCGGCGCAGGTGCCGGCTGGCACCACGCTGGTCCTTGATCGTCCCGACGACTGGCACCTGCACCTGCGCGACGGCGAGGAACTCAAGGCCGTGCTGCCGCACACGGCGGCGCAGTTCCGCCGCGCCATCATCATGCCGAACCTGAAGCCGCCGGTGACCACCACGGCGCTGGCGCTGGCCTACCGCGAGCGCATCATCAACGCCCGGCCCGCCGGCTCGGACTTCGAGCCGCTGATGACGCTCTACCTCACCGACAACACGCCCGCCGACGAGATCCGTCGCGCCAAGGGCAGCGGCGTCGTGCATGCGGTGAAGCTCTACCCGGCCGGTGCCACCACGAATTCCGATTCCGGCGTCACCGACCTCAGGCACACCTACAAGGCCCTGGAAGCGATGCAGGAAGCCGGCATGGTGCTGGCCATCCACGGCGAGGTGACCGACCGCGACATCGACGTGTTCGACCGCGAGAAGGTCTTCATCGACGAGAAACTGATCCCGCTTCGCCGCGATTTCCCGGCGCTGCGGGTGGTGTTCGAACACATCACCACCAAGGACGCCGCCGACTACGTGCACGACGCAGAGGGCGAGATCGCCGCCACCATCACCGCGCATCACCTGCTCTACAACCGCAATGCCCTGTTCCAGGGCGGCATCCGGCCGCACTACTACTGCCTGCCGGTGCTGAAACGCGAACTGCACCGGCAGTCGCTGCTGGAGGCCGCGACCAGTGGCAATCCGCGCTATTTCCTCGGCACCGATT
>Ga0209103_1000397_pt1 | contig 13657 bp, 10 predicted proteins | sample 4C3metaG_FD_184152 | JGI IMG/M metagenome (GOLD analysis project Ga0209103, IMG submission 184152) | Freshwater bacterial and archeal communities from Indian Creek, Illinois, USA - 4C3 metaG (SPAdes) (version 2) | ecosystem: Environmental > Aquatic > Freshwater > Unclassified | place: USA...
CATTGCATGAATTGTCTATGATTACCGCTGTCCCGGATTCAACTCTGTCTGGCAATACTAATTTACCATTGACAAGTACAACCTGATTTTTTAGGTTGCGAGTCATTTTTACCTCCTTATGGGCCTTTGACGCTTGAAAATAGTACTACAGCGAAATATATCAAAACGCTACGCCACGAGGACAGTTCCATCGTCACCTCCATTCCATTCCGGTAACGCTGAAACCGTCCCCAACAAGTGCGTAATAACACATTTAGTGTTATTACGAGGCTTCGCTCTTTATTCCTTCATAAACCATCTTTCGCTGTAGTAATAGTTTGTAAAATGGCAGTGGTATCACCAATTACGTCATATACCCTCTAGTTGCAGTTCTTCTGCTAAGTGGCAGCTCACAAAATGGTCCGGAACAATCTCGCGCAGAAATGGAGAAGAGTTGCGGCAAACATCTACTGCAAATTTACAGCGTGGGTGGAAATAGCACAAGACAAAATCATGAAGACATTTTCTTCCACAAGCCGCAAGGTAAACATTTAAAAAATACCTTTGAGGCGACATTTTATGAACGTCATCAGACATTCATTATTACTTTGGGAATAGGCCCGGCATACCATGAAGGTATTAGACTTGACCTGAGCAATATAATTCCTAATAAACTGATCGAGATTTGTTAAGAAACCAGATGTCCCTGCGGAAGGAAACACCCAGTATTCGATCATGATCTATTCGGAAAGCGCACTCTTAAAGTTTAGGTTAAATACATGAGTTCTATACTCCAAATCCAGAGACCCTTTAAGTCTCTTTAAATTTGCACTCAGCTTGGGATTCATCTCTTTTTCATTACGGACCATATTCAATACTATCCTTTTAGCAACAGCCATGTTCTAAGGTGCCATGTCTTTTCTCGTTTTATTAGCATCATCACGGAATGTAACATCCAAACTCCAATGAACACTTTCGATTCCCCAATGGCCTCTTACCGCTTTCGCAAATTGTTCAACGTTGCCAACACTGCCGATAAAGTATTGGGTTTCTTCGGTGATTCTGTCTTTATGGATCACTTTTCGGTATACCATGCCTATTCCAGTTAAACCTGCCCAGGATTTTTTTGCATCTTGCATCCAATCAATTTCCGTAGAGTAAATGTACTTTCTGCGTTCGATCCGACCATGTCCTTTATCTAATGTTTCCAAATGTTTTACCTTTTCATTCGTCCCGTCTTCTATTTGCTTTTTTTCTTCCGAAGTTAAGCATTCAAAGTACTCAGATATCTCATTCTGAAGAATTTTTTGATTGCCCTTCACGTTTAACACATAATCCGCTTTTTTCCTTCTTATTTTTCCTGCGATTTTCGTTTGACACCCTATCGCATCCACAGTGACCACGCAGCCCTCCAAATACAATAAATCCAAAAGTTCCGGTATTGCCGTTATCTCATTGCTTTTTTCCTCAGTCTTTACCTGTCCTAAAACCAAATTGTTGACACTACACCAAGCACTTACAATATGGGCAACTTTATCGCCATCTCTGGAACCGCACATCGTTTTTCCATCTATCGCTACTATATCGCCGCCATTTTCGGAAAACACTGTCATCTGTCTCGCCCAATTGATAAAACACTTCTCAAATTGTTTGGAATTCACCACCCTCAATATTCTCCTAAAGGTTGATACTGATGGAATACCATTTGCCAAATTAATGTACTGCTTTAGCCAAGCTAAATTTATATCCGATTTTGCCCATAGAGGTATCTCTTCTATTTCATCTATTTTATCTATTTTTGCAAAAAAGGCGGAAACTATAATAAAGAGAATATCCGTCAGTGCATGTCTTATTTTACCCTCCTGTCTAATGTCCTGCAACATCCCGAAACACTCGAAAAATTTCGTTTCGTATTTTTTATCGCTCAATTCTTCAACCCCCATTAGTTCTTTACGATTCTCGTATCCCTAATAGAGTTACTTCGACAAAAAATGCGAAAATCCTTTTGGAAATATTTGTTATTTATTGTTTGTCTTGCTGTTTATTTTTGCTAGCCTCGTCCTGTACATTACCAAATTATGTCTTCATGATTTTGCCCTGAAGATTTGGTTGCTGGTGCTCTTTTGTCATGGATGTCATTTATAAATATTTGGAATGTGGGGACCTTCATTTTGGTTTTGCCAGGGTAAAATACAGGGAGTTCAAACACGAGTATCTGCTGCCCTTTTCCTGCAAATGCCGGCATTTCTGCCCGTCCTGTCATCAGAGACGGGTGGTTGAGTTTGGAGAATGGCTGTGTGAAGAAGTGCTCAAGAAAGTTGGCCACAGGCAGTGGGTTTTCAGTATCCCAAAGAGACTTAGGGTGTACTTCATGCATAAAGGAGTTCCGCAAAAACTGGTCGCGGCTTATTCAGAAGATATATCATGCCGACCCGGCAAGGCTACCCAAAGTGTTTCGGCAAGATGAGAGTAATATCTTTTATCGAGGAGCTGGATGTCATTAACGCTATCCTGCTGCACCTGGATTTATGGGTGGTCAGAAACCATGACCCGCCTGTAGGTAAGATTGTAATGAGCTATATTCCGGATAAGATAGAGATCTGTGAAGTGATACAGTTCACAGAAAAAATGCAGTTTTATAATGACAGTGGTGATTGTGACCGGCCCTATGAGGATGACTACTCGCAGGTAACAGAGTATGCTGAGTAAGCCCCCCACTTCTCATCTCTTTTTGCCGTAAATATGCTACCAGGCTAATTCTCTGTCGTTGGTTTTTCATCATACAGGATAGCTATGCCCAAAAACAGGTGATTTCTCACGATGTAATCCGCGAGGGATTATTTTTTTGTTATTTTTCTGTTGTTGAATGGAGAATAGATTGTAATAACGCCTATAATGGAATATTATGCTAGAAAAAGAATTGAATAGCTCGGGTTTTTATGATATTGTATGATTAAAGAGAAAGCAGATTCCTATCTTAAAGTTGATTACGACTTCCGCGTCGCTGCGCGCGAACTTTATTGCCGTAAGTCTGCCTATTCCTACAGAAGCGCCTGTTACCAGCACTCTTTGGATGGGATTGCTTCCCCCCATTTCCATCTTGATGTTGAACTGCTTATACTAGTGCCCTGATCAGGCCAACACTTGCGATATCTTTTCTACTGCCGCTTCTACCTCGCTGTGTCGTCCTTGCAATACTGATATCAGTATTACTTAAGCGTTTTTAGCTTTTGCCAGCCGATGCTGTCAAAGACGTCCAATGTCATTTTAACAGCGCCGTAGTCGCCAAAGTCCGCGGGTTTAATCGCGTCCGGTTCCAACGCAAGCCGGTACTCCGGTATTGCCTTGAGCACGCGCTGGATAGCGTCCTGGTCGGCGAGCTGCTCGATGCACTCCTCACGCCGCAGCTTTCCGGCGGCGTCCTCTTCAAGAACCATTTTTTGCACCTTCGGGTGAATAGTCGAGCAAAACGGTCCGCCCACAAGCTGCTCCACATGCATCGCGCACCGGAAGGCTGCGCCCTGCATCACGCTTTTGTAGCCGCGCTCTTTAAAGACATGATAGCTGCGCTTAAGAAGCTCAATGGACGCCCAGTTCAAGTCCTGCGGGTCAAGGTTCAGGTCCCGCTGTTCGTTGAGATGGGCCAAGTAATCCTGCAGCCTGCCGAACACAAGTGCCTCGGTGCTGAAGCTTGGGGTTATGCCCGCTTTTACCGCTCGGTTATACCCCCTCTCGTAAGCTTCCGCCGCGGCGATTATCTGCGACATGGTAGTCAGCACGGTCGGGTTGGTGGGTATGCCGCATGCAGCAAGCTCTTCCAGCACCCAAATCCCGACCTCGGTGCCCGGGATCTTGATCATGACGTTCTCGCCCCAACTCGCCATGGTCTTGCCCATCTTGAGCATACCCTGCGCGTCGTCGCGCAACCCGGGCTGCACCTGGGCGCGGATACATCCGTAATAGCCACCCTTCTCCTTGTGCATGGGCAGCAGCTTCCTGGCGATAGCGCTGACCACAATACGCATGGCTTCGAGGGCGAACTCATCATCTGAGCAGTCCCTCGAGAGCTGTGCGAGCTGCTCTGAGTGCAGGTGTGTGTCGATAGTCAGACCCTCGTACGAAAGGGGCGGGTTGCTGGTAGCTCCCACCGCGCCATGCGCAAGCGCGTACTCAAGCTGGCTCATAACAGCGGAATCGTGCGTCCATTCGGTAATAGTGTTTTGGCTCATCCATTGCAAGTAGCTTGGCATCCAAACATCTCCTTAATAAATTTTACGCGTCTTTTTTCTAGAACAGTTCGCAATACATCCCATGCACGCCGGCAAAGTACACATTGAGTCCCTCGTTCACACCGAAGGTAATGCGCACAGGCTGGTCGGCGAAGGCATCTTTGTCTTTTAAGCGTTCATACACAGCGCGTATGTCATCGCAAACAACGCACAGATGTACATTGCCCTTCTTATATGTGGCAATATCTTGCGGCACAGCCCTGCCTTCCGGGATTTCGGTATGCACGATCAGCAAGTCAGAGTTCGGCAAAGCAAAGCAGGCTGTTTTTCCGAGCGTATCCTCGTATTCACCGGCGCGGGCAAAAACGCAATGTCGATCACACAGCCCGGGTGCCCTGTAATGCGGGAAAGATACGGCTTATCCGCCCGCTGTGCTTTAACCTCCCCCTCTGGGGGGAGAAGCGCGGTGTACAACGCCACAGCATAGTCCCTGTTGTCCGTTGTGATTCCAACATGTCCGAAAGATTTAATTCGTCCTGCACTCATGTCATGTAATGCTCCGTTCTTTGGATCAAGTGGTCCTGCACACCTTTTGACAGCTCGATAAAGTACGCGCTGTACCCCGATACGCGAACCAGCAGGCTGCGGTATTTTTCCGGTTCCTTTTGGGCCGCGCGCAGCATAGCGGCGTCCAGGATGTTATACTGTATGTGGAAGATTCCAAAGTCCATAAGGGCGCGGTTAAAGTCTATAAATTTTTGTATTTTCCGCTCGTCTTTGATGATATCAGGGTTAAACTTCATGTTAAACACATACCCCTGTGGCAACTTGGAACTATCCACGTTCGACAAAGACTTGATAACAGCCGTAGGGCCATTGAAATCCCGGCCCTGCATCGGCGAAATATTGTCGTTGAGAAGATCTCCGCCTTTTCTGCCGTCCGGTGTCGGCCCTGTGCGCCAGCCGAACCCAACGTTGCCGGTAAGGCTGTACACCCCGGCGACATATTCGCCGCCCCTCGGGTTCTTAAAAGGCTTCATCGAGTCGGCGAACTGTTTAATCACTTGTCTTGCTATATCGTCCACATATGGGTCGTCGTTGCCAAACTTTGGCGCGCGGTTGATCATCATCTCGCGGAGACGTTCGTTTTCTGCGCCTTCAAAGTTCGCGTTTATTGCGTCTACAAGCACGCCCATGGTAAGCTTTTTCTCGTCAAACACAAGCTTTTTAACGCTGGCCAGCGAGTCCGCCGCGGTAATCGGCCCCACCGCAACGGGGGAAGTGTAGTTGTAAACAGCGCCCCCTGCGGTAAAGTCAACTCCGCTTTCGATACAACCCTCGGTGAGCAGGGAGTTTGACAACAGCGGTACAAGCTCTGCCTGCACATTGTCGATAATGTTGTCCATGATGGCAATGTGTTCCATGAAATGCTCTACCTGTTTTGTATACGCGTTCCAAACGTCGCCGTAAGAGGAGAACTTCCGCGGGTCGCCGGTTGCCTCCCCGGTTTTTACACCCTCATTGCGGTGAAACTCTTTGCCGTCATAGCACCAATTGACAACGCCGTCGGCCAGCGCGAGCTCAAAGCACTTCGCTAAGCATATGTTGCCGTGGTTCCCGCCGCTGCAAGTTTTGCCGGGTACAATCAGCTCGGAACAGCCAAGGTCGGCGTAGTCCCGAGCGTCTTCCAGCGTACAGCCACAGCCCATCAGCGACGCGATACCCACCAGATCGTTGAAGAATTTCGGCTTGTCGCGCCCGCTCGCGGCATGCCGGCATACTTTTTGCAAAAACTGTTCCGGCATACGCGGATGCAAACGCACGGCAATGTCCGGCTGCATAAGGCGCACTTCGTCGTCCGCTTCCATGCAAAGATAGCTCATCTCGTTCGTGGCGTCAAGCCCTTCTTTGGTCACACCGGCGATGGTTATGGTTTGTCCAAGGCCAGGGCCCGCAAAAATCATGGCGCCCTCGTTGCTGTAGATTTTGTTGATGGTAGACGACTTCACGTAGAAGCAGTCCAAAATTTCAAGCGCCGCGTCTCTGGTCAGACTTCCGTCTTCGAGGCCCTTTGTGTAATACGGGTAGATATACTGATCCATCCGGCCAAAGCAAACAGCAAGGCCGTTCGCTTCGATCTGCGGGACCAGCGCCATAAACCACACCAATTGCAGCGCTTCCCAATAATCGCGCGCGGGGTTGGCGGGCACCCAACGACAGTTCGCCGCTATGCGAAACAGCTCTTTCTTGCGCTGGGGCGAGGATTCTTTTGCCGCAAACTCTTCCGCTAAGACAGCAAAACGCTCCGCAAAGGCAACAATGGCATCCAGCATGATCAACGCGCCCTTGTAGAACGAAACTTTGTGGTAATAGTCTGTGGATCTTGAGTCGAGCGCATCCATGTTTTGCTCAATTTGCGCCCGTACGCCGGCAAGACCGATTTCCAGGATGTTTTCGTAATCCGGAACAAAGTGCCCATGCCCGGACATCATATAGTTGGCGTTCGAGATAACCCCCATATGCAGCGAGGTTTTAATCTCCTGCGGCAGTGTGGCGTAAACACGGTCGCGCACGGTGCGGCCTTTCCAGTAGGTGAGGATTTCTTTGAGTTCTTTTGACTGTTCCGGGGTAATGAAGAATCTATCCCCGGGCCGGGTGGGCCAGTCGTCCATTTCGTTCATGGAAAGCTCCCACTGGTATTCTGGAAACACAGGGCCTGCCCGCGGTTTTTCCCCTTGGTTGCCGACTATAAGTTCGCCCTTCAGAATATGGATAGGCATCTCGCACAAAAGCATGCTCATAGCTTTGGCGCGGCGGATAGCTTGGTTTTCCCCTTCGCTTTGCTGGTATGCCTTTGTGATGATTCTTGCCCGGGCTATGTCTACCGTGCGGGGAATAAGCACCTGTTCGCGCAGATGTTCGATTCGGGCAATCCTGTCTTCCCGGCTGGTGGGTTGATTTGCGACGATGGGTTCATGGAAGACTACCCTTTCTTAGAAAGTGTGTTCTGTGCGCTGTATAATTTGGTCTTGCAAGTGTCTGTCCAGAGAGCAGAAAAACGCGCTGTAACCGGCTACTTTTACGACCAGGTCTTTGTGCTTTTGCGGGTCTTCCTGCGCCTTTCGCAAGACATCGGCCGAAACTATGTTGAACTGCACCTGGTTGCCTTTAAGGTCAGACAGATACGTTTGAATCATGTCGGTAAAGCGCCCGGCCTTGTTTTGGTCAAACTCGCCGTGAGAGGATGCAAGCGCGCTGGGGTGAAAGCGCAGATTGATTATATTGCCGTTTACAAACTTGGTGTGGTCGATTTTGGAGGCGCTCTTGAGCGTAGCTGTGGGGCCGTGCAAATCCGTTCCCGCGTGGGGCGATATGTTGTCGGAAATAGGCTCGCTGGCGTTGCGGCCGTCCGGGGTTGCGCCAATTACCTCACCTTCCGGCACGTTGGCTGTCAGCCCCTGCATGGTAATGCCGAACACAGCACCGCGGATAGGCAGGTAGCGGGCTGTTTCTTCGGCAAACATTTCGGATATGATTTGGGCGTAGCGGTCTACAGCGTTATTGTCGTTGCCGTATTTGGGCAGCTTCTTTGCTTTGCCTTGCAGGCTCTTGCCCTGCGCCCCCTCCCAGTCCACGCGCAAAATCTGCGCAAACTCCCGCAAGGTGACGGTTTTGTCTGCAAACACAAGCTGCTCCAACGCGTACAGGGCGTTCGCGACATCCGCTAACCCATGCAGCATCAGGACGGTGTTGGAGTACATTACATTCGGCCCGCCCCCTTCAGACATATCCCTGCCGATCTCGATGCGGTGATCCAAAAGCCCGGAACTATACGGCGTCGGATTCAAATCCGCGTCGGTCACAGAGGTAACGGCAGTCAAAGGGGTTACATAACTTACATATATCGCCAAATGCCGGCGGAACTCAGCGAGGAAGTCTTCAATGCTCTGGTACTCTTCGAGCTTTTTAGCGGGAATCAGGCAATGCCCTGTGCGCGGGTTCACGCCTTCGTTAAGTAAGATTTCTATGATTTTCAGCACATTGTAGTAGCAATCCCCGCCGGTAAATGAAAGCGATTTGCCCGGGATTACAGCTTCAGAGCAGCCGCAAATAGCATATTCCCGTGCGTCTTCGAGCGGGATGCCGTTTTTCATTAAGGCGGGCAAAATGCTCTCGTCTGAAAAGAATGCGGGCAGCCCGCCGCCGTGGCGGTACAGAGCTTCCGACGCGTACAAAAGCAGCTCTTTTGGCGTGTCGGCATGCACCCGGATGATTAGGGTGGGCTGAGGCAGCTTTGTTTCGCAAAGCGCCTCAAGAAACAAATATGTCAAATCGTTGGTGGAGTCTTTTCCGTTTCGGTCCACACCGCCCAGTGTGGTGGTCATAAACATGGGCGCGCCGCTTTTGTTGCGCGTTTCCGGCCATGGCCGGACTTTGTTTATAAGGTTGGTTTTCATGTAAAAGCTCGCAATCAACACAAGGGCTTGTTCTTTTGTCAGGATGCCCGCGGCGGTGTCTTTTTCGTAAAAGGGGTACAGGTATTGGTCAACCCGCCCCTGGGAAACCGAGTGGCCGTTGCTTTCGATATGCAGCAAAAGGTGAATAGAATAGGCCAGCTGAATCGCCTGGTGAAAACTCTGCGGCGGGCCCGCGGCCAGACTTCTGCATACGGCGGCAACTTCTACGTTTGCCTTTTTCTCTGCTTGTTCGGCGTAACGCAAGAACCAGTTTGCCACAGCCTGGTAGCTGATGATAACGCTGTCTAAAAAGCTCTTTTTCCTGTACGCTTCAGGGTCGTGGTATAAATCCAGCGCGGCCAGCGCGTTCTTGGCTTCCTCGATTACGCCGGGGATGCTGACTTCCATCAAACGAAAATAGTTCGGAATAATATGCCCGTCGCCTGAAGAGCGGCGAACACCGTCGTACAAAATATCGTTCAGGCGGAACTTATCTTCTTCCCAAGCGGGCAAATAATCGTCGGGCAAAACGCTGCGGGTCAGGTGAATGACACGGTCCTCGTGGGTTTTTCCCCGCCAGTAAGGCGCGATTTCACGAATGACTTCTTTAGTGCGCGCATCTATCTCAAAACGGTCAAAATCCCGCTTGTCGAAGGCATCGGCTTCGTCTACAAGAAAGCTGACGCTAAACTCCGGGAATAGCGGGGCACTATTGTAGTGGGCCCCCTGGTTGCCGACAATCAGCTCGACTTCATCTACTAAAACTGTCATTTTCTCCAAAATGTCCCGGAAAGCAATCGCCCGCCGCACCACTTGAGCCATGCCTTCCGTTGACTGGTAGGAGTCTGTTATGATTTTCCCGCGTTCCCAGCAAATTGTTGGCTGCGCGTCGAGATACTTTTCCTTAAGCTTTGCGATTCTAGTAGCCATAGATACCGCCTCCTTTAGCGCTATGTGTGAACGATTGCAACTCCGCTGTCTGTAAAAAACTGTTCAATTTCTTTCATTCTCCCGGCGTCTGGGGGTTGGATGTCCGTTGTTTCCAATGGGTCCGACAGACCTAATGCGCGGTACTTTCCTTTGCCATATGCGTGGAATGGTAAAATCTCGAGTGGTACGGGGTTTTCAAGGGTCAGGATAAACGCCGCGATATCTGATAAATTATTCGCGTCGTCGTTTAACCCGGGAATGAGCGGGAGGCGAAGTAAAAACCGCCGCGGGTCACGCTCGCCCCCCCCCCGCTCTTTGCTGAGCATACGGATGTTTTGCAGGATGCTTTCGTTGCCCACCCCGAGAACGTCTTTGTGCCTGGCTGGGTCTATGTACTTTATATCGCACAAAATAGTGTTCAGCAGGGGCAGAAGTGCCTGAACATGACCGGGCGGGGCAAACATTGTTGTCTCTATGGCCGTGTCTAAAATGTTGTCTTGCTTAACGCGCTTAAGAAGCGCCGAAACAAATTCGAACTGAACCAAAGGCTCTCCGCCGGAAAGAGTGATGCCACCACCGCTGCGCCGATAAAAAACGGCGTCTTTCATCACCTGTTCGAGCAATTCATCGACAGTGTACCATCTGCCAAACTGCTTCATCGCGCCGACATTGCACGCGTCTTCGCACGCCCCGCAAACACGGCAGGACGCACGGTTGATTGACAGGGGACCTTCAGCGTTATTCCCCAGTGCCCCGTACGGGCAAACGCCTATACAACCATAACATTGTACGCATAAGTTTTCGCTATGTGCAAGCTGTGCAGCTCCGCTTAAGCCCTCGGGGTTCGAGCACCAGGGGCATGTGAACGGGCAGCCTTTCAAGAACACAACCGTCCGGATGCCCGGCCCATCATGCACAGAGTAGCGCTGTATATTAAAAATCATTCCCCTAACGTCAGACACGTTTTCACTACCCCACCAGGGGCCGTCGACAAAAAAACGCCATGGCGTCTTTTTGTCCGGTTTTGCCCCTATTTTATTTGATCTCCTTGCCGGGCGAAGAGCCTGCCAGCATCCTGCGCATATTAACCCACCAATTATTTCTTGTATAATTGTGGGTTATACGCACATAATGCGCTACGCGCATTATGTGCGCTTCGTTATGTTTCGGTTGGCTTTCGCAAGAAAGCCGAGAGACATGGTTTATCGCAAACCAACCAAGAGCAGCTGCGATTTCACGCACCTGCTCTTGCGTGTAGTTCCCGATTTTCTTCTGCGCGGCCCACGCTTTATCCAGCAGATTCGAAACTACTATTATTCCCTCTTTCCTCTTTGGGTTGTCTTTTTACGCCTCCGGCTGAGGGCCGTATATGCTGAAAAACTCCAGCGGCCCGTCACCCGCGCGTGTTATGCTAAAGGGCGCGCAGCTTGCCGGGACAAACACCTGGTCGTTGGGGGATAAAGGGATTTCGCGGCTGCCGGCGCTTATTTTACCCTTGCCCGAGCGGACATATATCCCATAAAAAGTTTCCGTTGCCGGCAAATCAAGTGTACCGTTTAGCAGTGTCCTCTCAGTCTTAAAGCATGGCGTGACGTCGTAGCCGAGCAGCGATTCGGTGGTGTGCCCGGCGGTTTTCTTAACTGTTACCGGGTCAAGGCGCCACTCGCGCAAGACCTCGGCTAAGCCCTTGCCGTCGTAGTCAAAGCAATCGAACATGCGCTCAAATCCAATGCCCTGATGGATGTTATTCCCCTCTATCTCGATGCCCGGGCCCATTTTGCGCTCGACACGTATGGTAAGGTCGGTAGCCTCCTGAATCTCAAGGTAAAGAATCCCCATGCCCGCCGCGTGCGGCACGCCGCCGTGCACTATGTAGGTCTCCCCCGGTTTAACCTCTATTCTGTGCAGCATATCAAGCATCTTCCCGGTGTCGTCCCGATTGAACGCGGCTTCCCATTCTTCCCGCGAAACGCCTTCTTTGAACCCGAGGTATATACAAGCGGGCTCCGGGATATCTTCACGCATCCTGAGGATATACCAGCATTCGGTCTTCCCGAATTTGGACGAGAACAAAGCCTGGGCCTTTTCCCTGCCCGGGTGCACTTGCATCGGCAGCCGTATGCAAGGGTCAAGCAGCTTGATCAGCACCCCCGTATTCTCCCCATAAGCCGCCACATGCTTCTCCCCTAGCATTTGGACGGGATATTTTTCTATCAAGTCCCGCAGACTGAGCGGAGGGTCAGCATCTTCCAGATAGCATATGCCTTCCTCGATACCCTCTCTGCCGGATACGGCTGAGCGCACTGTGGACAAAATCCACATTTCCGGCATGTTGCCGTCGGCCGGGTTGGGTTTGCCTTCGATTCTGTCCAGCTCACGCCCGCCGGCATATAACCGCCACACGCGTTCCGCTTTGACCTTCAGAGGATAGTTATACTGCATTCTCTACATTCCTTCCTCTGTGTATGGCTATTTTGCGGTGATTATACCACGGACATTTGAGTTTGTCATCACAGGGCAAAATCACTTTCTGCAGTGCAATCAAACATACTCTTAAAAAATAGTTCTGCAGAACTTTACGCTTGTTTACCAATAAAGTCATTTTCCTCATTCAAAGTATCATATAGCATCTCTATCGTCAAAAGCACATTGCGCAGAATGTGATAAGGATCTTTAACCGGTAATCCGGTAATTTTATCCAATGGTTGACCTTTGCGATCACGGATTTGTATCCATTCTCCAATTTCTTTGTCTGTATTAGGAAAAATCCGGAATGTATACTCGTGTGTTTTATTGTACATCGAAAGGAATTCATTGTCACCGGTGAGTTTATATGCTAATAATGAGGTAAACAATGTTTCAGAATGTGGCCACCAAAGTTTTGTATCCCAACTACCATGAATTGCTTTTTCATAGGGGTCTCCGATTAAAATTCCTTTCGGCTCTCCCCCTAAACAGTCAGTGAAACGCAGCAATCCTCCGTACAAATCATCCCATCCAACATTAAATGCCCATTTGACATTTTCCCCTGCCTTTTGGATCCAATCTTTCTTTCCCGCCTTATTCGCTTCCTTCATAACAAACCACATGCACTCAATTGCATGACCAGGATTAACATGCCTATATAGCAGAGTATTCTTTTGAAGATCCTCTGACGGTAGTAATTCAATAACCCTACCCTCTTTTAAGCTAAATCTATCCATGATATCCTTCATGTATAAGTATGCCATATTATTAATTTCATAAAATCTCTGATGCTTGAATGTTTCAAGCGCAAAAGCAAGTTCCTGTGTCACATTCAACATAATCATTGAAAAAGATTGCGCAGCAAATCCATGCGGTACAGGAATTGGCTCACTGCTGACATTTCCCTCTTTAAGCCTTGTATCTATCCTGTCGTAGATCTTCAGCGCTTTTTCAAGAACGTCTTTATCCAGCGTAACTCGGGCATATTCAGCAAAGCCCAAGACAACAAAACAATCTGCATAGAAGCTGATATCATATCCCCTTCCAGGAATAAACTCTTTTTTTTCTCCGGTTTCACTAAGGAGATAAGCACAGTTACCATTTTCAAGAATTGCATGTTCCCAAATAAAATTTACTGTTTTATAAGCATGGTCTAAGAAAACAGAAGCTTCTCCGGAGATCATTTCCTGTTTACACATTGAAGCTAATCTTGCCCACACCCATATGAATCTCCCCTGCGACCACGTAAACTTATCTTTACTCACCAATTCTGTGCCCATATTATTAAAACAATTATAAACACCACCGTTTTTATAGTCCAGCGCTCTCATCCAGAAAGGAATCAATACATTATTTGTATGTTCCCGATAAAACTCAAGCAAATCTTTGTTAAACGACCACACGCACATCACTCTCCTATTTTACATCAATCTTGATTCTGCTGCAAAAACTCATTTCGCCGAAGCCACGCTGCAATCAGCTACGCCTCGTCTTGCATTTTCTCGCACGCATCAATGACAACGTCCTGTTGCAGTGATGCTAAAAATGCCGTCCTTGGCATTTTTGCTTCGAAAATACTGCGACATTCGGCTGCTG
>Ga0209103_1000399_pt1 | contig 13635 bp, 10 predicted proteins | sample 4C3metaG_FD_184152 | JGI IMG/M metagenome (GOLD analysis project Ga0209103, IMG submission 184152) | Freshwater bacterial and archeal communities from Indian Creek, Illinois, USA - 4C3 metaG (SPAdes) (version 2) | ecosystem: Environmental > Aquatic > Freshwater > Unclassified | place: USA...
AAACGAGAGTTTGTCGGTGGGTGGTTTTTGTTTTGCCCTGAAAGGCCAGCATGGTGATTTCATGCAAAACTCCCCTACCGTTGATCCAGAACGGTGGGAGGCTTGGCTTCAGGGTGGCTCACTGCGGGCAGGGCTTTAAGGATATGTCGCCGCCCACCAAAGTGCTGAGGAGGCTGAGCTTACACCCGACTGTGCGGAGATTTAGTCCGCGGTGACCACAATTGTGGTCAATCTGGGTAAGATTTCTAGGTGATGGCATCTCGTCAACTAGCTTTTGCGGTACACAAAAAGCCCCCGCGGTGTTGCGCCCCATGAATACTGAATACTGCGGCTCTGGAGAGCCACCAGGTTAGGTTGTGGCTCCCCCAAGTCGCTCAAACTCAAATCTTAGAAAACATATCCTGCGCATAGTCTTTGATATTCGCAGGAGTTAGCATGCGGTACTTATCCTTTACCAAAGTAAAATATTCTCCAATTATTTGTTTAGGAATGACCCTATTAGTTGATGCATTGGCCGGTATATTGCCGCGCGTTGATATCCAAGGCTTTTCACCATGTGTGAAAGATTCTAATGTCTTCCCGCTGTAACAGCATATGTGCCTCACAACGCTATCCAAAAGAATCTTCTCTTCTGCAGACATCACAGAGGTGTCTGGTTGTTCAACTCTCCCTATTGGGTCATAACAATATTCGCTGAATCGCCTGTATATGTCTCTATAAACAGGGCCGTGTACCCAAGCCTCACAGTCCTCTTCGAAAATGAAGTTCCCAAAAAAAGCATTGTGAAAGCCCTGTACATAATACAGTGCCTTCTGCAAAGCGAGGTTAGTGATATCCTGGCACTCAAATAGCAGGTACTCTACAGCTATCTCCAGTTTTTTCTGTGGGATGGGCGGGATGCTCAATAGTCTCTCTGTTGATGCTTTGCTTTTCTCATAAGACATCTCGCTTTTCAAATTGCCTTTGCCACTCTCCAACAAGGACAAATAATAGGCAGGGTCTAAAAGAATCTGTTTCAGTTTCTCAGAATACTGCTTAGCAGGTATGTCTCCTTCATAGTACCTGCTAAATGTTTGTTCTCCCCACCCCAGTAGCAGCGACAGTGGTCTTTTCCCGATGTTGTACTTTTCGGGAATCTCTCTGATATCCTCCAATGAAATAGTCCCGTGCTTTTGACGATATACATCATAAAGAGCCTTCAAATTTTGGTCCTCAATTTCAGGAACAAATACTTCCACGCCGCATTCACTGCAATATGCAGTGCTAGATACAAACTCATAAACGGAACCCTTGAGTTCCGCAGAGTCAGGTTGTTCTCTCGCCAAGAATCTAACATCTTGCCTACATTCCGGGCAGAACACACTTCTGTTCACCACGGTGATTCCTCCTTTTCTCTTCGACAAGATCATCTAAACAGATAATCTATCGGCTTATTTCGCTCGTGGAGTGATATAACCACGACTCTGCTCCCCATGGGCAAATCAATGATATTGAACTTCGTATATATGTCGAGTTGTTTTTCTTCATCAGCAATATTGAACAGGGTGATTTGTGTACAAAACACATAGAAGACTTCATGTTCAAAGCCAAAATTAGTGTTTTGAAGCGCATGGCAGAAGTCATCTACTCCAACTTGCATCAGTAAACGACGTCGCTTGTCAGAAGTCAGATTATACTCACGAATGAATGCCACATTTTCTTCTCTATTCTCATTTTGAGCCACTGTATATGTGCCCCTACTCACACATTCCTGAATTTTTTGCAATACTGCAGAGATTTCCTTTTTCGTGTAGTTCTGATTATAGTACTGACTCATTAACCACCCTCCTTGCCAGTACTATTATAGCACTATTCTATGCAGTCGCTCAATATAAAATGCACTAATTGGTGCATTTTTGCGCTTTTTTTCAGGGCGAGCCAATTGACAAAGTAAATGTATCCTCACCCATCGCAAAGGGGTGCGACAAGTTCGCTGTCGGATGAATTTACCTGCAGCGAAAAGACTATCTACCGCTATGTCAATGGTAGCCTCTTGTCTGCTCGCAACAGCGATATACCGAGAGTGTGCCGCCTCAAACCCCGCAAGTCTATACGCCTCCAATGTAAGATGGATCAACTGTGCAAGGTGGGCCGCTCGTATGACAATTTCCTTGCGTATCTAGGGGGGAACGTACAAGGTTCTAGGCGGGGGACAACACCGCAAAGGCAGTTATGAAGTAGTTTGTGCCGCACAATCTCCCGGTGGTTTTCATCTAGGGGAATAACCTCCATGGCCGTGATCTTAACAAGTACAGGGGTATTGGAGAACTTAGGGGCTGTGGAGTAGGTGTATTTGCCGATGCCAAAAAGACACGGCCAAAAATAGCGTCGTATAACGCAGCGGAGCCAAGGTCTTTGTTACTGCCAACAACAGGTCCGGATCAAAACCCAGTTGCAGTTCGACACTGACGTGAGCCACCTTGATTATTAGTCCTAGTGGAGTGACGTGGTGATTTTACTTAAGGCTCCGGGCCTTGCACCATTCCTTGCCGCCCATACCGCTAGCTTAAAATTCAGCCACGTGCAGAGACTATAAGCTCCGTAGTTTTTCTATGCTCATAAAAATCCCTCCCTCGAAATCTCAGAGCGAGATTGTCGCACGCGGGAGGGGATGTGTAAATGTGTGAGGGATAGGGCAAGTCGCGCCGCGAAAGCTGGACAATTGAGATGCGCAGTGAAGCTGGCACTAGAGCGAAAGGAAGGCAGTAAGATGGCATCAAGCGTAAGGTTAATACCGGCAACCATTGGCCAGCGCTCCCCTAGAGACGCATCATTGTCAGGCAGGCGCAGGGCTGCGGCATATGCCAGAGTTTCTACCGACAGCGAAGAGCAACTGACCAGTTATGAAGCGCAGGTGGACTACTATACAAAGTATATTAGGGAACGTGCAGACTGGGAGTTTGTGCGAGTCTACACTGATGAGGGCATTAGCGCGACGAACACGAAAAAGCGCGATGGCTTTAAACTGATGGTGACTGATGCTTTGGCGGGGCATATCGACTTAATCGTCACTAAGTCAGTCAGCCGCTTTGCCCGGAACACTGTAGATAGCCTTGTCACGGTACGAAAGCTTAAGGAAAAAGGCGTGGAGGTCTATTTTGAGAAGGAGAACATTTACACGCTGGACAGCAAGGGCGAGCTGCTTATCACGATAATGTCCAGCCTCGCTCAAGAAGAGAGCCGCTCCATATCCGAGAACGTCACGTGGGGACAGCGCAAGCGCATGGCGGATGGCAAGGTCAGCCTGCCCTACGGCCAATTCCTCGGTTACGAAAAGGGTGAGGACGGACTGCCGAGGATTGTAGAATCTGAAGCCAAGATCGTGAGGATGATATTCAGGCTGCTCATAGAGGGCAAAACACCATCCGCGATTGCCGGGCAGCTTACCAGCCAAAGTATCCCTTCGCCAGCACGGAAAAGGACATGGCAGGTCGCCACAGTAAAGAGCATTCTGTGCAATGAGAAATACAAGGGGGAAGCCCTTTTACAGAAGGGATTTACTGTAGACTTCTTGACGAAACAGAGAAAGGTCAATGAAGGCGAGGTGCCGCAGTACTACGTGAAAAACAGCCACCCAGCCATCATTGAGCCAGAAGAGTTCGACGCGGTGCAGATGGAAATTGCGCGCCGGAAGAAGCTTGGCAGGCCCAGTAGCTGCCACAGTCCTTTTTCCGCTAAGATTGTCTGCGGTGATTGTGGCGGCTTCTACGGCTCTAAGGTCTGGGGCTCCAACACAAAGTACTGCCGCACAATCTGGCAATGCAATGAGAAGTACAAGGGTGAAAATAGGTGCACAACTCCACACGTCACCGAGGATGAGGTAAAGCAGCGATTCCTGAACGCGTTTAACAAGTTAATGGGCGATCGAGAGGAGTTACTCGCTAACTGCCGACTTGCCCAAAGCTTGCTTTGCGGCTGCTCGGAGATTGATGCTGAGCTTGCGGAACTGGGGCAGGAGATTGAGGTGTTCACCGAACTGTCCAAGAAGGCAATTTACGAGAACGCCCGTGTAGTAGTCAGCCAAGATGAGTTCAGTGAACGAAACAACAGCTATCTACACAGGCACCGCAAGGCCACGGAGCGCGTCGCCGAGCTTGAAAGGCTGAGGCGCGAACGCCAAGGCAAATTACTGATGCTTGAAGGTTTTATAAGGGCGATAGAGACGCGCCCGCTGGTTCTGGAGGAATTCGACGAGAAGCTGTGGGTGGTGGCGGTCGAGAAGATCACCGTAACAACCAAAGGTAAAGCAGTTTTTGGCTTTAGATGTGGAATTGAAATTGAGGGCTAAAAGGCAAACAGCCTATAAGCGGTTAACACCGTCTATAGGCTGTTCATTTAAGGGCGTTCTTTCTACGGATGGGAGAATACTTGGGGAGTTTATAGACGTATTTACTTCCATCGATGAAATGCATGATCATCTCTTGCTCTCGTGTAATGACAGCACGATCTGTCAATACACGCCATGCTGAATCATCAAAAAGCAGGTCATTTGGTGATGAAATGGAAAAATCAGCTAAGAAGTCCAAAATGAGCCGCGCTCTTTCGCTTTTCAGGAGATAGGGTTTGGCTGAGCGGATTGACGAAAGCGTAAGCTGGCGGCAAAACTCAGTCAAATCAGGGCTTGCTCTTATTTTGCTCAGGAGGGCCTCGTGGAACGCATGGGCAATAACTTCCTCATATAAATTGGGAGTAATGCATTTATCTGATTGGTTGTATCGGTCGTTGCATTTCCAGATAGCATGACGGTATCTCTTGTTGTTTCGATAACTACCGACCACTTTTCGGCCATACATTGCGCCGCAGTCTCCGCATATAAGCTTGTTTGCAAACGTGTTGTGGCTGGGGTTGTCCGCGATGTTACACTGGGTATTCATCTTCCCGTGCACTTCGTCGAACACCTCTTTGCTTATAATTGGCTCATGGTCATACTCTATACGATACTGGGGTAATTCTCCAAGGTTCTTTCGTCGTTTCTTCGTGAGATAGTCCTCGGTGTAGGTTTTCTGCAACAACGCAGCACCGTAGTATTTCTCATTGGTAAGGATGCTGGTCACTGTTTTGTTTAGCCATTGCGAGCGACCTGCTGGTGAAGGGATGCCCTGAGCGGTCAAGATGGCAGCAATATTGGATGGAGTTCTGCCCTCCAGGTACATTCTGTAAATCTGCCTGATAGTAATTGCTTCTGACTCCACAATTTCTGGTCTGCCGTCCGCGCCCTTTTTGTAGCCGAGGAATTGGCCGTAGGGGAGGGAGTACTTTCCGTCAGCCATACGCTTACGCTGTCCCCACTTCACATTTTCTGAGAGAGAACGACTTTCCTCCTGAGCCATGCTGGAAAGTAACGTTAAAATAAACTCACCTTTGCTATCTAAAGTAGAAATCTGCTCTCTCTCAAACAACACCTCTACGCCCGCTGCCTTGAGTTGACGAATCGTTGTTAGCGTGTCGACGGTGTTGCGGGCAAAACGGGAAATTGATTTGGTAATGATGAGATCGATCTTGCCATCCAGGGCATCCCTGACCATCCGGTTGAATTCAAGACGCCTCTTGCTCGATGTGCCTGATATCCCTTCGTCGGCATAAAGTGCGACAAAATCCCAATCAGGGTGGGTTGCTATATATTTCGGGTAATAGTCTTTTTGTGCTTCCACGCTGAGAAGCTGCTCATCACTAGATGTTGAAACACGGGCATATGCCGCCACCCGTCTTTTCTGAAGTGCCGTTACTTGTACCGCACCAATGTGTGGGACTGCATCAAGTTTAATAGCTCTACGTTGCAATACAAACACACCCTATTCCAGGCCGCCGATAAGCGGTTTTATCTTTTTTGCAAGCTTGGCGCGAATGACCTCAAACTCGGCTTCACTGATGATCCCATCCTCAAGCATGGCGACAAGTATTACTTTGATAAGCCGATATCTAATTTCTTTCCCGGCGGATTGTATATCCATGACAACCTCCCAAGGGCTTTTTGTCATAGTAATCACTTGTGAGAGTCGGGAAGTCAAGTTTCTAAGTCCCCAAAAAAAGGGTTTATGCAGTGTTGGCACGAATTACCTAGCACAAGTCGAATTGTTGTGCGGACGGGGGTGTAAAGCGGGTGTTCGTGGCGATATTGAATGGCGAAACGATGTTGGCTGTGGCGACAGAATGAGAAGGGCACAAATGTGTGTCAACCTAAAATGTGACCCATTCGAGGAAGACTTCCTGTGGCAGGCGATTGTGGGTGTGATACCCGAAGGCATGTGAATACAGTCCATGGGAACACGGGGTCATCGTCGGCACTGTGCAGGTGGAAGAGCTAAAGAGAATGGTCGGCGACAGTTACGACCGATTAAACCGAAGGAAAGGAGAGAGCACGATGCCTAACGAGTTGCATTCGCTATCAGTCCTGTTTCAGAACAGACTGTTTAGGATACCCGATTATCAGCGCGGGTACGCTTGGAAACACGAGCAGCTTGCCGATTTTTGGGAGGACTTGCTTAACCTTCACGAGGATAGGCATCACTATACGGGTTTGCTTTCTCTGAAAGCGGTCAACCGCGACAGCGTCAAGGCTTGGGACGGCGATGAGTGGATTTTGGACATCGGGTTCAAGCCCTTTCACGTCGTGGACGGGCAGCAACGTCTAACCACTTTTTCCATCTTAATGTATGAAATTATAGCGTTCATTAAAAACCTGCCCGATAACAAAGAAAAGGACGATAACGATATTTTACTAGGGGATGAGTCCCTGAAAGAAATTTCGGAGAGATACATTCTCCGCAAGCGCAAAAAGAATTTTATCACGACATACCTTTTCGGGTATGAGACCGACAATCCCAGTGCGGACTACCTGAAGTACAAGGTGTTTAATGAGCCGTTCGGCGGCACGGTGTTTGAAACCTACTATACCAAAAACCTTAAGTACGCCAAGACTTTCTTTGCCGATAACCTTGCGGCAATGTACGAGAGCGGCGGCATTCTGGGCATCGAGCGTCTTTACAAAAAGCTGACCCTTCGCCTGATGTTTAATCTTCACGAGATAGAGGACGACTACGATGTTTACGTTGCCTTTGAAACAATGAACAATCGCGGTAAGAAGTTGACGAACCTTGAACTTCTAAAAAACCGTTTAATATATCTGACCACGCTATTCGACGATTCCGAAATTGACAAGACTGATAAAGAACAACTCCGCAGGAATATAAATGATGCGTGGAAAGAAGTCTACTATCAGCTTGGGCGCAATCAAAATGCCCCTCTCCCTGATGATGACTTCCTCCGCGCCCATTGGATTACCTACTTCCGCTACTCTCGAAAAGCCGGAGACGATTATATCCGATTCCTGCTTACAAAATTCTCGGCAAAGAACGTGTTCGAAAAACACACCGTTACCCAAGCAGTAGAGGAAGCGGAAATTCTGTCTGACTTTGGACAGGATGAGGCTGATAACGGAATAGGCGCAATGTCTGATACAGAAGCCGTGCTTGTCAGCAAACTTGCGCCACAGGAAATAAACGACTATGTCAACAGCCTTAAGGCTCTGGCTGAATACTGGTACTATAGCTTCTTCCCATATGACAGCGGGTTTAGCAACGACGAAAAGATTTGGATTGATAAATTGAACCGCATAAGTATCGGACATTTTCGTCCTCTCGTTGTAGCAGCTTTATCGACTGAAAGGTCTACAACAGCGGCGGAGCGGGTCACTCTGTTCAAGGCTATCGAGCGGTTTATCTTTGTGTCCTTCCGTCTTGGCGGTTTCCAGTCAAGCTACCAAAGCAGCGTTTATTACAATAGGGCACGGGACGTATCAAGCGAGGCAGCCACCCTTGATTCCGTGTCTGAAGATTTAGGCAATACAGTTGATGGCGATATGGACTCAGCGATGAAATCCTTTATTGCTCGCACAAACCGTCGTTTCGATGCGGGAGTTGGTTTCTATGGTTGGCGCGACCTACGTTACTTCCTCTTCGAATACGAGTATGAAAAATCGGTCAAGAACAACATTGAAAAGGTAAATTGGAGTCTCTTCACGAGGGTAGAAAAAGACAAAGTCACCATTGAACATATCCTTCCGCAAACGCCGTCAAAGTGGTACTGGCGTAATATGTTCAGGGCTTATACTGCCGAGGAGATAAAACTGCTGTCCGCCTCGCTCGGAAATTTGCTTCCGCTATCGCAGAGCATTAATTCGTCGTTACAGAACGACAGCTTTCCAGATAAAAAGAACTCTACCAGCAATGGGCGGCGCGGATACAGTAATGGATCGCATTCAGAGATTGAAGTTGCCGCCGAGCAGGATTGGACGGCAGAAAATATCTTGAAGCGCGGGCAGGCGTTACTTGATTTCATGAAGAAGCGGTGGCGGCTTGAATTTCTTGGTAATGCAAAGATGGAACTTCTCCACATCCCGTTTGTCGACGACGGTCGGGAGGTTCCGCCCGAAATACATGAAGGTGAAATCAAGGTGGTAGCTGCTGACAAACCGACGCCGACATCAACAATGGTACTCGCCGATAGGCACTATCGTCGCTTTGAGTTTTGGAGCAACTTCGTGGAGTATTGCAAAGCGGTGGATAGGGGCATGGACATCGGCTCCCGCAAACCGTCCTACGACGATTGGTATGATGTTGCGATAAGCAACCCGGACTACCAGATATTTTTCCAGCTATACCGCCAAAAGGTTCTCCGCATAGGGATTTATGTTTACCGACCAGAAGGGTTTGTTCGCCTTGAAAGCAAAAGAGATGAAATAGAAGCTTTGTACGGCTCGTCGTTTGAATGGTATACGAGCCGCAAAAAGAGCGTTGCGAAAAGGATATTGCATTCGATTGAGGCCGATGTTCACAACCCTGAACGGTATATTCAGCATTTCGAGTGGCTGATAGCTCACTTTGATAAGCTGCGATACGCCCTCGAAATGGTGGACAAAAAGTGACAATCACAAGGAGGTGACAATATGCCCTCTTCCATCGTCTGGCAGGACAACACGAAAATGTAGGTTAACGCCATCATCAACGCCGCCAACACCGACCTGCAATCGGAGTATTGCCAATATAGGGGATGCCACCCTCTGCTTGGGAAAATGGAGAAGGTATTAAGACATTGGGGAGGACGTTATGAAGAAGTTTTTCAGCGAACACTCTGTTGACCTGTATTTTGTCCTTGCGCCGACAATCTTAGCTTTGTCGCTACTCAATTTCATGCCCGCACAAGTCCCAGGGCAAATGGATTTGATGGGAAACATAAGCAGATGGGGAGGGTCTAGAGGCGCGTGGCTGTTTGTAGGCGTTCTTTTCTCATATCTAACCCTGGTTGCCTGGTTTGCGGGCAAGAAAATTGGGGGTGTGGTCTCAATCATAGGTAGTGCCGTAATGCTATTCCTATATCTCCATTGGGCACTGATGCTGCTAGGTATAATGTACGTGACGCCTGGCGCCACAAACATCTACGCTCTTGAGTGGGATCTGGGTAAGATAGTAGTGGGGACACTTGTGCCAATATTTACTCTGTGTGGCATGGTTATTCACAGGGCAAAACCTAACTGGTTAGTCGGCTTGAGAACTAGCTGGACACTAAAGTCTGAAGAGGTGTGGGTGTACACCCACAGGTTATCCAGGCTTCCATTCCTTATAGTGGGTGGCTGCAATTATCTAATCCTCGCCATTCCCCCGATTCCTGAACTAGTCAGGCTGATCCTGAGCTTTTCAGTGACACTCATTCTATTCGCGTACCTGCTATACAAATCGCATGAGAAATATCAGGGCGTCATAAGCAGTGTCGATGTATGAGTGGGATTGTCCTGGCACGACTCCAGCTGATGCCAGCAGGGTCTTGCTGAAGGGAGAATGAACCTAGTTAGACAGAGGTCTGTTTCTTGCGAGAGGAAATTTACCAGTTGTGCAGAGCATTTCCTCAGGCACTGGTGGGGACTTTTCTCAGGCGGGTTGGCGCATGAGAGAGTTGCTAAGTCAATGCGCGCGCTCCATGTCCCGCTCTGGCCTCCTCAGTACTCTCTGTTTTATCGCTCAAGTTTCCTCATTATCGCTTCTTCCGGAGTGAGGATGGCGTTGCCGCTACCAGGAAAAGGATCAACTCGCTTCTCTACTTGCGTAATCCAGTCTCTGAGTTAGATAGACAATGCGCTGAGTTTTTTGTAAGACCGGGATAGACTCTTGACATAGGCTGACTCTGTACGCGGCTTGTTGCTTGTATTTTGCGCTGCAGGGCTTCTATATATGCTGCTCCCCTTCTGATACAAGCACAGCACGGATTCTGGTTGTCCATCAAAAGGGGTATAGCGCACCTCACTCCCTATGAAATGGTGAGAAAGTGCGGTAGTTGGTAAAATATATTGTTAGGGAGAGAAAGGAATGTCAAAGGATAAGGCTATCATTCTAGGATTATCCGGAGATCAATGCTTTCTGGCCGACATGCTGAGCCAGTTGGCAAGCGATGGATATGAGCTAACGGGAGCTACTCCGCTATTCGGGAGTGTGCTGGGAGTGATCTACAGTCTTCGACGCGGTGATTGCATAGATAGAGCGGTCTTCAAGGTCGGCAAGCGGGAACCGGGGTCGCTATCCCGTTGCTGGGATATAGATCTGCGTGGTGACCGCACAATGATAAATGAAAGACTGCAAGCTTACATTGACTTTGAGAATTCCCAAGGGTACAGATTAGCAGAGATCATTCCTTTGGCCGCTTTCCCGCCCGGTGAGCCTGGGGCAGACAGCGTCGGCGTAACCTGCGTTTTTGAACGTAAAGGGACGCGGGGTACTCCTTTATCACTGGATAAATGGGCGATGAAAGAAACCAGGGATAATACTAAAGCATTCGTTCCTTGTCCTGTTTTGGGGTGTAGGCAGGTATTGCCTAGGATGACATCGCAGGGTCCGAATTTGGGCTCAGCTAAAGACCAGATAGCAGCATATCTTTGCCCTGAGCATAGAGTTTTCGTATCTCCGTCAACATTTGAGTATGAAGCCCGTTTCCAGTCAATTTTGTGGCGCAGCCCCGATGATGAGGAAGCATTGCGCGTTGTTGAAGGAGTTCTAGGCGGCAAACGAACATGGTCCCGCATGGGGAGAGAAAATGATGAAGATTCACTGACGTGGAATGTATTTTATTGCCTGCAAAAAAACAAATTATTGAGAGATTTTGCAGAAAAGTTGGTCAGAACGCGTTTGTTCAGCGAATGGGGGCAGGTTGAGAAGGCGGTGTTCTGGTCGGTCGATATTGAAGGCAATCAAGTCTGGCCAGAACTAATTAAGGCAAGGAAAATGCTGGGAGAGTCTGCTACACATGGGTCTGAACCAGATCTGCTGTTGGTAACTAGGGACAGCGTAATATTAGTGGAAATAAAATTCAATGCTCCCGTTAAGACCAGCGCCAACCAATTGCCAACCTATTACACTGATGCTGCCAAAAAGCTAAATGCTTTCACGGTTAGTGCAGACAGCGCTATCGACCATATTGGGTATGAAATGGCCCGGTTTTTTCTGTTAGGCAAAGCATTGGAGGCCATTACAGGGAAATCATTCAGCTATGTCACAATCACTAAGAGCAGCAAAGATGTTGGGATATCCGCTGAAGTGTCTAAAGTTGTAAATGGTCCTCAATTTGTTCATCTAACTTGGAAGCAGGTAAGGGACTTCCTAAGCGTGGTTAGCGTCACGGATGGGAGGCCTGAAGCAGAAAGGCGCATTCTGCTACGGTACTTGGATGGCAAAACGGCCGGGTACGACGGTCAACAGTTACAGTGTCTGTTAGACGCGCCAGGGAAGGGGCCTATTGTCTTACCAGTGCACAACGCCTAGGAAGTCTAGCTCCATAAAGGGCAGCAAGAGAAGCGCTGACAATGCCCTTGCTTTAAGTACACGCCGCTGTATTCTGTTTGCGTGTGCCGCCCGCTGTGTTCCTGCTAATCTAAAAGGCTCAAGGTGCAGGTGGGCCAACGACTTTTGGACTATCGCGCAATCGACTCGTTAGGTGTTAGCGGGAATGCAGGGTAAACCGAATACACGCTTGGTTTTATTTTAGTAAGGCTGACCATCGAAAGAGTGTTGTAAGCTGTAAGTTGTACGTGTTGGAGCTAGTCCTCAGGTAGACACTCCCATTGGCTTGTTCCGCTTACAACCTCTTTCATTGCCACCATAAACATGAAAGTGGTGTAGCTATGATTCGCCCATTTATGGATAATGATCTACCAACAATCATAGAAATGGTACTTCAGAACAGACAGATGAAGCCCGCGCAAATTGAAGAGCGCGTCAAGAGCAGCACTACCTGGGTCTTTGAAGGTGAAGTCTTACTTGGCTGTGCCGCATTAGGGAAGGTAAGTGAGTCCCAACATGGCCCGGAAGCTTGGCTCTGGGTATATACTGCGCCCAATCGCAGGCGGCAAGGTATAGGGGAAGAGCTATGGCAGAAGGTGAAATGGCATCTCGAGGATCTTAATGTGGTTAGGCTTTACACAACTTATCGAACCGACGCCGGGGCCAACCGCCAACTCTTCACCAAACACGGCTTCACGCCCTGGTACTCAGTTCATACCATGCGCTATACCGGTCCGAACTTTGCAAAAGTAGGTGTTAAGCCAGTTCCCTACACTGATCAAATGTATGAGGACTACGTGCGCCTAACCAACGACGGGTTCCGCTGGCTCAGAAGCCAGTGCGATATAGAGCCAATCGACACCTACCCGGCAGGCTGTAACGAAGCAGAGACTCGAAAACAGCTCATTGATGACCGTAGCAACATCTTTTTGCTCTATGAAGATGGCAAAGCTGTTGGCTATACTCTACTGGGCTCAGACTTCATAGATACCATTGTTATAGCCCAAGCGTATAAAGGCCGCGGCCTTGGGCGGCAACTTACCCAGTTGTCGGTCAACCTGCTTCGACAAAGAGGTGTGGACACCGTTTATCTCGACGTGGTAGATATTAACGTTAACGCTCGGAGGCTTTACGACTCACTCGGTTTTGAGCGCATCGAAACCGTAGAATTCGCTCGAGCCACCCCTGCAGATCTTAGCTAGCACCAGGCATGCAAACGGAGACAGATGTTTTTGTCGGGAGTAAGACCGCACCGAGATAACGTAGAACGGCCTCTCTATATTTGAACCTCCCGACGAGAATGCACACGACTAGTCCTCGAATCGTTGAACCTTAGACAGGGGGTGTGCATTATCTCGTTTTGTAGTAGATTAGCCAAAGAGTCTACCATCTATTGATACAAGGAATTGTGTCGGTAGGTGGTTTTTGTTTTGACCGAAACGAGGAGGAGCAGTGCCATGCATGCTCAATCGGCCGTGTTCCTCCCTCGGCAGTCCGAAGCTGGCTGTAGATTTCGGTTGAACTTAAAACAGGTCGCTGTGAGAACCAGTCCGGGAGAGAACAAGAATTAGGTCGTTGCCATCAGTGCGATAGACAAGCAACCAATCGGGCTGGACATGACATTCCCGATGTCCAGTCCATTTCCCTCTGAGGTCGTGGTCTCGGAATTTTGGCGGCAGTTCGACGCCTGTGGCTATCATGCGGATGCACTCATCAAGCAGTGATATATCCCAGTTGCGTTTCATCGCCAATTTATAGTCTCTTTTGAATTGAG
>Ga0209103_1000400_pt1 | contig 13634 bp, 14 predicted proteins | sample 4C3metaG_FD_184152 | JGI IMG/M metagenome (GOLD analysis project Ga0209103, IMG submission 184152) | Freshwater bacterial and archeal communities from Indian Creek, Illinois, USA - 4C3 metaG (SPAdes) (version 2) | ecosystem: Environmental > Aquatic > Freshwater > Unclassified | place: USA...
ACAGGCCACCCATGCCGGGCGCATCGCCCGCGCAGAAATAGCCATCAATATCGGCGGCGGTCAGTCCCGCGTCCTGCAGCGCGCCATAGGCGACCTCGGCATGCAGTTGCGCGGTGGACTTGTCCTCGGCCTTGCGCGTCGGGTGCTCGAAAGCGCCCACGATATAGGCGGGATTCTTCATGGGGCTAGGTGCCCTTTCCTGGCGATCATCGCATCCTCCCGGGATGAGTGGAGCACGGCCTTGTGGCGCGGCGGCGAGAGCCTCGCTGCCACGCCGCCATTCGTCAACCGCAGGGAGCGAGCATCAGCCGAGATTCAGGCGCCGGGCGAGTTCCCGGTACAGCACGATCTGCGCCTCCACATGCGCGCGCGTGGCTGGGCCGTCCAGGAAGCGTGGCACACTGCCGGTGCGGCGGGTGGCGGTGAGCCATTCGGCATCCTGCGTTGTGGCGTGGGCCACGCGGCTCCAGAACCCCAGCACCGGCTGGGGCAGGTTGGCGGGGGCGGCCAGCGCGTTCCAGCCGGCCAGCGCGGAGAGGGCGGGCAGCCCGGCCTCGGCGGCGGTGGGGACGCCTGGGAGGCTGGCCAGCCGCGCATCGCCGCTGACCACCAGGGCGCGGATCTGGCCCTGCTGGATGGCGGCCAGCATGTCGCCCAGGTTGTTGCCGACGAATTGGGCGTGGCCGCCCAGCAGCGCCGTCAGCGCCTCGCCCCCGCCGCGGAAGGGCAGGGCCTGGGCGGCATCAATCGGCAGGTTGGCGCTGGCCAGCATGTGGCGGATGCCGAGGTCGAGGATGGTGGCCGGCCCGCTGGTCGCAAAGTTCAGCGTGCCGGGTGCTGCGCGGATGGCTTCGAGCAGCCCTGCGAGCTCCCGCCAGGGCGCATCGGTGCGGACGCAAATGACGAAGGGGTTTTCATCCAGCAGGGCAAGCCAGGTGAAATCCTCGACCGTGTAGGGGGTGCGCGGATCGATCGCGGGAAGGATGGCGGAGGAGCCGACGCGCGCCAGCAGCAGCGTATGCCCGTCAGGCCGCGCGCGCGCCACATATTGCGTGCCGATCGAGCCCGAAGCGCCGGTGCGGTTCTCCACGATGACAGGCTGTGGCGGCGTGCCCATGTGGCGCGGCGCATGGGCGGCGAAGATGCGCGCCGCGAGATCGGCCGCACCGCCGGCCGAGAAGGGGGCGACCAGCGTCACCGGTCGGTCCAGCACCTGCGCCATGGCCGGGATGGCCGGGAGGCCGAGGCTGCCCGCAAGGGCCGCGCGACGTGTGATCATGGGGCAAGGCTCTTCTTTGCTTCCGGCTGCCGGGGGGGGCAGCATGCCCCGGATCGGGGCGGAAGGGTTGCCCTTCCGCTTCACGCCATGCTACCGCATATTGCATGTTATCGCAGACTGGACTGCCGAGGGGGGCGCATCCTCGCTTCGCGCCCCGGCACCAACCAGTGGTTCGCGCCCCGATATTGCTTCGGCCGCGTGGATCCTTCCTCCGAGGAAGCCTCCGTGGCCTCGCTCTCAGAGCCCTTGTGGCCTGGGGATGCGGGATGTTGATCTTCAACACGCCTGCCCTTGCGGCGGCTCCTGAGAGCCGGCCCGCCGCGACCTCGCGTGCCAGCGCGGCCATCGCCGCGCGGCCTGCCGCGGGACAGGCGGTGCGTCCCGCCGCGCGGCCCGCCGCGGCTTCCCATGCGCGGCCCGCCGCGGCTTCTCATGCGCGGCCCGCCGCGGCGTCCTCGACTCGCCGCAACGCTTCCACCCGCACGGCCCATCGTGCCCGGCCGAGCGCTCCGGCGGGCACGGTCCGCATGCGGGATGCCCCGCAGGAGCTGGTTCCCGTCCTGGTGGCGGATATGCGCTCCGAAGGGGTGCAGGTCTCACCTCGCGCCGCCTGCCTTCTGGCCACGCAGCGCGCCGAGCGCGTGCACGGCCTGCCGACCGGCCTGCTGACGGCCGTCGCCCTCGCCGAGAGCGGCCTGCATGCCTATGCGCTGTCCATTGCCGGCCGTGCCCATTTCCCGGCAACCGAGGAAGCCGCCCGCCAACTGGTGAACAATGCGCCGGCCAGCCGCAGTATCATGGCGGGCTGCGTGCAGGTGAATGCACGGGTGCATGCGCGCAACTCGCATTGGCCGCTGAACCCCGACGCCTCGGCCGATTGGGCCGGTGGCATGATGGCGCGCTGGGCGCGCGAGACGGGCAGTTGGTCCATCGCCCTGCGCCGCTGGCATGGTGGCAGTCCGGCCTCCACGCAGCGGCTCGTTTGCCGCGTGAAGGCCAAGATGGAAGTCACCAGCCCGGGCAGCGATGTCTTCGAGGACTGGAGCTGCGCCAGCGGCAATGCCGAACGCACGCGGCGCAATGGCGCCGTGCATCTCGCCACGGCGCAAAGGCAGACGCAGTAGCGCTGATCATGGCCTGCCGAAGCTCCAACTGAAATCTCGCGGCCCTTGGAGCATCAGTCGCTCGCTCCGTCCTGCACCGACACGAGAAGCCTTGACCGGGCGCGAACTACTCCTTCAGCGCGCCTGTTATGCTAGGCCCCGTTGACAATAGGGGATTCCGGCACGGCTGACGGTGTGATTCATGTGTGGACGGCCCCCTCGAGACAAGGGTTCGGACGCGGGATGATGAGGTCTGGTTGCGGTCATGTGTCCGGCCTGTTGGCGCGGCTGATGACCGCTGGCGCAGATGAGGTCCGCGAGCGGGCGCCAAACAAGCTGGCGGCTTTGGGAGCCGTTGAATCACGCGGCGTGCTCCCGCTCGTCGGTCCGACCGATCGTCATCTTGCGTCGTTGCCCTTTCCTCGCGGCACCGGAGCGCGATCAGGCCATCGCCGTGGGCGGGCGATAGGCTGTTCCGCGCTCCATCATGGCCCACACGATGCGGGCCATCTTGTTGGCCAGAGCGATGGCCGCGAGCTTGCGCGGCTTGCGCTCCAGCAAAGCCAGTAACCACGGTGAGGCACTCCGGCTGCCCGGCCGGGCATGCCGGATGGCCGAAATCGCAAGGATGGTCGAGCCAGGCCGGCATGCGGTCCTGCTACTGGATCAGGCCGGGTGGCACTTGTCGGCCGCCCTCGAGGTGCCAGCCAACATCACCCTGCTGCCGTTGCCCGCCAAATCTCCCGAACTGAACGTGATGGAGAACGTCTGGCAATTCATGCGCGACAACTGGTTGTCCAACCGGATCTTCACGGATCACGACGACATCGTCGCCCACTGTTGCCACCAATGGAACCGCCTCGTCGATCAGCCCTGGCTCATCATGTCCATCGGACTGCGCAACTGGGCGCATGGGTCCTGATCAGAGAGACTTGGTATCATCCAACGTCGCGGCCACATCGGCCGAACGGTAGGGACCCTTGCCCAGGCTGGCCATGGCGAAGACATATTCGCGCTCCTTCGGGGTCAGGCGATCAAAGCGGGCGCCCACGGCCAGGTCCACCGAGATGGAAAGATCCCCAACCGTGACCTTGAAGGCCGCGGCAAAGGCGCGAAGCGCCCGGAAGGCGGCATGCGACTTTTCCCTGGCACGCGCGACGAGGGAGAAGCCTCGTATCGCCTGATGGATCTTGGGATAGAGCAGTGCGGGAAGCGGCTTTTCCTCGGGCGCTTCGATATAGGCGGCGAGGTGGCTGCCCTCCTCGGCCATCCTTTCGATCTGGTTGAGCAGGACGGTCTTGCCGGTGCCGCGCAGGCCGAGCAAAATTTGCGACTTGCTGTGCCGGCCCATGATGTTGCGTCGGATTTATGGCCGTATAACAACATCGCGATATACGAGCATAAAACAGATATAAAATTCCCTCACCCCCGCTTGCGGAGCACCAGCGTGGCCCAAGGGTCCAGGCTGATCCGCCGTTCCAGCACCAGCCCCGCGCGTTGGTGTGCCGCCAGCACCATCCGCACCTGCTTGCCCAGCACGCCCGCCAGGATGGCGGTGCCGCCCGGCCGCAGATGCGCCGCCAGGTCGCAGGCCATGGCGCAAAGCGGGCGGGCCAGGATATTGGCGAAGATCAGGTCATAGGGCGCGCCGCGCTTGATGGCGCGGTGATTGTAGCCAGTGGCGAGAATGGCCCGGAAGCTGGGCTTCAGCCCATTCATCTTCGCGTTTTCCTCGGCCACGCGCACGGACCACGGGTCAATATCCGTGGCCAGCGCCTTCACATGCCACAGCTTGGCCGCCCCCATCGCCAGGATGCCGCTGCCCGAGCCGACATCCAGCACGCGCCGGGCGCGCTTCGGCACGCGCTCCAGCGCCATCAGGCAGCCCTGGGTGGAGGCATGCTCACCCGAGCCGAAGGCGAGGCCGGCATCCAGGGTCAGCGCGATGCGCCCATAGGTGGGGCGGGGCGCCACATGCGTGGGCCGGATCAGGAAGCGGCGGCCGATATCCTGTTCGGGGAAGGCTTCCACCGTGCGGGCCAGCCAGCCATCGGATTCCGTCAGCGCGCGGGTCATCGGCGCTTCGTGTCCGGTCAGGCCGGCGGCGAGTGCCAGGCCGGCTTGCAGCGCATCCTGGTCGGCCAGCGTGTCCCGCACGGCTTCGATGCGCCAGTGATCCGTCGCCTCGTCGTGATACAGCGCGACGGTGATGCTCACGGCCAGCAGCGCCGCCTCATAGGCCGGCACCGCGTCTTCCGGCAGTTGGTCCAGCACGAGGGTCTCAAGCTGGGCAGGATGTTTTTTCATCACGGCTCTTATCGGAGAAAGATGCGGGAAGCGGGCTGCCCGATCTAGGCGGGTTCCACGAAGCGGTCCAATACCCGCTTCACGCCCGCCTTCTCGAACTCGATCTCCAGCTTGTCATCCTCCACCGCCAGCACGCGGCCATAGCCGAACTTGGCATGAAACACGCGCGTGCCCCGCGCGAAGGCCTTCTCGCGTTCCGGCCGCTGGTCCACCTCCCACGCACCCGCTTCGATCACGCGCGGGCGCCGTTGCGAGGAAAGCGGCGTGCCGGCGGAAAACACGCTGGCGGGCAGGCGCGGCGCTTGCGTCACCCCGCCTTCGCGCAGCACTTCGCTCTCCGGCAATTCATCGAGGAAGCGCGAGGGGATGGAACTCACCCAATTGCCATAGATGCGCCGGTTCGCGGCATGGCTGATGGTGCAATGCTTGCGCGCCCGCGTGATGCCGACATAGGCGAGGCGGCGTTCCTCCTCCAGCGACTTGGCGCCGCCCTCATCCAGGCTGCGCTGCGAGGGGAACAGCCCTTCCTCCCAGCCTGGCAGGAACACCATGTCGAATTCCAGGCCCTTGGCGGCGTGCAGCGTCATGATGCCCACCTTCTGGCCTTCGGAATTGTCGTCATTTTCCATGACGAGGGCGATGTGTTCCAGAAAGGCGCCGAGTGTGGGGAAATCCCCCATCGCGCGCACCAGCTCCTTCAGATTGTCCAGCCGGCCCGCGGATTCGATGCTGCGATCGGTCTTCCACATCTCGATATAGCCGCTCTCCTCCAGCACCTGGGCGGCGATGACGACATGGCCTTCGCGCTCCAGCCCGGCATTCCAGCGGGTCAGGTTCTCCAGCAATTCGCGCAGCGCCGCACGCGGGCGCGGGCGGATGGCGTCGGTCTCGCAAAGGCGCTGGGCGGCGATGCGCAGCGGCATCTCCTGCTCGCGCGCCAGCTTGTGCATGGCGGCCATGGCGGTGTCACCCAGGCCGCGCTTGGGGGTGTTCACGATGCGCTCGAAGGCCAGGTCATCGGCGGGCTGCGACATGGCGCGGAAATAGGCGATGGCGTCGCGGATTTCGGCGCGCTCGTAGAATTTCGCGCCGCCGAAGACGCGATAGGGGATCGCCAGCGTGACCAGCCGTTCCTCGAAGGCGCGGGTCTGGAAGCCGGCGCGCACCAGGATGGCGATCTCGCCGAGATTTTGGCCACCCCGCCGCGCCTCCTCGATGCGGGCGCCCACCATCCGCGCCTCCTCCTCGCTGTCCCACAGCGAGACGACGCGCACACGCTCGCCCGAGGCATTGGCGTGGCCGGCGCGCAAGGTCTTGCCCAGGCGCCCCTCATTGCGCGCGATCAGCCCCGAGGCGGCGGCGAGAATGGGGCGGGTGGAGCGGTAATTGCTCTCCAGCCGCACGACCACGGCGCCGGGAAAATCGCGCTCAAAGCGCAGGATATTTTCGATCTCGGCGCCGCGCCAGGAATAGATGGACTGGTCATCATCGCCGACGCAGCAGATGTTCTTATGCCCCTGCGCCAAAAGCCGCAGCCAGAGATACTGCACCAGGTTCGTGTCCTGGTACTCATCCACCAGGATGTAGCGGAACAGGCGATGATAGCTCGCCAGGATCTCGGCATTGGTGCGGAGGATCTCGGTGATGTGCAGCAGCAGATCACCGAAATCGCAGGCGTTGAGCGCGATGAGCCGGGCCTGATAGGCGGCGTAGAGCTTTTCCGCCCGGTTATTGGCGTAGTCCGAGGTCTCGGCCACCGGGATTCGATCCGGCGTCAGGCCACGATCCTTCCAGCGCTGGATCACGCCCATCAGCCCGTTGGGCGGCCAGCGCTTGAGGTCCACGCCTTCCGCTTCCATCACCTGCTTCAGCAGCCGCGCCTGGTCATCCGTATCCAGGATGGTGAAGCTGGAGGTCAGGCCCACCAGCTCCGCATGGCGGCGCAGCATGCGCGCGGCCAAAGCATGAAAGGTGCCGAGCCACAGCCCCTCGACGGGGCGATTCAGGATGGCGCCCACACGCTCGCGCATTTCGCGCGCCGCCTTGTTGGTGAAGGTGACGGAAAGCACCTGGTGCGGCTGGGCGCGGCCCGTCATCAACAAATGCGCGAACCGGGTGGTGAGCACCCGCGTCTTGCCGGTGCCGGCGCCGGCCAGCACGAGCAAGGGCCCGTCCAGCGTCTCGACAGCCGAGCGTTGCTCCGGGTTGAGCCGGGCGAGGTAGTCTTGCGGAGGGGGGGCATATGGTGCTGACACGCCAAGTCCTATAGAACATCGGGCGAACGCCACCAACCTCGCAGAACAATTGGACCAGACACGCCGCTTCCTGGAATGGTCCGCCCGGCACGGGGCCGCCCTGCTGGCCGCGAGCATTTTCGCCGGCCTGTTCCTCCCGCCGCTGGCCGCCCTGTTCCGCGACGTCATCACGCCCGTGGTGTTCATCCTCATGGTGTTGGTGCTGCTGCGCGTGGACCCGGCCCAGGTGCTGACCTATCTGCGCCGGCCGCTGCTGGTGGTGGCGCTGCTGGCCTGGCTGCTGATCGGCACGCCGCTGCTGGCCTGGACGGTGCTGACGGCACTCGGCATCACCGGGCCGCTGGCTTATGGCCTGGTCATCGCGGCCACGGGCTGCGCCGCCACCTCCTCCCCTGCCTTTGCCCGGATGGTCGGGCTGGATGGCGAAATCGCCTTCGTGGTCGCGGTTCTCTCCATCCTGCTGATCCCGCTGACGGCGCCGCCCCTGGCGCTCGGGCTGCTCGGCATTGACCTGGCGATTTCCATGACCGGGTTGATGCTGCGCCTGGCGCTGTTGGTGCTGCTGCCGCTGGCGATTTCCATCGGCATCCGCCGCGTGGTGGCACCCGAGAAGCTGAACCAATGGGGGCGCGCGGTGGATGGCGCGGTGGTGCTGCTGGTGGTGTTCTACGGCTTCGGGGTCATGGATGGCGTGCTGGCGCAGATGCTGCTGGAGCCGGGCTTCATCTTCACCGGCGTGGCGATGGCCTTTGGCGGCATGCTGGCCATGAATGCCGTCACCGCGCTGGTCTTCATGGGCTTTGGCCAGAGGCTGGCGCTCTCGGCCGGGTTGCTGGCCGGCAACCGCAACATGGCGCTCTATCTGGCGGTGCTGCCTGAGGCGACGGACCCCGGCATCTTGCTGTTCTGCGTGTTGTGCCAGTTCCCGCTGTTTCTCAGCCCCTTCCTCCTGAAACCGCTCTATGAGCGGATCAGGAGTTGGTAGCCGGCATCAGGGCGCGCGCAACGCCGCCGTGATGTCGCGGATGAAGGCCCGCGGATCAGCCGCCGGCGGGTCACGCCGCGGCATGGAGACGCGCAGGCGCAGCAATTGCCCGCCCGCCGCGCCGACGCAGGTGGTGCTGGTGACAGCCGTGCGGCCATAGGCGCCCTCCAGGTCGGCGCAGCGGAAGATTGACGCGCCGGGCGGCTGCTCGCTCTCCTGCACCAGGCGCAGGCGGCGATGCGGGCCGGAGCCGCGCTGCGCGGCCGTCACCATGCGCTGGTACTCATCCTGCACGACCAGGCTGCCTGGCCCATCGGGCGGCGCCACGGCGGGCGGGCGCAGCACCTGCACGAAGCCCGCGGCGGTGCGGCCGGGGGTGGAATAGGGAACCTCGACGCCCGGCAAGGGCTGCTCGATCGTCGCGGTCGTGCCGCGCTGGAAGCTCCCGGCCTGGGCCGGCAGGCGCTCGGCCAGCCTTGCGGGGGCGGAGACGACGGGGACGGAGGCGGTGGTGATGGCTTCGCCACCATCGCCCGCGCAGGCCGCGAACAGCAGGACCGTCAATCCGACCGGGAGGCGCATCCAGCGGCGCGCCCCCGATGCGATGGAGATGGTCGCGATGCGGGGCATCGTCACGACGCCGCCCGCGACAAGGGCAGGAGGCGCGCAAGGCCAAGGCTCGGGCCGAATGATGACCCTGGATGCCGGCTGCCGGCCTTGCCCCCGGCTGCACCGGCGGGGATATGCGCGAATCTCGTCATGCTGGGTCTCCCGAAGTGAACTGGCGGGCAAACTAGCCGGTCCTGGCGCACCTGTCTTTGGCCAGAGAGAAAAGGTGCGCCAGGGGGGTCAATGCTTGTCGGGCGGTTCCGCACCGCGTTGCACGTCGGAGCGGCGGCGGGCACGAAGCACCGCCTCGCCGAACAGCGCCGCCACCGCAGCCAGGACAGCAACCTGGATCAGTGTGGCCCCGGCCCACATCCAGGCCGGAAACACGCCCGGCAGGGCCAGATAGCCCAGCGGCAGCATCAGGAACGCGTAGGAGGCCGGCACGGCGCCCGTCACCTCATTGGTGCCGGACCAGATCATGTCGCCAGCGACATAGAGGATGATGATCAGGCCAACCCAGGCGATCCAGCGATGCTTGTTGAGCAGGTTCGCGATGAAGGTGGCGGCCACGCCCATCAGCACCACCGAAATGGCAAGACCCACGATCAGCACATAGGGATGATCCTTCGCGGCGCCGGCCACGGCGAGCACGTTGTCGAGGCTCATCGAGATGTCGGCGATCAGGATCTGCGTGATGGCCTGGCGCAAGGTCTTGCGTGGCGAGCCGTCGGGATTGGTCGTTGCATCGCCGACGGCATCAGCGGCATGGCTGCCGCCGTCACGCAGCTCGCGATACATCTTCCAGCAGACCCAGAGCAGCAGCACGCCGCCGGCCAGGGTGATGCCCACGATCGAGAGAAGCTGCACGGTGATGCTGGCGAAGGCGATGCGCATCACGGTGGCGGCGATGATGCCCCAGAGGATGGCCTTCTTGCGCTGCTCGGGCGGCAAGCCCGCAGCCGCCATGCCAACAACGATCGCATTATCCCCCGCGAGGACAATATCAATCATCAACACTTGCATGAGCGGTACGAACCATTCAGGCATGGCGGCGTCCTTCAAAAATAAACACAATGTAATCCCAAATATCCATCCGGGCTTAGCTATTTGTTTGGCAGAGGAAGCGGCGCGCGCCAAGCCCGCTTGTCCGGATTTGCCGCAGGCGGCAAACGTAGCCTTCGCGTTGTTGAAGAGGCTCAGATGGTACCCCGTTATTCCCGCCCCGCCATGGCCGAAATCTGGTCCGCCGAGGCCCGCTATCGCATCTGGTTCGAGATCGAGGCGCTGGCTGCCGATGCCATGGCCGAGATCGGCACCATCCCGCCCAGCGCGGCGGTTTCCATCCGCCAGGGCGGCGCGCCGCGCGTGGCCGCCATGGGCGCGGCCGATGTGGAACGCATTGACGAGATCGAGCGCGTCACCCGCCATGACGTCATCGCCTTCCTGACCTGGCTCGGGGAAGGTATCGGTGAGGATGCGCGCTACCTGCACCAGGGCCTCACCAGCAGCGACGTGCTGGATACTTGCCTCGCCGTGCAGATGACGCGGGCGGCGGATCTGCTCATCGCCGATGTCGAAGCCGTCATGGCCGCGCTGCGGATGCGCGCCATGGAGCATAAATACACCCCCACCATCGGCCGCAGCCACGGCATCCATGCCGAGCCCACCAGCTTCGGCCTGAAGCTCGCCGGGCATTACTGCGAATTCGCCCGCAACCGGGAACGCCTGGTCGCGGCGCGGGCTGAAGTCGCCACCTGCGCCATTTCCGGCCCGGTCGGCACCTTCGCCAGCGTGGACCCGCGGGTGGAAGCCCATGTGGCCAGGCATCTGGGCCTCGCGATCGAGCCGGTCAGCACCCAGGTCATCCCGCGCGACCGCCACGCCGCCTTCTTTGCCACGCTGGCCGTGGTGGCCGGCGCGGTGGAGCGGCTGGCGACCGAAATCCGCCACCTCCAACGCTCGGAAGTGCGCGAGGCGGAGGAATTCTTCCATGCCGGGCAGAAGGGCAGCTCCTCCATGCCGCATAAGCGCAACCCGGTGCTGAGCGAGAACATCACCGGCCTGGCCCGCCTGGTGCGCGGCTATGCGATGCCCGCGCTGGAGAACATCACGCTTTGGCATGAGCGCGACATCAGCCATTCCAGCGTCGAGCGCGTGATCGGCCCTGACGCCACCATCGCGCTGGATTTCGCGCTGATGCGCCTGGCCGGCATGATGGAGAAGCTGACCGTCTATCCCGTGCGGATGACCGAGAACCTGGAAGGCCTCGGCGGCGTCGTGCACAGCCAGAAGGTGTTGCTGGCCCTGACCCAGGCCGGCCTCTCGCGCGAGGACAGCTACGCCGCCGTGCAGCAGGCCGCGATGGCGACCTGGCTGAAACTCGGCCAGGCGGATGTGAGGAGCTTCGCGGAAAACCTGCTGGCGCGGCCCGAGGTGGCGGCGGTGATGGATGCCCCAAGGCTCCAGGCCGTGATGGACCCGCAACTGGACTTCCGCCACGTGGATACGATCTTCACGCGCGTCTTCGGGGTCTCGTGACGGAGCTCTACCTCGACGCCGATGCCTGCCCGGTGCGCGATGAGGCGTTCCGGGTGGCGCAGCGTTTGGGGCTGCACACGCATGTCGTCTCCAACGGCGCGCGTGGCATCCTGCTGCCCGACAGCCCGCTGATCCATCGCGTCATCGTGACCGAGGGCGCCGATGTGGCGGATGACTGGATCGCTGATCGCATCACGCCCGCCGATGTCTGCGTGACGCAGGATATCCCGCTCGCCGCCCGCTGCCTGGAGAAGGGTGCGCGTGCGCTGAACTCGAAAGGCCATCGCTGGACGCTGGAGAATATCGGCAATGCCCTGGCAGGACGCGCGGTGGCCGAGCATCTGCGCTCCACTGGCGCACGCACCGGCGGGCCTTCAGGGATGACGCCGCAGGACCGGTCGCGCTTTCTCTCGGAGCTGGACACGCTGCTGCGCGCGGCGATGCGGCCGGCGCCACCCAGCCTCAGGGTGCCGCCCGGCGGGTTTTGATGCCGGCTTCAAAATGACCCGGATTTCGCCTTGCTTCCGCCATGAGCCAGGCGCCCCATATGGGGGATGACGGCAGAAACCACGGGCCTGGGGCCCGGCTGGTGTGATTGGCCGCCCCACATGATTCGACCGTGGTCCCCCTGCCTCAGCGCCAATGCCGAGGCGCCACGGGGAGGGAAATGCAATGCGAGGGCTTCGCGCCATCACGATCCTGGGCATGGCGGCAGCCTTGATGGGTTGCGTGCCCGCCTATGTTGATGGGCCGGTCTATGGCGGCGGCTACGCCTATGTCGCCCCCAGCCGTGGCTATGTCGTGCCACGCTATTACGCTCCACCGCCGCGCTTCTACGCCCCACCGCCGCGTTTCCATGGCCCGCCGCCACGCTTCCATGGCCCACCTCGCTATTATGGTGGCGGTCATCGCGGGTGGCATGGAGACCCTTATCGCGGTCGGCATTGGCGGGGCGGCTGACGCCATCATCGCGCCATGCTGATCAACTCGTCTGGGACGATCCAAGGAGATTCCTCCGATGCGCCATTTCCGCCGCCTGATGATCGCCGCTTCCCTCGCCCTCGGCGCGCTGCTGCCGGGTGCGGCCGGGGCGCAATACTGGGACAAGCCGGGCTACGGCTACGCACCGCCACCGCCGGTCTATTACGTCCCGCCGCGCCCGGCCTTCCTGCCGCCGCCGATCTATTTCGTGCCCCCGCCGCCGCGTTACTACGCGCCGCGCCCGCATTACGGCCGGCCCCACCATGGGCACCGCCGCCACTGGTAGGCTGAGGCCCCTCGCCTCAGGCGGGGGTTTCCGCCATCCGCTCGGGCGGGAGGGAGAGGAAGGCGCGCGCGCCAATGCCCGGCGCCGCCTCGATCACCAATTCGCCGCCATGGGCGCGCAACAGGGAGCGCGCCAGCGAAAGCCCGAAGCCCATGCCGCGCGAACGGTCCGCCGCGCCATCATGCGCGACGGGCGACAGATCCTCGATGGCAAGGCCCACGCCCTCATCCTCGATGACGATGGAGGCGGCATGCGGGCGCAGATCGGCGCGGATATCAATCACATCCGCCTCAGACGTGGCGCGGGCCGCGCGGCCCAGCACCTGCACCAGGGCGCCACGCAAGGCGCGGCGATCCGCGGTGACGACCAGGTTCTCGATGGCGGGCGCAATGCGCCAATGCCGCTTGCCTGGGCCAAGCTGCGCGCCGGCAATGGCCACCGCCTCCCGCAGGATCGGAGCCAGGGGGAAGCGCTCCTCCCGCAGGCCACGGGCGGACACGGCGCCGCCGCCATCCTCCGCCGCCGCATCGGCCAGGGCCAGGAGGTGCCGCGCATCCCCCTCAAAGGCGCGGCCAGCCTCGGCGCCCTCAGGCTGTGCGGCAAGCGCTTGGGCGCGGCCCAGCAGCGCCAAGCCCATGCTGGTGAGATCACGCGAGAGCAGCCCGAAGCTGCGGCGCCGCGTTTCCGCCAGGGCGCGCTGCGTCGTCAGTTCCACCGCGAGCCGCGAAGCGCGGGTGAGGCTGCCAATCGTGGCGAGGCCGCCAGCAACGGCAAGAACGGCGAGGGCAGCGTGAACGGTGTCGATCATGGGGCGATTCTGCCCCGATTCGAGTTAACACCCGGTAAACACCGCTTGGGACGAATCCAATAAAACGCCCCCAAGATGCATCAAATTCACGCAGGAGACTGATTTACAAGAATTTCCGCGCCGGCTCAGGCCGCATGCCTGGCGCCCCCCCGTACATAAATGCTGCAAACCGGGCTCATTGCCCGATTCGCGGCATCATGAAGCTCAGTCAATCTGGCTAAAGACCGCCACCAGGGGAATGCCCTGGCCCAGCCGTCTCAGGCCGCGGCCTTCTTCGCCTGGGCGCGCAGGATGCGGCGCTTCAGAACCAGCGCCTCCGGCGGCAGGTTGCGCGGCTTGGTCGTCATCAGGAAGGCGTCAATGCCGCCATTATGCTCGATGGTGCGGATGCCATTCGTGGTCAGTCGCAGTTGGATCGAAGTGGCGAGCACGTCGGAATAAAACGAGGTTTCCTGCAGGTTGGGCAGGAAGCGCCGACGGGTC
>Ga0209103_1000401_pt1 | contig 13627 bp, 16 predicted proteins | sample 4C3metaG_FD_184152 | JGI IMG/M metagenome (GOLD analysis project Ga0209103, IMG submission 184152) | Freshwater bacterial and archeal communities from Indian Creek, Illinois, USA - 4C3 metaG (SPAdes) (version 2) | ecosystem: Environmental > Aquatic > Freshwater > Unclassified | place: USA...
CACCGCGCACGTAACAGGCAGTGCCCATACAAATGGCGACGCGGTACTTGCCGCGGGGGGTGAGGGAAAAGTAGGAATAGAAGGTGGTGACACCGTATACGTCGGTGAGGGGTATATTTAGGGATTTGGCCACATAGCGCTGTACTTCCTCGGGCAGGTAGCCAAAGATTTGTTGGGCCTTGTGGAGGATCATAATGAGGGCGCCCTCAAGAGACTTGTGTAGGGCAATGACTTTGTCTAGTTCGTCAAATTTAGGGTCACGGGCCCCATCGCAGCCGGGGCAGGTCGCACATTTTTTTTCTAATGACATATTTCTAACCCCCTTTAGTAGCGCGGACGCTCATGATAATGCGTGTGCAGCAATTCGTGGGCCTTGTGGCCATTCGGCTCGCCAAGAAATGAACGGTAGAGCTCCTTAATGGCGGGGTTGTCATGAGCTTTGCGCACGCGCTTTAAGTGATCCTGACGATAGAGGGCTGAGGCTCGCTTCTGTTTAATATCGGCTTCCTTGCTAAAGGGTTGTCCGCCGCCGCCAATGCAGCCGCCCATGCACCCCATTATCTCGATAAAATGGTAGTGCGCCTCCCCTGCCTTGATCCTTTTCAAGATTTTTTCGGCTTGGCCGAGGGCATTGACAATGGCGACTCTTAGAGTAAGACCGTTTAGGGGTACTTGCGCTTCTCTGACGCCGCCAAAACCGCGCACCGCGTGAAACTCAACTTCGTCTAGCTCTTTACCCGTCTTTAGCTCGTAGACAGTGCGCAGCACGGCCTCTGTGACGCCGCCAGTGACACCAAAGATGGTGCCGGCACCCGATGACATACCGAGCGGCAAGTCAAACTCGCTGTCTGGCAAGTTGGCGAAATCAATACCTGCCTCTTTAATCATGGCGGCAAGCTCCCTAGTGGTGATAACTGCGTCGACGTCAGGAATGCCGTTACGCCCCATTTCACTGCGGCTGGCCTCGAACTTTTTGGCGGTGCAAGGCATGACAGCCACGTGGTAGATATTCTTGGGGTCAAGCCCTTGGCGTTCAGCGTAGTAAGTTTTTACTAGCGCCCCAAACATCTGTTGCGGCGACTTGCAGGTGGAGACATGAGCCAGCATCTCGGGGAAGAAGAGCTCGGCATAACTCACCCAGCCGGGGCTACAAGAACTTATTTGCGGCAAATTCTCGTTCTTTGCCAAACGAGAAAGCAGTTCATGTCCCTCTTCCATAACAGTGAGATCGGCGGCAAACTGGGTGTCAAACACTTGGTTAAAGCCCAACCTGCGCAGGGCGGTGACCATTTTTTCTGTGACTAGGGAACCGGGGCGCAGGCCAAACTCCTCGCCTAGAGCGGCGCGCACAGCAGGTGCTACCTGTACCACTGCGTGCAAGTCTTTGTTGGCTAAAGCCTTCCATACTTGCTCGGTGGCGTCTCTCTCTCGCAGTGCGGCCACGGGGCAGACTTTAATACATTGCCCGCAGGCCACACAGGGGCCGTCCGCCAGCCCATGGTTAAAGGGCGTGGTGACGACAGAATGGGAGCCGCGGCCGGAGAGACCGATAGCAGATACCTTTTGCGTATGCTCGCAAACGCGCAGACAACGTCCGCAAAGAATGCACTTGTTGGGGTCGCGCACGACGGCGATGCTGCTCTCGTCTACCGCCAGTTGGCGTTTTTCGCCCTTAAAGCGTATTTTACGCACATTTAGTTGGTGAGAGAGATCCTGCAGCTCGCAAGTGCCATGGCGAGTACAGACCAGGCAATCTTGGGGATGATTGGCAAGTAATAGCTCGACTATGGACTTGCGGGTCTTGCGCACCACTTCGGAGTTCGTTCTGACAACCATGCCACTTGTAGCAGGATACACGCAGGAGGCGGCTAGGGCCTTCATACCCTCTATTTCGACCACACAGATGCGGCAAGAGCCCTCTAAACGTAGCTCAGGGTGGTAGCATAAAGTGGGAACATGCACGCCAGCTTTTTTTGCGGCATCGAGAACTGTGGAACCGGGGTCTACCTCAACCGGGGTACCGTCTATTGTTAATTTTAGTCGTTCCATGCAAATTCTCCTTTCCGTGGCTAGCGTATGATGGCCTTAAAGGGACACTTGGGCACACAGGCCCCACATTTAATGCACTTGACACTGTCAATATCGTGCACCTGCTTCAAATTACCGGTTATGGCGTCTACAGGGCAGACTTTTTTACACAAAGTACAGCCCTTACACTTCTCAGGGATGATGCTGTAAGTCAAGAGCGCTTGGCAGACACCCGCCGGACATTTCTTATCAACGACATGCGCCATAAACTCGTTGTGGAAAAAGCGCAAAGTGGCGAGTACCGGGTTAGGTGCCGTCTGCCCAAGGCCACAAAGTGACGCGCCTTTAATAGTTTCCGAGAGTTCAGCGAGTAATTCAATGTCCTCCAGAGTGCCATGTCCCTTCGTAATTCCTTCGAGTATCTCCAGCATACGCTTCGTGCCCTCGCGACAAGGTACGCACTTGCCACAAGATTCTTCTTGCGTAAACTCCAAGAAAAAGCGCGCTACATCCACCATGCAATTGCTTTCATCCATGACGATAAGCCCCCCCGAGCCCATCATGGAACCAACGGCGATAAGGTTATCGTAGTCAACGGGGGTATCGAGGTATGACGCGGGCAGGCAACCGCCCGACGGTCCACCCGTCTGGCAAGCCTTAAAGGCTTTCTTGTTGGGAATACCGCCACCTATATCGTAGATAATTTCGCGGAGCGTAATGCCCATGGGCACTTCTACGAGGCCAGTGTTGTTGATATTGCCAGCGAGAGCAAAGACCTTAGTGCCCTTGGACTTTTCCGTGCCCATGGCGGCAAACCACTCCGGACCCTTGGTTAGTATCTTGGGGATATTGGCAAAAGTTTCAACATTATTGATGAGGGTTGGTTTATCCCACAGACCCTTCACCGCGGGGTATGGAGGACGGGGCTTAGGCATGCCGCGCTTGCCCTCGATCGAGGCCAAGAGAGCCGTCTCCTCTCCGCAGACAAAGGCACCTGCGCCAAGGCGTATGGATAAATCGAAATTAAACTTAGTACCGAAGATGCCTTCACCAAGAACACCTAGTTGGCGCGCGTGGTCAATAGCGATAGCCAGCCGATTAACCGCGATGGGATACTCGGCTCGTACATATACATAACCCTGACTGGCGCCAATCGCGTAACCGGCTATAGCCATAGCCTCAATAATTGAATGCGGGTCGCCTTCGAGAATGCTGCGGTCCATAAAGGCCCCGGGGTCACCTTCGTCGGCATTGCAGACGACATACTTCGTCGGCCCGGCACTGCGCGCCGCAAACTCCCACTTTAACCCCGTAGAAAAACCGCCGCCGCCCCGTCCGCGCAGGCCAGACTGCTTTACGGCATGTATTACTTCCGCCGGGGTCATCTGGGTAACGGCTTGGGCGAGAGCCTGGTAACCATCCACCCCAATGTACTCCTCGATGCTTTCGGCATCAATAGAGCCGCAGTTCGCTAAGGCTACGCGCTGCTGCTTCTTGTAAAAATCAATATCGGTAAAGAAAGCCGTCGGTTTAGGATTTTGCACGTCACGATAAAGTAAGCGCTCTACCATGCGTCCCTTTAGCAAGTGCTCGCTTACTAATTCCGGCGCGTCTTCTGGTTTAACATGGCAGTAAAAAGAACCCTCTGGGTAGACCATGACGATAGGGCCGATTTTGCAAAAGCCAAAGCAGCCCGTTTCTACTATTTTAACTTCATCTTCTAGTCCCAACTTGGCGATTTCAGCCTGCATCGAGTCCTCGACGGCTTTGCAGCCCGAGGAAGTACACCCAGTGCCAGCGCAGACAAGAACGTGAGAGCGTATATAGGCCATGACAGCACCTCCTATCGTATATTACTAATCTGCTACTTCGCCGTTGGCTAGCACGGCCTTTTGAATTAGCTCTCGCAAAGCGTCGGGCGTACAGTTCTTGACGAGAGTCTCTGCGCCCTGCGTCACGATAATGACTGCAGGTTGTTCACCCGCCGCTACATCAATCTCACGCTGCTCAATTTGCACGCTATGAAGCCCCTTGGCCGCTATTTCGTCAAGGGCAGCGGCCATCACGGCGCGAGAACCGGCGGCGATGGCTGTCGTACCTGAAGAAATAACAACTTTCACTGCCGACCCATTGGTGCGCACGCGCAGCTGTTTTCTCACTCGGGATCTAATCTCGTTAAGTTCGGCCACTGTTAACATGGGTGTCCCACCTCGCACATGATTTGTCGGATAATTTAGTCTTTGTGAAAAATATCACTATACCTGTGTATTGTAGCATGGGCCCTTTTTACGGTCAACACTGTTTTTGCAGCCTCTTTTGAGCAATAGCACCAACCAGCGCCTGGGCGCTGGTTGGTGCTATTGCTGCCTATCGGTCATGCTGCGCCAAGTAGTACGACAGGGCGAGCAAGCCCACAATCATATTTTCTTGCCGCACTTCAATATGCTCTGGCACGATTAGCCGCACTGGGGCGAAATTCCAGATAGCCTTGATACCGGCTAGCACCAAGGCGTCGGCAACTTTTTGCGCCGCATGAGCGGGCACGGCGAGAATGGCCATCTCAACGCCCATCTGGGGCAACATCTCAGCAATGCGGTGCACCGGCGAGACGCGTTGCCCGGCAATGGTCAACCCGATTTTGCTCGGGTCAGCATCGAAAACGGCGGAGATATTAAACCCGTGCTCACGAAAACCATCGTAGTTGGCGAGAGCCTGACCAAGGTGCCCCACCCCCACCAAAACCAGCTTGCGCGCACGGTTGACGCCGAGTATTTGCGACACTTGCCCCAGCAAGGACGAAACATCGTAGCCCACTCCCCGACGCCCAAACTCGCCAAAATAAGCCAGGTCTTTACGAATTTGTACTGCGGTGATGGCAAGCAGCTTACCAAGCTCTTCGCTGGAGACAACTTCTACCCCGCTACTGGCTAGGCGTATGAGGCAACGCAAGTAAAGAGGCAGGCGCTCAATAGTGGGACGTGGAATCTGTAAGACCACTTAAGAACCCTCCCTTACTCGTCATATGCTCCCATGGGTGTACCAACCGAGGCCGCAGGCAGTTTGCCCGCCGTGACTGTGAGGTGTTCCTTTAGTTGGCGACCTAGGTTGAGGCTGCCTGTTTCGCCTAATTTGCCTAGAGCCGCTGCCGCCACGGCCTGCATGTACTGCGTAAAAATAGCAGGGCCGCAATATTTTTTGTCGCCGGCACGAATGGCTGCAATATGGGCGACAGCATACTCGCCTACCGCGAGAGAACCATCGACGAGAAAATGGGTGTTGACATTGTTTTTGCCCACTAAGCCGCGGGCAATTTTTGCCGCACCCGAACCTCCATGCTGGGCGAAAGGTATGTACCTACCTAGCGCCTTGTAGAGAGCCGACTGCACAACCTCAATGCGCTCGATATCGGGTTCATGCCGTTTATCCTTTTTAGCGGCATGCTCCATACCAATGGGGTAGGCAATGGCATCGGCTCCAGTATACTGAATAAAGGATACTACTTGCGCCGCGAACTGCTCTAACTCTCTGCCGCGTAAGGTCTTGTAGTCTAAGGCCTGACCACTGGTGCCGGTCGCCCCAAACTCGGCTTCAATAATAATCTCTTTGTTGCCCACGATGTGGCGCACGGTATCACGGATGTCCCGCGTTACGACGAAATCAAGGGCGGGCGGCAGGTGTTCGGTATCAATCATGCCCCAGGCCGGGCGCACCAGCTCCACAATGCGGGCGAAATCACGCTTAAAGCGCACATAGGCCGGGCTTAGTAAGTAGTGGCAGTAAAGCTCCATGGTAGGGGCATCGAGCAAGGCCTCGTCGCCAAATACGGGTAGCATATGGTCGAGGGCATGCTGTACTTTGGCCTCTGCCAGCGCGTAATCGAGGCCCTCTGGCTGTGGCAAAATCTCTTGCGGAAAGGCCGGCACCTTAAAATGGTCGAGCGAGAGTGCGATATAGGGCGCATTGTACTCGCGCGCGTAACGCGCCAGCTGCGCTGCGGCTATTTGCGCCCCAAGTACAACGGTAGTATCCGGACTATAGTGCTGCACCCCCTTAAGGGGCAAAACCTTGCCGGGGTCCCCCGCGGCCGCCTCGGCGGAGTTTTGGCTAATCTGCACAATGATGGGCGAACCATCCCCCATGGCCGCGGCCATGGCAAAGGCGCGAAATTGCAATTCGAGGGGAAAATTAGCATTGGCGGCGAGTAGGGTGACGCGCTCTTCTTCTGGCTTCAGCTGCCCATTCGCCGCAAAGGGAGAGGTAAGAGCAAAAATCTGGCGTAATTCAGCACCCGTCAATAGCATATTGATGCACCTCCCGCATTTTAAGCCCGATCGAGATACGCTTTAGTGCGCGTGTCGATGCGCAATTTGTCGCCGATATTGATAAAGAAGGGCACATTAATAACTAAGCCAGTTTCCATGGTCGCGGGCTTACTGCCTCCTGTGGCCGTGTCGCCGCGGTAACCAGGGGCAGTATCAGCAACAGTAAGTTCAACATAAAAGGGCAGCTCAACCCCCATAACCCTCTCTTGATACATGAGGAGAGTGATATTTTCATTGGGCTTAAGATACTTAATGTCGTCTCCGATGGTAGAGTGATTGACATTCATTTGCTCATAGTTTTCGGTGTCCATAAAAGTGTAAAAATCGCCCGCATCGTAGAGGTACTGCATGGTGCGGCGTTCGACGTGCGCACGATTTACTTTTTCGCCGGCGCGAAAGGTCATCTCTTGCACACCGCCAGTCATGACGTTTTTTAACTTGGCGCGCACGAAAGCCGCCCCTTTACCTGGTTTGACGTGTTGAAAATCGATGATCTGGTAGACTATACCATCAATCTCCACCGTTAGGCCCGTGCGAAATTCACTTGTTGAAATCATCACTGCATCCTCCTACATCTAGGGCTTTTACTGGTCTGTAACTAGCCGATTCTCGTCAGTTGCTTGGTATAACTATTGAAGTTTTGGTAGCCACCCTCTGTGATGAGCACCATATCTTCAATGCGCACCCCACCCCACTCCGGCAAGTAAATGCCTGGTTCAATGGTGATGACCATGCCGGGGAGGTATTTGTCCTCGGACTTGCTGCCACCGCTTGGGCCCTCGTGCACAGCGCGACCCACTCCGTGGCCTAAGCCATGGCCAAAGCGCTCACCATAGCCGCGTGCGGTGATTATAGCGCGCGCTACTTGGTCTAGTTCGCGGCCTAGCATTCCAGGTAGCACGGCAGCTAGCGCTGCTTCTTGCGCCTCAAGTACCGTGCCATAAACTTTATTTTGTTCTGGCGTCGGTTCGGCACCAACCACGAAAGTGCGGGTCATATCGCAACAATACCCATTGTACACAGCGCCAAAGTCAAGCGTCAAGAAATCTCCGGCCGTAATAAGGCGCTCAGAGGCTCGACCATGCGGCAGGCTCGACCGCGGACCAGAAGCGGCAATAATATCAAAAGGCAGGCGCTCGGAGCCTAAACGCTTGAGAGTGAACTCGAGATTCATGGCGATATACTTTTCGCTTACACCGACCGCAATAAGGGGCAAAACTTCGGCTAAAGCGGCTTCGGCAATATAGGCGGCCTTCTGCATAGCTAAAATTTCGCCCTCATCTTTGATTTGCCGCAGCTTTTCTACCAGCCCAGTGGTGGGGACTAGTTCAACCGTCAACTTAGTCTTAAGCATTTCGTACTGGCTGACGGTGACAAAATCACTTTCAAAGGCCAGTGCCTTAATGTTCGCCGCCCTTAGGGCTTCGTTTAAGCTATCGGTCAGTTCAGGGGCATAGTCACTGACCACAAAATTGGGGCATTCCAAGGTGGCCTGCTCGACATAACGAAAATCAGTGAGGAGCATGGCCACTTCACGGCCGACGACCACATAGGCATTAGAGCCGGTAAAGCCACTGATGTAAGTACGATTGTCAGGCCTTAAGGTGAGAAGTGCGTCGACACCCTCAGGCAGTGCTAGGCGCAGTTGCTCAAGTCTCGCTTGCATTTATTTTCCTCCTCTACTGGCTTTGTGTGGCAGGCGACCTGCCCATAAGATTCGCTGCGGCTTGCAGGGCGAGTACATAACCATAAGGACCAAAACCGCTAATTTGCCCTACGCTGACGGGAGCGATAACCGACTTGTGCCTGAACTCCTCGCGTTTGTAGATATTAGTGAGATGCACCTCAATGGTCGGAACATTGCAGGCGGCGATCGCGTCGCGAATGGCGATGCTATAGTGGGTATAGGCCGCGGGGTTAATAATAATGCACTCGTAGCGACCGAGGGCCTCGTGAATGGCGCTAACTATGTCCCCCTCGGAATTACTTTGCACGATACTGAGGTCCCACTGCAAAGTAGTGGCTTCCGCGACCAACATGCTGTTTAGCTCGGGCAAAGTGGTGGCCCCATAAATGCGTTTTTCACGCTGCCCCAACATATTCAAGTTTGGGCCATGTATGACTAAGGCGCTTGGCAACAGAACTACCTCCTCGATTGAATCTACCACTAGAAGAACTTTCTCTAACTAGGTCAGAAAATCCTGCCCTCTACCTTGACACTCTTACACCACCGCAAAATTTCTTCGACGAGAATCGCACTGGTCTTCTCGTCGGAATCAAGAATTAAATCCGCATACCCCTCATAGATGCTGCGCCGCACGGCGAGAATTTCCGTAAGACGCAGGAGTTGGTCTGGGGCGTCCATCAGCAGGGGGCGTTTTTCGGTGCTAAGTTCTAGGCGCATGGCCAGATGTGAGGGAGATGCGCGCAAGTAAATCACTTTCCCCGTTTTTCTTAAGGCGTCCATCGCCTCTTTGTTCAGTATGGCCCCGCCGCCTAAAGAAATCACCGCGGGTGGCGCGCTTCTAGATAGAGCAAGCATGGCCTCTGACTCTAACTGGCGAAAGTGTCCCTCGCCCCGCAAGGCAAAAATCTCATGAATGGCCTGCCCCGTCTGTTCTTCGATTAAATTGTCCAGGTCAAGGTGCACCCAGCGAAACTCTGCTGCTAGAAGCTGCCCCACGGTGCTTTTGGCGCTACCCATCATGCCGATGAGAATTATTTTCATTAAATCCCTCCTGGCCCAACTCTAGGCACTCTATCCTGCTCTTTCTACTGCGCACAAAAACCACCTGCAAAAAAGCAGGCGGCTCCCATGCCTACCGAGACTATCACCTTGGATTGAAAGGCGAAACGCGCCATGGCACCACTAGATCCGCCCTTGGCGGTATGAGTCCGCTGTAGATGCTAAAGGCGAGGTCGACATTGACCGCCTCCCCAGTTGAAGAAAGCCCCAACGAGGTCAGGGCAAAAGTATGCCCTAGACGCTCTAGGTCCAGGAGGAAGCCAGTAAATGAGGCATACGGCGTCGCGAAACGCAAGGAGACCGCCCCCCCTGTCTCAGGCACTATGCCCTGCAGCCCGAGAGAGGCCAGTTCAAATTGCCAAGTCTCAGCTAGACGCTCTAATGTCAAAAGCACATCAGGCAGGGGCAAGGGCCGCGCTAAGTCCTGCAAAGCCGCTAAATCACTCTGCAAGGCGACAATTTCTTGCCTAAGGGCAGGGGCCTGTGCTTCGAGCGGCAACAGGCGGTCTACCTCGGCCTGCTTGCTAGCCACCGCAGCACTGATAGTCCCTTGTCTAGTTAATAGTGGCTCTAGGACAAAGAGGTAGTAGCCAAAAAGGAGGACCACAACGAGAAGGCCGACCAATAAGCGCTTCTCTCGTGGGCTAATGTTCATCTTCATCATTCTACACCCCCGGCCAGTTCCACCGTGAAGCTAAAACTATAACCGGCCTCGGCCGCAGTCAAACCGGAAAGAACGGGGTTAGCAAAAAGCTGTGATGACTCGAAAAGAACGAGCAAGTAAGCGGCTTCGGTGTAACTGCCCACAGTGCCACTAAAACTAAGCACATCTTTGTTTAGAGAGAGATTCCCCATCACGGTCTGCGCTGGCAAGAGCTTAAGCAGCTCAGCTAGGTAGATGCTAGGTATAAAATGTTCTCGCTCTCCAACCGCCTGCCTTAGCACCTGCACTTCTTGGGCCAAGGCATTGCGCTCCGTCAGCAGCGCATCAAGGGGCCTTAGCTCCTCTAAGCGCGTCGCGAGCACAGCCTCGGCCCGCGAGAGCCGCGCCACATCTAGGTACAGCCATATGGTGTAGAGCATGGGGACAAGTACCAAGAAAATGATAAAACCGCCCAAGTAGCGCAGCCATGGTGATACTCCAGCCCGACGTCTCAATTCTTGCGGCAGTAAATTTACTTTCATCGTGTTGTCACCTCGTCAAGGGCCAGCCCGATAGCTACAGCCAGTGCTGGTCCAATCAGCTTGGCTTCGTCTAAAGACAATTTATGTATCACAAAATCCAGAGGATTAAAAGCCTCTACCAAGAAGGACTCCAGCAGCATGGCTTGGTTTTCGCCCAAGTAGTGGTCCAGTTGCACTGCCATGCCCTCCATGCTGCTGCCGCCACCCACTATAGTCAGTTTGGCCATCTTCTGCCCGCGGTGCTCCGCAAAGTAAAAATCAAGCGTCTTGTATATTTCGTTAAATAAGCGGTCACGCACATGAATAACGGCCGGAGCAATCTCCGACGCGGTGTCTAGCCCATAACGCAATTTAAGGGCCTCGGCCTCGTCCCAGCCTAAATTCAGGCGCGAGACAATGGTGCTAGTAAAGTCATTGCCCCCAATGTTTAAGATGCGGCTGGCCTGCAGCAGCCCCTGATGATAAATACTTATATTAGTAGTGCCGGCCCCAAAATCCACGACGGCCTCCGTGCTATTATTCTTTTCCGCCAAGGCTATTAAGCCGATGGCCCGCTGTATGGCCAGCGACTCAATGTCTACGCCATCGACCCCAAGACCAGCACGTCGCAAATGTTCAACTAGGGAAACTATGGGCTCGCGCTGCATAGCGACGAGGAGGACGGTCGAAGGCTGGCCGGGGCCGGCGGAAATGACCTGGTAGTCGGTGAGCATCTCCGCCAGCCGTATCTGAAAGAACTGCTCAAACTGCCATTTTATCGCATTACGCAACTCCCCCGCGGGCATGGCCGGCAAGTCAATATGCCGCAGCAGCAAATTCTGCCCCGTCAAAACAGCCGTGCAGCGCCGGGTGCGAAAACCCCCCGCCTTAAGAGCACCGGCGATAGCCGCCACCAATGAATCACCATTCTTGACCAAGCCATTTTCTACCGCATCGGCGGGGGTAGGCACGACCACATAGCGCAGTAGCGCAGGGCTCGCTCCCAAACTTAACTCGGCAATTTTAATTTGCGCATTTCCAACATCAATGCCCAAGGTAGTCCTGACGCGCGTGCGGGAGCGCAGAACCACGACCCCGGCGACAATAAGCAGAATTATTAAAATTAGAACTAAGAGTCCAGCATTACTGGCAGTGAAAAAAGTCATTGGCACAGGTACCTCCTATCACAACCCCAACTTCGCAAAAAACTTTGGACTTAGTAGGGCAATTATTGCGGCTTCTGTAGCATGATCCGCCCAGCACGGTGAAAAAGCAAATGCCTCTCTTGGCCATTAGGGGCACGGAGTATAACTCGATACGGCGCATTACTACTGGTGAACGGCCAATCGGCCTCACCTCGCGAGTTAAAGGCTACGATTTTGGGCTGATGACCTACGTAGACAAATCTGAATCCTATGGGTAGCATATGCGTTTCGAAAACTGGCACAGGGAGGGTGCCTGAATGGTCCGTCACCAAAATAGCAGCAGGCTGGTTTGTTAGGTTAGCAAAAGATATCTGTGCAGTTGCACCCCGCATGATCGCATATTGGCGTGTGGCCTGCGCCAATGCATGGGCATGACGCGCCTCAGAAATTAAGCGTAGTTCGACCCAGGCATTGCCTACCCGTGGCATAGCTAGAGCCACAAAAATAAGAAGTATCGCTACGACTACTAGAGTTTCGATTAAGGTGAATGCGCGCTCAGATGAAGGCGACAGCTTGCGTATCTTTAGCATGTGGCCCTCAATTTAGTTACGCCTCATGACGCGTGTAGTCAAAATCAAGGGCAAACCGCTCCCTGCAATGCCGTCTACCTCGCGGACGCTAGTCAAAGTAATAACGATGTTACGGTCTGATATTTCAAAAAGCAGGGAATGAACATTGGCGGCAATGGCTGAATCAGCAACATTTGGGTTAACGCGCCATATGGTACCAGAGCGAAGGTCAAATCCTCTGGGCTGCGTATCGGAATCGCCGGGAAGAAAAAATGTGATATCGCGTGTGTTATCAAGCGATGTAAGCGTAACAGACCGCGCAGTTCGCAAATCCCTCGCCATCACTTCCATGGCGAAACGCATATCCGCCACCACCATGTTACCGACATGGCGCGCCTGAAAGGTGCGCATCCCAGCCACCAGCATGCTACCAGCGGAGACGGCGACTATAGAGACTATGGCCATAACGACGAGCAGTTCCATTAAAGTCAGGCCAGACTGCCTATTCAACCAAAGTCACCACCCTGTAGGACCGAGGTCCTCGCGCCTCAGTCCAATTAATGGTTATGGTAATGCGTACGAGGCCGGTGTTGTCATCAGATACTACCGTGGTAAAGGAAAAAAAGTTGGCCACCGAACCGCAAAGAACATGACCACTTGTTGTCCTTGGTAACGTACCCCAGCCGGCCGGCCCCTCAGCAATGGTTTTCTCCATCTGCTCTTGTGCATGGAGGGTCGCCAAGGTCTGCAGCTGCGCTGCATGCCCGCTCTGCATGGCGGCAGTAAACATGCCAAGTAGCGGTAGCGCCACCAAGGCTAAAATGGCCACCGCTGCCAGTACCTCTATGAGCGAAAATCCCTGTGCCTTATCTTCTACCATGCGACATCATCCTCACAGACCGAAAAGGAGTTGATACCACTTTAATAATTCTGGCCCCCAGGCCATGGCCAAGAAGGCGCCCAAGGCGAGAAAAGGCCCAAAAGGGATGGGGTCCTTGCGTTTTTTAAGGCCGAGGAGAAGTAGCCCCGCTCCTACGGTTGCTCCCAAGACAAAGGCCAAGACAAGGGCCAGCAAGGAGAGCGAAATGCCAAGGTACAGGCCGATTAAGCCCGCCAATTTTACATCGCCAAATCCCATGCCCCCGCGCGCCAGCACAAAAATAACGAGCATCAGGGCAAAGGCTAGTCCCCCACCCCCTAGGGCATCTGTCCAGGAAACAAAGGGGTTAAAAATCTGTAGCAAAAACCAAACACCTAGGCCGGCTACGAGGAGCTGGTCAGGGATGATGAAAAAATCAAGGTCAATAAAGCTGATGACAATAAGGAGGGAAGTAAAGATAAGGTAGGCATAGAGGGCAGGACTACCCTGGTGTAAGTACCAAGTAAGGCCAAGCAAGAGCGTGGTCAGTACTTCGACTAGGGGGTAACGCAAAGAAATGGGCTTGCTGCAGTGACGGCAGCGACCCCTTTGCCAGGCGTAAGAAAAAAATGGGATTAGCTCCTTGGCCGAAAGTCTAACCCCGCAGTGCACGCAGTGAGAAGCAGGAAAGGCAATGCTCTCGCCGCGGGGCAAGCGGTGAATGACAACGTTAAAAAATGAGCCCACGAGGAGCCAGAGTAGGGTTGGAATGGGGACACCACCTTAACTAGAGG
>Ga0209103_1000402_pt1 | contig 13579 bp, 13 predicted proteins | sample 4C3metaG_FD_184152 | JGI IMG/M metagenome (GOLD analysis project Ga0209103, IMG submission 184152) | Freshwater bacterial and archeal communities from Indian Creek, Illinois, USA - 4C3 metaG (SPAdes) (version 2) | ecosystem: Environmental > Aquatic > Freshwater > Unclassified | place: USA...
CACGCTGCTGGGCGGATAGCCGCGGGCATGGAAGGCGATGCAGCGATAGCGCCGGGCGAAGAAGCGCAGTTGCGGCTCCCAGCTGCGCGCATCGCCCGCGAATTCATGCACGAAGACCAAGGGCGTGCCTTCGCCGGCCTCGATGTAGTGCAGGTCAACGCCATCCTCGGTGCGGATGCTGGGCATATGGGCGGGGCTCCCTTTTTCGCGGCAGGCAGCTTGCGTCGCGCGGAGTGATGCCGCAAGGGACGCGCGCGCCCTGACCAGGAGTTTCCATGCCCCGCCAAGCCCTCGCCTTCCGCATGCCGATGCGCCATCCGGGCGATGTTTCCGCCATCGCCGCGCTGTTCGAGGCAGGCACGCTGCGGCCAGGGGAAGTGGTGGCAATCCTCGGCAAGACCGAGGGCAATGGCTGCGTGAACGACTTCACCCGCGCCTATGCCGTCAGCGCGCTGGCGGCGATGCTGGGCGCGCGCCTGGGCGCCACGCCCGAGGCGGTGATGGCCCGCGTGGCGCTGGTCATGTCGGGCGGGACGGAGGGCGGGCTTTCGCCGCATTTCCTGGTGCTGGCCGTGCGCGAGGTCGCTGCGCCCGCAACCGGCGCGCTGGCCATTGGCGTGGGCTTCACGGCGGATTTCGCGCCGGAGGAGATCGGCCGGATGGCGCAACTGCGCGCCACGGCGCAAGCGGTGCGGGACGCCATGGCGGATGCGGGCATCACCGACCCGGCAGAGGTGCATTACGTCCAGGTGAAATGCCCGCTCATCACCTCGGCCAAGGTGATGGAGGCGGCGGCGCGCGGGCAAAGTGTCGCAACGCATGAGACATACCATTCCATGGGCCTCTCACGCGGAGCGGCGGCCTTGGGCGTGGGCCTGGCCCTGGGCGAATTGGCGGAGGCCGCGCTGTCCGATCCGGTGATCGGCGCCGACTGGTCGCTGCATTCCGGCCGCGCCAGCTGCTCGGCCGGGGTGGAGCTGGAGCGCTGCGAGGTGATCGTGCTGGGCAATAGCCCCGCCTGGGTGGGAGACTTGATCATCGGCCATGACGTCATGGCCGATGCGGTGGATTTCGGCGCGGTGCAGCGCGCTCTGGCCTCGGTCGGCCTCGGCGCGCCAGGTCAATTGGACGCGGCCGCCCGCGCCCGGCTGGTCGCTGCGCTGGCCAAGGCGGAGCCCGCCACCACCGGCAGCATCCGCGGCCTGCGCCACATCATGAACGATGACAGCGACATCAACGCCACCCGCCATGCCCGCGCCTTGGTCGGCGGCGTGATCGCGGCGGCGGTCGGGCGGACGGATTTGTTCGTCTCGGGCGGGGCGGAACACCAGGGCCCGGATGGCGGCGGGCCGGTCGCGATCATCGCGCAACGATAATTCGGCAGGAGGGACTGGAAACCGGACGCCATTGGTCCTATTTGACTGGGACCCCAGGAGAATGCCGGTGCTGAAACTCTCCAGATTGACCGATTATGCCGTGGTCGTGCTCTCACGCATGGGACAGGACAATGCGCCGCTGCAAAGCGCGCCGGGTATTGCCGCACGCACCGGCCTGGCCGAACCGACTGTCTCCAAGGTTTTGAAAATCCTTGCACAATCCGAAATCGTCGAAGGTTTGCGCGGCGCGCGTGGCGGCTACCGGCTCACCCGCCCGCTCAACAGCATCACCCTCTCCGAGGTGATCGTGGCCTTTGATGGTCCGATCGCGCTCACCGCCTGCGTGGATGGCGGCATGGGCGGCTGCGACAGCGAGCATCTCTGCCCCGTCCGTGGCCGCTGGGACCCCGTCAACCACGCCATCCGCGAGGCCCTGGCCGGCATTTCCGTCGCCGAGCTTGCGGGGGGCGGCCGCGAGCCCAGCCCCCTGACCACCACCCATCACTTCGTCGCCGCCGAGTAGGAGCGCACATGCCTGCCGTTGCAGAGACCCTCGATACCGTCCAGGCCGCCAGCGATGGGGGCTACAAGTGGGGTTTCGAGACCGATATCGCCATGGAATACGCACCCAAGGGGCTGAACGAGGATATCGTCCGCTTCATCAGCGCGAAGAAGAACGAGCCGGCATGGCTGCTGGAATGGCGCCTGAAGGCCTATCGTCACTGGCTCAAGATGGAGGAGCCCGATTGGGCCGCCGTCAACTACCCCAAGATTGACTACCAGGACGCGCATTACTACGCGGCGCCCACGAACAAGGTCGCGCCCAAGTCGCTCGACGAGGTGGACCCCGAATTGCTCCGCACCTACGAGAAGCTGGGCATCCCGCTGCGCGAGCAGGAGCGGCTTCAGGGCATCGCCGTGGACATGGTGTTCGACAGCGTCTCGGTTGCCACCACCTTCAAGGACCGGCTGGCCAAGGATGGCATCATTTTCTGCTCCATCTCGGAGGCCGTGCATGAGCACCCTGAGCTGGTGCGGCAATATCTCGGCTCCGTGGTGCCGCCGGCGGATAATTACTTCGCCTGCCTGAACAGCGCGGTCTTCACCGATGGCAGCTTCGTCTTCATCCCCAAGGGCGTTCGCTGCCCGATGGAGCTTTCCACCTATTTCCGCATCAACGCCAAGAGCACCGGCCAGTTCGAGCGCACGCTGATCATCGCCGAGGCCGGCAGCCATGTCTCCTATCTGGAAGGCTGCACCGCGCCGATGCGCGATGAGAACCAGATGCACGCCGCCGTGGTCGAGCTGGTGCTGATGGATGATGCGACGATCAAGTACAGCACGGTACAGAACTGGTACCCCGGCGATGCCGAGGGCAAGGGCGGCATCTACAACTTCGTCACCAAGCGCGCCGCCTGCCGTGGCGCGCGCAGCAAGGTGAGCTGGACGCAGGTGGAGACGGGTTCCGCCATCACCTGGAAATACCCTTCCTGCATGCTGCTGGGCGATGACAGCGTGGGCGAGTTCTACTCGGTCGCCATCACCAATAACCGCCAGCAGGCCGATACCGGCACCAAGATGTGGCATGTGGGCAAGAACACGAAGTCCACCATCGTCTCCAAGGGCATCAGCGCGGGCCAGGGCCAGAACACCTATCGCGGCCTGGTGAAGATCAGCCCCAAGGCGACGGGCGCGCGCAACTTCACGCAATGCGACAGCCTGCTGATCGGCGATCGGTGCGGCGCGCATACCGTGCCCTATATCGAGAACCGCTGCGCCACCGCGAAGGTGGAGCATGAGGCCACGACCTCGCGCATCGCCGAGGACCAGCTGTTCTACTGCCGCTCGCGCGGGCTCACCCAGGAGGAGGCGGTGGGGCTGATCGTGAATGGTTTTTGCCGTGAGGTGTTGAAGGAACTGCCCATGGAATTCGCCGTGGAAGCCCAAAAACTTCTGGCGATCTCGCTCGAAGGGAGTGTTGGTTGATGTTGCGTATTGAAGGCCTGACCGCTGAGATCGATGGCAAGCAGATCCTCAAGGGGATCAATCTGGAAGTCCCCACGGGCGAAATCCACGCCATCATGGGGCCGAATGGCTCGGGCAAATCCACCCTCTCCTACGTGCTGAGCGGGCGCGAGGGCTATGAAATCACCGGCGGCACCGCGACCTTCAACGGCGTGGACATCCTGGCGATGGAGCCTGAGGAGCGCGCGGCATCCGGCCTGTTCCTGGCCTTCCAGTACCCGGTGGAACTGCCCGGCGTGGGCAATGCGAATTTCCTTCGCACCGCGCTGAACTCCATCCGCAAGGCGAAGGGCGAGCCCGAAGTGGACGCCATGGCCTTCCTGAAGCTCGCCCGCACCAAGCTCAAGGCGCTGCAAATGAGCGATGATGTGCTCAAGCGCAACGTGAATGTCGGCTTCTCGGGCGGTGAGAAGAAGCGCAACGAGATGCTGCAAATGGCGCTGCTGGAACCCAGCCTCGCCATCCTGGACGAGACGGATTCCGGCCTCGACATTGATGCGCTCAAGATCGTCTCCGAGGGCGTGAACGCCATGCGCGGCCCGAATTTCTCCGCCCTCGTCATCACCCATTACCAGCGCCTGCTGGACTACATCACGCCGGACCGCGTCCATGTTCTCATGGGCGGTCGCATCGTGAAGTCGGGTGGCCCGGAACTCGCCCTGGAGTTGGAGGCGGAGGGCTACGCGAAGGTGGCGGCATGAACGCCATGATTTCCGGCGGCTTCTCCGCGCGTTTCGCGGGCTTGCGTGACCATCTCCCCGGTGGGCGCACCCCCTGGATCGCGGCCTTGCGTGCCGAGGCGGCCGAGCATTTCGCGCTCGCGGGCCTTCCGAGCCGCAAGATCGAGGCGTGGCGCTACACCGACCTGGCCGCGATCGGGCAGGCCAACTTCCGCGAGGCGCTGACCTTCGCTTCCGAGAGCCCTGCCCTGCCGCCGATGCGCGCGCCGTATCGGGCCGTCTTCGTGGATGGCCGCTTCGCCGAGGGACGCTCCACCCTGCCCCGCTGGTGCCGCCCCTTGGCCCGGAACCTCGGCGCCGCCGAGGGCTGGCTGGGCTCGCTGGCCCAGAAGCTCCCGGTGGTGTCGCTCAACACCATGCTGTTCGAGGATGGCATCCTGCTGGACCTTCCGGCCGGCACCGAGGGCGGCGCGCTCGAATTGCTCAGCCTCGCCTCCCATACCGAGCGCGGCATCGCCTTCCACCCGCGCCATCTGATCCGCCTGGGGGCCGGCGCATCCTTGACGCTGATCGAGACCAGCCTGGGCGCCAATGGCGCGCCCTATCTGCACAATCCGGTCTTTGAGATCGCGGTGGCCGAGGGCGCCACGCTCTCCCATATCCGGATCCAGCGCGAGGGACGTTCGGCCTTCCAGCTTTCCACCGTGCTGGCCGCGGTGCAGGCGGGCGGCACCTATGACAATTTCACGCTGAATGCCGGCGGGAAGCTGGTTCGCAACGAAATCCACACGGCCCTCCTTGGCCCCGGGGCCGCTTGCCACATGAATGGCGCGCAACTGGCCGGCGATGGCCAGCATGCCGACACCACCACCTACCTCGACCATGCCGCCCCCGACTGCGCCAGCCGCCAGACCTACAAGACGGTGCTCGCCGGCAAGTCGCGCGGCGTGTTCCAGGGCAAGATCCTGGTGCGCCAGGCCGCGCAGCGCACCGATGGCTACCAGATGAACCAGGCGCTGCTGCTTTCCGACGATGCGGAAATCAACGCCAAGCCGCAGCTGGAAATCTACGCCGATGACGTGAAGTGCAGCCACGGCGCCACCGTCGGCGCGCTGGACGAGGCGCAGTTGTTCTACCTGCGCGCCCGCGGCATCCCGGCCGAGGCGGCGCGCGCCATGCTGGTCCAGGCCTTCCTGGTCGAGGCCATCGAGGGCGTCACCCACCCCCTCGCCCAGGCCGCCTTGGCCGAGGCCACGGACGGCTGGTGGGAAAGCGAGGCAGCCTGATCATGGACACCAACATCGCCCCGGACTTCGACATCACGCGCATCCGCCAGGATTTCCCGATCCTGGGCACCAATATGCGCGGCAAGCCGCTGGTCTTCCTCGACAGCGGCGCCTCGGCGCAGAAGCCGCGCCAGGTGATCGAGGCGATGACCCGTTCGATGGAGACGGCCTATGCCAATGTCCATCGCGGCGCCTATCACCTCAGCGAAGTGGCGACCGAGGCGCATGAGGCGGCACGCGGCGCCGTCCAGCGCTTCCTGAACGCGGCCGAACCGGAGGAGATCATCTTCACCGGCAATGCGACGGGCGCCTTCAACCTCGTCGCCCACAGCTTCGGGCGGGGCATGCTCAAGCCCGGCCAATGCGTGGTGGTGAGCGAGATGGAGCACCACGCCAACATCGTGCCCTGGCAGATGCTGCGCGATGCGGGCCTGGGGATCGGCCTGCGCTTCGTGCGCGTGACCGAGAGCGGCGAGTTGGATCTGGAAGACCTCGCCGCCAAGCTGGCTGACGGCAAGGTGGGCCTGGTTTCCGTGACGCACATGTCCAACGTGCTGGGCACAGTCACACCCGCCGCGGCCATCGTGCGCATGGCGCATGAAGCCGGCGCCCGCGTCATGCTGGATGGCAGCCAAGCCGCCGTGCACCGCATGGTGGATGTGCAGGCGCTGGATGCGGATTTCTACACCTTCACCGGGCACAAGCTCTACGGCCCCACCGGCATCGGCGTGCTCTATGGCAAGCGCGCGCTGCTCGATGCCATGCCGCCCTTCTTCGGCGGCGGCGACATGATCGAGACGGTGACGCTGGAGCATTCGAGCTTCGCGGCCGCGCCCGCACGCTTCGAGGCCGGCACGCCCGCCATCATCGAGGCGGTCGGGCTGCACGCCGCGATTGATTACGTGAACGCCCTGGGCATGCCGGCCATCGAGGCGCATGAGCGCGCCCTGGTGGACCACGCGATGCGCGCCCTGACGCAGGTGGAGGGCCTGGCGCTGCTCGGCGCCGCGCAGGATCGTGGCGGCGTCTTTGCCTTCACGCTGGATGGCGTGCACCCGCATGATCTCTCCACCTATCTGGATCGCTGGGGCATCTGCGTCCGGGCGGGCCGTCATTGCGCCGAGCCGCTGCACATGCGCTTCGGGCTTGAGGGCGGCAGCACCCGCGCCTCCTTCGGCCTCTACACCACGCGCGAGGAAATTGATTTCCTCGCCAGCAAGCTGGCCGATGCGCGGAGATTCTTTGCGTGAGCGCGGCGGCGGGATTTGAGGAATTGCAGGACCTGTATTCCAAGGTGCTGCGCGACCTCGCCCGCAATCCGCAGCATCGCGGCCGACTGGAAAACCCAACGGCCTCGGCACGGGGTGACAATCCCATGTGCGGGGACCGGGTGGAGTTGTTCCTCAACCTCGAAGCGGAGCGCATCACCGAGGCCATGTTCATGGGTCGTGGCTGCGAAATCTCCCAGGCGAGTGCCGCGCTCCTCACCGAACTCGTGCGCGGCAAGTCACCCGCCGAGGCGCGTGCGCTGGGCGAGGCCTTAACCCGCATGGCCCACAGCGGCCAGCGCGACGAATCCACCGAGGAACTGGCCCGCCTCTCCGTCTTTTCCGTCGTCAAGAAATTTCCGAGCCGGATGAAATGCGCGACCCTCGCATGGCACGCGCTCGATGCCGCCCTCATGGGCGTGAAGGAGGCCAGCAGTGAGTGAGAATGCGACCCATGGCAGCTGGACCCCCGCGGGCGAGGCGCTGCCGCGGGTGACGGAGGAAGGCGTGGTCTGCGCCATCAAGACCGTCTTTGATCCGGAAATCCCGGTGGATATCTATGAACTCGGCCTCATCTACGCGATCGAGCTGGGCGATGACGGCCGCGTGAAGGTGGAAATGACGCTCACCACCCCCTCCTGCCCCTCGGCCCAGGAATTGCCCAGCATGGCGGAGGAAGCCATCCGCCAGGTGCCAGGCGTGACCGATTGCGAGGTCGAGATCGTGTGGGATCCGCCATGGGATCAGTCACGCATGAGCGAAGATGCGCGACTTGCGCTGAACATGTTCTGAGGGAGAGAAACGCGATGAGCACCAGCACCGCCGCCCCGCGCAGCAAGCGCGAATTGCCGCCGTTGATGAGCCTCTCCGAAGGCGCGGCCGAGCGCCTGCGCCGCCTTTATGAAAAGGCCGAAGCCGGCAGGCTGCTTCGCATCGGCGTGAAGACCAAGGGCTGCTCCGGCATGGCCTATGACCTCACCTTCGTGGATGAGCCAGGCCCGGGCGATGAGCGCGTGACCGACAAGGGCCTGACCGTCCTGGTGGACCGCAAGGCCAGCCTATACCTCATCGGCACCATGATGGATTACGAGGTGAAGCCAATGAGCGCGGGCTTCGTCTTCGTCAATCCGAATGAACAAGGCCGCTGCGGCTGCGGCGAGAGCTTCCACGTCTGAAGACGATCCTCAGGTAAACAGGCTGTAGAACATCCGCAGGCTGGTGGCCGCCAGGAACAACGCGAAGGCCCGCTTCAGCCAGAGTGGACGGATACTGTGCGCCAGCCTCACCCCCCACGGGGTCGCGATGATGGAACTGGGCGCAATCAGCGCGAAGCCGAGCAGGCTGACATAACCCAGTGAGAAGGGCGGCAGGTTCGGATCATCCCAGCCGCCCCAGATGAAGCCGATGGTCGCAGGCACCGAGATGATCAGCCCGAAGACGCTGGACGTCGCCACGGCCGAGCGGATCGGGTAGCCGAACATGGACAGGATGGGCACGCCCAGCGTGCCGCCGCCAATGCCCATCATGGCGCTGACGCTGCCCATGCCGATGCCCAGTGCCGCGCGCGGCGGTCCATGGGGCAGCTTGTCCGCCACGCGGAAATCAATGCCCGTGAAGCCCATGTTCAGCGCCACCAGCAGCGCCACGATGGCGAATACCGCCGTCAGCCCCTCGCCGCGCAGCTGGACGGCAAGAGCGGTGCCCAGCGCCACGCCGAGCATCATGGGCAGCCATATCGAGCGCAGCAGCGCCTCATCCATGGCGCCCGTCGCGCGATGCTTGCGCGCCGAGACGATGGAGGTGGGGATGATGGTGGCGAGCGAGGTGCCGACGGCCAGCTTCATCTGCACCGCCTCGGGGATGCCAAAGAGCGGAAAGACGTTGAACAGCAACGGCACGATGACGATGCCCCCGCCCACGCCCAGCAGGCCCGCCAGCGTGCCGGAGACAAGGCCGGTTGCCGCCATCGCCGCCGCAAGTGCGACCAGCCACCAGATTTCGTTCATCGCAGGCCCCAGCCATTTCGCTTCTTGAACGCCCGTGTAATCGCCCTGTCATCCCCCGCGAAGCGCAGGGGCCGGGGGCCACCTTCCCGCGTGGCGCATGGCGTTCTAGCCTTCGCCCGGAAACAATGACGCGGAGAAACGCCCCCATGATGCTCAAGGACAAGGTCGCCATCGTCACCGGCTCGGGTGGCGGAATCGGACGCGAGATCGCCGTCGCCATGGCCGAGGCCGGCGCCAAGATCGTGATCAACGACATCGGCGCCTCGCTGGGTGGCGAGGGCTTCTCGGCCAGCCCGGCCGAGCAGACCAAGGCCATCATCGAGCAGAAGGGCGGCCAGGCCGTCATCAACACCGACAGCGTTTCGGAGTGGGAGAACGCCAGGAAGATCGTCCAGACGGCGATTGATGCCTTTGGCCGCGTGGATATCGTGGTGAACAATGCCGGCATCCTGCGCGACCAGATCTTCCACCGGATGACGCCGGAGGAGTGGCTCTCGGTCATCAATGTCCACCTCAATGGCAGCTTCTTCGTGAGCCGCGCGGCCGCCGAGCATTTCCGCAAGCAGGAAAGCGGCAGCATGGTGCACATCACCAGCACCTCGGGGCTGATCGGCAATTTCGGGCAGGCGAATTATTCGGCGGCCAAGCTCGGCATCGTGGCGCTGTCCAAGTCCATTTCGCTGGATATGGCGCGCTACAATGTGCGCTCCAACTGTCTCGCGCCCTTCGCCTGGTCGCGCATGACGAGCAGCATCCCGGCCGAGACGCCCGAGCAGAAGGCGCGTGTGGAACGGCTGATGAAGATGGGCCCCGAGAAGAACGCCCCTCTGGCGGTGTTCCTGGCCTCCGACGCGGCCCGGGAAGTCACGGGCCAGATCTTCGCGCCCCGCATGCATGAGCTGTTCCTGTTCAGCCAGAACCGCCCCATCCGCTCGGTCCATAGCGAAGCCGGCTGGACGCCGGAGAAGATCGCCGAGGTCGCGCTGCCGGCGCTGCGTTCGAGCTTCGTGCCGATGGAACGCTCGGGCGATGTCTTCAGCTGGGACCCCGTGTGACGTGAATTTCCAACTGGGCGAGGAACAAGCGGCCTTTCAGCAGGTGGTGCGCGGCTTTGCCGAGCGCCATCTGGCGAAGGGCGCCGTCGAACGCGCGCATAGCGTGGGTTTCCCCTGGGATGTGGCAAAGCTGATGGCCGATCAAGGCCTGTTCGGCATCATGATCCCCGAGGCGGATGGCGGCGCGGGCGGCACGGTGTTCGACGCCGTGCTGGCCATGGAGCAGATCGCCCAGCTCTGCCCGCGCAGCGCCGATGTGCTGCAAGCCGGCAATTTCGGCGCCTTCCGCACCTTCGCCGAATACGCTTCCCCGTATCAGAAGGAGCGCTTCTTCAAGCCGCTGCTGGCGGGCGAAGCCGTGGCGGCCGTCGGCATGACGGAGCCCGATGCGGGCTCGGCCCTCACCGACCTGAAAACCTTCTGCACGCCCGATGGCGAGGGCTTCCGGCTGAACGGCCAGAAGGTCTTCACCACCAACAGCGCCGAGGCGAATGTCTTCGTCATTTATTGCCGCTTCGGGCCTGGCGTGGGCGGCATCGGCTCCGTGCTGGTGGAGCGCGGCATGGAGGGTTTCCGCCTCGGCCAGCCCAGCCTCTACATGAATGACGAGGAGTGGTGCGCCCTTTATTTCGACAATGTTTATATCCCGCCCGAGATGGTGCTGCTCGGCCCGGGCGGCTTCAAGAAGCAGATTGGCGGCTTCAATGTGGAGCGCGTGGGCAACACGACGCGCGCACTCGCGCTCGGCGAATACTGTTTCTCGGCGGCGCGCGACCACGCGATGCAGCGCGCGCAATTCGGCCGCAAGCTCATGGAGTTCCAGGGGCTGCAATGGAAATTCGCGGAGATGCGCGTGGCGCTGGATGGCGCGCGGCTGCTGCTCTATCGCGCCGCCATCAATGCCGGGCGCGGGCTGCCGGATGGGCAGGAGGTCGCCATCGCGAAATACGCCTGCAACCAGGCGGGCTGGATGGCTTCCAATGAATCCATGCAGGTGATGGGCGGCACCGGATATTCGAAGGACCTGCTGATCGAGTATTGCGTCCGCCGCACCCGCGGCTGGATGATCGCCGGCGGCAGCCTGGAGGTGATGAAGAACCGCATCGCCGAGGGCGTGTTTGGCCAGAGCTTCTCGCAAAGGCCGCTCCGCGCATGAAGCAACTCCTGGCGCCGCGCAGCATCGCGCTGATCGGCGCCTCGGGCGACCCGTCGCGCCTCACCGCGCGGGCGCAGATCTATCTCCGCAAGCATGGCTATGATGGCGCGCTGCACCCGGTCAATCCCCGCGCGCCGGAAGTCCTGGGCGAGCGCGCCTATGCCACCGTCGAGGACATCCCGGGCGAAATCGATTTCGCCTATATCCTGCTCAACACCGAGCATGTGGAAGGCCAGATCGCCGCCGTCGCGGCCAAGGGCGCCAAGGTCGCCTGCATCCTGGCCGATGGCTTCGCGGAAGCCGGCGCGCAGGGCCTGGCCCGGCAACAGCGCTGCGTGGATGCGGCGCGGGCGGCCGGGTTGCGGCTGCTTGGCCCCAATTCCATGGGGCTGATCAACATCCCCGCCCGCATCGCCGTCAGCGTGAATGCGGCGCTGGAGGCGGAGAGCCTGCCCGCCGGGCGCGTGGCGCTCGTCAGCCAGTCGGGTTCCATGCTGGGGGCCATCATGTCGCGTGGCGCGGCGCGGGGCATGGGCTTCAGCCATTTGATCGCGACCGGCAATGAGGCCGATCTCAGCGCCGGCGAAATCGCCGCCATGCTGGTGGATGAGCCTGGCGTGGATGCGGTGATGCTGTTCCTGGAGGCGATCCGCGCGCCCGAGCATTTCGCCCATGCCGCCTGGAAGGCGCATCAGGCGGGCAAGCCGTTGATCGCCTACAAGCTCGGCCGCTCGCCCTATGGGGCGGAGTTGGCCACCAGCCACACCGGCGCGCTGGCGGGCTCGGACGCGGCGGCCGATGCGTTTTTCCGCGCCCATGGCATCCTCCGCGCGACCATGCTGGAGAGTTTTCTCGAACTCCCCGCCCTGGCTTTGGGGCGCCGGCCGCAAGCCCATCCCCACCGCGCCGTCTCGGTCCTGACGACGACGGGCGGCGGCGGCGCCATGGTGGTGGATGCGCTGGGTGTGGCCGGTATCGAGGCCCGCGCGCCGGACGCCAAGGCCAGCGCGGCCCTGCATGGCGTGAAGATGCAAAGCCATGGCCGCCTGCTGGACATGACGCTGGCCGGCACCAGGCCCGAGCGCATCGAGGCCGCCATCCGCGCGCTCGACATGTCGGGCGATACCGATGCGATCATCCCCGTCATCGGCTCCTCCGCGCAGTTCCGTCCGGCCGATGCGGTGGCGGGCATCCTGGCCGCCGCCCCGCATGTGCGGCCTGTCGCGGCCTTCCTGGTGCCCCAGGCCGATGCCTCGCTGAAGCTGCTGGCCGAAGCGGGCATCCCCGCCTTCCGCACGCCGGAGAGCCTGGCCGACGCCATGCGCGCCTATCTCGACTGGCGCGCGCCGCTGGCCACGCCGCATGTGGCGCTGCCCGGCGTCACCATCCCGGATGCGCCCGATGAGGCGGATGCGCGGAACCTGTTTGCCGCTCTCGGCCTGGGCAGCGTCTATTCGTGTGATCTGGAGGCGGCGCATCGCTTCCCGGTCGCGCTGAAGATCCTCTCGCCCGACATCGCCCACAAGACGGAGGTGGGCGGCGTGGCGCTGAACATCCCCGATGCCGCGACGCTGCGCGAGGCGGCGGCGGCGATGCAGGCGCGCGTGGCCAGGGCCGAGCCGGATGCCCGCCTCAATGGCTTCCTCATCCAGCCCATGGCCAAGGGCCTGGCCGAGGTGATCCTGGGCTTCCGGCGCGACCCGGAGGTCGGCCCCGTCGTGCTGCTCGGCGCGGGTGGCGTGCTGGCGGAATTGCAGCGCGACGTGGCGCTGCGCCTGGCCCCCCTGCATGAGGCCGAAGCGCGGGAGATGATCGCCGGGGTCCGCGCCTTGCGCGTGATCGAGGGCTGGCGTGGCCTGCCGCGCGGTGATGTCGAGGGCCTGGTGCAGGCCATCGTCGCCGTCTCGCGCCTCGCGGCCCTGCCGGAGATCCGTGAAGCCGAAATCAACCCGCTGATGATCCATCAGGCGGGCCTGACCGTGGCCGATGCCTGGGTGGTGCGCGCATGACCGATTCCCGTTCGCTGATCGAGGCGCGCTTCGGCCACCTCCCCTTCGAGCCTCCGGCCGAAATCCCGGCGGCGCTGGCGGCGCTGCTGGACCGCCGCGTCACGCGCCGCTTCAAGCCGGACGCCATCCCCGAGCCGCTGCTGAACACCGTGCTGGCCGCCGCGCAATCGGCGCCCTCCAAGAGCGACATGCAGCAATACTCCATCGTGGTGCTGGAGGATGCGAAGCGCATCGCGGCCATCGCGGACTGGATCGGCACCATGCCCTGGATCAAGGACGCGCCGAAGCTTCTCATCTTCTGCGCCGATATCCGCCGCAACCGCGACATCTGCGAGCGCGCGGGCCGCGAGCATGCCAATGACAACCTGGACACGCTGCTGAACGCCACGGTGGATGCGGCGCTTGCCATGGGCATGTGCATCGCGGCGGCCGATGCGGCGGGGTTGGGCACCTGCCCCATTTCCTATGTGCGGAACCACATGGAGAAGGTGGCGCCGCTGCTCTCGCTGCCCAGGGGCGTGTGTCCCATAGCCGGTCTTTCGCTCGGCTGGCCCGCGGCACGCAATGAGCCGAGCGCCCGGCTGCCGCCCTCCGTCGTCATCCACCGGGACCGTTATTCGAGCGAAGGCGAGGCCCAGGCGCTGAACGCCTATGATGCCCGGCGTGAGCGCGCCAAGCCGCGCTATCCGGAAATCCACGGCCCGGCGCCGGAAGGCTG
>Ga0209103_1000403_pt1 | contig 13560 bp, 11 predicted proteins | sample 4C3metaG_FD_184152 | JGI IMG/M metagenome (GOLD analysis project Ga0209103, IMG submission 184152) | Freshwater bacterial and archeal communities from Indian Creek, Illinois, USA - 4C3 metaG (SPAdes) (version 2) | ecosystem: Environmental > Aquatic > Freshwater > Unclassified | place: USA...
ACCCCGCGCTCTACGCGCCCGCCCCCGGAGACCTGGTTTGCCGCGACCGCTCCAGCCGCCCGTTGCGCGCCTGGGCCGAGCGCGCGAGCGAGCGCGGCCAGTTCCGTCCCATGCATTGCGACATCGTCATCGCCGCCGGCCCTGGCGTGGTCGAGGCTGTGGGTGGCAATGTGAACGACACGGTGGCGCTGGCGCGCTGGGCGACGGGTGCGGAAGGGCGCCTGCTGCCCGATCCGCGGCCGTTTCTCGTCATCATGGAAAACCGCCTTGGGCGCACCCCGCCCTTTGCCCCATCACCCCAGGACCTTCGCTCATGACAGATCTTTTCAGCCCGCTCACCCTGCGCGGCGTGACCTTTCGCAACCGTATCGGCGTCTCGCCCATGTGCCAGTATTGCGCGGGCGAGGATGGGAGGCCGACCGACTGGCACATGGCGCATCTCGTCTCCCGCGCGGTCGCCGGCCCAGGCATGGTGATGACCGAGGCCGCCGCCGTGACGCCAGAGGGCCGCATCAGCCCCGGCGACCTTGGCATCTGGAGCGATGAGCACCTGCCCTCCCACACGCGGCTGGTCAAGGCCATGGCGGCGATGGGCACGGTGCCGGCGATCCAACTGGCGCATGCCGGCCGCAAGGGCAGCCGCCTGCCAGCCTGGGAGGCCGGCCCCGCCGTGCCGGGTTGGGAGACCTTGGGCCCCAGCGCCACCGCCTTCCAGGGCTACGCCACGCCGCGCGCCATGAGCGAGGCGGAGATCATGGCCACCATCCAGGCCTTCGCCGATGCGGCGGCGCGCTCCGTGAAGGCGGGTTACACCTTCATCGAGTTGCATGCCGCCCATGGCTACCTGGTGCATCAGTTCCTCTCGCCCATCTCCAACCATCGCAACGATTCCTGGGGCGGCGATTTCGAGGGCCGGACGCGCCTGCTGCGTGAAATCACCCGCGCCGCACGCGCCGTCATCCCGGACTGGATGCCGCTGGGCGTCCGCATTTCCCACACCGATTGGGTCGAGGGCGGCTGGACCACGGTGGAGAGCGTTATGCTCTCCGAACGGCTCAAGGCACTGGGCGTGGATGTGGTGGATGTAAGCTCTGGCGGGCTCGATGCCGGTCAGCAAATCCCGCTGGGGCCGGGTTATCAGGTGCCGGGGGCGGCGGCGGTGAAGCAGGGCGCGGGCATTCCCGTCATGGCCGTCGGCCTCATCACCGAGCCGGCCCAGGCCCAGGCCATCCTGGATGAGGGCAAGGCCGACATGATCCTCCTGGCCCGCGCTTTCCTGCGCGACCCCTATTGGGTGGTGAATGCCGCGGTGGCGCTGGGCCGAGTCGAGGCGTTGAAGATCCCGCCGCAATATGACCGCGCCTGGGGGAGTCTCGCCAAGTTCCGGACGGACCCGGAGATCGGCAAGCCGCTGGCGGCGCTTTAGACCATGATGCGTTCGCTTGCGCTCACTTTCATGGTCTCGCCACTGCTGAGAGCGGGATTCAACGTTTTCTGCGATTCCGCCTCAACGCATCCCGCTCTAGAGCATCATCCGATCAAACGGAATCGTTTGATCGGATAAAGATGCTCGTAATTCAATGATTTAGAGCTTTTTCCGTGAGCCCTTCCGAACGGAAAATGCTCTGGCAGCGCCTGGAGGGGGCTTCGCGCAGATAGAAGTGCGGGCCTCACTCTGGCCCGTTATTTCCGCGCATCCGCTTGATCGGGTGATGCTCTACCGCAACACCTCGAAGAACCCCGTCTCATCATCCATGCGGCGCTGTTCCTGTGAGCGGAAATCATAGCGCGAAACGACGCCGAGCAGATGCCCGTCCTCCACCACGGGCAGATGCCGGAAACCGCCATCCTGCATCAGGCGCAGCGCTTCCTCCGCCCGGGCATGCGGGCTGAGGCAGCAGGGCTCGGCCGTCATCACCTGGCCGACCAGGGTGCGCTGCGGATCAAGTCCCGTGGCCAGCGCATGCACCGCGTCCCGCCCCGTGAAGATGCCGAGCAGGCGCTGGCCTTCCACCACCAGAACGGCGCCCACCCGCCGCTTGTGCATGGCCAGGCAGGCCTCCTGCACTGTGGCACCTGGGGCGATGGTCAGGGGATTCTGGTGCCGGACCAACTCGGCCATTGTGCGCGTCTGCATCTGTCACGTCCTCCGCTTTGGTGGTCATAATGCCATGATAGCGCGCCACGCGCCTTGCGGTGGCGCAATCGAGCTTGGCTATTCTGGATTAATATTAATATTTTGCAATAAATCCTGTCCGCGCGCATTGCGCCGGATGAGGCGCATGTGATTGGTCAGGGAATCATACAGCGGCGAGGGAGAGCGGCCATGAAGCTGGAGGGGAGACGATGCGAGGTCGGCAGGGCGCGCCCCGGCAAGGCGGCGCCTGACCTTGCGACTCACAGCGGCTGCCGAAGCGAGGCATCCGATGGAGCCGGTTGACCTGGCCCTGGTGCTGGCCGTGGATGTCTCGGCCAGTGTGAATTACGAAGAATTCATGTTGATGATCGGTGGCTTCGCCTCGGCCTTTGACGATGAGGCGGTGGTCGCCGCCGCGACGGGTGGCCGGCGCGGCGCCGTGGCGGTGGCGGCGCTTTTCTGGTCCGAGGCGCAGGAGGTGGCTCTCCCCTGGACACGGCTGGCCCGCGCGGAGGATGCTGCGGTGATCGCGGCGGAATTGCTGGCCGCGCCGCGCCTGCCGCGCGCCGGCGCCACGGCGCTGGGGGAGGGGCTGGTCGCGGCCCTGGTCCTGCTGGGGCGCTGCCCGGCGCCGGCGACCCGGCTTGTGGTGGATGTCTCGGGCGATGGCGCGGGCAATCATGGCCGCGCCTCGGCCCCGGTGCGCGATGTCGCGGTGGCGGCCGGCATCGTCATCAACGGCTTGGCCGTGGTGAATGAGGAGGCCGAACTGGCCGCGCATTACGCGGCCGAGGTGATCGGCGGCCCCGGCAGTTTCGTCATGGAATGCGCTGGCTACGACGATTTCGCCGAGGCCATCGGGCGCAAGCTCGTGCGGGAAATGCGCGGGCCGGCGCTCGATGCGTAAGGCCCCGGCTCAGCTTTCGGCGCGGATGTTGTTCGCGCGGACCACGCCGCCCCAGCGGGCGTAATCCTCGGCCATCATGCGGGCCATGTCCTCGGCCGTGCCGCCGCCCGGCTCATCGCCACGGCTGGTCATGCGCTCACGCGTGGCGGGGTCGGCGAGGGCGGCATTGAGGGCGGCGTTGAGGCGGGCGACGATCTCGGGCGGGGTGCCGCGCGGCGCAAAGAGGCCGATCCAGGCGTAGAAGGCGAAGTCGCGCATGCCCTGCTGCTCGGCCGTGGCGATGTCGGGGAAGGCGGGGCTGCGGCTGCGGCCCGTGGCCAGCACGCCGCGCAACTGGTTCGCTTGCAGGAAGGGGGCCACGACCGAGGCACCGTCGAACATCAGGCTGAAGCGGCCGGCGATGAAATCCGCCATGGCGGGGCCGGAGCCGCGATAGGGCACATGCGTCATCTCCGGCTTGCCCAGCCGGTCACGGAACAATTCCATGGCGATATGGGTCAGGCTGCCGGCGCTGGCCGAGCCGTAATTGATCGAGCCGCGCGGCTGGGCCGCGATCCAGGCGCGCAGCCCGGCGAGGTCGCGCACATTCATCGAGGGGTGGGCGCACAGCATCAGCGAGGATTGCAGCGCGAGGCCGATCGCCGTCATCTCACGCGGGTCTATCGTCATCCCGTCCATGGTGTGCGGGTTGATCGCCATGGGCGAGATGTTGCCGGCCAGGATGGTGTAGCCATCGGGGCGGGAGCGCATCACCGCCTCGGTCCCGATATTGCCGCCCGCGCCCCCGCGATTATCAATCGCCACGGCGACGCCCAGCGCATTCTGCATGCCGGCCTGGATGACGCGCGCGGCGAAATCCGTCTGCCCGCCAGGGGGGAAGCCCACGATCATCGTGATGGGTCGCGTCGGGTTCCAGATGCCTTGCGCGCGCACCCAGGGTGCCGGCAGCGCCGCGCCCACCAAAGCGAGGCTGCCACGACGTGTGATGCCATTCATGCGTTTCTCTCCTGATTGGATTGGTCTTATGGCCGCCTTGCGGCGGGTTAGAGAATCATCATCGGATAAAGATGATAGAAAAACCGGGAGCTGGAATGGGGGCCGCGCTTCGATCCGCGCGGATCCCGCTCTGGAGCTTTTTCCATTCGAAAGGGCTCACGGAAAAAGCTCGAGATCATTGAATCACGAGCATCTTTATCCGGTCAAACGATTCCGTTTGATCGGATGATGCTCTAGCAGCCTGTCGGATTCAGGCCGAAAAACAGCTTCAAACGTAATGCTGTGACCCCGTTGCGCCCAAAAAAGACCGAAGATTTCCGGAGCGCAGCCAATCGCAGGCAAAAAATTACATGAAAAGTTCCAATCCGACAGCCTGCTAGAGCGGGATGCGTTGAGGCGGAATCGCCGAAAACGTTGAATCCCGCTCTCAGCAGTGGCGAGACCATGAAAGTGAGCGCAAGCGAACGCATCATGGTCTAGCGGGGTGGCTGGGCGGCGCGGGCTTCGGTCAATTCGCGCTGCGCCGTCTCCAGCGCGCCGCGCAACTGCGTGGCGGTGGCTTCCGCTGCCGTGATGCGCGCCTGAAGCGCCGTCCGCTCATTCGCGGCGGCGGCCTGCGCCTGGGCCGTGGCGGCTTCGGCGGCGGTGATGCGTGCCTGGAGCGCGGCGCGCTCGGTGGCGGCGGCGGCCTGCGCCTGGGCCGTGGCGGCTTCGGCAGCGGTGACGCGTGCCTGGAGCGCGGCGCGCTCGGTGGCGGCAGTCGCGATGCGCTGGTCGCGCTGGTTGATTTCGGCCGTTGCCGTCGCCACGGCCTGGGTCTGGGCCGCCTGGGCCTGGGTGGCTGCGGCTTCCGCCGTGCGCAGCCGCGCTTCGAGGGCCGCCACCGCGGCACCCCGCCGGTCCAGCTCGGCGCGCATTGTCGAGGCTTCGAAACGGGCGAGATCGAGGTCGGTCTGCAGCGCCTGGACCTCGGCCGCGCCACTCGCCTCAAGCGCGGTCAGTGCGGCCAGCGCGGTGGCGAGTTGCTGGCGCGTGGCTTCGGCGCGGGCCGGGGCCGTCGCCGCAAGGCTGCCCGGGGCCGAGCTCACCGCTTCGGCCACCAGGCGGCAGCTCCGCAGTTGCCGATCGCCCGCGAACATGCCGCCGGCCAGTTCGAAGCGGGTTTCCGAGGTGGCGGGGCCGGCGAAGCGCAGGCTCCAGCGCTCGGCGCCCCGGCTGCGATCCATCGAGGCGGTCATCTGCCCGCCCTCGATCCGTGCCGTGAAGCGGCTGATGTCGTCGCCGCCTTGGGCGTTGCGGCTGCTGCGCGTGCGGGTCGCGGCGTTCTGCGTGATCGGCGCGGTGAAACGCTCGGAAAACGCGGCCTGTGCGCCATTTGCGGCGCAGCTCAGGGTGAATTGCCAGTTGCCGTCATATTCGACGGCGGTGGCCGGCTGCGCGAAAAACAAGGAGAGGCCCGCCGCGAGCAGCATCGGCCGGGTAAGCGTGACGTGTTGGCTGCGCATCGGCAGAAAGCCTCCATGATCGAATCAGCGGGTTCGCATCTGGCCCCCGCGGGAGAGAAGCAGGGAATCCGCCGTCTCACAATCTGGTAATTTCATTCGCGGTGGCACGGAGTGTCCGCCTTGCTGGCGATGGGAGGGATCCGCGGCACCCGTGGCGCGATGGTTCGCCCGGCGCGTCTCAGGCGCCCTTTTCCTCCGGCCGTCCGCCTCGGCCACGGCCGGGTGGGTCGCTCGGGTCGGTATCGCTTGGGCCGGTGGGGGCGGGGCGCGCACCGCCCCGGCCGCCGCCTGGTGGGTCCGTGGGGTCGCTGTCGCTCACGCCGCCTTGCTGCCCCCTGGGCTGCCCCTGGCGTGGCGCGTTGCCGCCCCGGCCCTGTCCTGGCGGGTCGGTGGGGTCGGCATCGCTTTGCCCCTGGCGTGGCGCATTGCCGCCCCGGCCCTGTCCTGGCGGGTCGGTGGGGTCGGCATCGCTTTGCCCCTGGCGTGGCGCATTGCCGCCCCGGCCCTGTCCTGGCGGGTCGGTGGGGTCGGCATCGCTTTGCCCCTGGCGTGGCGCATTGCCGCCCCGGCCCTGTCCTGGCGCCAATCCCTGCCCTGCGGAAACCGCGCCGCCAAGGACCACCAGATTCACCACCAGCAACCGACGGCGCAGCCGTGGGTCAAATTTCGTCATGCGAGTCTCCTCATCATCGCGAATGCTTAGGATGCCCGCCTTTGAAATGCACGCGGAACGGTGCGGCCAAGCCCCTGCTTCCGGATCATTTCCCGCATGCGGAAACGCCATGCCTCAGAGCGGAACGGCCGCCTGCTCCATGGCCGCAAGCCCCCCCGCCGCCCCCACGAGCCGGACGCTGCCCTGCAAGCGCAGGCAGGCACCCAGGATCAGGCCGCGCGCCAGCAGCCCCTCGGCGCAGCGTCGCCCCGCTTCCAGCGCGATGGCCACGGTCTCGGGCGGCAATTCGCCCACGCCGGTCGTCACATGCAAATCCCCCAGGTCACTATCGGGGTCCAGCTCGCATGCCCTTTGGCGCTGTATTGCCGGATGATCCGCATCCACCGCATTGGCGATGATGCTGGCCGCCGCATCCGCCTCGGGGGCGCGGATGGCCAGCACCGTCACCGCATCGGCGATGCCCCGGCTGAAGCTGCGCCCGCGCCAGCCGGAGGTGGCGATCCCGCGCACCGCATCGCCGCCGCGAATCACGGCAAGGCCGCTCGGCTCCGGTCGCGCCGGGTCCTCGACGAGGCCGACGCGCAATGTGCTGGCGGGCGAGAGATGCAGCGCGATGTCGCCGCCATTATTCACATGCGCGAGATTGATGCCCGGCACCGCGATGATGGCGCGCAGCACATGTTCGGCCACGGCACCCGCCACCGCCACCATGGGGGTCACATAATGCATCCGGTGCGGCCAGGCGGCCTCCGCCATGCGCTTGGCCACGGGATGGGTGAAGGATGGCATGCGGCCCAGCAGCGGCGCCCGCAGCACCGGCAATTCGCGCGAGAGGGCGCCCAGCACGCCATGCAGCCCCTGCCAGGCCGCCTCACGCGCCTGGATGACGGCGGGGCGCGCGCCTTCCAGCCCGATCACGAGGTCAATCGGCCCGTCCTGGAGGTGCAGTCGGCCATCCGGCAGCAGGGCGCGGCGCGGGGGCGGCCACTGCACTTCCGTCACCCCGGCGCGCTCGGCCAGGGGTTCTCGCGCCGCCATTCGGAGCGGATCGCCGCATCGCCATGCTGTTCCAGCAGCGTGGTGAGGCTGAGCGCCTGGTCCACATGACCGCCCATCGCCGCATAGAGATCGGCGCGCAGGGTGAATTCCAGCGGCGCGACCAGGGCCGGGGTGGGGACGTAGCCAAAGGCCTTGTCCGGCAGGCGCAGCACATCGGCCATGATCGTGATCCCGCCTCCCGGCCAGAGGTAGCAGGGCGCACCGCCCATCGTGACGCGAACCTCGCCGCGCTGCACGGCGCGCGTCAACAGGATGGGGTTGTCCGTGACGCCTGCCCGCAGCGAACCGCCGGCGCCGGCCATGAAAAGGATGGAGGTCAGCGCCGGTTCGCAATTCTCGCCGATGCGGGCGACGCTATTCGCGATGGCCAGCGGGACCGCCGCCGGGACCGGGCGCAGCGCCTCATCCAGCTCGACATAAAGCGAATCTTCGCCCGTCGTGCTGGTCAGCAGCAGGCGAAGGCCGGGCCAGGCGAGCTTGGGGTCAATGCTCTCGATCAGGGAGAGCGGGTCCGTGACATCGGTGCCGCCCCAGCCGCTGCCGGGATGCGCCACCTGGAAGTATCGCCCGGGGGTGGAGCGCCGGCCGCGCACGCGAATGCCGGAAGGCCGCATGTTCAGGCATTTGCCGGCCTGGTGCTCGGTCAGTACGCCGGTGATGTGGTCATCCACCACGATCACCTCATCCACATGGCCCTGCCATTGCTGCGCGAAGATGCCCACCGCGGCACTCCCGCAGCCGACGCGCATGCGGGCCTCGGGCACGCCATTGACGATGGGGGCCGCGCCAGCTTGCAGGATCAGCTTCGAGCCGCCCTCGATCTGCACCTCGATCGCCTGCTTGCCGCAAAGGGCCAGCATGGCGGCGCAGGTCACATTGCCCTCGCGCTTCGAACCGCCGGTCAAATGCCGCACGCCGCCGATACTCAGCATCTGCGAGCCATATTCGGCGGTGGTGACATGGCCGATCTGCTCGCCCTCATGCATCACGCGCGCGGCCTCGGGGCCGAGATGGCGGTCGGTGTCGATCTTCGCCTTGAGGCCGCAATAGCTGAAAATGCCCTCGGTCACGACGGTGACGGTATCCACGCCCGCATGCTGGCTGCTGACGATGAAGGGGGCGGGCTTGTAGTCGGGATAGGTGGTGCCGGCGCCGATGGCGGTGACGAAGGTGTTCCGGGTGATGCCGCCATCCCAATCCTCCGAGCCTTCCAGGAAGGGCACCAGGGGCGCGTCGGTCTGGGTCAGCAGCAGCAGCGGGTCGGTGCGGACCAGCCGGCCTTCCTCATTGGCATAGCGATGGCAGGCACCCGCGCGGCCGGGCCGGATGCGGCAGAGCACGGGGCAGGCATCGCAGCGCACGATGCCACCGGCCTCGGCCGCGCCGAAGATGGAGGTGCGATCTACCAACGGCCCGTCTCCTTGATCGCTTCCAGCACCCGATGCGGCAGCGCCGGAATCCGATGGCACTCCGCCCCTGTCGCATCCCGGATGGCGGAAAAGATCGCCGGCGCCGTCGCCACCAGTGCCGGCTCACCCACGCCCTTGGCGCCATAGGGGCCGAGCGGCTCGCGCTCCTCGATCAGGATGCAGTCAATCGGCGGCACGTCGCCGAAGCTGGGGATCAGGTAGTCATGCAGGTTTTCGGTGCGGCCGGGGATGTATTCCTCCATGAGCGCGAGGCCGATGCCCTGGGCGATGCCGCCATGGATCTGCCCTTCCACCAGCGTCGGATTGATGGCGCGGCCCACATCATGCGCGGCGACAAAGCGTTGCAGATGCACGGTGCCGAGCTTCACATCCACCGCCAGCGCGCAAAGCTGCGCCGCGAAGCCATAGGTGGCGTAGGGGCTGCCCTGGCCATTGGCGTCGAGCGGGATGGTCGGCGGGTCGAAGCGGCCATGGCCCTCGATGGGGGCTTCGGGGCGGAAGGGCACGCCATCCAGCGTGAGCGCGCCATCCCAGCCCAGCACGCCATTGCTGCCGCGCAGGATGTTCCGGCGCAAATCCAGCGCCGCCTCCATCGCGGCCCGGCCGCTCACGAAGGTCTGGCGGGAGGCGCTGGTCTTGCCGGCATCGGGCGTCGTCGCCGTGTCGCCATTCACATGGGCCAGCGCTGAGACGGGAAGCCCCAGCGCCTCGGCCGCGATCTGCGCCAGCACGGTGGAGGAACCCTGCCCGATATCCACCGCGCCATTGAAGAAGATGATCCGCCCATCCGTGCCCAGTACCAGCCGCATCACGGAGGGGTTGGACATGCCGGTATTGCCGATGCCGTACCACATGCCGGCCACGCCCACGCCATGCCGCAGCGTGGTTGGTGTCGCGTTGCGCGCCGCGGCCTCGGCGCGCAATTCGGCCCAGGCGGGGCGCAGCGCCTCCAGGCACAGCCGCTGCCCGGCTGAGTGCTCCAGGCGCTGCCCGGTGGCCGTCACATCGCCCGCCACCAGCGCGTTGCGGATGCGGAATTCCAGGCGGTCCAGGCGACAGGCATCTGCCAGCCTGTCCCACAGCGCTTCCTGCGCGATGGCCGCCTGCGGCACGCCAAAGCCACGAAACGCGCCGGATGGCGGCTGATGCGTATGCACCGCCCGCGCCCGCGCCCGCAGATGCGGCACGCGATAGGGGCCGGTGGCGTGCACCGGCACGCGGCCGGCCACGGTCGGGCCCCAGCTTGCATAGGCGCCGGTGTCATAGAGGCCCTCGAAATCCAGCGCGAGAAGCCGGCCCTGGGCATCACAGCCGGCGCGGGCGGTGATGCGCGCGGGGTGGCGCTTGGTGCTGGCCGCCATGCTCTCGGTGCGGGACCAGATGGCGCGCACCGGATGCTCCATCACCCAGGCGGCGACGGCGAGCATGGGCTGGATGCCGGCATCCAGCTTGCCGCCGAAGCCACCACCGCAGGCGGAGGGGATGATCCGCACCGCATCCATCGAAAGCCCGAGCACGCCTGCCACCTCCTCGCGATCCATCGCCGGGGCCTGGGTGCTGGACCAGACTTCGATGCTGCCGCCGATGCGGCGCGCATATCCGGCTTCCGGCTCGATATAGGCGTGCTCGACGAAGCTGGTCTGCCAGTCGCCCTCCACCACATGCGAGGCACTGGCGAGGGCTGCGTCCACATCGCCGCGGCGGACCAGCCCCTCGGCCAGGACGTTGTCCGGGAATTGCGCGTGCAGGGCAGGGGCGCCGAGCGCCGCGCGGGGATCATCCAGCGCGCCGAGCTTTTCCCACGCGATGGGCAGCGCCTCGAAGCGCAGCGCTTCCACCGCCGCGCGGGTGCCCACCACCGCCGCCACAGCATCGCCGCGATACAGCGCCAGGCCATCGGCAAAGACCGGCTGGTCCTTGATATGCGGATAAATGCCATAGCCATTGCGGCCCGGCACATCGGCCGCCGTCAGCAGGCGCGTGATGCCGGGATGCGCGGCCAGGAAACCCGCGACATCGCCGATGTTGAAGCGTGCATGCGCGTGCGGGCTGCGAATGGCCCGCAGCCAGAGCGCATCGGCCGGCGCGAGATCGGCGCCGTAGCGCTCCGTGCCGTCCAGCTTGGCCGCGCCATCCACCCGTGGCAGCCGCGCGCCAACGGTACCCGTTTCCGCCCGCGCATCCACATCGCGCACGGCATCAATGATGCGGCGATAGCCGGTGCAGCGGCACAGCACGCCGCCCAGCGCCTGCTCCACCTCGGCCTCGCTCGGCGTGGGGTTCCGGCGCAGCAATTCCGTGGCGGCGACCAGCATGCCCGGCGTGCAGATGCCGCATTGCGCCGCCCCATGCGCGTGGAATCGCGCCATCAGCGCCTGGCCCTCGGGCGTGGCGGCGATGCCCTCGATGGTCTCGACCTCGGTGCCCGCGCATTGGCCGAGCGGCGTGAGGCAGGCGCAGGCCTGCGCGCCATCCACCAGCACGGTGCAGGCGCCGCAATCCCCCGCGTCACAGCCGAGCTTCGTGCCGGTCAGGCCCAGGCTGTCGCGCAGCGCATCAACGAGGCGCGTGCCGCCGCCGAGCTGCAATTCGCGCGGCACGCCATTCACCAGGAGAGCCGTCATGCCGCGAGCCTCGCTTGCGCGCGCGCCACGAGTTCCGCCGCCGCCGCGTGGCGATAGGCGGCGCTGCCGCGCACATCATCCATGGGCGTCAGCGCGCCCTCGCCCCAGAGCCGCGCCACCTCCGAGCAGGAGCCGATGGCGACGCGCCCCTCGGCATTGGCGGCGACCATGACGATGGAAATCACCAGATGCGCCCGCGCCCCCAGCTTGAGGAACACCGAGCGCGATTGCGCTTGCCTGGCCGGCACATGCAGCGCCACCAGAAGCTCATCCGTGGCGCGCGCCGTGCGGCGATTGCCCAGGATGAATTCGGCCAGCTTCAGGCGGCGGCGCCCGCGCAGGCTGGCCAGTTCGACCTCCGCATCCAGCACCAGCAAGGGCGGCACGCCATCGGCGGCGGGTGAGGCGTTGCAGAGATTGCCGCCAATTGTCCCGCGCGCCTGCACCTGGCGCCCGCCGACCTGCCGCGCGGATTGGCGCAGCGCGTCAAAGCCGGGCGGCAGCGACGCATCGCGCAGCGCGGCCCAGGAGGTGGCGGCACCGATGCGCCAGCCCGCATCCCCCTGCGTGATGCCGCGCAATTCCGGGATGGCGGTGATGTCCAGCTGGTCCGCCGCATCCGGCGCGCCCCAGGCTGCGCGGTGGGCGCGGGCGGGAAAGATATCCGTGCCGCCAGCCATCACCTGCCAGGGGCCTTGCGCCAGAAGCGCCAGTGCTTCGTTCAACTCATGCGGCCTTCGATACGAAACCAACCCCGATCCCCCCCAGCCTCTTGGCGCAACGCGTGATCACCAATTACCCTGCCGGACCATCCTAGAGGAGGCCGCCATGCCGCGCATACTGATCAAGGGGCTCGGCCTCGTCTTTTCCGGTGATTTCGCACAGCCGCGACTCGATGCGGAAGCAATCCTGATCGAAGGCGGAAAGATCGCCGGCATCGGCAAGGCCAGGGATTTCGAGGCCGAGACGGTCATGGACGCCCAGGGCTGCGCCGTGATGCCGGGCCTGATTGACAACCACGTCCATCCCGCCTTTGGCGACTGGACGCCCCGCCAGAACCAGCTCGGCTGGATCGAGGCCATGGTGCATGGCGGCACCACCACGCTGATCAGCGCGGGCGAGGTGCATCTGCCAGGCCGGCCCAAGGATGCGCTGGGGGTGAAGGCGCTGGCCATCGCCGCCCAGCGCTGCTTTTCCGCCTTCCGCCCGATGGGCGCCAAGGTCATCGCCGGTGCGCCCGTGCCCGAGCGCGGCTTTTGCGAGGCGGATTACCAGGAGATCGCGGCCGGCGGGGTGACGCTGCTGGGCGAGATCGGCCTGGGCACGCTCAGGGAACAGGCCGAGGTGGTGGAGACGATGGGCTGGGCGCGCAAGGCCGGGCTCAACGCCATGATCCATTGCGGCGGGCCTTCCATCGCCGGCTCGAATCTGATGCAGGCCGAGGTGGTGATCGCCGCCGATGCCGACATCGTGGCCCATATCAATGGCGGCCCGACCTCGCTGCCCGCTGGCGAACTCACCAAGGTGATCGCGGGGACGAAGCGGGCCATCGAGGTCGTGCATAATGGCAACCCGCGCAACGCCATTCACGCGCTCAAGGTGCTGACCGAGATGGGCCGGCTGGACCGCCTGGTGATCGGCACGGATAGCCCGGCCGGTTCAGGCGTGCAGCCGCTGGGCGTGATGCGGACCATATCGCTTCTCTGCTCGATGGGCGGGCTGGACCCGGCCATCGCTGTTGCGGCGGCAGGCGGCAACACGGCGCGCTGGCGGAACATCCAGGCGGGCGTGATCAAGCTGGGCGCGGCGGCGGACCTGGTGTTCCTGGATGCGCCCATCGGCGGCGCGGGCAGCGATGCCAGCGAGGCGTTCACTCACGGCGAGTTGCCGGGCATCGGCATGGTGATGGTGGATGGCGAGGTGAAGACCATGCGCAGCCGCAACACGCCGCCCGCCGCCCGCATTCCGGCGATCCTGTCATGATGATCCGCAAGATCTTCACCAGCGTCGAGGAAACCCGCCTGGAAATGGGGCGTGAGGTGGCGCCCCCCATTCGCCGCGCCATCGCCGCCATGGTGCTGAAAAACCCCTTCGCCGGGCGCTATGTCGAGGACCTCTCGGAACTGATCGAAGCCAGCATCCCCCTTGGCGCCGAACTCGCCGCCCGCGCCATCGCGGCGCTGGGCATTCCGGGCGATCAGGTGCACAGCTTCGGCAAGGCCGCCATCG
>Ga0209103_1000404_pt1 | contig 13552 bp, 15 predicted proteins | sample 4C3metaG_FD_184152 | JGI IMG/M metagenome (GOLD analysis project Ga0209103, IMG submission 184152) | Freshwater bacterial and archeal communities from Indian Creek, Illinois, USA - 4C3 metaG (SPAdes) (version 2) | ecosystem: Environmental > Aquatic > Freshwater > Unclassified | place: USA...
CTCCACCGCCAACCGCCTGGCTGATTGGCCCGACATCCCCGCCGTGGCCGAAACCTGGCCGGGCTTTGAGGGTGTCGCCTGGCAGGGGCTCATGGCTCCGGCCGGCACGCCCATGGCCCTGGTGGAGCGCGTGGCGCAAATCGTGCTGGCCGCCACCGCCGCGCAGGCCGTGCGGCTGCGCGGCATGGGGATCGAGCCGGGCGGCATCGGGCCGGATCGCTTCCCCGCCTTCCTGCAATCCGAAATCGCCAAATGGGCGGAAGCCGTCCGTCTCTCCGGAGCCACCGCCGAATGAAGACCCGCGTCACCGAGATGCTCGGCATCGCCTGTCCCATCGTGCAGGGGGGGCTGGCGCGCATCGCCAAGGCGGAGCTTTGCGCCGCCGTCTCCGAGGCTGGCGGCCTGGGCCAGATCGCCACCGCGGGGCTGGACATGTCGCAATCGGGCGGGGCGGATGCGCTGCGCGCCGAAATCCGGCGCTGCCGGGCGCTCACGCAGAAGCCGTTCGGGGTGAATTTCCCGCTGGGCCGGATGGATATCACCGCCATGATGGAGGTGGCGCTGGAGGAGGGGGTGCCCGTCATCGCGCTCACCGCCGGCAATCCCGCGCCCTGGATCAGGCGCATCAATGGCGCGGCGAAAATTCTGGTGCTGATCGCCGGCCCGGAACTCGCCAAGAAGGCCGAGGCCGCGGGCGCGGACATGGTGGCGACGGTGGGCTATGAAGGCGGGGGGCATCTTGGCCGCTCGGACGAGACCACCTTCATCATGGTGCCGCGCGTGGTGCGCGCCGTCTCCATTCCGGTGCTGGCCTCGGGCGGCATCGCCAATGGCGCGGGGCTGCTCGCCGCGCTCTCGCTGGGCGCCGAGGGCGTGGAGATGGGCACCCGCTTCGTCGCCACCCGCGAAGCCCAGGCGCATGCCAATTACAAACAGGCCATCCTGGATGCCGAGCCCTCGGGCACCATGATCATCAAGCGCTCGCTGGGCATGCCGGGCCGGGCGCTCGCCAGCGCCCATGCCCGGCAGATCGTGGCGCGCGAGGCCGCCGGCGCGCCGGCCGAGGAACTGGTGCCGATGATCGCGGGCAGCGTGAACGCCATCGCGACCGATGAGGGCCGCATGGAGGAGGGTTTCGCCTGGGCCGGGCAATGCGCGGGCTTGATCCAGGAGGTCCTCCCGGCGGGCGAGGTGGTGCGCCGGATGATGGCGGAAGCGCAATCCGGCATGGCCCGGCTGCACGGCGTGTTTGCGGGGCCTTGAGCGAAGTTCCGCCCTAACGCCGGCGCGCATGATAGAATGGGCCGGAACGCATGATTGCCATGGCGTGCCAGGATTGGACCCCATCAATGTCGAATGAAGCTTCCCTGACGCGAGAGAGAATCGAGCAGCTTGCCTATCGCCTCTGGCAGGAGGCCGGCTGCCCGGAGGGCCAGGCGGATCAGATCTGGCTTCAGGCCCAGGGCCTGCTTCAGGCCGAGGAAGCCCAGCGCGCCCGTGAACGGGCCGATGCCGCGCCCCCAATCCTGGCCGCAACCCCACCCGCCGCCAGGGGCTGGCGTGCCGAGGCCTCGCGGCGCTTCGCGGCCTGGTGGGCCTATCCCTCCAAGCCCGGATCCTTGTGATCTTGGCCCCGGCCTCTTGCGCGAAGCGGTGGGGCGGCGTCACAAGCGCGCATCATGAGCCACGACATCTTCGCCCATCTCCGCGACCGCGCCATCACGGCCTTGCGCGCCCTGCTTCCCGAATTGCCGGAGGAAGCCTTCGCCCGCGTCACGATGGAGCCGCCGCGCGAGGCGAGCCATGGCGACATGGCCACCAATGCCGCCCTGGTGGTGGGAAAAGTCGCGAAGCTCGCGCCGCCCAAGCTGGCGGCTGACCTGGCAGCGGCGCTGAAGGCGCTGCCCGAGGTCGAGGATGCGGCGCCCGCCGGCCCCGGCTTCGTCAATCTGCGCCTGCGGGAGGATTACCTGCGCGGCCAATTGCCGATCATTCTGGGTGAGGGCGAGGAATTCGGGCAGGGCGCGGCAAAGCCCGGCCGGGTGAATGTGGAATATGTTTCCGCAAATCCGACGGGGCCGATGCATGTGGGCCATTGCCGCGGCGCCGTGGTGGGCGATGCGCTGGCGGCGCTGCTGGCCAAGGCCGGGCACCAGGTGACGCGCGAATACTACATCAACGATGCCGGCGCGCAGGTGCAGGCGCTGGTTTGGGCAGCCTATTGGCGCTATCTGGAGGCGCTGCCGGTGGCCGCCCATGGCCTCTGGGCTGAGGATGCAACGCCCGAGGCGCGCAAGGCGGCGGTGGAGGCCGCTTATGACACCACGCTGCAATATGGCGGCGAGTATCTGATCCCCGTGGGCCAGGCCTTGGCGGCGGAGCAAGGCGCGGCCCTGTTCCCGCCCGATGCGGCGAGGCTGGCCCAGCTGCGGGAGTTCACCGTGGCCGCGATGATGGCCGAAATCCGCGAGGATCTGGCGGCCCTCGGCGTCCGGCATGACGTCTTCGTCAGCGAGGCGCAACTCGTGGCCGACGGCATGCTGGACCGCGCCGAGGCCCTGCTGGACAGCCAGGGCCTGATCCATGTCGGCACCCTGCCGCCGCCCAAGGGCAAGCTGCCCGAGGATTGGGAGGAGCGCGAGCAGACGCTGTTCCGCTCGGAGAAATTCGGCGACGACACGGATAGGCCGCTGCGGAAATCGGACGGCACGGGCACCTATTTCGCCAATGACATCGCCAATCACCTGCACAAGATCGAGCGCGGGTTTGACGCGCTGGTGCATGTCTGGGGCGCGGATCACGGCGGCTATGTGAAGCGCATGCAGGCGGCGGTGGCGGCGCTTTCCAACCGCAGCGTCAGCCTGGATGTGGTGCTGACGCAGATCGTGCATGTGGTGAAGGATGGCGCGCCGGTTCGCATGTCCAAGCGCGCGGGCAGCTACATCACGCTGCGGGATTTGATCGAGGAGGTGGGGCGGGACGCGGTGCGCTTCACCATGCTGACGCGCAAATCCGACGCGCAGATGGAGTTCGACCTCGACCTCGTGGTTCAGCAATCGCGTGATAATCCCGTCTTCTACGTCCAATACGCCCATGCCCGCTGCCGCTCGGTGCTGCGCGGCGCGGGGGAGCCCGCGCTGGCCGATCTCGCCGCCGCGCCGCTGGATAGCCTGACCGATCCGGCCGAGCTTGGCCTGATCCGCCGCCTGGCCGCCTGGCCGCGCGTGGTGGAGGCGGCGGCCGCCGTGCGGGAGCCGCATCGCGTGGCGTTCTTTTTGAATGACTTGGCGAGCGACTTTCATCTATTGTGGAACAAGGGCAAGGAAGACACGACCTTGCGCTTCATCCAGGCGGACCAGCCGGCGGCAACGCAGGCCCGGCTCGCCTTGGTGGCCGCCACGGCGGCGGTTGTCAGGTCCGGATTGCGCGTGATGGGGGTCACGCCGGTCGAGGAGATGAGATGAGCGATGTGATGCAGCCCTCCTGGCGGGTCCGCCCGCCGGAGAGGGAATCGTCGGGATGGGGGATCCCGCCGAAATTCTGGATGATCGGCGCTGGCCTGGCGGGTTCGGTCCTGCTGGCGGGCGGCATCATCTGGGGCATGTCCATGATGGGGCCGCGCGGCGTGCCCCTGATCGAGACGGATGGCCGGCCCTTCAAGGTCAGGCCCGATACGCCCGGCGGCGCCGTGGTGCCGAACCAGCAGGACATGATCTTCGAGCGCAACAACAACCGGCAGGACCGGCCCGGGGAATCGCGCCTGGGTCCGGGGCCGGAAACGCCCCGGCCGGAAGCCTTGCGCGCCCAGTCGCAGCCGGCGCCGGCCCCCGTGGCCGCAGCGCCCGCGGCAACGCCGCCCGCCAGCCCGGCCCGGCCTGCCGCCGCGCCGGCGCCCGCCCAGCAGGCCGCCCGCCCGGCGCCCGCCGCCGGTGGCCGCTTCATGGTGCAATTCGCCGCCACCCGCAGCGAGGAAGCCGCCCGCGCCGATTGGGACAGGCTGCAACGCCGCATTCCCGAACTGGCCGGCCGCCAGCCCATCATCACCCGGCTGGAGCGCGAGGGGCAGCCCACGCTGTGGCGCGTGCGGACCGGCGGCTTCGCCGATGCCGCCGCCGCCCGCGCCTTCTGCGAACCCATCCGCGCCCGCGAGATCGCCTGCATCCCGGTGGGCGGCTGAGGATGAAGGCCGCCATCATCGGGGTGGCCGGCCTGCGCCTGGTGGCGAAGGAGGCCACCCTGCTGCGCCGGCACAAGCCGCTCGGCGTGATCCTCTTTGCCCGCAACGTGGCCGATCCGGCGCAGCTTCGGGCGTTGACCGCCGAAATCCGGGAATGCCTGGGGCATGATGCGCCCATCCTGGTGGATCAGGAGGGCGGCCGCGTTGCCCGCCTCAAGCCGCCGCATTGGCGCGCCCATCCGCCCGGCGCCAGCTTCGAGCATGGCCCGGCCCTCGCCGCCCAGGCGGCGGCGGCGGCCATCGGCACTGAATGTCGCGCCGTCGGCCTCGATGTGGTCTGCGCCCCCGTGCTCGACCTGCGCCTGCCCGGCATGCACAAGGTGATCGGCGACCGCGCCTTCTCGGCCGAACCCGCCGAGGTCACGCGCCTGGCCGGCGCCTGGATCGCGGGGCTGCGCCAGGCCGGCGTGCAGCCGGTGATCAAGCACATCCCCGGCCATGGCCGCGCCACGCTGGACAGCCATGAGGCGCTGCCGGTCGTCACCGCCAGCCGCGCCGAACTCGCCGCCGATTTCCAGCCCTTCCAGGCGCTTGGCGCCGCCGATCTCTGGGCGATGACGGCGCATATTCTCTACACCGCGCTGGATGACGCGCTTTGCGCCACCCTCTCGCCCCGCGTGATCGCCGAGGTGATTCGCGGCGAGATCGGCTTTGAGGGCTTCCTGCTCTCGGATGATCTCGGCATGAGGGCGCTGGATGGCGCCTTGCCGGCGCTGGCCCAGGCCGCGCTCGGCGCGGGCTGCGATGCGGTGCTGCATTGCTCGGGCGTGTTCGCGGAAAGCCTCGCCGTGCTGGAAGCCTGCCCGGCGCTGGGTGAGCGCGCCGGGGTGCGGCTCGCGGCCTCGCGCGGGCATTGCCGGGCGGCGTAGCGCCGTGATGGAGCTGCTGCCCGATCTGGCGGTGGCGGTGCTGGCCAGCATCATCGCCATCACCCTGCATGAGGCGGCCCATGGCTATGCCGCGCTGGGGCTGGGCGACCCCACGGCGAAATATATGGGGCGGCTCTCGCTCAACCCGCTGCGCCATGTGGACCCGGTGGGGACGCTGCTGGTGCCCGGCATCCTGCTGGTGTCGCAACTGCTTGCGACGGGCCGGGTGGACATGATGTTCGGCTGGGCCAAGCCGGTGCCGGTGGATATCGGCAACCTGCGCAATCCGCGCACCGGCATGATGTGGGTGGCCATCGCGGGGCCGGCCATGAATTTCGCCCTGGCCCTGATCGCGGCGCTGCTGATCCATCCGGCCGGGCTGCTGGAGGCTTATCTCTCGGCCGAATCGATGGCGCTGGTCTATCGCTTCCTTGGTTTCTCCATCCTCGCGAATCTGGTGCTCGGGCTGTTCAATCTGTTTCCCATTCCGCCGCTGGATGGCGGCCGCATCGCGGTGGGGCTGCTGCCTTTCCGGGCGGCCATGGCCTATGCGCGGCTGGAGCCGGCGGGGCTGTTCATCGTCATCGGCATCCTGTTCCTGCTGCCGGCAGTGATCCCGGCCTTCCAACCCATGGAAGTCTTCGTGCGCGAGATCGTTCGCCCGGCCTTTGACCTCGTCCTGCGCGCCGGGGGCCACAACGCGCCATGAGCGAGGTCCAGGAATCCCTGCTGCTGGACCTGGAGGGCTATCAGGGTCCGCTCGACGTGCTGCTGGAGCTGGCCCGCGCGCAGAAGGTGGATATCCGGCAGATCTCCATCCTGGCCCTGGTGGACCAGTTCCTGGCCATCGTGGAGGGCGCGCGCCGCGTCCGGCTGGAATTGGCGGCCGATTGGCTGGTGATGGCCGCCTGGCTCGCCTGGCTGAAATCCCGCCTGCTGCTGCCCGAGGAAGAACGCGGCCCGGAGGAGGAGGACCCCATCCTCGCCGCCCATCGCCTGACCGAGCGCCTGGCCGAGCTGGACCGCATGCGCGCCGCCGCCGCCTGGCTGGCCAGCCGGGCGCAGCTGGGGCGCGAGGTCTTCGCCCGCGGCGCCCCGGAATCCCTGCGCGTCGAGGACCGTTCCGGCCTGGTGGCCGATCTCGCCACATTATTGCGCGCCTATGCCACCGCCCGCCGCCGTGGCGCGGCCGACCGGCCCTTCACGCCCAAGCCGCGCAAGCTCTGGTCGGTGGCCGAGGCGCTGGCCCGCCTGCAAGGGCTGATTGGCGGCGCGCCGGGCTGGAGCACGCTGTCGAGCTTCCTGCCCGATGGCATGGTCTCGGCCCTGGACCGCCGCGCGGCCATGGCCAGCACCTTGATCGCGGCCCTGGAGGCGGCGCGCGGCGGCGGCATTGAATTGCGCCAGGAGGAGGCCTTCGGGCCGATCCTGTTGCGCCGAAACGAGGGGGAACTCCACCATGTCACCTGACAGCGTGCCGCCTTCCGAATCCCGGAGCCAGGCCGATTTCGAGCATGCCCTTCGCATCGCCGAAGCCCTGATCTTCGCCTCCGAGCGCCCGGTCCCGGCCGCCCGCGTGCAACTGGCCCTGCCGCCGGGGATCGAGGCGCAAAGCGTGCTGACCGCGCTCGCCGCCCGCACCGCCGGGCGCGCGGTGGAGCTGGTGGAGGTGGGTGGCGGCTTTGCCTTCCGCACCGCACCGGACCTCGCGCCCGCCATCACCCGCATCGTGGAAGTGCCCCGCCGCCTGCCGCGCGCGGCGATGGAGGCGCTGTCCATCATCGCCTATCACCAGCCGGTGACACGGGCGGAGATCGAGGAAATCCGCGGCGCCGCCCTGGCCCAGGCCAGCCTGGATTCGCTGCTGGATTCCGGCCTGGTCGCGCCACGCGGCCGCAAGGAAGCGCCGGGCCGCCCCACGCTCTGGGCCACCACGCCGCGCTTCCTGGACCAGTTCGGCCTGAAGTCGCTGAATGAGCTGCCCCGCAAGGAGGAGCTGGTTTCCAACGACCTCGCCGTCATGGAGCTGGCCGGCCCGCCCACCGGGGCGCCGCCGCTCATCGCCGAGGGGCCGCGCGCCGCCTGAACGAGCCTGGACATGGCGTGGCGCCGCGCCCACAAGGCGGCATGAGCCTCATTCTCTCCGATATCCGCCACAGCTATGGCGAGCGCGAAGTGCTGCGCGGCATCACCATCGAGGTGGCGCGCGGCGAGATCGTCTGCCTTCTTGGCCCCTCGGGCGATGGCAAGACCACGCTGCTGCGCCTGGTCGCGGGGCTGGAGCAACTGCAACATGGGCGGATTGCGCTGGATGGGCGAGTCCTGGCCGGGCCTGGCTCCGAAGTGCCGCCCGAGCAGCGGCATGTGGGCTTCGTCTTCCAGGATTACGCGCTGTTCCCCCATCTCACCGTACAGGAAAACGTGGCTTTCGGCCTGCGCCGCATGCCCAAGGGCGACCGCGTCTGGCGCGTGGCCGAGGCATTGGCCCGCGTCGGGCTGGAGGCCTTTGCCAGCGCCTGGCCGCATCAGCTCTCGGGCGGGCAGCAGCAGCGCGTGGCGCTCGCCCGTGCGCTCGCGCCGCGCCCGGCCGTGTTGCTGCTGGACGAGGCCTTCGCCAGCCTCGATGCCCGCCTGCGCGAACAGGTGCGCGACGACACGCTGCATGTGTTGCAGGAGGCCGGGATTCCCGCCCTGATCGTCACGCATGACGCGGAGGAGGCGATGTTCATGGCTGACCGAATCGCGCTGATGCGGGAGGGCCGGGTGATGCAGCTCGGCACGCCGGAGGAATTGTATCTCCAGCCCGCCGACCCCTTCGTGGCCACCTTCCTGGGCGAGGTGAACCGCCTGCCGGCCCGGATTCGCGATGGCCAGGCCTGGAGCGTCATCGGCCCCGTGCCGGCCGCGCGCCTGCCCGAGGGCAGCCCAGCCGAACTCCTGCTGCGCCCCGAGGGGCTGCGCGTCATGCCCGCCGGCAGCGAGGGCACGACCCTGGCCGAGGTGGAGGCCTGCCGCCTGCTGGGCGCCACCACCCTGGTCCATATGGCGGTGGCCGATGGCGAGGGCGGGGTGCTGCATCTGCATGCCCGCCTGCCGCCCGGCGCCGCCCTGGCACGGGGCCAGATGGTGGGCGTGGCGCTCGATCCGGGCCGCGCCTTCGCTTTTCCGCGCGAAGCCGGGGGCGGGCAGGGTGCAAGTGACCCGGTGAACGCTTAAGTGATACACGCAAGGGCCGCATTGGCGGCAGACTTGGCTGCTGGTATCCAGGGCCATTGAAACCGTATTGGGGATGGGATGCTCGACCTCGCCTGGTCCGAGATTTTGTTGATCGCCGTGGTGGCGCTGTTCGTGATCGGGCCCAAGGACCTGCCCGGCGCCATTCGCGGAATCGCGGATTTGATCAAGACCGGCAAGAAGAAGCTCGCGAGCTTCCAGCAGCAGGCCGATGAGTTGGTGCGCGAGGCCAAGCTGGACGAAGTCCGCAACCAGATCGCCGATGTGAAGGGCGCGCTGAACGAAATCCGCAATTTCGACCTCAAGGGCGAAATCACGAAGGCGGTGGATTCGGACGGCACGCTGACCAAGACCTTCTCCGAGAATCCGATGGGGAGCAGCACCCCGGCCTGGACGCCACCGCCCACGGCGCGCGACACGCCCGATGCACCGTCGATGATCCCGCCGCAGACCATGGCCCCCTACAAGGCACCCGACCCGCTGCCGAGCCCGCCCGCGCCCGACCTGCCCTCCTTCGTGCCGCCCTCCACGCCCGCACCGCTGAATGTGGCGCCGCCGCCGGTGGTGGCTGAAGCCTTGCCGCCGCTTGCCACGCCCGATCCGCTGCCTGCGGCGCCCCCCCCCCTGCCTGCGGCGACGGCCGCGGCCAAGATCGTCTGAGGCCGCCTTGTCCAACACCGCGCGCGACGAAGACCCCATCAACGACAAGCCGATGCCGTTGATCGAGCATCTGATGGAGCTGCGGCAGCGGCTTCTCTGGTCGGTCGGCGCCTTCTTCATTTCTTTTGCGGTCTGCTATTATTTCAGCACGCAGATCTATGGCTTCCTGGCGCAGCCGCTGGCGAATGCCCTGGTCGAGCAGGGCGGCGGCGACCGGCGGATGATCTTCACCGCGCTGTATGAGGCCTTCTTCACCTATTTGAAGGTGGCCTTCTTCGGCGCGATCTTCTTCTCCTTCCCGATCTGGGCGACGCAGCTTTGGCTGTTCATCGCACCCGGCCTGTATCGCTCCGAGAAGCGGACGATCATGCCCTTCCTGCTGGCATCGCCCGTGCTGTTCCTGCTGGGGGCGGCGCTGGCCTATTACTTCATCTTCCCGATGGCCTGGCAATTCTTCATCAGCTTCGAGACGCCGGTCGGCGCCGGCAGCGTGCCGATCCAGCTGGAAGCCAAGGTGAGCGAGTATCTCTCGCTCGTCATGCACATGATCCTGGCCTTTGGCCTGGCCTTCCAGATGCCGGTGGGCCTGGTGCTGCTGTGCAAGGTGGGCATCCTGAACGTGCAGAGCCTACGCAAGGGGCGGCGCTATGCCATTGTGGGCATGTTCGTGCTGGCCGCGATCATCACCCCGCCCGATGTGATCAGCCAGGTGGGCTTGGCCGTGCCATTGATCCTGCTCTACGAAATCTCCATCCTCTTCGCCGTCTGGATGGCGCCCAAGCCGGCCGAGGAAGATGCGAAATAGCCCGCGCTTTGACGGTCCGGCCCGGCTGGCCTGACGGCGCAGCCTCTGTTTTCACGGTGATTTGACGATGCATGACATCAGGGCGATCCGCGCCGATCAGGCGGGGTTTGACGCGGCCATGGCGCGGCGGGGGCTGCCTGGGCAAGCCGCGGAGATACTCGGCATCGATAATCTCCGCCGCGATGCCATCGCGTTGGAGGAGGCGGCGCAGGCCCGGCGGAATGCACGGGCCAAGGCGATTGGTCAGGCCAAGGCGCGCGGCGATCATGCCGAAGCGGAACGGCTGATGGCCGAGGTTGGTGCGGCGTTGGATACGGCGATCGTCGAAGAGCGCGCGAAGCGGGAGGCGGAACTCAACAACGCACTGGCCACGCTCCCCAACCTGCTCGACGCCGATGTTCCCGAAGGCCGCGACGAGACCGCCAATATCGTGACGCGCCAGCATGGCGAGCCGGCGGACCTGCCCGGCGCCAGGCAGCATTTCGAGCTGGGCGAGGCGCTCGGCCTGATGGATTTCGCCACGGCCACCCGCCTCTCGGGCAGCCGCTTCGTGGTGCTCAAGGGGCAGCTTGCGCGGCTGGAGCGGGCGCTGGGGCAATGGATGCTCGGCCTGCATGCCGATACGCATGGCTATACCGAGGTGAATCCGCCGCTGCTGGTCAATGCCGCCACCCTCTACGGCACCGGCCAATTGCCGAAATTCGAGGAAGACCTGTTCAAGACGGGCGACCACTATCTGATCCCCACGGCCGAGGTCCCGCTCACCAACCTCGTCGCCGACCAGGTGATCCCCGAGCCGATGGAGCCGTTGCGCTACACGGCCCTGACGCCCTGCTTCCGCTCGGAGGCGGGGAGTGCGGGGCGCGATACGCGCGGCATGTTGCGCCAGCACCAGTTCAGCAAGGTGGAGATGGTCTCCATCACCCGCCCCGAGGAGAGCGATGCCGAGCATGAGCGCATGACGCGCTGTGCCGAGGCGGTGCTGACGGCGCTGGGCCTGACCTGGCGGCGGATGTTCCTTTGCGCGGGCGATACCGGCTTCGGCGCGGCGCGGACCTATGACCTGGAGGTCTGGCTGCCCGGCCAGAAGGCCTGGCGCGAGATTTCCTCCTGCTCGAATTGCCGGGATTTCCAGGCGCGGCGGATGAAGACGCGCTTCAAGCGCGGCAAGGAGATGGTCTTTGCCCATACGCTGAACGGCTCGGGCGTGGCGGTTGGCCGCGCCCTGATCGCGGTGATGGAAACCCACCAGCAACCCGACGGAAGCATTTTGATCCCCGAAGTGCTGCGCCCCTGGATGGGCACTGATGTGGTGGGGTCCGGGGCCTGAGGCCCCGGCGGGTTCCAGGCGGAGCCCGCGCTTAATTTTTGCCGGCGTAACTCTTTCCCATCCCCTCGGCCGGATCGACCTGCGGCCCGTACGGCATGATCGGATAGCGCAGCCCCGCCTTGGAGAGCCCGCGCAGCCCCGTCACGGCGCGGGCCAGTTCGGCTGGCGGGAAGGCCATCAGCATTTCGTCATCGGCCACGCCGCCATAGCGGCGCTCGGCGTAGCAGGGGAGTGAGAGGCAGATGGTGCGGTCCCGCAGGGCCCGGCCCCAGCTATCGGCGCAGGCGCTCTCGCCGGTGATGGAGAAGTCGTAGCGCTGATAGTTGCGCCATTGCAGCCCGTTGATGAACAGGATCATTTGCGCCGGATTGGCATAGAACAGGCAGATATCCGGCGGGTCCAGCCGGGCGGAACGCAATGGCGAGATGACGAGGCCGTGATATTCGGGCGCCACGCGCGGCATCTGCGCCTGGTGCGCGGCCGAGGCTTCGAGGTTCTCGAACCACACCCCCTCCATCTTGCGGCCGGAGAGGTAGAGCTCCGAGGGCGCGTTCAGCCCGATCACGCCGCCGCAATTGCTGAATTCCGGCACGTTGTCGTGGCAGATGCCCAGGGTGAAGCCGGCGAGCCGCGCCTGCGTGACCAGTTGGCAGGTGGAAAAACGCTTGCCGGGGGTGGGCCGGCGCAGCCCTTGCACCCGTTCCATCGTTTGCGCGTCACGAAACAGCTTCATCCCGATCGGCAGGGTGCGTAGCCGCAGCAAATCCGAGAGGGCATTGGCGAGTTCGGCGAGGGAGGCGGCATTGGGCGCGCCTTCGGTGGGTCCATCTGGCATGGTGGTTTCCTCCTGTGGTGGGTGCCGGATCATGCGTGCGATCCGGCCTTTTTGCGGCGGGCGCTATCGGAGATTTCCCCTCGGCGGATGATGTTCTAGGTTTGCCATGCGCAGGCTCACACGCGGGCAGGCCTTGCGAAAGCCTCGCCTCGGGAGAGTGGCATGCGTTTGGGTCAGGCTGAAACAGGACGTCCGGGGGAGAGGTTGCGGGCGTTGCTGGCGGCGCAGAATCCGCTGGTGGTGCCGGGCTGCTGCAACGCGCTCTCCGCCCTCATCCTGGAGGATGCGGGGCTGGGCCGGCCGGATGCCGGGCTGGCCAGGCTGACCGAGATGACGCTGAACGCGGATGGCGATACGGGGCACGGCAAGGCCGTCAACATGATGCGCTGCGTGCAGGAGTTCAGCCGCTCCGGCGTGGCGGGCATCCATCTGGAGGAGGCGGATGATGGCCGAGGCGCGGATGACGGGGGGTGGAAGCTGTGGCGCATGACCTGATCGCCCCCGCCGAGTTGCACCCCCGCGCCTTCGACCTGACGCGCCCGGCGCGGCATGTGGCGCCGGTCATCTTCGTCTCGGCGCATTCCGGCCGCGACTATCCGGATGAGTTCCTCGCCGCCGCGCGGCTGGACGCCACGGCGCTCCGCAAGAGCGAGGACGCCTTCGTGGAGGAGCTGTTCGCCGCCGCCCCGGCCCTCGGCGCGCCCTTGCTGGCGGCGCGTTTCCCGCGCGCCTGGTGCGACGCCAATCGCGAAGCCTGGGAACTCGACCCCGGCATGTTCGACGAACCGCTGCCCGATTGGGTGAACAGCGCCAGCCCGCGCGTGGGCGCGGGGCTGGGCACCATCGCCCGTGTGGTGGCGAGTGGCGAGGCGATCTACCGCCGCAGGCTTTCCTTCCAGGAGGCGGAGTTGCGGGTGCGCCTCTCCTGGGAGCCGTTCCATGCCTCGCTGGCGGCGCTGGTGGCGGAAACGCGGGAGCGCTTCGGCGCCTGCCTGCTGGTGGATTGCCACTCCATGCCCAGCGGCCCCGGCCCCGGCCAGCCGGGCGCGCCGCCCGATTTCGTGCTGGGCGACGCGCATGGCTCGGCCTGCGCGCCCCGGGTGACGCGGGCGCTGGAGACGCTGCTGCAAGCGCGCGGCCGCAAGGTCCAGCGCAACGACCCCTATGCCGGGGGCTACATCACCCGCCATTACGGCCGCCCGCGTGACAATATCCACGCCATCCAGATCGAGATCGCGCGCGGTCTCTACATGGAGGAACGCACCATCGAGCGCGGGGCCGGCTTCGCCGATTTCCAGGCCGAGATGTCGGCCCTGGTGGAAGGGTTGCTCGGCCTGGCCTGGGATTCCCTGCTGCGGGGCGGCAAGTAGGCTGCCATGATACAGGAGCGGCCCTTTGGGCTGGACCCGGAGCGCGTCACGGATGTCGGGCGGGATGGCAGGCCGTTGCCGCCCGCCGTGCCGCCGCCGGAATGGCTCTCACCGCGGCACCGGCTGATCCTGGGGCTGTTCGCGCTGGGCGCGCTGGTGGTGGGCGGGCTGGCGGGGGCCACGGTCGCGGCCTTTGCCTCGGGGGCGCGGGG
>Ga0209103_1000405_pt1 | contig 13526 bp, 11 predicted proteins | sample 4C3metaG_FD_184152 | JGI IMG/M metagenome (GOLD analysis project Ga0209103, IMG submission 184152) | Freshwater bacterial and archeal communities from Indian Creek, Illinois, USA - 4C3 metaG (SPAdes) (version 2) | ecosystem: Environmental > Aquatic > Freshwater > Unclassified | place: USA...
TGCGCCGGTTCGAACCACGGCTTCGAGATCTCGAACAGCCCGACCAATGCCGACGCCCAGCCGCGTTCCCGCGGCGTGGTCGCCAACGTCACCGTGGCCGGCCAGTCGCAGTCGGCCAGCAGCGATGCCATGCAGATCAACAGCGGTACCGGCGGCAACTTCTACAACCTGCTGCTGGTTGGTTCGCCGCGCAGCTGCATCCAGATCGCCGGCGCGCCCACCGCCGCCGCCGCTGGTGATCCGGGCGTGGGTCTGACCGGCGTGCTGACCGGCAACAACATCCGTACCTTCGGCTGCACGGCCAACACCTCGCAGGGTACCGGCGTGGCCGCCGGCTACACCGCGGCCTGGTTTGCCGGCCAGAGTGGCAACAGCGTGTTGAGTGCCAATCCGCTGATCGCCAACTCCGGCGGTCTGCCGAATGGCCTCGCCCCGACCGGCCTCTTCCCGCCGGCTGGTGCCACCCTGCCGGCGCTCAACGACTGGTTCCAGCCGACCAATTTCGTCGGTGCCTTCCGCAGCAATGCGGCCGAGGACAACTGGGCCGCCGGCTGGAGCCGTCCGTTCAATCCGTAACAACCGTTGGGGCAAGGGGTCTTGCGTGCCCCTTGTGCCCGCCGGTGCTCGTCCACCAGGCCGCCTCCGGGCGGCCTGGTCGTTTCTGCCGGCTTGCGCCCGCGCGACTCAGACCCAGCCCCGCTCGGCCATCGACACGGCCCGACCATCGCCCACCACGAAATGGTCGAGCAACCGGACATCGACCAGGGCCAGTGCCTGCTTGAGCTGGACGGTGAGCTGGCGATCGGCGGCACTCGGCTCCGCCACACCGCTCGGGTGGTTGTGGGCGATCAGCACGGCGGCGGCATTGCAGCGCAGGGCCTGCTGGACCAGCAGGCGCGGGTGCACGTTGGCGCTGTCGATGGTGCCCTCGGCGAGGATCCGCTCCGCGATCAGGCGATGGCGGTTGTCGAGGAACAGGGCGGCGAAACGCTCGTGCGGGGCATCGCGCAGCCAGCGGCTGAAATACTCGCCGGCGCACTGCGGATTCTCCAGGGCCTTGCCACGCACCAGCCCCGCCTGCAGGTGCCGGCGTCCCAGTGCCAGGGCCGCCTGCAGCAGGGCGGCGCGGGCCGGTCCCAGGCCGGGCAGGGCACGCAGGGCGGTGCTGTCGAGGTCCAGCAGATTGCGCAGCCCCTCGCAGCGGGCAAGCAGGGCGCGGGCGTGGCTCACGGCATCGCTGCCGCGTGGGCCGGTGCCGAGCAGCAGGGCCAGCAACTCGGCGTCGGCCAGGGCATCGGCTCCCTGGCGCAGCAAGCGCTCGCGTGGACGTTCGGAGGCGGGCCAATCCTTGATTCCCATGGGACGCATCCTGCCGGGCCACGCCGCCATCGGCTGTCCGAAGCGGGCGGTCGCTGGGGTAAGCTTCCGGCTCGATTGCGATGGGAGCAAAGCGTGTCGGCATTGCAGGGCCAGCGGGTGCTGCTGGGGGTCAGCGGCGGCATCGCCGCCTACAAATCGGCCGATCTGGTGCGCCGCCTGCGCGAGGCCGGTGCCGAGGTGCGCGTGGTGATGACCGCCGGTGCGGCGCACTTCATCACCGCGACTACGCTGCAGGCACTCTCCGGCCATCCGGTCCGCGAATCCTTGTGGGATGCCGCCGCCGAGGCGGCGATGGGGCACATCGAACTGGCGCGCTGGGCCACCCAAGTACTGGTGGCCCCGGCGACCGCCGACGTGTTGGCCCGGCTTGCCCACGGCCGGGCCGATGACCTGCTCACGACGCTCTGTCTCGCCACCGCGGCACCGATCACCGTGGCCCCAGCCATGAACCGGCTGATGTGGGCGAATGCCGCGACCCAGGCCAACCTCGCCCTGCTCCGCCAGCGCGGCGTGGCGGTGTCTGGCCCGGACAGCGGTGGTCAGGCCTGCGGCGAAACCGGCGAGGGCCGCATGCGCGAGCCGGCCGATCTCGTCGACGACCTCTTGGCCGCCCTGGCGCCGCAGCGTCTCCTCGGACGCCGTGTGCTGGTCAGTGCCGGCCCCACCTTCGAGGACCTCGATCCGGTGCGCTTCCTGGGCAACCGCAGCAGCGGGCGCATGGGCTTTGCCATCGCCGCCGCCGCCGTGCGGGCGGGTGCGGAGGTCACCCTGGTCGCCGGCCCGGTCAAGCTCGCCACCCCGGTGGGACTGCGCCGCATCGACGTGCGCAGCGCCGCCGAAATGCATGCCGCCGTGCTGGCCGAGCTGCCGGGGCAGGACGCTTACGTCGGTGCCGCCGCGATCGCCGACTACCGGCCCGCCGCCGTTGCCGAGCGCAAGATCAAGAAAGGCGATGCGGCGATGGTGTTGACCCTCGAACGCACCGCCGACGTGCTGGCCGAAGTCGCGGCTCATCCCGCCCGGCCGCGCTGCGTGCTGGGCTTCGCGGCCGAAACCCACGATGTCGCCGCCAATGCCCGCGGCAAGCTCGCCGGCAAGAAACCCGATGCCATCGCCGCCAACCGGGTTGGCCTGGCGGGATGCGGGTTCGATGCCGACCAGAACGCGCTGACGCTCTACTGGAACGGCGGCGAGCGCGCCTTCCCCCGTACCGGCAAGGCCCAGTTGGCCCAGCACCTCGTCGACTGGATCGCCGACTGGCTGGAGCGTGCATGAGGCCCCCCGTCGCGCCGATCGAGCTGCGCCTCCTCGATCCCCGGCTGGGCCGGGAATTTCCGCTCCCGACCTATGCCACCGCGCAGTCGGCGGGGATGGACCTGCGCGCCATGCTCGATGCGCCCCTCTCGCTGGCGGCCGGCGAGGCGGTGCTGGTGCCGAGCGGCATCGCCCTGCATCTCGGCGATGCCGGGCTTTGCGCCGTGGTGCTGCCGCGTTCGGGGCTGGGCCACCGCCATGGGCTGGTGCTGGGCAACCTCACCGGCCTGATCGACGCCGATTACCAAGGGCCGTTGATGCTCAGCCTGTGGAACCGCAGCGGCGCTCCCCTCACCGTGCAGCCGGGCGATCGCGTCGCCCAGCTGGTCATCCTTCCCATCGCCCGCGCCGATTGGCGCGTGGTCGAGGCTTTCGCCGCCAGCGAGCGCGGCGAGGGCGGCTTCGGCCACACCGGGCTCCGCTGAACGACAAAGGCATCGACGCATGACCGGGACGCCAGGCACCAAGCCGAAAATCCGCATCGCCAACATCCTGATCGCGGTGTTCGCCATCGTCGCCGGCGCGGCCTTGGTCTTTGCAGGCTGGAACCTGCGCGCGCAGCACGCGCTGGGCGAGGCGGTGGTCGAGGCCCGTGCCTCGGCGGGTGCGGCGATGGCAGCCTGGATCGCCGCCGAGACGCAACGCTTCGATGCCCGGCGCCGCGTGCCCGAGGTGGTGGTGGCCGTGCAGGCGGGCGACACCGACGCCGCACGACTCGCGCTGGCCGATGCGGGGCAGGGGATCGCCGCCATCGAGATCCATCCGGCCGATCTTTCGGCGGCCTGGGCGGCACCGGACCGTTTTGGCTACGGCAAACTCGGCCTGCTCGCCGCCGCGCTCGAAAGCGACGCGGTGCAGGTGGCGGTGGTGCAGGACGCCGGCCGGCCGTGGCTGGCGCTGGCGGCATCGATCCGCGGCGAGGACGGAGTCCTCGCCCTGGCCTACGTGCGCCACCCGCTCGATGATTTCGCAGCCCCCCTGCGTGCCGATCCACCGCAAGGCGGCTTCCTCGCGCTGCGGCAGGGCCAGCACACCCTGGTGCAGGTCGGCGATGCGCAACTGGCCGGGGGAGCCGAACTGGGCGCCGTGCCGCTGCCACCCTCGCGCCTGCGGGTGGTGGGTGCAGCCCCCTTCGCCGAGGGCGGCACGCTGGGTCTGTATGGCCTGGTCGAGCTGTTGGCCGGCCTGCTGGTCATCCTGGGTGGTCTGGCGCTGGTGCTGGTGCCGCGCGAGAAAGCCGCCGAATGGGCACGCCGCCTTGCCGAGCGACGGGCCGGGCCGGCACTGCCCTCCGAGCCGACCTTGGCCGAACAGATCCGCGCCATCGCCGGTGCCCCCGTCGAGCGGTCCATGCCGAAGCCGGTCGTATCGGGATCGGCGATGCCGGATTTCGCCATCGACCGCAGCATCTTCCGGGCCTACGACATTCGCGGCGTGGTCGGTCAGACGCTCAACGCCGACATCGCCCGCCTGATCGGCCGGGCGGTGGGTGCCCGGATGCGGGAAAAAGGCCTGCGCGGCATCGCCGTCGGTCGCGACGGCCGGCTCTCCTCGCCGGAAATGGCCCGCGCCCTGATCGACGGTCTGCGCATATCGGGCATCGACGTCACCGACGTCGGCATGGTGCCGACACCGGTGGCCTATTTCGCCGCCTATGAATTGCGCCTGGGCAGCGCCATCGCGGTCACCGGCAGCCACAACCCGCCCGACTACAACGGCTTCAAGATCGTGGTCGATGGCGAAACGCTCTCCGGCAACGCCATCGCCGAACTCTACGCCCGCATCGTCGAAGGCCGCATGCCGCTGGCCGAACGGCGCGGCGATGTCGAGGTCCTCGACATCGGCCAGGCCTACATCGACCGCATCGCCGGCGACATCCAGATCGAGCGCCGCCTGCGCGTTGTCGTCGATGCCGGCAGCGGCGTGGCCGGTGATCTCGGTCCGCGCCTGCTCGAGGCCATCGGCGCCGACGTCGAGACGCTGTACTGCGAGATCGACGGCACTTTCCCGTTCCACCACCCGGACCCGAGCGACCCGCACAACCTCAAAGACCTGGTGCAGGCCGTGCAGCGTGCTGGTGCCGATATCGGGCTGGCCTTCGACGGCGACGGCGACCGCCTCGGCGTGGTCACGCGGCAGGGCGAGATGATCTATCCCGACCGCCTGCTGATGCTGTTCGCCGCCGACGTGCTGGAACGCAATCCCGGTGCGTGCATCCTCTACGACGTGAAATGCTCGGGGCACCTGGCCGGTTTCGTGCTGCGCCACGGCGGCAGCCCGCTGATGTGGAAAACCGGCCACTCGCTGATCAAGGCCAAGATGAAGGAAACCGGTGCCGAGCTGGCCGGCGAGATGAGCGGGCATTTCTTCTTCAAGGAGCGTTGGCTCGGCTTCGACGACGGCCTCTACGCCGCCGCCCGCCTGCTGGAGATCCTCGCCACCCGCGCCGAGGAGCCCGAGGAGGTGTTCGCCGAGCTACCGGCATCGCTCAGCACACCCGAACTCAAGGTGCCGATGGCCGAGGGCGAGCCGCACGCCTTCATCGAGGCCTTCACCGCTGCCGCACGCTTCGAGGGGGCGCGCCTCTCGACCATCGATGGCGTGCGCGCCGACTGGGCGGACCGCTGGGGCCTGGTGCGCGCGTCCAACACCACGCCGATTCTCGTGCTGCGTTTCGAAGCCGACGACGAAGCGGCGCTGGCCCGCGTGCAGGCCGATTTCCGCACCGCCCTGCTGGCGGTGCGCGGCGACCTCGCGCTGCCTTTCTGAGGCTCCCGGCTCAGGGAGCTGCCGGTACCAGGCCTTTTGCCTCGCGCTCGTGGAACAGCAGCACCAGGCGTTCCCGTTCTTCCTGCAGGGCCTGCTTCTCGGCGGCACGCAGCACCACCGCCTGCTCCTGGTTGATGATTTCGCGGCGCAGCTCGCCGATGATGGCGGCATTGCGCTCGGGCACCGTCCGGGCCGCCAGTTCGGCGTCGCCGGCCAGCGCCAGTTGCTGCATCAGACTGTCGCGCTGGGCGTCGATGGTGGCCTGCAGCGAGGCCAGGGTTTCGTCGATGATCGAGGCGCGCTCGGCGTAAGCGGCGCGCAATTCATCCTCGCTGCGGAAGCTGCTGACCTTGGCCTCGTCGGCGCGCCGGGTGTTTTCGATCCGGGTGCGGCGCACCGCCTCGGTCTCGGCCCGGGCCGCGGCGGCAAGGCGTTCCTCGGCGGTCAGGGCGCGGCCGACGGCTTCGCGGACCAGGCCGGTTTGCGCGCTCAACTCCTGGCGGGCCTTGTCGACCACCTCCGGTGGCAAGGCATCGGTGTAGTGGACCTTGCCGCTGGCATCGGTCCAGCGGTAGAGCCGGCGTTCCGACGAGCCGGCCTGGCCGATGGCGACGCCAGCGACCGCCAGGGCCAGCACGGTGGCGAGCAGGGACATCAAAGCGGAAGCGGATCGGGTCATGGCGGGGCCTCAATCCTCGCGGGAGCCATAGGCAGCACGATACGCCAGCAGACGCTCGCGGTGCAGGGCGAGGTCGGGGCGGTCGCCGACGAATTCGAGCAGGTCGGCGAGCGTGGCCACGGCGACGACCGGCAAGCCCAGCAGGGCCTCGGTCGTCCGCGCGGCCGAGCGCGGGCCTTCGCTGCCGCGCTCCTGGCGGTCCAGCGCGATCACCACGCCACAGGGGCTGGCACCGGCGGCGCGGATGATCCCCACCGATTCGCGGATCGCCGTGCCGGCGGTGATGACGTCGTCCACGATCAGCACCCGCCCCGCCAGCGGCGCGCCGATCAGGCTACCGCCTTCGCCGTGGGTCTTGGCCTCCTTGCGGTTGAAAGCGACCGGTACGTCGCGGCCGCGCGCGGCAAGGGCGATGGCCAGCGCGGTGGCCAGCGGGATGCCCTTGTAGGCCGGGCCGAACAGCATGTCGAAATCGAGGCCGTGCGCCAGTAGCGCTCCGGCATAGCATTCGGCCAGCCCGGCCAGCGCGCTGCCGGAATGGAATTGGCCGGCATTGAAGAAATACGGGCTGGTGCGCCCCGATTTCAGCGGGAAATCACCGAAACGCAGCGCATCGCAGCGCAAGGCGAGGTCGAGGAAGCGGGAACGGTGGACGGTCACGCGGGGCTCCGAGCCGGGCGCGCCGGCCCGGCGCGCGAGCGGTCAGCTTACCGGATGGCCCTGCCGCGTCGCGCCCTGCGACAATGCGGCATCGACCCGCCGGGAACGCCTGTGCGCATCTGCAGCTTCAACGCCAACGGCCTGCGCTCGGCCGCCAGCAAGGGCTTCTTCGAGTGGTTCGCTGGCCAGGACATCGACGTGCTTTGCGTGCAGGAGACCAAGGCGCAGGTGCACCAGCTTGCATCGACGGTGTTCCGGCCGGCCGGCTACCACGTCGCTTTCCGCGATGCATCGACGAAGAAGGGCTATTCCGGAGTCGCCATCTACAGCCGTGTCCCGCCCGATGCGCTGGCCACGGGTCTTGGCTGGCCCGCCTTCGACGAGGAGGGACGCTGGCTGGAAGCGCGTTTCGGCATGCTGTCGGTCGTTTCCCTGTACCTGCCCTCGGGCAGCTCGGCCGAGGAGCGGCAGGCCTTCAAGTTCGAAGTGATGGCCTGGTTCCGGCCGAAGCTGCAGGCGCTGCTCGCCTCGGGCCGCGACGTGGTCGTCTGCGGCGACTGGAACATCGCGCACACGGCCATGGACATCCGCAACGCGAAGGCCAACGAGAAGAACTCCGGCTTCCTGCCCGAGGAGCGCGCCTGGATCAAGGCGCTGTTCGAGGAGGATGGTTGGGTCGACGCCTACCGCCGCCTGCGTCCCGGAGGACAGGACTACACTTGGTGGAGTCAGCGTGGCGCGGCGCGTGCCAAGAACGTCGGCTGGCGCATCGACTACCAAGTGGTGAGTCCCGGCCTTGCCGCCCGGCTGAGGGATTGCGCCATCCACCCGGAGCCGCGCTTCTCCGACCATGCGCCCTTCGTGGTCGACTATGGCGACTGAGCGCCGGCGCCCTGGTTGGCGCGAGGTGCTGCAGGGCCTGCGCCACCGCAACGTTGCTTTGCTGTTGCTGCTCGGCTTCGCGGCCGGCCTGCCGTTCATGCTGGTGGGCAACACGCTGGGATTCTGGTTGCGCAGCGAGGGCGTCGATCTTGGCGCGATCGGTTTTCTTTCCTGGGTCGGCATCGCCTATTCGATGAAGTTCCTCTGGGCACCGATCGTCGACCGCACCCGCGCCCCGTTGTTCGGCCGCTTCGGCCGTCGCCGTGGCTGGCTGCTGTTGGCGCAGTCGTTGGTCGCCGGTGGCCTGATCGCCATGGCCCTGGTCGGACCGGGCGGGGCCTTGATCCTGTTCGGCGTGCTCGCGCTGGTGGTGGCTTTCGCCTCGGCGACGCAGGACATCGTGATCGACGCCTGGCGCATCGAATGCGCCGAGAACGACGACCAGCTCGCCCTGCTCAGCACCGCCTACCAATTCGGCTATCGCGGTGCTCTGCTGCTCACCGATGCCTTGATTTTCCTGATTGCCGCCGAGATCGGCTGGGCTTCGTCCTACCTCGTCATGGCCGCGTTGGCTGTCGCTGGCATGGTCGCCGTGTCACTGGCCGCCGAGCCGCGTTCCGGGGCCGTGTCGCCGCTGCCGCTGTGGACGACGCGCGGTCTCTACGACGCGGTGCTCGGACCGTTCATCGCGTTCTTCGCCGAGCATCGGCAACTGGCCTTCGCCATGCTCGCGGCGATCAGCGTCTACCGGCTCGCCGATTTCGTCATGGGGCCGATGGCCAACCCGCTCTATGCCGATCTCGGCATCGACTCGGCCACCGTCGGCGGCGTGCGTGGCAGCATCGGTCTCGTGGCCACCCTGTTCGGCACGGCGGCGGCCGGCATCACCGCGCTGCGCTTTGGCCTGTTCCCCACCCTGGTGGTTGGCGCGGTGCTCGGGCCCTTGTCCAACCTCGCTTTCGCCTGGCTGGCACTGGCCGGTCCCGACACCGGCGTATTCGCCGTGGCGATGGCGGTCGACAACTTCTCCGCCGGTTTCGCCGGGATCGCCCTCATCGCCTACATGTCGAGCCTGACGGCGATCGGCTACACCGCCACCCAGTACGCCCTGCTCACCTCGTTCTACGCCCTGCTGGGCAAGGTGCTGAAAGGCTTTTCCGGGGTTGCCGTCGAGACCCTGGCGGCGACCCGACCGCTGACCGAGGCCTACGCGCTGTTCTTCGCCGGCACCGCTGTGCTGGCCCTGCCGGCGATCGCGCTCTGCCTCTGGCTGGCGTGGGCCTCGCCGCCCGGCGTAAGCTCAAGGCCCTGAACCCTGCCCGGAGCGCGGCCCGACATGGCCGATTTCCTTGTCCGCGACATCGACGAGCGCGTCGCCGAGCGCCTCAAGGAGATCGCGCGCCAGAAAGGTTGGCCGCTCAACGACGTGATCCTGCACCTGCTCAAGCAGGCGCTCGGCCTGCTCGAACCGGAGCCGCCGCCGGTGCCCGGCGACATCGCCCGCTTGAGCGGCGCCTGGAACGACGAGGAATCGCGTGCCTTCGAGGAAGCGATGCGGGCGATCAACGGACTGCCCGACGATGCCCCGGCTTACGTCGCCAAACCGCCGTCGCGCAGCGACTGAGCGGTGGCGGGCCCGCGGCCGGGGATGATCGCGCCCAGCACGCGCGGGCCGGCCGCGCCGGTGACCTCGGGGCAGTTGCCGGCTCGTCCGGCCAGAGTCTGGCGCGCCAACCAGGCAAAGCCTGCGGCTTCCACGACATCCGGATCGAGGCCGTGCGCGGCGCTCGATTCCACCCGCAGCTCCGGCAACAGGGCGGCCAGCCGGTCCATCAGCGCCCGGTTGTGCACGCCGCCACCGCAGGCGATCAGCCGTCGGGTGTCGGGCTGCTGGGCACGCAAGGCCTGGGCGATGCTGCGGGCGCTGAATTCCAGCAAAGTAGCCTGCACGTCGCGGGCAGGCTCGGTGCCGTCCAAGCGCGCCGCCAGCCAGCCCAGGTGGAACTGGTCGCGGCCGCTGCTTCTGGGCGGCGGCAGGGCCAGCCAGGGTTCGGCCAGGCAGGCCGCGAGCAGGGCCGGCAGCACGCGCCCGCCGGCCGCCCAGGCACCTTCGCGGTCGTAAGCGGCGCCGGTGTGCCGTTGGCACCAGGCATCCAGCAGGCCGTTCGCTGGCCCAGTATCGAAACCACGCACCGGACGGCCCGGTGCCAGCAGGCTGAGATTGCCGATGCCGCCCAGGTTGAGCACGGCCCGGGTTTCGTCGGCGGCGCCCAGCACGGCGGCGTGGAACGCCGGCATCAATGGAGCGCCCTCGCCACCGGCGGCCACGTCGCGACGGCGAAAATCGGCGACCACCGTGCAGCCGGTGCGTTCGGCGATGACGTGCGGGCAGCCCACCTGCAAGGTGAAGCACTGCGGCGGCCGTGGGCGATGGCGCAGGGTCTGGCCGTGCGAGCCGATCGCGACCACGTCGTCGGCAGCGATACCGGCATCGGCCAGCAGTGCCAGGGCGGCGGCGGCGAAGGCTTCGCCGATCGCGGTATCGAGCGCGCCGAAGGCATCGAGGTCGACCATCGAATCGCCCTGCGAAAGCCCGAGCACCGCCTCGCGCAAGGCGGGCGGGTAGGGTGTGCTGCGGGCAGCCTGCAGGCGCGGCCGCTCGCCGTCGAAGTCGAGCAGCGCGGCATCGATGGCGTCGACGCTGGTACCGGAGATCAGTCCGAGGAAAAACCGGGCCATGCCGCTCAACGCTCAGCCAGTTGCACGCCCCCGATGCGTTCGAGCTGGGCCAGGGCCGGCGCGGTGGCGCGGCGGAACTCGGCCAGCAGGGGCCCGTTGAGCGGTTCGGGTTTGGGCAGGGTGACCCGCAGCGGATCCTTGTGGACACCGCGCACGCGGAACTCGTAGTGCAGGTGCGGCCCGGTGGCAAGACCGCTCATCCCGACGAAGCCGATGGTCGTACCCTGGCGGACGCGTTGGCCGACCCGGTAGGCACCGAGCCGCGACATGTGGGCGTACAGGGTGGTGATGCCATTGCCGTGATCGAGGATGACCGTGCGGCCGAAGCCGCTTTGCCAACCCGCGAACTTCACCCGGCCGTCGCCGGCGGCGAAGATCGGCGTGCCGATCGGCGCGGCGTAGTCCACGCCGCGGTGCATGCGTATGCGGTTGAGTACCGGATGACGGCGCGAACCGAAGCCGGAGGTCACGCGGGCGAACTCGATCGGCGTGCGCAGGAAGCTCTTGCGCAGCGGGCGGCCGTCGCGATCGAAGAATTCCTTGCTGCCGTTGCGCTCGAAGCGCAGAGCGGTGAAGGTCCGGCCCTGATTGGTGAAGCGCACCGCCACCACGCCGCCATCGCGCAGCCGCTCGCCCTCGCGCCAGAGTTCTTCGTAGACCAGTTGGAAGCGGTCGCCGGCGCGCAGGTCCTGGGCGAAGTCGATGTCGAACTGCAGGGCCTGCACCATGCTGTTCATCACCGGTGCCGACAGCCCGGCCCGGGCACCGTCGGCGAACAGCGAGGAGCGGATTTCGCCCGCGACGACGACGGTGCGTGTTTCCAGTGGTCGCTCGACGACCTGGCGCTCGATGCCGGTCTCACTGACCGCCAGCTCGATGCGCCGGGTCTCGTCGGTGTCGAAGCGCAGGCCGCGCAAGCCGCCGTCGGGGCCGATGTCGAAGGCCAGCTCGCTGCCGATCCGCAGCCGCGAGGCCAGCTGCCCCACCTCCGGCACCTGCAGCACGCGGTGCATGGCACTGGCCGGAAGACCGAGGTCGGCGAACACGCCGCCCAGGGTCTGCCCGGCGCGCACCTGCACCGTGCGCCAGTCTTCCTGCGGCGGGGCGTCGCTGACCGGTGCCGGCGGCAAGGCGAGGGCGATGGTGGTGGTGGCCGGCACGGCATCGGCGCGCTGGGCACGCTCCAGCGCCGGCACGATCGAGAGCACGCTGGCCACCAGCACGCCGGCGGCAGTGGCACCGAGCACGCGGGAGGCGGTCGGCGCGAAGCGGGAAGGGTTGGACAAGGCGAGCTCCAGCGGCAGGACGTCGGTACCTTACCCACAGCACAAAAGCAGCGTCAAACCCTTGTTGCGCTTGGATTTTCCAGCGCCGAGCGTTTAACCTGCCGTTAACGCCAAAGCCCTCCTTCGGGCGCGGCCCTCTGGACCTGCCGGCTCTCGCATGATTCTTTCCGACTCCGCCCTGGCCACGCTGGCCAGGGGCACCGACGACATCCTCAAGCGCGAAGACCTCGAAACGCGCCTCGCCAGCGGTCGCCCGCTGCGCGTCAAGGCCGGGTTCGACCCGACCGCGCCCGATTTGCACCTCGGCCACACCGTGCTGCTCAACAAGATGCGGCAGTTCCAGGAGCTCGGCCACCGGGTCGTTTTCTTGATCGGTGATTTCACCGGGATGATCGGCGACCCCTCCGGCAAGAACGCCACCCGCAAGCCGTTGAGCCGCGAAGATGTCGAGGCCAACGCCCGTACCTACGCCGACCAGGTGTTCAAGGTGCTCGACCGCGAGCACACCGAGCTGCGCTTCAACAGCGAATGGTTCGGCCAGATGAGCGCCGCCGACATGATCCGGCTGGCCGGCCAGCACACGGTGGCGCGCATGCTCGAGCGCGATGACTTCAGCAAACGATTCGCCGGACAGCAGCCGATCGCCATCCATGAGTTCCTCTACCCGCTGGTGCAGGGCTACGACTCGGTCGCCCTCGAGGCGGACGTCGAGCTTGGGGGCACCGACCAACGCTTCAACCTGCTGATGGGACGCGCCCTGCAGGAGCATTTCGGGCAACCGCCGCAGGTGGTCATCACGATGCCGCTGCTCGAAGGGCTCGATGGCGTCCAGAAGATGAGCAAATCGCTGGGCAACTACATCGGCATCAGCGAGCCGGCCATCGACATCGTCACCAAGACGATGAAGATCGATGATGCGCTGATGTGGCGCTGGATCGAACTGCTGAGCTTCGAGATCGCGCTGTCGAAGTTGGCCACGCTGAAGGCCGAGGTCATCGCCGGCGTGTTGCACCCGCGCACGCTCAAGCTGCGCCTCGCGCGTGAACTGGCCGCGCGCTTCCAGGGCGCAACCGAGGCGGAGAAAGCGATCGCCGGCTGGGAGGCGGTGGTGACCGGCATCGGCGACATGTCGCAACTGCCGCTCGCCGAACTCACGGTGCCCGCGGAAGGGCTGCGCATCACCGCCCTGCTGACACGGGCCGGACTGACGCCCAGCAACGCTGAAGCGTCGCGCAAGCTCAAGGAGCGCGCGGTACGCATCGACGGCGAGGTGGTCGAGGACCCGCAGCGCCTCTTCGCCCCAGGCTTCGAGGCCTTGCTGCAGGTCGGAAAGCGCAATTTCGTCCGGGTCCGGCTCGTCGCGGCCTGAGGGCCTCGCGCAAAGCGCTGCGCCCCAAGCTGCCGCGGCATTCAGCACCGCGTCCGTCAACGGCGCGCAATTTGCTGCCCAAGCTGAACGTCGTGGCGTCTGCAAGAGGGAATTCGCAACGTCGTCTTGCATCGCCGGTTGCGACTTCCTATAGTTCGCGCCCCTTCGCTGGGAGTCCCTTGGACGGGTCGTCGGGTGGGGGGGTGCGGAGAGGAAAAGTTGGTGCTTACGGTGTTGACGTTCTTCGGAAGTGCTGTATAGTGTGCGGCTCCCTCGGGCGAAATGCCCGTCAGCGCTGAAGCGCGGGATTGGATCTTTGACAGTACGCGCAGGTGTTTTGTGCGGGTGCCTGCAGGGTGGTGAGATCATCATCAATCTTGCAGACGCTCGATCATGAGCACTGTCAATTGTTTTTGTAGCATGCGACGCAAAGCTCAGGACTCGACCG
>Ga0209103_1000406_pt1 | contig 13509 bp, 6 predicted proteins | sample 4C3metaG_FD_184152 | JGI IMG/M metagenome (GOLD analysis project Ga0209103, IMG submission 184152) | Freshwater bacterial and archeal communities from Indian Creek, Illinois, USA - 4C3 metaG (SPAdes) (version 2) | ecosystem: Environmental > Aquatic > Freshwater > Unclassified | place: USA: Indian...
GGTCGGAGGTGTCGACGCCGGCCGAGTTGTCGATGAAGTCGGTGTTGAGCAGCACGCCGTTCAACGCGGCTTCGATGCGACCCTTCTGGGTCATGCCGAGGTTGCCGCCCTCGCCCACCACCTTGCAGCGCAGTTCGTTGCCGTTGACGCGCAGGCCGTTGTTGGCCCGGTCGCCGACCTCCGCGTGGCTTTCGGTACTGGCCTTGACGTAGGTGCCGATGCCACCGTTCCACAGCAGGTCGACCGGTGCCTTGAGGATGGCGTTCATCAACTGCGCCGGCGTCATCTGCTCGACGGGCTCGTCGATGCCGAGCGCCTCGCGCACTTCGGCGCTCACCGAGATGTGCTTGGCCGAGCGCGGGAAAACGCCGCCGCCAGCCGAAATCAAGGCCTTGTCGTAATCCTCCCAGCTCGAGCGCGGCAGTTTGAACAGGCGCTCGCGCTCGATGAACGAGGTGGCGGTGTCTGGGTTCGGATCGAGGAAAATGTGGCGGTGGTCGAAGGCCGCCAGCAAGCGGATGTGCCTCGAGAGCAGCATGCCGTTGCCGAACACGTCGCCGGACATGTCGCCGACGCCAACCACGGTGAAGTCCTCGCTCTGGCAGTCGCGACCCATCGCGCGGAAATGCCGCTTCACCGACTCCCAGCCGCCGCGGGCGGTGATGCCCATGCCCTTGTGGTCGTAGCCAACCGAGCCGCCCGAGGCGAAGGCATCGCCCAGCCAGAAGCCGTGCTCGGCTGCAAGCCCGTTGGCGATGTCGGAGAACGTGGCCGTGCCCTTGTCGGCAGCGACGACAAGGTACGGGTCGTCACCATCGTGACGCACCACGTCGAGTGGCGGAACGATCTTGCCTTCAACGATGTTGTCGGTGATGTCGAGCAGGCCATGGATGAAGCGCTTGTAGCTGGCGATGCCCTCGGCCATCCAGGCGTCACGATCGGCTGGCGACGGCAGGCGCTTGGCGAAGAAGCCGCCCTTCGAACCGACCGGCACGATGACCGTGTTCTTGACCATCTGCGCCTTGACGAGGCCGAGCACCTCGGTGCGGAAATCCTCGCGGCGGTCCGACCAGCGCAACCCACCGCGGGCCACCGGGCCAAAGCGCAGGTGCACGCCCTCCATCATCGGCGAGTAGACGAAGATCTCGCGGTAGGGCCGCGGCTTCGGCAGGTCGGGCACCTGGGCCGGGTCGAACTTGAAACTGATCGAATCACGGCCTTTCTTCTGGTGGAAGCTGGTACGCAGCGTGGCCTGAATGACGGCCTTGAAGCTGCGCAGGATGCGGTCTTCATCGAGGCTCGACACCTGCTCCAGGGCCTGGCCGATGGCCTCGCCGAGGCCGGCGATGGCCACGCTACGAGCCTCGCCGATCGCCATGGCGGCGCTCTCCATCACCGGGGCCAGCACGCCGGGTCCGGCAAGGGCGGCCTGCACGCGACCCAGCGCGGCACGGGCGAGTTCGACACGGGCGGCATCGGCCTCTTCGCGCTCCGGATCGAAGCGCGCTTCGAAAAGTTCGACCAGGAGGCGCGCCACCCCTGGGTAACGCACCAAGGTTTCTTCCATGTAGGCCTGCGAGAACGGCACGCCGGTCTGCAGCAGGTACTTGGCGTAGCCGCGCAGCATCGCCACCTGCCGCCAGTCGAGACCGGCGACCAGGACGAGGCGGTTGAAACCGTCGTTCTCGGCTTCACCGCGCCAGACGCGCGCGAAAGCATCCTCGAAATGGGTTTGCGCACTCGCCAGATCGCCGAGTGGGCACTGTGCCTGGACCACGAAATCCTGGATGGCGACGTTGTGGCCACCGCCATCGAGTTCGTACGGGTGTTCGGAGAGGATGCGCAGGCCGAGATTCTCCAGCATCGGCAGCGCATCACTGAGCGCGATCGCGCGATCGAGCCGGATCGCCTTGAACCGCAACCCCTCGGCGTCTTCGTAGAGCGAGAGCTTCAGGTCGGCCTCGCCGGCAAGCCGGTCGGCCTGTACCAGGTCGATCGCGGCCGCCTCGGGCGGCACCGCATCCATGTAGCCGGGCGGCAGTCCCTTGGCGAAGCGTCGTGCCAGGCGCAAGCCCTCGCCTTCGCCGCGCAGGCGCACCAGTGCCTCGCGCAGGCTGTCGTACCAGTTCCGGACGATGGCGGCGATGCGCTGTTCCAGTTGCGCCGGATCGGCATCGACCCGGGTGCCGGCGAGGGGGCGCACCACCAGGTACATCTGTGCCAGCGGCGAGCTGCCGATGTGGATGCTGGAATCGAGGCGATCGCCTTGCAGGGCCTCGCGCAACAGCGATTCGATGCGGCTGCGGACCTCGCCACTGAAGCGGTCGCGCGGGATGTAGACCAACGCGGTGAAGAAGCGGCCGTAGCGGTCACGGCGCAGGAAAAGCCGGCTGCGCGGGCGCTCGTACAGGGCGAGGATGCCCATCGCCGTGGCGGAAAGTTCGTCGGTGGATGCTTGGAACAGCTCGTCGCGCGGCAGGGTATCGAGGATGTGGCGCAGGGCCTTGCCGCTGTGGCTGCCCGCGGCGAGGCCGGAGCGTTCCATGATCTGGTCGTGGCGGCGGCGGACCAGCGGGATCTCCCAGGGCCGACGGTTGTAGGCACCCGAGGTGTAGAGCCCCAGGAAACGCTGTTCGGCCACCGCATTGCCGTCGGCGTCGTAGATCAGGACCCCGATGTAGTCCATGTAACCCGGCCGGTGGACGGTGGCACGGGCATTGGTCTTGGTCAGGATCAGCACGTCGCGCTCGCCGCTGCGGCGCTGCATCAACACCTCGCCGAGCGGGCGCGGACCGTGCGAGGGCGCGCTCCGCATCAGGCCGAGTCCACTGCCCTCGACCGGCACCAGCATCCGCGCCTCGCCCTCGCCACTGACCCGGTACTCGCGGTAGCCGAGGAAGGTGAAATGGTTGTCGGCCGCCCAGTTGAGGAAATCCTGCGCCTCGGCGCGAGCCACATGGTTGACCGGCAAGGGTCGGCTGGAGAGTTCGGCGGCGGCACGCACCATCACCTCGCGCATTGCCGACCAGTCCTGCACGCAGGCGCGCACATCGGCCAGCGCGGCCTCCAGACGGACCTGGAGGGCCGGCAGTTCCTCGCCCGGCTGGCGGTCGATCTCGACATGCATCAACGACTCGGCCGCACCCGCGCCGATCGCCGTCAGGTGCCCCGATTCGCGGCGCAGAGCGACCACCGGATGCACCAGCAGGTGGGTGCCGATGCCCTGCTCGGCCAGGGCCATGCTGATCGAATCGACCAGGAAAGGCATGTCGTCATTGACCACCTGCAGCACGCTGTGGCTGCTGGTCTCGGGATTGAACAGGCGCAGCTTGGGCAAGCCGGCCTCCCGCCATGCGGCAAAACCGAGAAAATCACGGGCCAGGGCCAGCCAGTCGGCCGCCGACCGCAAGGCCCGTTCCTCGGCCGGCAGGCGCGCATAAAGCACCTCGACGAAATCCACCAGCAGCGTCCCGGCGGGGTCGGTCAGGGCGGCGGCTTGGGCCAGGGCGGTCAGTTCGGCGTTGGAGGCGGCGTTCGGGGCGCTCATGCGGGGCAGTCGTGGGCGTGGGATGAAAGCCACCAGTGTACCCGCCCCCGGTCCGCGACCGGACCCGTGTTCAGGCGTCCAAGGCCGTCCAGCGCGCGTAGACGGTTTCCAGATCGGCCTGCACACCGGCCATTCGCGCGTGGTGCGCGGTCTGTTCGGCGGCGTCTTTTGTGTAGAAACCCGGCGCGGAAAGTGCGGCGGTGAGGCTGGCCATTTCGGCCTCCAGTGCCTCGATCCGGCCCGGCAGGGTTTCGAGTTCGCGCTGCTCCTTGAAGCCGAGCTTGCGCTTCGTCGGAGCAGTGGGTGCTGTCACCGCGATGGTGACGGCAGCAGCCGGCACGGCGGGCTTTGCCACCGCGCCCGCGGTCGCCGCGAGGCTGGCCATCGGGCGCTGGCGCAGCCAGTCGCTGTAGCCGCCGACGTAATCACCAACGCGACCTCCGCCTTCCATCACCAGGGTCGAGGTCGCCACCGCATCGATGAAATCGCGGTCGTGGCTGACCAGCAGCAGGGTGCCGGGGTAATCCCCGAGCAGTTCTTCGAGCAGTTCCAGCGTTTCGACGTCGAGGTCGTTGGTGGGTTCGTCCATCACCAGCAGGTTCGAGGGCTGCGCGAACAAGCGCGCCAACAGCAGGCGGTTGCGTTCGCCGCCGGAAAGCTTGTGGATCGGTGCACGGGCACGGTCGGGCGTGAACAGGAAATCCTGCAGATAGCCCATCACATGCTTGCGGGTGCCGCCCACCTCGACGAAATCCGCCCCCTGCGAGACATTGTCGAGCGCATTCCAGTCCTCGCGCAGGGCCATGCGGTACTGGTCGAAATAGGCCACCTGCAGCGCCGTGCCCTGCTTCACCTCGCCGGCTTGCGGCTGCAGGTCGCCAAGCAGCAATTTGATGAGCGTGGTCTTGCCGCTACCGTTCGGGCCGATCAGGCCGATGCGGTCGCCGCGCATCACGGTGAGGTCGAGGTCGCGCACCAAGAGCTTCTCGCCATGCGCGAAGGTCAGGCCCTTGGTCTCGATCACCTTGCGGCCGCTCTGTTGGCCATCCGCCAACGCCATCCGCACATTGCCGGTCTTGTCGCGACGCTCGGCGCGCTCGTTGCGCATCGCCTCCAAGCGGCGCACGCGGCCCTCGTCGCGGGTACGACGGGCCTTGATGCCCTGGCGGATCCACACTTCCTCCTGCGCCAGAAGTTTGTCGAATTTGGCGTTCTCCTGCGCTTCGGCGTGGGCGCGTTCTTCCTGCCGACGCAGGTAGTTGGCCCAGTCGCCGGGCCAGCTCGTCAGGCCGCCGCGGTCGATCTCGACGATGCGGGTGGCGAGTGCCTTGAGGAAGCGCCGGTCGTGGGTGACGAACACGATCGAGCCCTTGTAGTCGAGCAACGCGGCTTCCAAGGCTTCGATGGCGGCGATGTCGAGGTGGTTGGTGGGCTCGTCGAGCAGCAGCACCTGCGGCTCGGCGACGAAGGCACGGGCCAGCAACACACGGCGCTTCAAACCGCCCGATTGCGCACCGAAGGATTGCTCGCCGTCGAGGCCGAGCCGGGTCAGCGTCGCTTCGACCTTGGCTTCCAACCGCCAGCCATCGGCGGCGTCGATGCGCGACTGTACGCGGCCGAGCGCGTCCAGGTCGATCTCATCAGCATGGCTCAGGTGATGGAACTCGGCGATGTCGTGGCCGATCGTGCCCAGACCATCGGCCACCACGTCGTAGATGGTTCCGTCGAGGTGCGCCGGCACTTCCTGCTCAAGCCGCGCCACGCGCACGCCGGCTTCGAGCCGGCGCTCGCCATCGTCGGGCGCCAATTCACCGGCGATCAGCTTGAGCAGGGTGGATTTGCCGGCACCGTTGCGGCCGATCAGGGCGATGCGTTCGCCGGGTTCGATGGCAAGATCGATGCCGTCGAGCAGGCGCGGGCCGCCGACGCGGAAGTCGACGCGATTCAGGGTGAGCAGGGGCATCCCATCATTGTACCGGCCACCGCCCCTGCCGGCACCGGTTGGCTGCGGTTGGGGCGGAGGGGCCAAAGACCGGGTAAACTCCGCGCCCTTCCCGTCCGGCCCCGTGCCGACATCCCGAGGCTGCCATGAGCGCCGAATCCGAAACTTCCAACGAAGCGCCATCGCTGCGCTTCTCCGACCTCGGCTTGCCCGAGAGCCTGATGCAGGCGCTCGTCGCCGTGGGCTACGAGTCGCCCTCGCCGATCCAGGCCGCCACCATTCCGCCCCTGCTCCTGGGCCGCGATGTGCTGGGCCAGGCCCAGACTGGCACCGGCAAGACCGCCGCTTTCGCCCTGCCGGTGCTGGCGCGTATCGCCCAGCGTCCGGCCGGCGCGCCCGGTGCCCTGGTGTTGGCTCCGACCCGCGAACTGGCCATCCAGGTCGCCGAGGCCTTCCACAAGTACGCGGCCTTCATCCCCGGTTTCCAAGTGCTGCCGATCTACGGCGGCCAGGCCTACGGCCCGCAGCTCAGCGCCTTGAAGCGCGGCGTGCACGTCGTGGTCGGCACGCCGGGGCGCGTCATCGACCATCTCGAGCGCGGTTCGCTCGATCTTTCAAAGCTCGACGTGCTGGTGCTCGACGAAGCCGACGAGATGCTGCGCATGGGCTTCATCGACGACGTCGAGGCGGTGCTCAAGAAAACCCCGCCGCAGCGCCAGGTGGCGCTGTTCTCGGCGACCATGCCGTCGCCGATCAAGCGCATCGCCCAGACCTACCTGAAAGACCCGGTGGAAGTGGCGATCAAGGCCAGGACCACCACCGCCACCAACATCCGCCAGCGGATGTGGATGGTGAGCGGCTTGCACAAGCTCGATGCGCTGACCCGCATCCTCGAGGCCGAGACGTTCGATGCGATGATCGTCTTCGCCCGCACCAAGCAGGCCACCCAGGAACTCGCCGACAAGCTGGCCGCTCGCGGCCTGGCTGCCGCCGCCATCCATGGCGACGTGCAACAGCAGCAGCGCGAGCGAACGATCCAGCAGCTCAAGGACGGCAAGATCGACATCCTGGTCGCCACCGATGTGGCCGCCCGCGGCCTCGATGTTGAGCGGATCAGCCACGTGCTGAACTACGACATCCCCTACGACACCGAAAGCTATGTCCACCGCATTGGCCGCACCGGGCGCGCCGGGCGCAGCGGCGAGGCCATCTTGTTTGTCAGTCCGCGGGAACGCGGCATGCTCAAGGCGATCGAGCGCGCCACCCGCCAGCCGATCGAGCCGATGACGCTCCCGAGCGTGCAGGCGGTCAATGATTCGCGCATCAGCCGCTTCCTCGACCGCATCACCCAGGCCCGGCAACTCGACGATGTCAGCGTCTACCGCAGCCTGGTCGAACGCTACGAAACCGAGCACAACGTACCGGCGGTCGAGATTGCCGCCGCACTGGCTCGCCTCGCGCAGGGCGATACGCCGCTGCTGCTCGACCCCAATGTGCGCGAACCGCGAGCCGAGCGTGAGGAACGCGGCGAGCGCCCCGAGCGCCGCGAGCGTGTCGATTTCGACAAACTGCCAAGGCAGCCACGCGGCGAGCCGATGAGCTGGCGTCCGGACGCGCGTCCGCCGCGCGAGGACGGTCCGCCGAAGCCGCGCCCGGCCAAGTTCGACGCCCCGCGCGCGCCCGAGCCGGGCTTCGCCACCTACTGGATCGCTGTCGGCCACTCGCACCAAGTGAAGCCGGGCAACATCGTCGGTGCCATCGCCAACGAGGCCGGGCTCGACGCCGCCCACATCGGCCGCATCAACATCCGCGCCAACGACACACTGGTCGACCTGCCGGAAGGCATGCCGAAGGAAATCATGCAGCACCTGAAGAAGGTGCGCGTCGCCGGCCAAGCCCTGATGCTCAAGGCCTACGACCCGAGCATGGACGACAGCGGCGAGACCGAAGGCGCGGCACCGCGCTTCGCCAAGAAGCCCGGCTTCAAGGCCGGTGGCTACAAGGGCGACAACTTCAAGCCGGGCTTCAAGGGCAAACCGAAGCGCGATCCCTGAGAACCCACGGTCCATGCCCATGCCCGCCCTGACCCGACTGCTGCTCGTCACCATCACTGCCCTCGGCCTCGCTGCCTGCGCCCGCGATCCCGGCCCGCCGCCCGGCGGCTCGCCGATCGAGCTCGAAGTGCGCGTGCTGCGCGTCGGCGACGGCGCGGTGGCGCGTAGTGGCGATACGGTGCAGGTGCATTACACCGGTTGGCTCTACGACGAACGCGAATCCGGTCGCCGGGGCGCGGAATTCGACAGCTCACGGCCTCGCGGCGAGCCATTGGTGTTCCCGCTCGGCCAAGGCCGTGTCATCCGGGGTTGGGACGAAGGCGTACTCGGCATGCAGATCGGCGAGGTACGCGAACTGGCCATCCCCGCCGAACTCGCCTATGGCCGCCGTGGTGCCGGTCGAACCATCCAGCCACACCAGCCCCTGCTGTTCGAAGTCGAACTGGTCGGCATCGAAGCCCCACGCTGATTCCCTGCATGCGCCGGGCACCTGATCTGCACTGCCCTGGCGTGGCCGTGATCGGCGGCGGCCCGGCCGGCCTGATGGCGGCGGAAGCGGCACGCTCGGCCGGCGTCGAGGTCGATCTGTTCGAGACAAAGCCTTCGGTGGGGCGCAAGTTCCTGATCGCCGGGCGTGGCGGCCTCAACCTCACCCACAGCGAAGCCCGACCTGCCTTCGACCGCCGCTACAGCCGCGGCAGTGAGCATGTGGCGGATTGGCTGGACGACTTCGATGGCCCCGCGCTGCGTGCTTGGGCCAAAGACCTTGGCATCGAAACCTTCGTCGGCAGCTCGGACCGGGTTTTCCCCACCGATCTGAAAGCCGCGCCCTTGCTGCGTGCCTGGGTGGCACGGCTGAAAGCACAGGGGGTTCGCCTGCACATGCGACACCGCTGGACCGGCTTCGATGCCGACGGCGCGGCCGTTTTCGATACGCCGCAGGGGCCGCGTCGACTGCAAGCCGGAGCGGTGGTGCTGGCGCTGGGTGGCGGCAGTTGGCCACAGCTCGGCTCGGACGGTGCCTGGCTGCCTTGGCTGGCCGCACGCGGGGCGCCGGTGCAGCCCTTGGAGGCCTCGAATTGCGGTTTCGATCACCCCTGGAGCGAGCACCTCCGCCAGCGCTTTGCCGGCGCACCGCTGAAACCGGTGATCGCCCACTGGACCAGTGCCGATGGCCAGCCCCGGCAGCGTCAGGGCGAATGCGTGCTGAGCGAATACGGGCTGGAAGGCAGCCTGCTCTACGCCATCGGCCCGGACCTGCGGGCATCGCTGCGGCGCGAGGGGCGGGCCATGCTGCACCTTGACCTGCTGCCCGGGATCCGGCCCGAACGCGTGCACGAGGCGCTTTCGCAAGCGCGAGCAGGCCGATCCCTGAGCGAAGTGCTGCGCCGCCGACTCAAGCTCGACGGGGCCAAGGCCGCCCTGCTGCGCGAGCTGTTGCCAGCAACGGTGTTCACCGATCCGGCAGGACTCGCCAGCGCGATCCAGCGCCTGCCGCTGACCTTGCACGCGGCCCGGCCGATCGCCGAGGCGATCAGCACAGCCGGTGGCCTTGCGCTCGATGGCATCGACAAGGCGCTGGCGATCCGCGCCCTGCCCGGCTGGTTTGCCTGCGGCGAAATGCTCGACTGGGACGCTCCCACCGGCGGCTACCTGCTCACCGCCTGCTTCGCCAGTGGCGTACGCGCCGGGCGGGCGGCCGCGCGGCACTGCCGACGGACTTGATCGACAATCGGCAAGCTTCCACCATCCGGATTCCGCCTCCCCCTGCCACGGAACGCCCATGCCCCGCTCCCCGATCGCCCTCGCTCTCGCCATTTCCTTGCTGCTCTGCAACGCTGCCACCGCGGCCACTCGCGAGTTCCCCAGCGAGCACGGCACGGTGCGCGTGACCACCGTTGCCGATGGCCTCGAGCACCCCTGGGGTCTCGCCTTCCTGCCCGATGGCCGCATGCTGGTCAGCGAACGTCCGGGGCGGCTGCGCATCGTGGCAGCGGATGGCCAGCTCTCGGCACCGATCAGCGGCGTGCCGAGGGTTCGCGCGCGCGGTCAGGGCGGCCTCCTCGACGTGGCACTGCATCCGCGTTTTGCCGAGAACCGGCTGGTCTATCTCGGCTTCTCGGAACCGGGCAGCGGCGGCTCCAGCACGGCCGTGGCCCGCGGCCGGCTGGAAGGCAATGCGCTGCAGGGCGTGGAAGTGATCTTCCGACAGATGCCAAAAGTCGATACCGCCTTCCATTATGGTGTGCGGCTGGTATTCGACCGCGAAGGCAAGCTGTTCGTCGGCACCGGCGACCGCGGCATGCAGGACACCGCGCAGGACCTGGCCCTCGGTCAGGGCAAACTGTTCCGCTTGAACGATGACGGCACGCCCGCCCCCGGCCTGCCCTTCGCCGACCGTCCAGGCACGCACCCCGGGGTTTTCAGCTACGGCCATCGCAACATCCAGGGCATGGCCCTGCATCCGGTCACCGGCCTCGTCTGGACCCACGAACACGGCCCGCGCGGCGGCGACGAGATCAACATCGCCCGCCCGGGACGAAACTACGGCTGGCCGGTCATCACTTTCGGTGTCAACTACACCGGCACCACCATCGGCGAGGGAATCACCGCGAAGGAAGGCATGGAGCAGCCGCTGTTCCAGTGGACGCCTTCGATCGGTGTTTCGGGCATGGCCTTCTACAGTGCCGAACGCTTTCCGGCCTGGCAGGGCGATCTGTTCGTCGGCGGACTGGCGCTGACCCGGCTGGAGCGGCTGGAACTGGACGGCGAACGGGTCCGCCATCGCGAGGTGCTGCTTGATGACTGGAACCAGCGCATCCGCGATGTCCGGCAAGGGCCGGACGGCGCGCTCTACGTGCTCACCGACGCCGGCAATGGGCAGATCGCCCGGATAGAACTGCTGCCGCGCTGAAGGTAGCAGCCTGCGGCGATCGCGGCATCCGCCCGGAGATGCCGCTTGGCCCGCCTCTCAGCCTTTCAAGCAATCCTCGACGAAGCGCACGGCGGCGGCGACGTCGCCGTCCAGCGCGCGATCCTTCTCGAGGAAGCCGACGTGCTCGCGGAACGCCGAATGCAGGGCCGCCACTTCGCGGCCCGGCGAAAACGCCGCCGATGCCGCCAGCTCGGCGCGCAGCGCGTCGCATTCGGCGAGGAACTGCGCCCGCATCGGATGCGGGTCGGGCGGCGCGTTGCCCACCTTGGCCGCGAAGGTGGCCAGATCCGCCTCGCGCGCCAGTCGCCGCGCGGCCTCGATCATGTCGCGACGGAAATCCAGCGCCTGCGCGGCGGTCATCAACTCCAGCGCCAGCACCTTGGCGAGATCGGCGCTCATGTCGAGCACGTGGCGACCTTCGTTGGCCCCCATCGAGACATGGTCCTCGGCGTTGGCACTGGTCGGGATCGAGTAGACGGTGGCCGGATGCGCGCGCGAGGCGAGGTCGTTGACGATCGCCGCCGCGGTGTACTGCACGATCATCAGCCCAGAATCGGTGCCGTCCTCGTTGCCGATCAGGAAGGCCGGCAGCCCGTCATTGGTCGCCGGATCGACCAGCTTGTTCAAGCGCCGCTCGGAAATCGAGGCGAGCACGGGAATGGCCGCCTTGACGTAGCTCATCGCCAAGGCGATCGGCATGCCATGGAAATGACCGGCCGACACCACCTGGTCTTCGACGAAGCGGGCCCCCGGCAGATCGGGGAAGATCAACGGATTGTCGGTGACCGCGTTGAGCTCGATGTCGATGACGCGCTGCAACTGCGCCAGCGCATCGCGCACGGCACCGTGCACCTGCGGCGCGCAACGAAGGCTGTAGCTGTCCTGCGGCTGGTGCTTCTTGCCACCGCGGAAGGGTTTGAAGCGCTGGTAGAAGCGCTCGCGTCCATGGCGCTGGTCGGAAGGCACCCAGTCCCAGCCGATGTCGAAGCTCAAGCGCGCGAGTTCAGGCGTCGGCCAGCTCGAGGGCAGCCAGGGTTTGGCACGCGGCACAAGGTGGTAGGCGATGTCGGCGAGCGTCGAGCCATCGAGTGAAGCGCGCAGGTTCGCCGCACTGGCCATCTGCCCCGGATGTGGGCGCAGCGCGTGCACGTGCTCGTCGAACGCGCGCCGCCGGCCGGCGAAGGCATCGATGCTCATCGCAGCAGCGCGATCGGCCAGGTCGACCAGCTTTTCGAGGCGATCGGCGCAGAGCACGGCCGTGGCCAGCATCTGCGCGGTGCCGTTGTTCAGCGCCAGGCCCTCCTTGTACGAGAGTCGGATCGGCGCAAGGCCGGCGCGCTTCAGGGCCTCGCCGCCGGGAAGGCGCTGGCCCTGGAAGAAGGCCTCACCCTGCCCCAGCAGCACGATGGCCAGATGCGAGAGCGGTGCGAGATCACCGCTGGCGCCAACCGAGCCGAGCTTGGGCACCACCGGCACGATGCCGGCATTGAGCATGGCGGCGTAGGCTTCGAGCGTACTGGCGCGAACGCCGGAATGGCCCTTCATCAGCGTGTTGATGCGGATCACCAGCATCGCCCGCACCACGTCCTCGGCGAAGGGCTCGCCAACGCAGACCGCGTGGCTGGTGATCAGGTTCTCCTGTAGCTCTTCGTGCAGCGTCGTTTCCGCGCCCTGATCGCCGCGTAACCGGTGCGATCCGATCAGGCGGTCGGCATTGCTGCCGAAGCCGGTCGAGACGCCGTAGAGCGGCTCCTGCCGGCGCACCTGTTCGGCGAGGAAATCCGCGGTCCGCTGCACGCGCACGAGTTGCGCGGCATCGAGCGTGACGGAGGCGCCACGCGCAACGGCGACCACTTGCGCACGGGTCAGCGAGTCGCCATCCAAGTGGACGGACAACGCCGACTCGTTCGTCGCGCCCGAGTCGATCGTTCCGGCACCACCTTGATTCGCGTTCGACATCTCAACGCCCTGCCAGTGCGCGCTGCTGCGCCAGTTCCACTTTCAGCGCGGCGACCAGCTCGCTTTCCGCCACGTCGAATTGTTCGTTGCGACGGAGATCCTTGACCGCCACCGTGCCCTTGGTCCGCTCGTCCTCACCACGCAGCAGGACAAAGCGGATGCCGGCACGGTCGGCGTACTGGAACTGCTTGGCGAGCTTCCTGGCTTCCAGTTGCACTTCGGTATTGATGCCTCCGGTACGCAGCCTGTTGCCGAGCGCAAGCGCGTCGGCCAGGCCGCTGTCGTCCATCAGCGCGACCAGACATTCAACGCTGCTGTCCGCCGTGGCGATCAGGCCGGCTTCGCGCAATTGCCAGAACAGGCGGGTCACGCCGATCGAAATGCCCACGCCGGGCAGGTGCGACTTGGTGTAGTGGCTGGCGAGGTTGTCGTAGCGGCCACCCGAGCAGATCGAGCCGATCTGCGGATGCTCGTCCAGCGTCGTCTCGTAAACGGTGCCGGTGTAGTAATCGAGGCCGCGGGCGATGGAGAAATTGATCGCGTAGTCGGCTTCCGGCACACCGAGCGCCTTCACCAGTGCCAACACCTCGCGCAGTTCGGAAACCCCTTGCTCCAGCGTGGCATTACCGCCACCGAGCGCATCGAGCTTGACCAATGCATCGTCGTGGCTGTGCGAGCGCACCGAAACGAACCCGAGGATCTTCGACACCGCGTCCACAGTGAGGCCGAAGCCTTCGCCAGCCAGCGTGTCACGCACCGCATCGATGCCGCGCTTATCGAGTTTGTCGACCTCGCGCAGCACGGCCATCTGCAGCGCGCCATCGGCCACGCCGAGGCGTTCGAAGAAGCCACGCATCAGCTTGCGGTTGTTCAACTGGATGGTGAACTTGCCGATGCCGAGATCGGTGAATACCGCATGGATCACCGCCGGCATCTCGGCATCGAAGCGCACGGAGAGTGCGTCCTTGCCGATCACGTCGATGTCGCACTGGTAGAACTCGCGGAAGCGGCCGCGCTGCTGGCGCTCGCCGCGGTAGACGCGCTGCATCTGGTAGCGGCGGAACGGGAACGC
>Ga0209103_1000407_pt1 | contig 13506 bp, 16 predicted proteins | sample 4C3metaG_FD_184152 | JGI IMG/M metagenome (GOLD analysis project Ga0209103, IMG submission 184152) | Freshwater bacterial and archeal communities from Indian Creek, Illinois, USA - 4C3 metaG (SPAdes) (version 2) | ecosystem: Environmental > Aquatic > Freshwater > Unclassified | place: USA...
CGCCGGAGGTGGTCGTCTGGTCGGTTGAGGTTGTTTGCCCGGAGGTCTGCGCATGATTGCCAAATTGGCCCGATGGAATGATTCACTGGTTGCTGAAAGGTTGCGCGCTCTGGTTGAGGAGCACGGCTCGCCCAATCGGTTTCGGATTCATGAGATCACCCAAGCCATCAGACTGAACTCGGTTGATGTGCTGGTCGTCTCAAGGGTGCTCGTCAGGAAGATCGGGGGCATCAACGCCCATCTCGCCCCAGCGGGCATCAAGGCTTCCTACGAGCCAAGCTGCGGCAAAGAGCCGGCAATGATTACCATCAAGAACCTGCAACAATCGCGGCGGCCGGAGGGCGCATGATGGATGCCGCAGTCTGCGGCCTTCATGGGAGCAAGAAACGTGCATTACAGCATCAAGGCTCGCCGCGCCGCAAAGATTGAGCGCAATCTGTCCAGCCACCCGCTGACCTGGATGACGCTCCTGAAGCTGATCCCCTCCGATGTTTGGGATAGCCTGAACTCGGTGCAGATCGCCAAGTTGTGCGTCGTCCTGTACCGGCAATACAACGATGGCCATACGGCAGGCTTGCGCGAGGCTGGCCTGGAGATGGGGCCGGCCGGGGCTGGCCTGAAAGATCTGAAGCCGATCAGGGCGCACACCACCTGAGCACATCACCAGCAGAACTCACACCCGATCAGGCCTTGCCTGGTCGGGTGTTCTTTTTCTGGAAGCCCAAACCGCCTGCAACAAGCAGCGGCATCACGCCCCGCATGGGGCCTGCCGAAATGATCGGTATCACGGGAGATCCCCATGCAACATCACCATCTCTTGGTCATCCTTCGCGGTGCGCCAGGCGCGGGCAAGACCACGTTCGCCATGAGCATGATGGCGGCCTTCGGGGCGAAAGCTGCGGCCATCAGTGCGGACGATTGGTTCGCTCTGCGCAACGGCGGCGTCTTCGACCCGAGCAAGCTCAAAGACGCCCATGACTGGTGCCGCCAGGAAACCTTCGCCCTCTTGGAGGCCGGCCACACCGTCTTCCTGCACAACACGAGCACGACGGAGTGGGAAGTCGCGCCCTACATCGACTTCTGCCAATGGAAGGGGATCAAGTTCGCAAGCCTGATCGTGGAGAACCGCCATGAAGGCAAGAATGTTCACGGCGTGCCTGAGCACAAGGTCGGACTGATGCGCCAGAGGCTCCGGGCGAACATGAAGCTCTGAGGCACAACGACGCCGCATTCCGCGGCAAGGAGAGGATGAATGAGCAACATCAACAAGCTGATCGAGCAACGGGTCGCTGCCCTGTTCGGTCGCATCGGTGAGTGCCCGATCGAAGTCCCCAAGGTGCCCTTCAGCTACAATCTCTGCTTCAACATCAGGGGCTTGAAGGCCGGCGTTTGCAAGGTTCGGCGCAATCCGATCGACAGCAGCTACATCATCACGATCGGATTCAACGCCAAGGCCCTCGCGGTCGATGACGGGCGGTTCGCCCTCAATGAGATCGTCCCGCACGAGGTGGCCCATGCTCTTGCTTCGATGGTTCACCTGGACCTCACAAGGCCGCGCTGGGTCAGGATAGGCTGCAAGGGGCATGGGCCGGGTTGGAAGCGGATCGCGCAATGGCTGGGCGCTACGGGCAAGACCACTTGCTCGATCGGGCTACAGCCCTCGCGCAACACCCGCCCCTACCTCTACATCGCAAGCTGCGGCACCGAGGCTCGACTCACCAAGGGCCAGCATCAGAAGGTCGCGGCCGGCTTGCGCTTCACGGTCAAAAAGACCGGGGGCAAGATCAGCAAGGAAGGACTGATCTCAGTGGCCGCATGAACGAAGGCCCGGCGACTTGCCGGGCCTTCGCTTCTTTTGCTGCGTCAATTCCTGGCTCTGCGCCGGAAGTCTTCGGGAAGCTCGAACTGCCCCTGCCACATGCCGCGCCGGGCGGCTCGGGCGCGGTCCTGGTAGCTCTCGTACTTCCGGCCGCCGAAGCGGATCAGCGGCACCGCCCAGCCGGATTCGACCATCCAGGCGTTGAGATTGGTGGACCCGGCGAAGCACTCGGCGACCAGGCGACCAAACCGATCCCGGCCGGTGGCCTCGCAGCGAACGGTGGCGACCCCGATCCGGTCAGCCAGCGCCATCGCTGCACGCCGGCCGCAGGCGTAGGACTGGCCCGCGCCATCAAGGCAGTGCTGCCGGCTCTCCGGCGCGTCAATGGCCGCCATCCTGATGCGTTCACCGCGGATCTCCAGGGTGTCGCCATCGGTCACCGATGCGCGACCCATGAGGGTCTGGCCGGCTGCGGGCACGGGCAGCAGGAGGGCGGCGAAGAGGGCGAGGGCCGATCGACGCATCACTTCACGGGCTTCAGATAGGCCCCGAAACGCTGATGGATCAACTCGTCGCGCTCCTCCAGGCAGTCGAGGCACCACTCCTCCCACACGTTCCGCTGGGTTTCGACCCGGACGCCCGAGGGGCGAAGCCCGCAGCACGAGCACACCTTGTCGCCGATCGCAGATTCCCGCCGAGCGGTCGGCTCGACCTCGCGGATCACCTGCTTGCCGCACTCGCAGGCGTAGGTCGAACCGGCAAAACTCGGAAGCCCCATGCGGGCCGCAGCCTTGAGGTTCGGCGCGAGGCGATTGCCGCACTCGCAGTGGAGCTTGGCGGTGGGAAGGACGATCAGGGCGGACACGGTGGACTCCTTGGACATGGGGCCAGCATAACGTCTCACCTTCTGAGATCCAAACACACCCATTCAGGCTCGCATTCACCCATGAGAAAAGCCCTCCCGGTGATGGGAGGGCTTTGTGCTGCTCATGCGCCGGGCGGGTCAGCCTGGAAGATGAAGTCGGTGTGCCGATGCTGCCGGCTCACCCGCTCTTGGCTCAGGATGAAGCCCCGGATCGGAGTTCGCCAGAGGTCCACGCCGGGGGTGGCGATCAGGTGCCCGGCCCGGTCAACGAAGACCGTCCAAAGGTGCGCCGGGTCCGCGCCGGGGGGCGCTTCCTCAAAAAAGCCCTGCGCCGGAGCACCCTGGCGATAGAACAGGCCCCAGCTTCTCCGTTTGTCCTGCAAGGGAAAAACATCCCGCTCTGAAAGCCAAACCACCTTCCTTTCGGCCGCCGGAAGCCGCGATCGCGCCCTCTCGTCATCCGTGAAGACCTCGGCCCCGGAGAAGTCCGACCAGCCATCCTTGCCCCACCAAAGCATCGAGTCGGCTTCGTAGATCCGCCACCGCATGCCACTCAAGATGCCGACTCCAGCAGCGGCAGAAACAGGGTTGGGGCCTGCTCCTGGGCCACACTCAGGACCGCCTCGGGCCGGGCACGCTTGAGCCGGCGAGTGAGGGCGGCCAAGGCCTGTCCGGTGGGTTCGATCTGGTAGCTGCGCCCGAGATCGTCGGTGACACGGAGCAAGCCGGAGGGGGCCATGTTGCGCAAGGCAGCGTGCAGAGCGAGGCGCTTTTGCAGGCGCTCCCGCGTCTCGCGGTTGCGGCGGTAGGAGCGTTCGCATTGGCGAAGTAGCTCGGTGTCGCTGATGTAGCCGGCGTTTCGCAGCCAGCCAAAGGCTTCTCGGATGTGTCGAACGGCCATAAGAGGCTCCATGGGTATACCGGCGAGGTGCCGGCAGGCCCCATGCCCGGCCCTGTTGCTCCGACTGTTGCAGGGATTCCGGGTCGCAAGGCCTGCCCCGCGCCCCGACCCAACCGCCTCCCCGTGGGTTGAAAGGACAGTTCCTGTTGCTATAGTCGAATCTTGCAGCCATGTGAAAACATGGCATTCCGGCCCGCGAAAACCCCAGATTGGGCCATAAAGAAACCCGAGAGAGGCGCATGCCGACCAGCCCACTGATCCCGAAGATTGCTGAACTGATGCGCTCATCCGGCGTGTGGGCCTCAGCCGAGCAGGTCGAAACCTGGACCCCTGGTGAACTCCACAGCTTCCCCGGCCGCCGCGGCGTGACCGCCTGCGTCTTCTACACCGACTGCCCCGGCGAGGGCGTCACCGGCTACTTCGGCGAGTTCGATGCGAAGGGCTGGGTCTTTCGTGAGAGCTTCCTCATCGAGGGCGAGAACCCCGCCGAGGCCGAGGCCCGCGCCGCCGCCGCGGCGAGGATGGCGGCACGAAAGAAGGAAGAGGACGAGCGCCTGGAGCGGGCCGGCGAGGCCGCTGCCAAAGCCGATGCTCTGTACGCGATCGGCAGGCCGGCCGATGGATCAAACGCCTACCTGTCCCGCAAGCGGGTTTATCCGCTGGGCCTGGTGGAGGTGGGCCTGGAGGAGGCGAGGCGGGTGCTCGGCTACGCCCCCAAGCGTGCCGATGATCCCCTGGCGGGGCCGCTTCTGGTGGTGCCGCTCTTTGATGCCGAGGGCACCCTCGTCAACGCGGAAATGATCGACCCCAATGGGGTGAAGGTCGCCATCGCAGGCGGCCCGCGCAGCGGCGTGTTCTGGTCCACCAGCCAGCTCGATGGCGCAGACATCATCGGCTTGGCCGAGGGGATGGCCACCGCGCAGACCTTGCACGACTGCCTGCACATCCCGCTCGTTTCGGTGGGCGGCTGCGGCAACTTCAAGGCCGTCCTCGCCGCCCTCAAGGCCCGCATCCCAAAGGCGAAGTTCATCGTCTTTGGCGACCTTGGCAACGGCGGGGAGATCGCCAAGATGGCAGCCAGAGAGCACGAGGCACTGTTCTGCGGGCCGCCCGACGACATGCTTGGCACCGACTTCAACGACCTGATGATCGAAGTCGGCGATGCAGCCGTCCGCGAGGCCGCCTTGCCCGCCATCGATGCGGCGCGGGAGAAGATCGACGGCCTTGAGGTCGGAGAGGGCTCCATGTTTCACCCGCGCTGCGCGCTGGTGGCCCCGGACATTGACTTCGTGCTGCCTGGCTTCATGGTCGGTAGCGTTGGCCTGCTGGTCGGCGAGGGGTCGGTCGGCAAGAGTTTTTTGGCGATGCAGATCGCCCTTTCGCTCGCCCTCGGCGAGCGCCTGCCTTGGGGTATGGATGACGAGGGGGCGGATCGCTTGAAGATCGGCAAGGCGGGCGTGCTGCTGGGCGAGGACGAGGTGCGGATCATCCAGCTTCGCTACCACAGTGTCTTCAACGCCTACCCGCAATTCAAAGACGAGGAGCACCTGGCTCTGATGGAGCGCAACCTTCGGGTGTACGGCCTGCCTGGCGTGGACATGCGGATCATCGAGGAAAGCCGCGGCGAGATCGCCATCGGCAAGTTCTTGAGCAAGCTCGAGGCCTTCTGCGAGGGCAAGCGCCTGGTCTTCATTGATCCGCTCGGCAAGCTGCTCGATGGCAACGAGAACGACAACCGGATCGCCGCACGGATGATGGAGCGTCTGGTCTTGATCGGCCGCAACACCGGCTGCTCGCCGATCATCCTTCACCATGTCGCCAAGGGCGGCTCCGATGGGCGCGAGTCCTGGACGGCAGCCCGCGGCGCGAGCGCGATCACCAACACCGCACGCTTCCAGATGAACATGAATCTGATCCCGCCAGACGAATGCAACAAGCTCGGGATCACCGAGGATGAGCGCCACCGCTACGTCCGACTCGCCGTGGCCAAGGTCAACTACGGCGACCGCATGGCCCCGGTGATGATGCGCCGCGGGCCGGGGGGTGTCCTGCTGCCCTTTGGCGTGCCGGAGAGCAATCGGAATGCCAGCTTTGATGCGGTGATGGGTTCGCCCACCAAGAAGGCGGCGAAACAGCCACCAGCGCCCGTCGAAAAGCCCCAGCGCTTCCGAGAGAGGGACGACTGAGTGATGCCTAAAAGCCTCGACCGCCACCTGTTTGCGCAGGGTGGGCGGTGCTTCTTCTGCAACGACCACCTCCCGCGGGAGCGGGCCAGCATCGAGCACCTCATCCCCACATCCAAAGGCGGCACCAGCGCTGATGACAACTGCGTTGCCTGCTGCGTGGCCCTGAACATGCTGCTTGGCAGCATGCCGGTGAAGGAGAAGATGAGGATCATCCTGAATCAAGGCGGGCGATTCACCTGCCCCAGCAAGATCAACAACCAGGCAGCAAAGCAGGTCGCCTCGCCAAAGCCCAAGGCCTGACCAGCCCGAAAGCAAAAAGAGACCCCCCGGCAAAAAGCCGGGGGGTCGGGTGCATCAGGCCGCAGCCTCAAGGTCATCGCTGAAGGCCGCATGAGCGGCCTGGCCGATGCCCAGGAGGGCATCAATCTCGGCCTGTCGCTCGATGAGCCGCCTGAACTTCGCTTCGTGTTCCCACGCCGCGTCGTTCAACTGCGACTCGATTCGTGCCAACTGCGCGTTCAACTTCTCGAGGTAGGCCTCGGAACGATCAACGGTCGTCTCGATCTCACGAACAACATCCAGCAACTCCGTGAGAACGTTGGCTGGCGTCAACTTCGTCTGCGTCGGGTAAAGTCCCTCACCCTTCAGAATGAAGCGGGTGCCCGACACGATCGACTCGACCAGCAGATCAAGCCCTGCGTACTGGCCCAGGTGTTGCGGTCCACGATGCGGGTTGGCCTGGTAGATCGCCAGCAGCAGCTTGGAGGCCGCTTCCTTGCGGTCGGTGATCCGCTTGCCATCGAGGACGATGAAAAACTCCTGCCCCCGAACGTCAATCAGCCGATCAGCGTCCCTCTTCGCCGCCTTGATCCGGTCCTTGCAGGACTGGATGGACAGCGGAATCTGACGCGCTTCCCAGCGGAGCTTGGCGCTCTGATCCACCCACTGCTTGCGCAGCAGGACCAGCCGATTCAAGTCGGCATCGACGCCAGCCTTCTCGATCACCAGCGGGTTGCCCGAGGCCAGTGCCTTGACCTCCGAGTACGACAGCGCGGACATCTCCAGATCCTCGACCGTGCGGAGCTTGCCGCCCGACATGACCTGGGCGATGAACTTCGCCTTCGTCTCCAGGGTCTGCCACATGTAGGCATCGAAGCTGCCTTCCGTGACGTAGCGATAGACCCTCGCCGAGGCGTTCAGGTTGCCCTGGCGCTCGATTCGACCCTCGCGTTGCTCCACATCGGCAGGCCTCCAGGGCGCGTCGATATGGTGCAAAGCAACAAGCCGCTTCTGCACGTTGGTTCCGACGCCCATCTTCGAGGTGCTGCCGATCAGGACGCGAACATCGCCCTCGCGGACCCGCTCGAACAAAGCCTCCTTGGCCTTGTCGGTCGCGGCATCGTGGATGAAGGCGATCTCCTTGGCGGGAACGCCCAAGCCGATCAGCTTGTCCTTGATGTCATCGTAGAGGGACCAGTGGCCGGTGCCTGGCGTGGACAAATCGAGGAACACGATTTGCGTGCCACAACTCGATGCCGACTCCAGCCATTCCTTGTGGATCTTGGCGATGCAGAGGTTGATCTTGCTCCCCGGCTCGTCGCATCCATGCACCAGTCGCATGTCGGTAGCGGCTTTCCTGCCATCCGTGGTGACGGCCAGCATGTTGTCCTCCGCTGGCTTGACCTCGCCGCTTTTGATCTTCTCGACCCGCTCGACCAGTCGCTCCACGTAAGCCTTCAGAGCCGGTGATCCCTTCGCCGCGACCGTGACCTTCTCGATCATCGGTGTTGGCAGATTCAGCATCTCCTTCGTCTTGATGTCCGCGACTTGCTTGAAGATCGCCATGATCTCCGGCAGGTTGATGAAGCGGGCAAACCGGGTGTTGACCCGATACCCACCGCCATCCGGCCTGACCTCGATCCCGGTCACGGCCTCACCGAAGTTCGCCGCCCACGAGTCGAAGTGATTGAACCCAAGGGCTTCCAGATCGTGAGGCTGCAAGAAGTTCTGCATCACCCACAACTCGGCCAACGAGTTCGCTACCGGCGTGCCGGTGGCAAAGACGACGCCCTTGCGGTCACCGCGAATCGCCTCGATCTCACGAACCTTCATCAGCATGTCGAAGGCTCGCTGGCTTTCGGTGATCGGCAAGCCGGCCACCCGCGTCATGCGAGTCATGCGCCACACGTTCTTGAACAGGTGGGCTTCGTCAACAAACAGCATGTCCACACCAAGCTCCTTGAACTCGAGCAAGTCGTCCTTCCGGTCCTTGGTGGTCAGCTTCAACAGCTTGTTCTCCAGTGAAGACTTCTGCGCTTCGATCTCCTTTCGACTGGAGTCGTCGCAGGCCTCGATCACCGCTTCGATTTGCCGAAGCGCGTTGTCGATGTAGCCCTTGACGAGATCGCTTGAGGCCGTGATCTTCTCGAAGGACGAGTGCGTGACGATGATGGCATCCCAATCCCACAGGGCGATCTTCGCGGTCAACTGCTTGCGCCGATCCTTGGCAAGATCCTCCTTGCAGGCCATCAGCACCGAAGCGCCTGGGTAGGCCCGAAGGAACTCGGCGGCGAACTGTTCGAGCATGTGATTCGGGACCACGTACATGGGCTTCCTCGCCTTGCCAACGCGCCTCAACTCCATGCCGGCGCAGACCACGGCCAGCGTCTTACCAGCCCCGACACAATGCGCGATCAGCGTGTTGTTGGCACTCACCACCGTGCGCCAGATCGCATCCTTCTGGTGCTGATGAAGGCGAACGCAATCGCTGAAACCCGGCAAGGTCAACAGACTGCCATCCCAAGCCGGCTCAACGTGGCGGTTCATCGTGTCGTTGTAGGCCCGAACGATGCGTTGCTTTCGCTTCTCGCTGGCCCACAGCCAATTCACGAACCTCTCCCGGATCAACTGCTGCTTTTCCTTGGCCGCCAGCGTTTCCGGCACGTTCACCACAGCCTTCCCTTCAATGCGATCGGTGATCTGCGGCTCCTTCTGGTTCATGGCCAGCATGAAGAGCTTGCCGGCCGAGATCTTGTGCGTCCCGTAGGTCGGCGAGCCGCCGTAGAGGTAACGCTCATTGGAGGACCAGAGGCCCGCCGATGCGGCGTAGAACGGGATCACCCTGGTTTCCAGTGCTTCGCTCGCAAACTCCGCATACACATCGGCCGGAATCCACGTTGCACCGAGCCTGATCGAGATTTCATGTGCCTCGATGTCGGCAGGAACAACCGCCTTGAGGGCGGTGACGTTGGGCGCATAACCCTCTCCCGCCGCCTCAGCCGCCGCGAGCTTCGCCTTCACATCCCCCGAGAGGTAGATGAAAGCCGGCTCCCAGGCATGGCTCACCGGGCACTGGAACGCCAGGCCATCGGCCACAAGCCCCGCGGTCACCTCATCGACAGACCAGCCGAGCAGCCCGGCAAGCCGGCCCACCTGGATCTGGCCGCTCTCGGCAAGGTTCACCTGGAGAGCTTCGGGCAGCGAAGCCGCCGAAGTCGCCGAAGTGCTCGATCGTGCGGTGCGGCGGTAGAACAGGTCCGCCTTGATGGTCTTGCCATCCTCACCGACCTTCTCCAGCCCCATCAGCAGCGGGAAGTCCGCATCCGCACGAAGGGCGGCCACGTTCTTCCTCTCCCCCAGCGCACCAAAGGCCTTCACGAAGGCGTCGTACTGCATGTGCAACTGGCGGCGAAGCGCCTCCAGCGGCCCCTCGTCCTCGATCTCGACCTGAGCCTTGACCAGCGCCCTGAGCGTTTCCCGAAGCGGCAGCATGGCGGTGACACGAGCGGCGTCGTCCTTCTTCAGGGCGACCCTCTCGGCCTCATGCCCCATCGACATCATCAACTCGCCATCGACCAGCAGGTAGCAGCCTGGCTTGTGCTTGGCAATCCGCACCCGTAGGGCGGGCTCATCCTTGCGCTCACGCACCAACGGCGCGTAGCACTTCGGAATGGCGTACTCGGCCAGGGCCTTGCTCAGATCAACGCGCCAATCGGGCGATGTGCTCTGCGCGATCGTCTCGTACCTGCTGGTCGCAGGCTTCAACTCACCAACCACCCGGCCACTTCCGCCGCTCATGAAGACGCGGTTGATGGAGGTATGGAGGTGCCCAACTCGGGTGTAGTTCTGCTCCACCCAATCCGCTTTGCCGTCCCCCAGGGCTTCCCGCTTGCGCAGGAGCACCAGATCGACGCAGGCCTCGGTTCCGGCATAGTCCTTGAACGTCTCCACCGGCAGGCGAACAGCACCGACCAGATCACCGTGGATCGCAAGCCAACGCCTGACGCCCTCGGTGCCCTTGTCCAGCGTGCCGCGGCTGGTCAGGAGGGCGATCAGCCCACCAGGCCGAACAAGCTCCATCGACTTCCCAAAGAAGTAGTCGTGGATCAGCCAGTTCTTGTAGGCCTTGTTCTTCGATTCCGGCACACCGAACTTGCCAAAGGGCACGTTGGAGATCACCAGATCGAAGCTGCCTTCAGCCAGTGCCACCGCCTCGAAACCCTCAGCATGGACCTTGACGCCCGACTCGCCGTAAAGCTGTCGGAGGATCGCCGCGGATGCGCCGTCCTTCTCGATGGCGACCACCGAGCTACGCTCGGCAATGGCCTTCGGCATCGTGCCGATCAGGTTGCCGACACCGGCCGAGGGCTCAAGGATGTGTCCACCCTCGAAGCCTGCCTGCTCGATCCAATGCCAGACCGCCTTGCACACCTCGATGGGCGTGAAAAAGGAGGTGTTAACCGAGGATTTCGCGGAGACGTAACCCTCCGCGCCCATCAGGGCCTTCATCTCCTGGCGAGCCGCCTCGTAGCGCGGATCGTCAAAGACCTTGGGGATGGCACCCCAGCCGGTGTAGCGGGTCAGGTCTTGCCGGGTGCAGGGCTTGCCACCGATGGCCCCGCGCAAGGCAGCCAGATTCAACTCGATCCGATCCTCGTAACCGAGCCCCGAAGGGGCCAGGTCGGAAGCGGAAAGTTCGCACCAGACCTTGCGGTTGGCCTTGACCACCATTGGCCGCTGAGCGGCGACAGGGGCCGCGGCGGGCGCGAGGACGATGGACTCCGGCCCGACCAAGGCCAGGCTGGTTTCCTGCTTGATGGAGCGCAGTTCCAGCGGGTCTTCATCCGGGGCGAAGCCCGGCAGGTACATCACAGCAGCCGAGATCGGCTTGAGGCGGGTTCCCATACGCATGCTTGATTCCTCTCGTTGATGCCGCGGAATGCGGCTCAGGAGGCATGCGTCGGTTCCGTCACCCACTTGTTGCAGGCATTCATGAAAAACCCGCCCAGGGCCGGAAAAGGCCTTGGGCGGGTGTGGGTTGGGTCAAGCGGCAGCTTTCTTCTGCTTTTTGCTCTGTTTCTTCGGCTTCAGCGCCGCCTCCTGGCAAATGGCGATGATCCTCGCGCACATGATCTCGTCGGACTCGCCGATGTGGATCTCCTTGCGATTGAGCTTCCGAGCCAGCCAGCGGTAGGCCGCCGCCCGGCGCATGGTGCCCTCACGCCAGATCGGATCGAAGACGGCATGCGCCCTCGATCGGGCCAGTCGCAACTCCGGCTTGGCAAGCCCCCCCAGGGGCTTTTGCGTGCCCGGATGGCAGCCGACACGGGCATTACACGGCCTGCACTGCCAGAAATACTTGGCGTGCAGATCGGGCCGGTGACCGCGGTAGACCTCGCGGCCGGTGACGAGTTCAGCTTGGCGGTGGCAGCAATCGCATCGCACCGTCCGCCCTGAGATCATACGGCACGCTCCACGACGTAGACCGACCGAAGGCTGCCATCCAGACGAACCAGCCGCTCAAGCACCCGAACCGGCTGATCCGCGAGCGAGGGGCAGCCTACGGCGAAGACGACCGTGGCAAGGTGCGGGGTGGTGGCGTGGCCGATGCACTCGAAGGTGCCGTAACTCTTGTAGACCACGGGTTTTGCACTCGAGGCCTGTTGTTCCATATGTGGCATGACGTTTTCTCCCTTGAGCCGCGAACTGCGGCAGGCCTCATGCCGGCGAGGCGCTGGCCTGTCGTTGCAGACAGTCAGGCTCGAATCGGCTGCAACAAAGCCCGGAGGGGAGCGGTGCAGGGGGTGTGCCGCAGTTCGCGGCTCACAGCGAGTACGCCATGAACACCAAGATGATGTTCGAGGCCCTGGGGATCATCGCCAGTTCGGCCGTGTTCTTTGTTCTTTTGCTGCTGGCCTTCTATTCGGGCAGCCAGCAGTTCTTTTGGGGAACGGTGTTGACCTCGCCGGCCCTCATCATCGCGGGGCCTGTCCTCGCGGAGTGGATCTACGAAAGATCCCGCAAGGAGCCATAACCCCCCCCCCAGCCACGGCTGGGGGGGGTGTCTCTTTGGATCAGGCGTTGGCCTTGGGCCACTTCGTGAGATCGACAAAAAGAGCGACCACAGGAAGGATGGCGGGCACCGCCATGCCGACCTCGCGGAGGAAGCGCTGCATGTGGGGCGCATCACCGCCCACCATCAGAGCGACGACCTGCGTCACCAGAAGCAGCATGGCACCGCCAACCAGACCGGCAGCAAAGCGGTAGGCCCGACCCCTCGGCGGCTCGCGCTCAGCGTTCATGCGGCCTCCAGATTCGGGTTGTTGTCGTGACTCAAGAGCGCCACGGCATCACTCTCAAGGCCCACCCGGTCCATCAGGAACAAAGGGCCTTCGATCCGGCAGGGCATCGAGAACACCACCCGTGGGACGATGAAGCCCTCACCGGAGGTTCCGCCCAGCACCCACTCCGGCTTGCCGTGCTCCTCAATGCGAAGGCCGCCACCGAACACAGTGAGCGCCATCAGGCGATCGGCGCGATCGCGGTAGCCGTAGGCCGAGTTGGCGATGCTCGCCAGGATCACGCGACTCAAGGCGTCCTCCAGTCCCGCAAGCGCCTCCCAGCCGGTTTTCGCGTAGACGCAGGGGATGCGGTAGCGAAGCCGCTCGTTGGTCATCAAAGGCTCGCTTCGCACCTCCTCAAAGCTCGCCGAGCCCAACCCAACCGCCTCCAGCGTGGGGCGGGTGGCCGCCTCGATGCCCTCTTCCAGCCGGCGCAGATCAGCACCCAGGGCCTCGATGGCATCACCGCGAAGGGCAAGGTAGATCTTCCCGTTCCGGGCGTGCGCTTGGACGATCTCGGGAAGGGGGAGCGGCTGGTCCGGGTCCAGGCCCAGCATCCGAAAGGCGGTTCGCTCGGTCGGCCCGGTCGCCCTCCAGGAGGGTGCCCCCTCCCAGCGACTCGGCTCCGGCAAGCGGTCGAACTCAGGGAAGCGAGCACGGATCGCGTTGGCGATCAGGCCGCCGATCGTCCGTGATTGCAATCGCACATTGCCACCCGCGCCATCTGAACAAGAAACACTGTAAATCATCATGCGCTATACTCCATCATCGAAAACGGCGCGGAATGCGCCATCCAGTCGCCAAAAGGTTGCTCGATCAGGCGGGACGACCCCAGGCACCACCAGTCTAGCCCCAGGCCGGAGGTTCCCCAAACATGCCCAAAAGCGAGCCGATGAACCACAATCCGACGAGCGGCACAGAAACCAGCAGCAGCGACATCGCCAAGGCCCTGACCCTTGAGCAGATCCGCGAGCTAGGCCACCGGGTCCAAGAGGCCCAGGTCCAGAAGATCAACGAGCACATCCTCGACCTCAAGACCGCCTATGCCGCGGCCGTGCGCGACTTGCGCCGCGCTTTTGAGGGCATCGGCCTGAGCTTTGAGGACGGGATGAGCA
>Ga0209103_1000408_pt1 | contig 13477 bp, 17 predicted proteins | sample 4C3metaG_FD_184152 | JGI IMG/M metagenome (GOLD analysis project Ga0209103, IMG submission 184152) | Freshwater bacterial and archeal communities from Indian Creek, Illinois, USA - 4C3 metaG (SPAdes) (version 2) | ecosystem: Environmental > Aquatic > Freshwater > Unclassified | place: USA...
GTGCGCCGACGCTAAAGCCTGCTACAATAGCAGGCTTGCAACCGACCTTTAGGCGCGTAGCTCAGCTGGTTAGAGCACCACCTTGACATGGTGGGGGTCGTTGGTTCGAGTCCAATCGCGCCTACCAATAACCGATATGAAGAAGCCGCAAAGCGTCTAGTTTTGTGGCTTTTTTCTTTTCCCATAAGGAGCTTGCGCGCGTTTAGTGTCTAGGGTCATCCAACGGGGCCAAGCAACATCCGGGCTTTTTTGTGGGTACGTGTGTGGGTACACTGATGGCTCGCCCAGTTCGTACCCTCAACACCCGTAGCCACATGCCACTTACTGACATGAAAGTGCGTGCTGCAAAGCCGCAAGAGAAGCCCTACAAGCTCACCGATGAAAAAGGGCTGGCCCTGTTGGTCAACCCGTCCGGCTCCAAGCTCTGGAGACTGCGCTTCCGCGCCTCTGGTGTCGAAAAAATGCTCGGGCTGGGCGCATACCCTGAAGTCAGCCTCAAAGATGCCCGAGAAAAGCGTGATGAGATGCGCAAGCAACTGGCCGCCGGGCAAGACCCGTCTGTGCAGCGGCGGATCGAAAAAGTGGCGCAAGCAGACACCTTTGAAGCCCTCGCGCTTGAGTGGTTCGAGAAGCACAAACCGAACTGGGTACCGAAACACGCTGAAAAAGTCTGGTCAAGGATGAGCCGCGACGTGTTGCCATGGCTAGGCCAGCGACCAGCGGCGGACATCACGCCGCCCGAAGTGCTGGCCATTGCGCGCCGGATTGAAGCGCGCGGCGTGCTGGAGACTGCGCACAGAGCGATGGCCGGTGTTGGCCAGGTCATGCGCTACGCCGTGGCCACAGGGCGAGCAACCATCGATCCCACGGCCAGCCTGCGCGGCGCACTGCCGCCGATCAGAAACAAAAAACACATGGCCGCACCCACCGAGGCCAAGGAGGTCGGCGACATCCTCCGCGCTCTGGGCGGATTCAAGGGCACTTTGCAGGTTGCCTGCGCGATGCGGCTGCTGCCGCTGCTGTTTTGCAGACCCGGCGAACTGCGTCACATGCGATGGAGCGAAGTGGACTTTGAGAAAGCCGAGTGGAAGTTCATCGCGAGCAAGACCAAAGTCGAGCATTTGGTGCCGCTGTCCAGGCAGGCGGTGGCAATGCTGCAAGATCTGCTCCCGTTGACCGGCCGCGGCGAGTATGTCTTTGCCGGCCGACCGGGCAGGCCCATCAGCGATGCCGCGATCAACGCTGCGCTGCGTCGCATGGGGTTCGATACACAAAACGAGATCACGGGTCACGGCTGGCGCGCCGTGGCGAGAACGCTGCTTGCCGAGAATCTGGGTTTCCGGCCCGAGGTCATCGAACACCAGTTGGCTCATGCCGTGCCGGATGCGCTGGGGCGAGCGTACAACCGGACGAAGTTTTTGGACGAGCGGCGGAAGATGATGCAGGAATGGGCGGATTACCTTGAGAAGCTGACGGCGTTGAGAAGCTGACGGCGGACTAGTTAGATGCAATTTCGCTTTCCATTGGCTGACCTCCGTCGGCCTGGCGCAGCAGCGGCAAAGGCTGGGACTGATGCATCCGCCGGAGCAGCCAGCCGGGTTGCCGGAGCCTCACCCGGCCCAAAGCGCTGCTCCATCCAGCGATCGATCTGCGAAGCCCGCCAGCCGATGCGCCTCAAGCCGATTTTAGAAGCTTGCGGGAAGATGCCCTGGGTCATCCAGACATAAAGTGTCGCTCTGGACACGCCAGTCATTTCGACGACATCATTCATGCCGAGGATCCAGTCTTGTTGCCGGTGTTCCGGCCGGGTGTGCTCAGCAACAATAGCCTGCCGATTCATTTTTCATCTCCCGCATCTGCTTGCGCAGTACCAAAATTAAACAACTTGCTCATAATAATTTCCTTTCTTTCAGAGCTTGCTTAAAGAGAGGCGGGTGTTCACTCTTGCTCCGCAATGGTCGAGGCTGGGGTGTGCGTTGGAGGGCATTTTTTCAACGGCCTGTTAATTGCCGCCGCCGGTGTCCGGCGGGCGGCAATCAACACCCGGCGGAATGGTCATTACGTGCTGCACACGCTCGCGCGCTTCGCGCATTACCAGTGCGTCAATCCAGCGTTCGCGATCAAAAGCCACCGGACTGCGTCCTAACTCGATCAATTGAGCGTTGCGCCGCCCAATCAACTCTGCGCGCTGCGCAACCGCAGCTTCGATTGCTGGAGTCAATGCGCCGTAAGTCACATGAAATTCAAAGCCAGCAGCAAAAAAAGATGTTTGCGAGCACGCCAGAAACGGTTCACTGAACCATTCAGAATGCCGCAATTCCGGCAGGCAAAAATCGAATCGGAAGCTGCTCGGTAGCGCCGGAACCAGCATCCATTGATGCGGCGCGGGAACATCGTCCGCAACCCAGCCAGTTGGGGACAGATAGCCAAATTCGTAATCGCCCCGGGTCGCGCTCAACAGCACAAATCCGGGCATGCCGACGTGCACCGCATCGATTGCAACCGATGTTGCGCCAACGGCTATTTCGGAGCTACAGCCGACAGAGCTCACCGGGCTGGCGCTGCTAGCGGTGGCCATGGACAGGATTGCGGCGGCAATAGCCGCGAGGCCCGCGAAGCGGCTAAGCCAAGGGCGGCGCGGGTTTTGCAGGTGGTGCAGGCGTTTTGGCACGATGGGTTCTCCTAGTGCGACGGTGGTCCATAACCTCCAGAGCGCGGGGGGCTGGGCTTCGCGGTGCGCTGGGCTTGAGGATCTCGAAGGCCGGCCTTGCAGCCGGGCGCGGGGAAAAAAAACCCCGCTCAATGGCGGGGCAACAGTAGTCTTGGTTGGTTTTTTTGCTTCAAAGCTCAAACTCCGGCCCCGGTTTGGGTCGTTGCCTCGGAGTTGCCCTCCCTGCCAAGTCGCTCACGTCCGGCACGTAGCTATTAATTCGCTCCTTTCGCATGTCTTCCAAGCGCTGCACGTGGCCGCTGACGCCCTCTAGGTAGCCACCTGGTGCACCGCGTTGGCGAGCCACGGCCTCGACTGCGCCCCATGCCTTGGTGACTTCGGACAACTTGCTGTCGTTGAGTTTGCGGCCTACGGCCAGCGCCTCCAAGGCGTTGGGCTGCTTGTTGATCTTCCTAGCACTGTCATACAGCACCGCGCCGCTGCGGTCAGTTACGCGCACACGATCGAGCTGCGCCGCCGTTCTAGCCAGCGTGCTTTCAAAGCCCTGCATGGCTTCGTCGTGGTACTGCTCGCTGACAAAGCGCGGGTTGGCGCTACCGGCTGCATGTTGCAACTCGTGGCGCTGGTAGATGCCCAGCAAACTTTCCTCGCGGGACGTGGCCACCGCAAACAATTCGACCTTGTAGCCGCGTTCCTGCAGGCCCCGCACGAATTTGACCGCGCCATCCGGGCTGCGAAAGGTGCCCTCTTCAACGATGTTGCGTCGGCCCTGAATGGCTTGCTCGCGCAGCGAGGAGACCAGTCGACCCGCGTCTGCCTGCGTTTGCTCCGATGTCGGCTTGCTGTCCCCGACACGGATGCGCTCGCGCATACGGTCAGCATCGATGTGGACATAACCGCCCTGCATGGCCAATTCGGCTTTCACCACTGCTGCCGCCGCGCTTTTGCCCGCGCCGGGCTGTCCACCCACCAAAACGATGGTGGGGTATTCTTGGGGGAGTGATTTCGCTTGCCGTTCTGCGTAGTACGCGCCTGCCGTACCCCTGACATCGCTATCGGTTAGCGGTTTGTATTGCGCCATATCGCTCAACAAACCTTAATTGCGGTCTCACTTTTGGTAAGGATGCGCTCTATCGTGCCCAAGTCGGTTGGCTGCAATTCATCTTGCATCTCATCGAGCGCGGCCAATCGGCTTTCGCAATACCGAATGAATACCTGCGACGGTGCGGATTTTTGCATCTCGTCGTGTATCGCCTGCATGAATGGCTGGCGACTTTGGCCCAGCACTTCCAAGGCCACTTCGTAGCTGATGCTGTTGCTGTTGATACCCAAATCTAACATGGTGCGCGCTCCTTGATGCTAATTTGTCGTATTAGCAAGCTTCCATTCTAATGCATGGACGCCGCTCTGTCAATGCCAACGTCGGTTGCCCGCATCCTGTTTGCCGCCCTTCCCGGCCCAACGAGGCCGGACGTGTTGTGCGCCGCAGGCGCGGGTGCGTAGTCGCGCCGGGTGCGGCTGCTGGGCCGGGGTGTCGGGGCTTCCGCCCTGACTTGTGACGCGCGCGCAGCGCCGGAGCAACCCGCCGCCTACCGACCGCCTCGCCGCGCCAGCGGCGGGGTGGCGGTTGCGGCCTACCTTGCACTAAAAATGCCTTCACCGTTCCCAAGCCGTTCCCAAGCCGTTCCCAAGCCGTTCCCAAGCCGTTCCCAAGCCGCTCCCAAGCCGCTCCCAAGCCGTTCCCAAGCCGCTCCCAAGCCGCTCCCAAGCCGCTCCCAAGCCGCTCCCAAGCCGCTCCCAAGCCGAAGCACCGCCCCCCGCGCTCTGGTGTTCATGGAACTCTTTTCAACGGGAAGCACATCATGGACACATCAAAACCTTCAATTTACGAAACCACTGACGCGCCAACGCGACAGGAGCAAACCAAAGTCGCAAAAATGGTGGCTGTACTGCCACGCATTGAAGCCGCCCGCGCACGCGGCTGGCGCTGGCACGATCTGCTGGACTACGCGCGCGATCTGCTCGGCGAACCGAATTTGCATCCGGGGCACCTGAAAACTCTCGTCTACACCGCCCGCCGCCGGGTAGCCGCAGCCGCCGCACCTAAAGCCGCTGCATCGCCTGCGACACCATCGCACAAATAACCACGCCGCGCCCTAGAAAGTCATGGACACTCAAAAGCCAATCGACTACGAAACCACCGACGCGACTGCGCGTTACGCGCAAACCAAAATCGCAAAAATGGTAGCCGTACTGCCGCGCATCGAAGCCGCCCGCGCACGCGGCTGGCACTGGCGCGATTTGCTGGAGTACGCGCGCGGTCTGCTCGACGAGCCGACTTTGAACCAAAAAGACCTCACATCACTGGTTTATGCCGCCCGCCGCCGGGTAGCCGCACCGCCTGCAAAACCCGCACCCCTCGCGCCGAAACCCGCACCGGCGGCTCGCAGCGCAACACCTCCTGCACCTCCTGCACCAGCCGCACCAAAACCTGCACCAGCCACCACGGCACCGCCTGCCGCTGCACCCACGGCACCCGTTGCAACCGCCTCGCCTGCAATACCTGCAACTGCCATCGAGCAACTGACGAAAACCCTTGCCGCATCGATGCTCGAAAGCAATGTGCCGCGCGGCGATTACACGAATTATGTTGCAGCGCACCTATCTGCAACTCCTGCGGATGATGCAATTGTTGACGCGGCACTGACCGAAATCAAGCGCAGACGCAACCCGGAATCAGATTCAAAAACTACACTGCAGGGCCGGGCACTTTATTTGACTAGAGAGGTGCAGAAAAGCCAAAGCCTAAAGTCGGAAATCAATGTTGACAAATTCATGAGCGAGCGCCCGCGCTGGTAAGTAAATCAATCCGCAAGGCGCCGCCGCACCAAGCAGCCTTGCTTTCAATCCCGGTGCATTTGTTTTGGAGCTTTCAAATGTTGAAATGTGTCATTTTTTCCCACGGCGACAAAGGCGGTGTCGGCAAATCAACCGTCGCAACCGCCATTATCGATTTGCTTCTCGAAGCTGGCCAGAGGGTTGCGCTGCTCGAAGGCGATGTTGACAATGCCGATGTTGCGCAACGGTATCAGAATTCCGGTATCAAAATCGGTCGAGTGCGAATGTCTGATCCGTCAGAATACCAAACCGCCGTAAACGGCTTGGCAGAGTTTATTGCCGGAGCGACTGAGACCGCTGATGTCATCGTCGTGAATTTGCCTGCCAATGCCTCGTCGACCATTGACGAAGAGCCCGAGATTTTCCTCGATCTGCTGACATCGATTGAGGTTGAAATTCGTGTCGCGATTTCTGCCGGCAACAGCCGCAGCGCCGCCGAAGGCCTGCGGCACATGCTCACGCACGGCATCGCAGCGCAGAGCAAAACGCTTGTACTCGCGCCAGCTTATCTCAAAGACGAGACCCTCGCCGAGCGCCTGCGCGCCGCAGGCGTTGATCTTGTTCGCGAGTACCCGCGCCTGGCCCCGACACCATGGCCGTCGTGCTCGCGCACCCGACCACGCCGCTGCTCGATCTCGAAAATGACCCGGCATACATCAAATCCGTGATCCAGCGCCTTCGCATCGGCCAGTACCGCCGCGCCGCTGCCCGTGCGCTCGCCCCGTTGCTGCACGATCTGATTGCCGTCCCTGTTGATGCGCGGTTCACCGTGCGGCCAGACACTGAGGAGATTTGACGTGAGCTCAAAACTGAACCTGCGGCACAAAGCGCTCTCGCACGTGCGCGATCCGGCGCTGCGCGCTGCGCTGGAATCCTACGATGCCGACGATTCAACTTTCCTGCTCGCCACGGTCATCGCTGAAATGACCGCTGTTGAGGTGGGCATGATGCACGCGGACCTGCAGTCGCGCATCAGTGTGGGCATCGCGCAGCAAGACGCTGCAGATCTGCAGCGTCTTGTGGGTGCGGAAGTCGAGCGCCGCACCGTGCAGGCGCTGCGCCTGCACGCACGTGACGCCATCGATGCCGCGCTCGAGTCCAACCTGACCACCTGGGCCGAGGGCGTAAGCTCAAAGCTCATCTCGATCGACAAGCGCCTGGCAGCGAGCGCATCCGCGCCCGCGCCCGCTGCCGCACCTGCCGCCGCTGCACCCGCTACCGCCACGCTTGATGCTACAGCGGTCGCGGATCGCGTCATCGCAGCGCTCAGCCGCGATAATTGGCTATACGTGTGTGCGGGCGGTGTTGTCCTGGCTTTTGTTGCTGGTTTTAGTGCCGGATTTGCCGTTGCGCGGTGAGCAACGTCGCGGTTTTTTGCCTGCAGATGCAGCAGCAATTGCTGTTGCAACGCACGCATCAAGTGCAGATGCATCAAGTGCGTGCTGCGCAGATTGACGCACGCTGCGCAGCACGCGCGCGAGCGCGAGCGTGTCAAGTTGCACTAGACGCGCAAGCGTCCCAACGCAGTAGACCGCAGGCAGCACTAGAGCGATCAGAGCTTGATCGATCTCATTGCGCTTTTCGAGCGCGCCGACAGCGCGCACAGCTTCGTATTCACTACGCTCTGCAGCAGCGTGAATTGTCCTGAGCCGTGCTTCTCGCAAAAATACAATGCCGAGACTCGAATAGCATTTAATAGTTTCAATATCAGCGCTAGTTGAAGCAACGCGCAGCGCAGCGCGGGGAATTGATTTGAGACTGCGTCTGAAATCTCCCGGCTGTTTTATATCGAGAATAGTTACAGCATGATTCACTGCATTGCGCAGGCACACTATGCTAACCGGCAGCAATTCACCGTAATACCTTTTATCATCGTGTGTGCCAGAATTGAAGCATGCTGCCTCAGCGCACTCGTTTTCATCTGCGCTTTCGTCTGCGCCCGCAGCGTCAAGCACTTGATCATCAACGACGTTGAAATCGACGATGTTTCCTTTTGCGAGTACGTAATCTGGAGCCATCTGCGATAAAAGCGTTTCGCCGCAGCGCGGAATTTCGAGCCCTTGCGCTTCGCGATCGCACAAATGATAGTGAACAGCTTGCAGCGCATCGGTTTTATGCTCAGTAAGCCCGCGCTGGTACTGCGCAGCCTTTCCTGCGCGCGGGCGCAGCGCGCGGCCCGCGCCCAAAAGCTGCAAAATCGCTTTGAGTGCAAATTTTGCTGCAACCAGCGTAGCTTCGCCAAATCTCGCTTTGATATCCGAAAAAATCGCATCTTCAACTTTTTCCATGGTCGTGCTCCATTGGATTGGAATGAGCAACGACCCGCCTTGCGTTAATTTATTTCATAAACTAACGCGCAATGAAAAACGGCCCGAACTGCGCTAATTCCGCAGGCGGGCCGTTGCGATTGGATTGATAATCTAATCTTAAACGGAATGCGCTGCAGTACGAGCCGCAGCGGCGCGCAGCGTAGATGTCTGCGCGCGAGTAGAAATGATTGAAGATAAATAAGCCTGCATTGCCAGCGCGAAACTTATTCGCGCTCGATGCGAGAGTGCGCACAGGCGACGCGATGCTGCGGCGAGCACAGCGCGCTCGATGCGCGATGCGAGAGCTGCGCGCGTGCTCGTGCGCAAACAGATGCAAGCGCTGGCTGCGTTGAGTATACTGAGCGCTGCGCGATTGCGCAGCGATTTCGCGCGCTCGCGATAGCTGTTAATGTGCAGTTTAATTTTTGGAAACGATGTGCATGAAGTCGCTAACGTGAATAAAGTAGCGACTATCCCAATTATTGCGACTAGCGCTGGAAACGAAAGCTGCGAAAGAGCAGAAGCGAAAGAAAAGTGTGATGCAACATAAATTGCAATTAATGACGCATAAAACCGCAACACGACCGGCGCAGCAATGCCAAAGACGGAAGATAGCTCTATTTGCGAAGCGACAAGCTCCAGCCGGTGCTCGCGCCGGTGCAGGATCGTGTCTTGTTGTGCTTGCATGATGCCTCAATTCTAACAGACAAACAATGCAAAAACAAGCGAAAATCCGCATCCCGCCCTGCATCCCATCCTCCTTTTGCCCCCATCCCCGGCCGTAGGCCGGACGGTATCCGGTATCCGCGTTATGGGATTGAAGCCCAGAGGGTCGAGACGCGAAGCGGCTCGATGCTGAAGGCACGAAAGCCCGGCGGCGTAGCCGCAACGCCCAAAGACAACCCCAGCAGATCCAGAGACGTTAACCGATTGATACAAAAAACCGCAGCAACAGCAGAGAATGCAGCAAAAAAACAACAAGCAGAAGTTGTTTTCTTATGCGAAAAGAATTCAGCAAACCACTGCCAAAGCCCGAAGATGAGTACCGAAAAATATTTTACAGCATGCAGACCTTTTGGCGAAATGTAAGGCGCCACCTGCCGCCCCTGCCGCCCCTGCCGCCTCTGGCCTCCACCGACCGCCGTCTGCAGCATGCGCCAGCCGCGCATCTGTCTAGGCGAATAGTCCGGCATTCGGCCGGGAAGGGGTGCAAAAAGAAAGGGGGAAGGCGGGCAGTAATGGGTCTACAACGCACCCGAAAGGCTCAGGAAACGCGATCGAGGAGGTAGGGTAGAGTGCCATTCTTTTTTGCGCCCGGCCCGGCCGAAGGCCGCACTTCTATCCGCTCCCGCATCCTGCGGTGATGCCGCCTTCAAGGCGGGCAGCGCCGCCTGATCATGTATCTGAACATGTATCTGCTGACACCAGGCTTATGCTCCACGTTTCAGGCTTATGCTCCACGGCATCAGGCTTATGCTCCACGCTATCGGGCTTATGCTCCACGCTCTCGAGTCGGATCGGTTCTTCGGCTTCTACTTTTAGCACTCTAGCTGCGTCGATCAGCAAACCCAGACCCAAGAGCGCTTGCGTGTCGCGTAACACTTCGCGGCGGCGATCGCGAATCGCGGCAGAACCGGCGCGGACGGTGCCCGCTGTCACGGCCGCGATGAGGGTGTCGAGGTGCCAGCCGCCAACTGGCTGCGTGCGATGACTCAAGACGTGTCGTGCCACCGCCTGGCTGATGCCATGATCCAGTCGAGCCAGCCGCTCCGGGTTGTAACCCAGCCAAATGTCGCCGGAAACCAGTTTGCAAAACGCCTTGCCAATCTCGACGCGCCACAAAGGGCGCTGGCCGCCCAGAGGATTTTTGCGAACGATGTGTGTGCCGTCTGCGCGAACGGCTGTATCGATGTGATCGATCAAATGTCCAGAGCACGCCAACCGCGCGGGTTCTATGATCTCGATAACCGCTTGTTGCAAATCAGTCAAAACGTTATCGAATGAACTTCCAGAGACCTGATTCGCCTTTCTGCGCACTCGCGCTGGATCGACTAAAAGCTTGATGCGGCCGTCCTCTGTGTTTCCTTTTTTCTCGCGCTCATAGCAGATCGCTTCGAGCACATCAGCGTGCTGCTGGCCAAGCTTGCCCGAGATTTTGATTTTTCCCCAGTGTGTCAAAATAGGCTCATGCCTCAATACCCGCGGCCGACGTGTAGCTTGAAAAAGGCACAAACGAATTGCGTGAGTCGTCGAGGTCGGCAAAGGGATCGAGTGATCAGAAATCATCATTATCATTCACGGTTTTTTTCGCCGTGCCTTTGCGTGTTATCGAGTTCGTTGCGAAATCCGTCGGTACTAGCACGCCGTCGTCCTCACGCCTGCGGAACCATCGATCGTCGTACAGACGCCCGTAGTTTTGCTTGCTCAAGCCAAACCGCACGAAGTAACCGCGCTGGTCGGTATCGACGTTATAGGTTCGCGCCTCGGCTGGTGTCATGCCGGCCAAAAAACTCTGCCATCGGATGTTATCGGTCAAAACCGAGGATCCCCGGCCCGCTTGCTGAATATCACCCTGACCTGCCAGCGTAGCCGCTTTGTTTGTGTGATGTAGAAACACGATCGCGCAACCGGTGCGCGCCGCCAAAGCCCGCAAAGAGCCAATGAGCACACTCATTTGCGAGCCGTCGTTTTCGTCGCCGCCGTGAAAGCTGCGTAAGGTGTCCAAAAACAGCAGCCGGGTTCCGGTCGCGAGGCGCTCGACAGCGTCAAGCCATCTCTGCTCAAACAAGTTCGGTGAATGTTTTGTCAGGTCCTCGATGGTCAGTTGCTCGGCGCACGTTTCGCGCTGCACGCAGGTGAGGTTCTGTCCTATTGCGTGCAGCCGCTCGTGCAGCATATCGACGCCGTCCTCGGCAGATAAGTACGCTACCCTTCCAGTGTGCTGTTGTCCGCCGAGACCCAGCAGATCAGCACCGGACGCGACGTAATGCGCCAGTTCTACAGCGAACATTGATTTGCCGGTGCCGCCCGGTGCAACGATGCTGCCGACGGTACCCGGGATCAAGGCTGGTAGCACGTATGCGCGAGGTTTGGGTGGCGTGCTGTAACAATGATTAATATCGATAGCCATGCTGTTCTTCTCTGAAACGTTTTGGTTAGGTGCGGCCGAACAGCGTGTCACTCACCGCACACCCCGGCGCGAGACCAGACCCAGCGCGCGGCGCGCAAATTCGACGCTGATGTGGCTCGCCTCGGGCTCCCCGCCAGACGCAAAACGCAGCAGGACTCGCCGCGCCCATGCGCGACCATCGCGGTCCTGCTGCTGCTCGCTGATGATTTGCTGTCGCAGCCGCGCGAGCTGCTTGAGATGTTCGCGCGCGAACGCTGATTGAGTTTGATCTGAGTCTGACATCGATGCACTCTGGGAGTTGTTGATACTTCCAGAGCGCACCGGGCTGTGCTTCGCACGTCCAAAGTCCAAATGTCCTGCCGCAGGCAGAGAGCCCGCCCAGCTTCCCTTTTGCACCCATCCCCGCGCAGCGGGCACTACCGGCGGCTGAGCAATCGCTGAGCCGTGTATTGGGGCTTGGCGTGAGGAACGCACGCGAAGCCCAGCCCCCCGCGCTCTGGGGTGTAGGACAGCAAATCCACAACCCCGGAGTGACCAATGTTTAGCAAAAAAGCCAGTTCACAGCCACTACCGCCGCCAGCGCACCAGACGCAGCCGGTGCGGCAGGTTGACAAAGCGCCCGGCGCGAATCCCTATCTCGACGCGCGGCGTGAGTGGGACGAGCGCTACGGCGACATCATTTCGCGCGCGGGCCACTGGCGCGCTGCAGCATTTGGCGCGCTGGCCGTGGCGCTGGTCGCGGTGTCGTGCGTGGCCTATATTGGTTCGCAATCCAAAATCCAGCCGTTCATCATCGCCGTCGATGACTTGGGCTCCCCGGTTGCGGTTGCGCGACCTGATCTGCTGCAACGTGCAGGCGCGCTGGATCAGCGCATCTTGAAAGCCCAGATCGGGAATTTTGTACACAATTCGCGCGCTTTTTTGGGCGATTTTGCTGCGCAGCAGGTGCTGTTGGATCGCACATTCGCGATGCTTTCGTCAGAAATTGCGCCAGCGCTCACAGATTTTTATCGCAACGAGCGCATGCCGCTCAAAGCCAGCGGCGAAACGGTGACCGTTGACATCCGCACGGTGTTGCATGTGGGCGGTGAAACCTGGCAAGTTGACTGGACAGAGACCAAACGGCGCGCCGGTCAGGCCGCGACGACACAGCGCTGGCGCGCAATCCTCACTGTCGGGGTAAATGCCGATCTCGCGCAACGCCCGGATTCTGCAATGTGGAACCCGTTCGGCGTTTATATCCGTGCCCTCTCGTGGCAAAAAGAAGTTCAGTAATCCAGCAATTCAGCAACTCGGAGTCAAACCATGCAATACCATTACCGCACCGCAATTGCCAAAAGCGCAATTGCTATTGCAGTCGCGCTGGCAACAGCAACCGCGACGGCAACCGCAACCACAACCGCAATCGGCTTTGTCGAGCCGCCTGCACCTGCACCTGCACCTGCCGCACCTGCCGCACCTGCCGCACCCGCCGCACCTGCCGCACCTGCCGCAGACCCTCGGCCTGCACCCCCGGCGGTGCAGGTGCGCCCAGCGCAGCAAGCGCCGGTCATGCAGCGCATCACTGCGCAGCCTGAAATAGCCGTAGAGCGCGAGACCCCGCGCGAGCGTGCGCAGTCGGCGCGCATGACTCCTCGTGAGCGTGCGACGCACGATGCGGTCAAACGTTGGGAGCGCACGGGTGTTGCAGAGTCGCTGGTCGGCCCCGGCGGGGACGTGCGTGTGGCCTACGGCTACAGCAGGCCGACGATCACCTGCGCGCCGCTGCACGTCTGCACCGTGCGCCTGATCGCGGGCGAGACCATTACATCGCTCGCGCTCGGAGATACGGTGCGCTGGCTCGCAGAGCAAACGACGGCAGGTGACACCCCGGTTGTGGTTATCAAGCCAACCCAGGCTGGCATCTCGACGAATATGGTGATCACCACGTCTGCCGGCCGCGTTTATTACATGCACCTGGTCGCTGATCGACGCGAGTACTCTCCGATGACCAGCTTTTTTGACCCGGCGGCGATGCTGCGCACGACGAACGCGCAGGCGCTCGAAGTCGAGCGGCTGCAAGCGCGCCTGCAGGCAGCAGAGGCGACGGCACGCGCAGCAAGCGAGGCGGCGGCTGCACGCGCAGCAGAGCACCGGGAGCGCACCATCGCTGCTGAGTCCAGCCCACAAGCGGCGCTGGACCCAACGCAGATGGATTTCAATTTTCGCTGCGTCCCCGCCTCTGCAGCGGCGCGCAGTATGTCGCGCGATCTCATGCCGACGCGCGTTTTCGGCTCGGCGACGCACACGTTCGTGCAGCTCGCGCCGAACGCATCTGAGATGCCAGCGGTTTTCTCACGCTCGAGCGAAGGCGCACACGATTTCCTGAATCCGTGACCCCAATCCCCACTCACCCAGAACACCCCGCCCGCAATGACGCAATCGCCGCATTTCCCCGCTTTCGGTGCATTTGCAGCATTTTTTCTGCGG
>Ga0209103_1000410_pt1 | contig 13437 bp, 9 predicted proteins | sample 4C3metaG_FD_184152 | JGI IMG/M metagenome (GOLD analysis project Ga0209103, IMG submission 184152) | Freshwater bacterial and archeal communities from Indian Creek, Illinois, USA - 4C3 metaG (SPAdes) (version 2) | ecosystem: Environmental > Aquatic > Freshwater > Unclassified | place: USA: Indian...
GGATCGCGCCCGGCACCGGCTTTGGCACCCACGGCCACCGCGACATGGAGATCGTCACCTACGTGCTGCAAGGTCGGCTGGCGCACCGCGACAGCATGGGCAACGTCGAGACCATCAGCCCCGGCGAGGTGCAGCGCATGAGCGCCGGCACCGGCGTGCGCCACAGCGAATTCAACCACGAACCCGGCGCGCAGACGCATTTGCTGCAAATCTGGATCGAGCCCAGCCTCAAGGGGGTAGAGCCCGGTTACGAGCAAAAAACCTTTGACACCGCCCTCAAGCGCGGCCGCCTGTGCCTAGTGGCCAGCAACGGCGGCGCCGATGGCTCGGTGCACATCAACGCCGACGCCGCGCTGTATGCTGGACTGTTCGACGGCGCCGAGAGCGCCGAGCTCAAGCTCGACCCCAAGCGCAAGGCCTACGTGCACGTGGTGCGCGGCGCCATCAGCGTCAACGGCAGCGCGCTGCAAGGTGGCGACGCGGCCCTGCTGGCGACTGAGAGCACACTTAAACTCAGCCACGGGCACGATGCCGAGGTGTTGGTGTTCGATCTGGCGGCCTGATTCGATTTCCTCCCAACCCGCGCGCGGCCACAGGTCGGCGCATTTTTTGAAAGCCCTTCCATGAGCAAAATCGTCGTTGTTTACCATTCTGGCTACGGCCACACGCAACGCATGGCGCAAGCCGTGGCCGACGGGGCCGGCGCGCAGCTGCTGGCCGTCGACGCCGACGGCAACCTGCCCGCAGGCGGCTGGGAGGCGCTCGACGCCGCCGACGCCATCGTCATGGGCAGCCCAACTTACATGGGCAGCGTGAGCTGGCAGTTCAAAAAGTTTGCCGACGCCTCGAGCAAAGCGTGGTTTGCGCAAACGTGGAAAGACAAGCTCTTTGCCGGTTTCACCAACAGCGCCACCATGAACGGCGACAAGCTCTCGACCCTGCACTACCTCTACACGCTGGCCATGCAGCACGGCGGCCTCTGGGTGGGTACCGGCCTCATGCCCAGCAACAGCAAAGCGGCGCAGCGCAACGACGTGAACTACGTCGGCTCCTCGAGCGGTGCCATGGCGCAAACGCCCTCAGATGCCGGCGCGCACGAAATGCTGCCCGGCGACCTCGAAACCGCGCGCCTGTTCGGCCAGCGCGTGGCCGCCACAGCGCAGCGCTGGGTCAAGGTGGCCTAAAAACCAAGCCACCCATCTGAAAAGCGCGCGCCTACGAAAGGCGCGCGCAACGCGTGGCAAAGCTCGCTGGGGTGGAGCGCTCAGCGTGCCGGAGCAGCAGCCGGTGCTGCAGCAGCAGTGGGGTTGTACCACTGGGCGGAGCGGCCGTCGCGGATGGCGCGGCACTCAAGGTTGGCGGTGCCAAAGGTGATGCGCGTGCCCACGGGCGGCTGCAGGGGCAGGGGCGGCAGCCGCCGGGGCGGCCGGGGCCGTGGCAGTGGGCGGGGTGGTGCAAGCGGCCAGGGTGACAGCGGCCACAGCGGCCACAGCGGCCAAAAGCAGATGACGCATCGGAAAAACCTCCAGTGATTGACACAAACCAGGAACAAGGCAAGCCCCTGCATTCTTGCCCCCAGATGTTGCAGTTTTGTGGCAGTGGGTAGGCAATAGGGGCGCAGGGGGGCTCGGGTCGGGCATCCCTACAATCGTGCCCATGTTCGTACACCTGCGCCTGCACACCGAGTTTTCCGTCGTCGATGGCACCACGCGCATCGACGCCGTCACCGCCGCCGCCGCCGCCGACGGCCAGCCCGCGCTGGCCATCACCGACCTCAACAACCTGTTTGGGGCCATCAAGTTCTACCAGGCGGCGCGCAGCGTCGGGGTGCAGCCCATCCTTGGGGCCGAGGTGCTGCTGCAGGGGCTGGGCGCCGCGCCCTCGGGCGCCGCCGCGCAGGCCGGGCCTACCACCTGGCCGCGCCTGCTGCTGCTGGCGCAAAACCAGGCCGGCTACCTCAACCTGTGCGAGCTGCTGTCGCTGGCCTGGGGCAGCCCGGTGCAGCGCGACCAGGCCGTGCTGCGCTGGGACTGGTTGCGCCAGCACCACGAGGGCCTGATCGTGCTCAGCGGCGCCGCCGCCGGGCCGGTGGGGCAGGCGCTGCTGGCCGGTGACGAAGCCGCCGCCGCCGCGCTGGCGCAGCAGCTGGCGGGCACCTTTGCGCAGCGCTTTTACCTCGAGGTGCAGCGCGCTGGCCGTGTCGACGACGAACGCCACCTGCGCGCCACCGTGGCGCTGGCCAGCCAGCTGGGGCTGCCGCTGGTGGCCACGCACCCGGTGCAGTTCCTCGCGCCCGACGATTTTCAGGCCCACGAGGCGCGCGTGTGCATCGCCGAAGGCGAGATTCTGGGCAACCCCCGGCGGCCCCGGCGCTTCACGCGCGAGCAGCATTTCAAGACCAGCGCCGAAATGGCGGCCCTGTTTGCCGACCTGCCCACGGCGCTGGCGCAAACAGTCGAAATCGCGCGCCGCTGCCACCTGCAGCTCAGCCTCGGCAAGCCGCAGCTGCCGGCGTTCCCGATCCCGCCCGTGGACGGGCAGCAACTGGGCACCGAAGACTACTTCCGCCACGCCTCGCAGCAGGGCTTGCAGCAGCGCCTGCAGCAGCTCTACCCCGACGCGGCCGAGCGCCTGCGCCAGCAGCCGCGCTACCAAGAGCGGCTCGAATTCGAGCTCGGCACCATCATCAAAATGGGCTTTCCGGGCTACTTTTTGATCGTCTCCGACTTCATCCAATGGGCCAAGGCGCACGGCTGCCCGGTCGGGCCGGGGCGCGGCTCCGGGGCCGGTTCGCTGGTGGCCTACGCGCTGCAAATCACCGACCTCGACCCGCTGCGCTACCAGCTGCTGTTCGAGCGCTTCCTGAACCCCGAGCGGGTGTCGATGCCCGACTTCGACATCGACTTCTGCCAAGCCAACCGCGACCGTGTGATCGACTACGTCAAGGGCAAATACGGCCTCGCAGCGGTGAGCCAGATCGCCACCTTTGGCACCCTGGCGGCGCGTGCCGCGATCCGCGACGTCGGCCGCGTGCTCGATTTCCCCTACGGATTTTGCGACGGCATCAGCAAGCTCATCCCCAACAAGCCGGGCCAGAGCGTGACGCTGCAGTACCCGCCGCGGCCCAAGCCCGCCAACGACAAAAACCAGTACGCGATCGAGATGGAGCCGCTGCTGGCCGAGCGCATCGAAAAAGAAGACGAGGTGCGGCTGCTGATCGAGCTGGCGCAAAAGCTCGAGGGCCTGACGCGCAACGTCGGCATGCATGCCGGCGGGGTGCTGATCGCGCCCGGCAAGCTCACCGATTTTTGTCCGCTCTACCAGCAGCCCGGCAGCACGGCCGCCGTGAGCCAGTACGACAAAGACGACGTCGAGGCCATCGGGCTGGTCAAGTTCGACTTTCTGGGGCTGGCCACGCTCACCATCCTCGAGCAGGCCAAAGAGCTGATCGTGCAGCGCCACCCGGACCAAGCCAGCTTCAGCTACGAAACGCTGGCGCTCGACGACGCCGCCACCTACCGCTTGTTCCAAGACGGCAAAACCGAGGCCGTGTTCCAGTTTGAAAGCCGCGGCATGCAAGGCATGTTGCGCGACGCGCGGCCCAGCCGGCTCGAAGACCTGATCGCCCTCAACGCGCTCTACCGCCCCGGCCCCATGGACCTCATCCCCAGCTTCGTGGCGCGCAAGCACGGGCGCGAGGTGGTGCAGTACCCGCACCCGCTGCTCGAGCAGGTGCTGTCCGAGACCTACGGCATCATGGTCTATCAAGAGCAGGTGATGCAGACGGCGCAGATACTGGGCGGCTACAGCCTCGGCGGTGCCGACTTGCTGCGGCGCGCCATGGGCAAGAAAAAGCCCGAAGAAATGGCGCAGCAGCGGCTGGTGTTTCGCGCCGGCGCCGCCGCCCAGGGCCTGAGCCCGCAGCAGGCCGATGAGGTCTTTGACCTGATGGAAAAGTTTGCTGGCTATGGCTTCAACAAGTCGCACGCCGCCGCCTACTCGCTGCTGGCTTACCACACGGCCTGGGTCAAGGTGCACTACACGGCCGAATTCTTCTGCGCCAACCTGACGCTGGAGATGGACGACACCGACAAGCTCAAGCTGCTGGTCGAAGACGCGCAGCGCTTCGGCCTCGAATTCGAGCCGCCCGACGTCAACTTGGGCGGTTACCGTTTCGAGCCGGTGAGCAAGCGCTGCATCCGCTACGGCCTCGGGGCCGTCAAGGGCACCGGGCAGCAGGCCATCGAGGCCATCGTGGCCGCGCGCCAAGGCCATGGCGCGGGGCCGCGGGCCACGGTGGTGGGGCCGTTTAGCAGCCTGTTCGATTTTTGCGCCCGCATCGAACGCGGCCGCCTCAACAAGCGCACCGTCGAGGCGCTGGTCAAGGCCGGCGCCTTCGACCGCCTGCACCCGGATCGCGCCGCCGCGCTGGCCTCGGTCGAGCTGGCCTTTGATTTTGCCCAGGCGCAGCAGGCCAACGCCTTGCAGGGCGGCTTGTTCGACCTGCCCGGCCAAGCCGGCGGCCACGGCGCCAGCGACCAAGAGCCGGCGCTGGCCGAGGCGCCGCCGTGGAGCGTGCGCGAGCGCCTGACACACGAAAAAGCCGCGCTCGGGTTTTACTTTTCGGGCCACCTGTTCGACCAAGCCGCCGACGAAGTGCGGCGCATCGCCCGCACCCCCTTGGCCGACGTGACCGAAAGCCGCGAGCCGCAGCTGCTGGCCGGCATCGTGGGCGATTTGCGCGTGATCAACGGCCAGCGCGGCAAGGTGGCACTATTCAAGCTCGACGACCGCAGCGCCGTGCTAGAAGCCAGCGCCGACGACGCGCTGCTGCAGGCGCACCGCCACCTACTGCAAGACGACGAACTGGTGCTGCTGCAAGTGCTGGTGCAGCCCGACCGTTTTTCGGGCGGGCTGCGCCTCAAGGTGCAGCAGGTGTGGGATTTGCCCGCTGCCCGCTGCCGCTTTGGCAAATACCTGCGCGTGGCCGTGGGGCCCACCCAGCGCCCCGAGGTCGCTGCGCTGCTGCAAGCGCACCCGCCCCGGCGCCACCAGACAGAGCTGGGCGAGGTGCTGCGTGGCCTGCCGCTGCGCCTCGAAGTGGAATTCGAGACCGTGCGCGCCACGCTGCAGCTCGACCCCCAGCGCGCCCAGTGCTACCCCTGCGACGCCGCACTGGCCGCCTGGCGCACCCAAGCGCACCAGCAGCGCGCCGAGGTGGTGTACGAATGAGGGTGGCTGTGATAGAGTGAGCGTGCAAACTCTATATGGCTTGTGAAAAAGGCTTGCACATGGCTACTTCAATTCAGCTCGATCCCGAAATCGAGCAGCGGCTGGATTTTCTTGCCAACCAAACCGGGCGCAGCAAGGCGCACTGCCTGCAAGCCATCATCGCGCAAGGCATCGAGGACATGGAAGATTACGTTCTAGCTGCCGATGTGCTCGAACGGGTGCGCCAAGGGAGCGAGCCCGTACACAGCGCCGCAGATATCCGGAGAGACCTTGGTCTGGACGGTTGATTACACCGCCACGGCCAAGGCGCAGCTAGGCAAGCTCGATCGGCAGACGGCCAAGCGCATTCTAGATTTTATGGATCAGCGCGTCGTCGCGGCGCCGGACCCGCGCCGCATAGGCAAGGCCCTCACGGGGCCGCTGGGAGGGCTGTGGCGTTACCGAGTGGGCGATTGCCGGGTGATCTGCGACCTACAGGACGGCAACTTGCGTGTGCTCGTGCTGCAGATCGGCAACCGGAACCAGATTTATCGCTAACCCGCTTCACCAACAACCCGGGCTCGCCGCATTGGCGTTGTTCAACGCCGTTTGGGTGCCGCGCTGATCGATGCGCAGCGTCAGGCAGGCCGCATCGCGCGCGGCTTGGCCGCCAATGGCCACGGCCTGGATCGAGTAGGTGCGTGCATCGGGCACGCCGTTGAGGCTGAAGGTGTAGTGCTGGGCCAGATCGGTGCTGCACTGAATAGTGGGCAGCACCAAGCCGGTGTAAGCCATGTTCGTGGTGTAGTGGCGCTCGGCAAACTGCGCCAGCTCCAGCAGGCAGGCGGTGGCCGCGTCGCGCCGCGTTTCGGTGACGTGGCGCTGGTAGCTCGGCAGGGCGATCGCCGCCAGAATGGCGATGATGGCCACCACGATCATGAGTTCGATCAGGGTGAAGCCTGCGAGCGCTCGGCGCAGCGGCAAAGGTTCGCGGCGGGGGCGGGCTGCGGCCGGTGCTGGGGCAATGGGTGTGGGTGCTTGGAGCATGGCAGCTGTGGGCGTGGTCGGTTTGGGGGGTGTGACGAGACGAGTTAGCGGATGATCTCACGCCACGAGATGCGGCGTGGAACGGCAGAGCGTTGCACGCGCACATCGGCCACGCGTGCCTCGGAGCCGCCCACCACCAGCCGGTTGCCCACCAGCACGGCCTCGCTCACGAGCCCGACGCCGGGGTCAAACGAGGAAATGAACTGGACGCCCTGTCCACTCCCCAGCACATCGTTCGCAAAGTTGTCGTCGCGGTTGACGTCGAACAAGCCAGCGGTGATCGAGCCGCCGGTAAAGGGGTTGAGCAGGTTCACAAAGCCGGTACCTCCGGGCACACACGGGTCTTGCACCGGGATGATCGAACTCACCAACAGCGCTGGCCTGGCCGTGGGGATGATACGAGCCGCACTCACCACGCGCTCGCCGCGCGCCGTGCCAGGCGGGTGCGGCGGCTCGACCCAGTCGAGGAACCAGCCTTGCCGACCAACCATATCGCCCGCTTCGGCAAGCGTGAAGGTGCGCACTGGGCGCCCAGCAAAGGTGCCGGCCTGGTTGATGCTGCGCTGGCGCAGGTTCGCCCGCCCAGTTGCGATCGGCGCGCCTTCGTCGATCAGGCCGTAGAGGGACTGCACCCGCAAGTTGGCCGGGTCGGTGGTGCGCATGTAGCTGCCGGTGCCAAAAAAGACGAAGCGTTTGCCTACGTGCGGGTCGCCGGCCACGTTGTTGGTGGCCACCGTGATCGGGGCCGTGATCGGCTGGCGCTCCCCGGCGGCGTTGGTGGCGACAAAAAACGGCGCGGGTACGGATGGGCTGCCGCTGGTAAAAGACGACCGCCAATCTGTCGGTGTGTGGCTTGTGAGGTCAAATTTCCAGACGTTGCCCTCCAGGTCGCCGGCGTACACGTACTGCACCACGCCGTCGGCATCGAGCGCCAGCCCTGGGCTGGCCAGGCCGTTGGGGTTGGTTGCGCTGCCCACGCCGGTGTCCAGCTTGCGCAGCACGGCCCCAGTGTTCAGGTTTTTGACGTACAGCACCGCCCGGCCGCTGGTGCTGTTGTAGCCGTTGCCAAAAATCACCACGTCTATGGGCGGCGCGCCCGCGCTGGCGCCGCGCACCTTGGCGATTATCGGCCGCCCGAGTAGGTGGCCCATGTCGGCATCGCTGGCACCGTAGGCCTCCCACAGCGCCCGGCTGGGGTTGCCCGTGGTGCCAAAGTTGGCCGGGTCGGTGACGTCGAGCGCAAACAGGCCGCGACCACCGCGGCCCAAAAAGCCGACCAAGATATTGCGCCCACCGGTGTGGGCGCGTTGCGACACCGCCAGCTCGCCATCCACAAAGTAGCGGCGCACGTAGTTGGGGTCGCTCAAGCGCGGCATGTGCGCCAGCAGGCCGCTGGGGGCAAAGGCAAAGCGCTCGTCGCCGGTGCGGGCGTCAAAGGCGTGCAAAAAGCCGCTGTTGGAGCCCACGAACAGGGTGGAGTTGTCGCCCACATACACCGGCGACGAATGGATGATGTCGCCCAGCACCGTGGTGGGGCGGTTGCGCAGCGGGCCGCCGTTGCGCACCTCGCGGCTGGGGTCGCCGCGCAGGTGGTTGATCACCTCCTGGCGTGCGGGGTCGGTGGCGCCAAACAGATTGCGCTGTGCGGTCGAGAGCCCAGACCAGTCGAACGTCACCGTGGCCGGGCTGGCGGCGGCGTTGGTGGTAAATAAGCGCCGGCTGGCAAAAGCCGGCAGGCGGTCGCTGGCCCGCCACAGGGGCACCGCACTCACCCCGCCGGCAGCAGTAACGGGCAGCGCAACCAAATCGCCCGACCAGTTGGCGCTGTTGAAGGTGGCTTGGAACACCGCGCTGTCGGTGGTGATGAAGGTGCTGTTGGCCGACACATTGCCGGCCGCTGCGTTGCGCTCGAGGATGGTGTTGAAGGCGCGCGCCAGCTGGTCGCGCAGCAGTGTCGGGTTTTGCACCAGGTGAAAGGTGTCGGGCACGCCGTCGCGGTTCACGTCCCATTCGGCCTGCAGGTCGGGGCGCTGGTTGTTGTTCAGGTCGGTGAAGCCGCCCCACTTGGCTGCCAGCCACAGCGGACTGGGCAGCACGCTGGCCGCTGGGGTGGCGCTGGCGGTGAAAAGGCGGTCGGAGCTGAGCGCACGGCCGGTGCCGCCGCCCAAGCCCGGCAGGGTGTTGCAGCTGCTGTGCGGCGAGGCGGTGTCGCAAAACCCCGGCAACCGCCCGGGCGGAACGTTGAGGTGGAAGGGGCGGCTGACGTTTTCGTCTTGCACCACCAGATAAACCCCGTCGGCCGTGCTGCCCGAGAGCACGTAGCCAAAGCTGTGCTGAATGCCGCCCGCCTGGTATTCTGGGGTCAGCACGACACGCAACCGGCCATCGGCTTGCATCGAGATTTCGTAGATCACGATGGCGTCCATGTCGTGGTCGGCGCCTTGCTCCACGTCTTCAAAATTGATGCGAAAGCGCGCAAAATAGCGCCCACCGTTGACGGCGTTGTTAAAGTCTGCGCACATGCTGGCCACGCCGCCACCCGCCGCGGGGCAGGAGTTGGCGATGGTATCGACATAAAAATCGACGATCTGGTTGGTGGGCTGGAACGCCCTCTTTGCATTGCTGATGCTGGAGCCACCCACCGACTTGGCAAAGGGCACGAGCGAGAACGTGCGCCCACCGGGGGCGGCCACCGCAATCGTGGGCAGGGGCGAGCTGAGCGCTACCACGTGCGTGTCCACGGTTTGCTGGCCTTCCAAGGTGGGTCGCAAATCGTTGATGCGGCCAAAGTGCGCCACTGAGGCCGAGTAAAAACTGCCCTGCTGGGTTGGGCCCTCAGGCGCCAGACCGCGGATGTTGCCCAGCGACGTCACGTTTTTGGCCGTGGGCGCGCCGTCGAAGTCGGCTCCTACCTGGCCGATGAAGCGCATACCTACAATGCCCGGCTCGTGGGTGGCGATGGTCTGGCCGATGTTGGCTACGTTTAGGCCGCTCAAGTCGCCGCTAAAGTTATTAAAAGCACTGCCCGGCAGCTGGTCTGAGTCGAATGAGGGGTTGACGCCCGAAATCACGAGCTGGTTTGGCCGTGCGCACCAGCGCGCTCGGGCGGCACCGGCCAGGGGGTTGAAGGGGTCGTCCCAAGTGGCTACTGGCAGCCCCAAGTGGCCATCGACCCCGCCGCTGGTGGCAAAGGCTGGTGTGGCTCTACCCCGGCCAGCAAAATAGCGCAAGCCCTCGTACATCATTTCGGCCACCGGGTTGCCCCAATCGACGAACTCGCCCTCGTTCATGGGCCGGGTCGTGACCCAGCCGCCGCGGTAGGTGTTGTCGGTGCGGCCGTCGTTGAAGCCGCGTATGCGCAACGCGTCAATCGCATTGACGATGGTGGCATTGGCCGTGAACGTGCCGTTGATGGGGTTCACTTCGTTGGCAAACGACGACACCACCTTGCGCAAGACCCCGCCCGATAGGTTGCGGTTGTAGCTGCCCGTAAGCAGGCCAAAGAGCATGGAGCCGTTTTCGCCAAATTCATGCAGCAGTCCGACGGGTTTGAAGATGTCGTCGGTGGTGATGTCGGCGTTGGCGCCGGGGTAGCGTTTGCAGCCGGCGTTGAAAGCCGCAGTGCAGACCGCGACCCGCACCGTGTGGTCGGTGCGGGTGCCACCAAACAGGTTGTCGTTCTCGTGCAGCACCGGGCGTTCGGTCGTGGCCCACTGCCAGACCCGGGCGTCTTGGGCGTTGGTGACAACGCGCAACAACGGCGCGCGGTCGCTGCAGTTACTCAGGTTGGCGCAATTTCGATTGCGCACATCGGTCAGGTTGCCAAAGAAATGGCGCCGGGTGCCAGTGCCTCTGGGCAGATCTAGGCTGGTGAAGTCTCTGATGTCGTAGCCGTCAACGGCCACGCTGGTGTATTCCTTGGCCCACGAGTGCGCGTCTTGCGGGATGTAGGCGCGGCGCAATACCGTTTGGGTGGCGGTGTCGACTTCGCGGTAGCCGCCGTAGAGCACCACGCGCAGCGCGTCGATGCGGCTGGTGGTGGCCCAGTTGAGCCAGTTGCCCGACCAGTGGCTGTCGGTGGCACAGCTGAAGTTGGTGTTGGTGCCGGGAGCTGCGATAGCGGCAGCGGCAGGAGTAAAAATGCCGTCATTGTCGTTGCGGCGGGCCTCACGGTCGGCCGTGCCGTAGGTGTAGGCGTAGCACAGGCGCGAGTCGAACAGGCCCAGGTAGGTGATCCGCGGGTCAAAGCGCGTGTCGAGCCGGCCGTCGCCATTGACGTCGGAGGCGTCGTTGTAGGCTTCGTAAAACAAGGTGTGGTCGCGCGCCATGGTCAGCATCACCAGCGGCGGCGCGCCCTGGGCCACGGCCAGCGGCGCGGCGGTTTCGGGGTTGGCGCCCAGCGCCCCCGGGCTGCTCGCGGCGGCCATGGGGCCCAGCAGCAGGCTGGCGCCAGCGGCAGCCAAAGCAAGCAGCACAGCGCAGCGTCGCAACCAAGGCCGCGCCGCAGCGGGCCAGTGCAGGGCGGGCAGAGATCGGGCAAGTGGTGGCATGGCGCGGCTCCTCATTCGGCGATGTAAATCGACTGCAAGATCACCACGGCGCGGCCATCGGCCGGCTGGCTGCGCGCGGTGATGCGGTAGCCGTTGCAGACTGTGTTGGGCGGCTGCTCTTGTGGGTCGCAAACGAAGCCCGGGCCTAGGTGCTCGACAAAAAACTGCGGTGCGCCCGCCGCCAGCGGCGAAACCAAGGTGGTGGCGTTGCGCCAGCCGTTGAAGCTGGCGTCGTCCCAGCGCGCACTGTTGCAGGCTGGGACCGGGGGTGAGCACAAGCCGTTAACACAGGCGCCGTTGTTGAGCTGGCCGCAGTCCATGGCAGTGGGTGGGGGAGCGGTGTTCGACGCAGCAAGCGCTTCGCCTTCGCGCAGCGCGGTTTCGGCTGCCTGAAAGGCGAGGTTGCGGTCAAAGCTGTTGGCCGCCATGCGTTCTTCGACCGTAAGCATGCGCACCGAGGTCACGCCCAGCAGCGTGACCAGCAGCAGCATGACCAGCGCCATCAGCAGCACCATGCCGCTTTGGGTGTGGGGGCGGTGGCGCAGGGTGTTCATGGCAAGCGGTTGCGCAGACCGACGACGAAGGGAAAGGTGCGGGTGATGCGCTGGGCATCGGTGCCCACGGCTTCGGCGGTGGCGAAGGTGAGCTCGAGGCGCACAGCGTGCACCTGGCGCCAGTCGTTCACCTCGGTGGCCGTGACATAGCTGTCGCCCAGCGCACCGGCGGCGCTGCGTTCGAGGTAAACGATTTGCATATCTGTGATGTTTTCGATCACTTCTTCGGGCGCGCTCGCTTGGCCGGTGCCGGCGTTGTTGACCAGCGAGACGCGGTGGAGCGAGGTGCCACCACGGCTGTTGTGAGCTATGTACCACGCGTTGACTTGCAGCCGAGTCAGGAAACCGCCGGCGGCAAAGGAATAAGCACTGCCTGCAGTCGAGCAGTCGTGCGGGGCCGCGCTCGAGAGGCCGAGTTCTTTGCGACAATTGCCGGGACTCACGGCAGCGCCGGTGTTGTGCACGATGGTGGTGTTGGCCTGGTTGGCGTTGCTCACCTGGAATATGGCTGCCTGCCGCATGTCGCAGGCGAGCACGATGTCGCCATCCTCGAGGCCGTGCTGAGCGCGGTTGACCTGCAATTGCGCTGATTGTGGTTGGTGGCTGACTATGCTGAGCGCGACCTCATTGCTGCCCGACCACACCACCACCGCGTCGGTGCCCGCTACGCGGCTGAGCGCGGTGCTGCCAAAAGCGCGCGCTGGGAAAGCTGTATTGCCATCAAAGCCTTGCAACCCCTGGCCCCACTGGTTCCACCAAGTGTTTGCGGGCGCGTCCACCACATTGGCCGTAGGTATCTGGCTGCCGCACGCGATGCCCCCGGCTTCGCGCAAGTCGCGCCCGAGCAGTTCAAAGGCCAGGCGTGCGTTTTCGTTGACGCGCGCCATGTTTTCTACCTGGCGGAAGGTTTGGTGGTTGGCCAGATACAGCCCGCCCACGGCCCCGATCAGCAGCAGGCCCAGCAGCAGCGCCACCAGGACCTCGATCAGCGTCAGGCCGCGCTGGCGCAGTACGCTGGTGGCGCCGTGGCGCGGGCGCTGGGCTGGGCGGCCCGGTGCGCCGTGCGCTGCCACCGGGGCCTGCGAGGTGCGCCGATTGTGCGGGGGGCGTGTGGTGGGGGTGTGCATGGTGTATGGGCGGTCTAAATCTGGCTGACGATTTCAACCACCTGCATCGCCGCGCCCCCGGTGCCGCGGGTGTCGTCCCATTGCACTTGCACGGTGCAAATGGCTGATCCACCACCCGGCAAGCAGACCACCAAGGCGCAGGTGTCAGCCTCACCCAGCGTGTCGCGCAGGGCATTGATCCAGACCTCGCGGTCGCGAGTCGCCAAATCGGTGCCAGCAACCGCAGGGCCGCATATCCGGCTGTTGGGCAATGCCCCCATGTTGTATAGGCCCGTAATGGCGTCCACGCGGTTGGCGCGCATCGCATCCATCTTGAAGTGCGCCAGCATCGAGGCCTGGCTGCGCTGCAGCGCGCTTTGGTTGTTTTGCAGCGCGTTGATCTGCATCGCCGACATGCCCAGCATGCCAAAGGTGAGCAGCAAAAACGCTACCAACACCTCAATCAACGACGCCCCGCGCTGGCGCTTGGCCGGAGCCGCACCGCACAGCCGCGCCCCAAGCGGCGGGCCGCCGCCCAGCCGGCGTGCTTCGCCCAAGGGGGGGGAGGGGGTGCGGGCGGTAGGGTTCATGGCGTGCAGGTTGCGAAATTGACGCCGGCATCGTTCTCGGGGATGCGGTCGGCATTGCTGTCGGTGGACAAGCGCGGGCGGGTGCGCGTGACGACGATGGCGCGTGCCTGCAGCAGTTGGTTGTTGTGGCAGACGATCAGATGATGTGAGTTGGTGATTGCGAGCTGTGCCTGACCGAGTGCGTTGTAGCTCACCCGCTGCGCCACATCGGTGCTGCCGCGCAGCGTGAGCCTAGGCCCCAGCGCGCCCCAAGTGCGCAGCACCGCATCGGCTGCCACAGCGGGCGGGCCCGGCTGTGCGGGCGTGACCGCGCCGTCGCCGTTGCGGTCGTGGAACACGATCCAGCCGTTTTCCCAACCTGTGGGGCTGGCGCAGGAGG
>Ga0209103_1000413_pt1 | contig 13385 bp, 12 predicted proteins | sample 4C3metaG_FD_184152 | JGI IMG/M metagenome (GOLD analysis project Ga0209103, IMG submission 184152) | Freshwater bacterial and archeal communities from Indian Creek, Illinois, USA - 4C3 metaG (SPAdes) (version 2) | ecosystem: Environmental > Aquatic > Freshwater > Unclassified | place: USA...
CTGCCAAATACATTTGACTGTGTAAAAGGGGATTTGGATGATTTTTTAACACTTATTGCGAATTGGTGATCGTGAAAATAAGTGATGATTCCTTGTTTCAAAATACCATTTCGCTATATTCTTAATCAGCTCAAAAAGTGTCTGCGCAGAAAAGCAAAAGGCTCCGTCCCCTCTGCTTTTTATAAAATTTCGATTATAGCGATAACGATGTCTACCGCTTCCGCTACGAGATCTGCAGGGGCCTTTTCGATAAAAGCGGCGTTTCTGCTTTGCATATCGAGAGCCTTTACTTGATCGCACATGATTACACCGGTCGTCTTCGTTCGCCCGTCTAGCTCAACATGGATCGGTATGCCTCGATTTGTGTTCGTGATCGGGCAAACCAATGAACCGCGGCTCAATGCGTTGAACGCATTATTGCTCAACACTAAAGCAGGACGCCGCCCCTTCTGCTCGTGCCCGGACTGTGGGTCAAAGTCTAAATATACAATATCACCTTGCTGAGGTATATAAGCCATCACCACACCTCGTTTCCTACAGGCGTTCCGGTATCACATTCGGAGAATTCATAACTTCCTTCAAAGTTAGCCATGCGTTCCTCCAATGTTTTATGCCGTATGCAGGCTTTGCGAATGGTAATAATATCCTGATACCGCTCTATTTCAACCCTGTCGCTCTCGCGAAGCTGCAAAGCCTCAAGCAGTGGTTTTGGTATTCTGATTCCATGGCTGTTGCCCCATTTTTGAATGGTAGTGTACAAGATAATCACCTCTCTTACGTACAGTATATACTTAGTATATACAAATTTCAATAGGATATAAAGCAATGGGACGGAGCCTTTTGCTTTTTTTTAACTTCAAAAGAATACTCCTGTAAATATTAAAATTAACCCTAGAATAACCTATCTCACTCTGTTAAATTGTAATAACTCTTATTAGTATCGAAAGCGGGTGGTTGTTTGAGTTCTGTATTGTTGGAGATGGACGGGATAGATAAACGTTTTCCGGGCGTGCAAGCCTTATCTAATGCCAGATTTTCGCTGCGAAGCGGAGAGGTTCATGCGTTAGTCGGTGAAAACGGTGCGGGAAAATCTACATTAATGAAGATTCTGACCGGAATCCACCAAAAAGATAAGGGAAGAATCTGTTATAACAATCACGAAATTGAAATTCCAAATCCCAAGTCAGCGCAAAAATATGGAATTAGCATGGTACATCAGGAACTTAATCTTATGCCTGATCTTACAGTGGCGCAAAATATTTTTATCGGCAGGGAACCGTGCTTTGCATTGGGGATGTGGTTAAATGAGCCGGAAATAAACACAAAAGCTAAGCAATTATTCAAAGAACTCAATCTTGATCTTGATCCTCGTATGCTGGTATCTGACTTGACGATAGCTAAGCAGCAAATGGTAGAAATTGCAAAAGCATTGTCCTTTGACGCTAAAATACTCATCATGGACGAACCGACAGCAGCGTTAACAGAAACTGAGACAGAAACGCTGTTTAGGATAGTTGAGAATTTAAGAGATATTGGAGTAGGCATAGTCTACATTTCTCACCGTATGGAAGAATTAAAGCGAATCTCGAACCGTATAACAGTTTTGCGTGATGGTTATTACATAGGAACACTTGACACACCGGACACGACCATAGATCAAATTATCGGGATGATGGTTGGTAGAAATGTATATTGGTCTGCCCGACCGGATTTGGAAATAGTGAAAAAAGAAAAAGTCCTGTCTATCAAAAATTTGAACAGATATAAAACATTGAAAGATATAAATTTTGATTTGCACAAAGGAGAAATCCTTGGATTTTCAGGATTGATGGGAGCCGGGCGCACCGAGCTTGCGAGAGCTATTTTCGGTGCCGATCCGATTGATTCGGGCGAAATACATGTAAATGGAAAAAGAGCAAAAATAAATAAGCCAGCTGACGCAGTACGCCAAGGTATTTGCTATCTATCAGAAGATCGAAAGCGCTTTGGTCTCATGCTGGATATGGATGTAAAGAACAACATGGTTATCCCTTCCCTTAAGGAGTTTTCATCTGCTTTAGGCTTCGTTAATGAAAGTAAGACTAATAATATATCACAGAGCATGGTTGAAGCATTGAGCATTAAAACTCCAGGTATTAATCAGGAAGTTAAATTGCTTTCCGGCGGAAATCAGCAAAAGGTTGTTATCGCAAAATGGCTAATTCGAAATTGTGAAATAATCATTTTCGACGAGCCTACACGTGGTATTGATGTAGGCGCAAAGGGTGAGATTTATAAGCTACTGCAGAAATTGGCGGAGGAAGGTAAATCGATCATTTTTATCTCGTCTGAATTACCGGAAATTCTGCGTATTAGTCACCGCATAATCGTAATGTGCGAAGGTCGTATCACGGCTCAAATTAAGAATGAAAGTATCACACAGGAAACTATAATGCGTTATGCTACCAATTTCAGCTAAAGTCTAAGAAAGTTTTAAGGGAGAATAAACAAATGAATCAGGAAATAACATCATCTGCAAAAAACTCAAACAGTAAGATGAATCTTTTGTTCAAGCATGAAGCGCTTCAACAGCTTCTTGCGTTTGCAAGCCTGATCATTCTGATACTGTTTTTTTCCACTGCCTCAGAGTTCTTTTTACAGTTCACCAATATTCTGGGAATTCTTCTGGCAACTGCGGTTATCGGCGTGCTTGCTTTAGGAGTTACTTTTGTTATCATAACCGGAGGGATTGATCTCTCGGTAGGCACAATGATGACATTATCCTCTGTTATGACTGGCGTTTTCATAGTATTTTTGGATTTGCCGATAGCATTAGGAGTATTGGGTGGAATTCTTACTGGAGCTGTATGTGGATTTTTGAATGGGTGTACTATAACAAAAATGAAGCTTCCTCCCTTTGTATCCACTCTAGCTATGATGATGATTGCAAGAGGATTATCTTTAGTCATAACAGGAGCTATTCCCATTCATTTTGCTGCAGTACCCGGATTTTCTGACATTTCGATGGGTGTTATATCCCAAAACTTGCATATTCCAAATATAGTTTTTATTTTTTTCGGTATTGCGATAGTTGCAGGGGTTGTTCTGAATAAAACGATTCTTGGCAGATATGCTTTTGCTATGGGCAGCAATGAAGAAGCAACGCGTTTGTCAGGAGTGAATACGGACTTTTGGAAAATTTCCATTTATATTGTAAGCGGCATTTTCGCAGGTGTCGCAGGTGTGTTGATGGCTTCCCGTTTAAATTCGGCTCAGCCTGCATTAGGTGCCGGTTATGAATTGGAAGCGATAGCAGCTGTTGTTATCGGAGGCACTTCGCTAAAGGGCGGAAAAGGCAATATTTTGGGTACTGTGATAGGTGCATTAATTATGAGCGTACTCACGAACGGATTAAGAATACTTGCGGTTCCACACGAATGGCAAACCGTTGTGATCGGTATTGTATTAATTTTTGCGGTTTATGCAGATATGGTAAGGCGAAGCAAGAGATAAATCCCAGATAAATAGCTAGAAAATTAGTTAAAAAAAGGGAAAATAGAGCTTCTGAATGAAAGGAGATGAATCGAAGAAATTACTGATGTTACTAAGTAGAATGATAAAAAAGGGGAAGGAGGAGTTTAAGAGCATAAGTTATGTGCTTAGTATAATGGTTAATTTTAGTTTTGCAGATATATTAAGGAGGAAAATTCTATGAAAGACAATACGACAAAGATAATTATCGGATTGCTTGCGGTGCTTATAGTAGCGCTTGCGATATGGTTTGCCGTAGGACGTGCGCCGACAGAAGATCAAGCCGCAGATGGTGAACGAATATACATCCCAATTATTTCAAAGGGTTTCCAGCATCAGTTCTGGATTGCCGTCAGACAAGGAGCCGAGCAAGCCGCTGAAAAATATGGTGTAGAAATTACTTTTGAAGGGCCTGAAACTGAGGCGCAGGTGGATAAGCAAATCGAGATGTTACAGGCAGCTCTAGGCAGAAATCCCGATGCGGTAGGGTTTGCTGCGCTTGACAGCAAAGCGGCAATTCCACTTCTTGAGTCAGCACAGCAAAGAGACATTCCTATTATTGCTTTCGACTCAGGAGTTGATAGCGATATTCCAATTACTACAGCGGCAACTGATAATGTAGCTGCGGCAGCTTTGGCTGCAGATAAGATGGCTGAGTTGATCGGCGGAGAAGGTAAAGTAGCCATGATCGTCCATGATCCGACAAGTCGGACAGGGATTGACCGTCGGGACGGTTTTGCAAATCGAATCGCAGAAAATCATCCAGGTATTGAAATCGTAGATATTCAATACGGCGCAGGAGATCATTTAAGATCAACAGATCTGGCCAAGGCTATTATGCATGCCAATCCGGATTTAAAAGGCTTTTTTGGAGCAAATGAAGGTTCGGCTATTGGCATTATAAATGCGGCCAGAGAATTAGGGAGAGTCGGCGAAATAGTAATTATAGGATATGATTCCGGACAAATTCAAATCGACGCTATTCGTGAGGGAGTAATGGCTGGGGCTATTACTCAGAATCCAATTGGAATAGGATATGAAACCGTCAGTGCAGCAGTAAGACATCTTCGCGGAGAGTCTGTGGAGAGAACAATTGATACAGGTTTTATGTGGTTTGACAATACGAATATTGATTCGCCGGAGATTCAGGCAGTGTTATATCAGTAAGAATTTCCACATGATAAGTATAGTATACAGTAGTTATTTTAAAGGGGAAAAGGTTGTCGGTTCATCGACAGCCTTTTCTTTTTAAGCCAACATGATTTTCGTGCCGCTTTTGTTTAATTCCGTTTGATTGGAGCCCAGCACCAGTATTGCGATACCTTTCTTGATAAGCACTTCCATCATTTCATATGTGACTTCCCTGAGTTCAGCCTCAATTGAACTAAAAGGTCTCAGACAAACTACTACTTTTGGATTGTACAAATGCCACTTTAGGTATATAAGTTTTTGCTGATCATGCAGCGAAAGCTTACCAGCGCAGGTATATAAGGTGCTCTCAGTGAAAAAAGCCTTATAATCTTCAGCGCAGCATTTTTGATACTTTGTGTTTAACCATAAATTTTTAATTTTGCCCATAGCCGCAAAACACAGATTATCTAAAACTGTTTTATCCTTAAAGAGCATAGTTTCGGTAGGATTTTCGACAATGAAAGCCAAGCCTTTTTTTATGGATTCCCACTGTTTGCTGGTTTTAAACTTATAGCCTTCAACGAAAATTTGTCCAGAAAATTCTTTGGTTTCTCCGTTGAGTATTTTATTGATTTCATCTATGCATAGACCTTCCCGATCAATTATACTCAGTATTTCTCCAGATTGAATTTCAAAACTGAGCGGTTGAAGCTTAGGAGTAGCGACATTTTCAAATTTCAGCACTATTTTATTCTTTTCGCACATTTTTTCTGATATTGTATTCTGTGGTCTGTAAAAAAATTGACCTAATATATCATCATTAAACTGCTCAAACTGATCGTTATTAAAAGTCCAGACAGTTTTTCCGTTCTTCATAACAAAAACCCGATCAGCAAACTGTTTTAGAACATCAGCAAAGCTGTCAATCATGATTAAGGTTACTCCGTTTTTTTTGAGTTTTTGAATAATCATAATCAGTTGGCTCAATTCCGAATCAGACAGATAGCCGGATAAATCTTTAAGAATAATGATCTCAGCTCCCAGTCCGAACGCCTTGCTTATTTCAACGGCAATTTTTTCAAAACCTGAAAGAGCGTGAGCAGGTTTTTTAGGATCAATACCAAGACCGAGTTTTTTGAAAAGAGCATATGTGCGCTCAATAAAAACTTTGTTGTTTATCATGTAATTGGTGAATTTTTGACAGACGATAAAAATATTATCCGCTACTGTAAGATTATCAATTAATTTGCAGCTTGATTGTATAAGTACGGTTTTGCGTCTTGCCATATCCGCATAATTCTTATAGTTTACTTGGGTGTTATTATAATATAATCTTCCCGACTCAATTTCGACACCACCAAAAAGCAAGTCGATGAGATGCTTTTTTTCCGCCGAATTATACACGAAAATACCCAACGTTTCGCATTTAAACAGATTGATAAAAATGTTGTCGAGAATTTTCATCCCCTTCGCTTTTATAGTAATGTTCTCCATCCTGAGCAATTCACGCTTCATCTTATCACCTGCCATCCTTTGTAAATAAAGGCAGTGTAATGTCAACGCTTGTACCGAAGTTTTTAATGCTGTTCACCCTTAAACCGTAATGCTCTCCAAATTGTAATTTGAGTCTTTTATTTACATTGACCAAGCCAATGCCTTCTTCTTGGGTCAAATCAGGGATAATGCCTTTTACGGAAACTACGTTTAAACGATCGTTTATTCTGCTAAGCGTCATTTCATCCATACCTATGCCATCATCCGCTATTTTTATAATCAATCTCTCATCTACTATATCGATGTCTATTGCGATTTTGCCGGAGCCTAATTTACGTTCAAGACCATGCATTATGGCATTTTCTATAATAGGCTGTAAAGTCAATTTCGGAATTTTGTATTCCAACACAGACATATCATCTTCGATTATGTTTATCTTCAGATTGATTCTGTCGCCAAACCGGAAATTTTGGATTGCGAAGTAAGTTTCGGAATTACTGATCTCCGCTTCAAGAGGAACCATACTGCTGACATTTGAAATAGTATATCTGAAGAATCTCGCTAAAGCTTCTGTAATATCAGCAATGCTGTCTGCGCCTTGACAAATAGCGTCACTTCTTATAGCTTCCAGGGTGTTGTATAGAAAATGAGGGTTTATTTGATTTTGAAGCGCTCTGTATTCTGCATGAACGTTAGTCATTTTTATTGCATTCATGCTGTCGTACAAACTGAAGAAATCAGAAATTATATTTTCCATTTCAAAAGAATAATAAACATCAGTATTTCTAAGTACATTGAAATTAAATCCGGAATTTACACTCCTAAGAGCCTGTTCCAATTCTTTGCTTGGCAAGTAAAGCCTTTTATACATCCAACGCATGATTATTGCGAATGCCATAAGGCTTGACGCTGCTACGATGTATATTATTATATCAATATCGTTTGCAAACGTTGCGGAAACCAAAGCAAGGAGGCACAATAGATAGATTATTGTCAGAAATGCTATTATCTTTATCACATTACTGCGCAAATAGATTCTATTTATTTTTTTCTTTACGATTGGAAGCACTATTTTTGACATACACAATTCCTAATAATGAAATTTCCTGTATTCCGAAGGATTGAGTCCTGTAGCCTTTTTGAATAGCTTAGTAAAATGTTTTAAATCGCCATAGCCGACTTCGTGACACACATCTAGTATGGTTTTTTTAGAGTCGCTTAAGAGCGCCTTTGCCGCTTTGACACGGACGCTTGTCACGTATTCCAGAAAATTCATACCGGTTTCTTTTTTAAAGAGCGTTGAGAAATACGTAGCGTTGTATCCCGCAATTGCGCTTACGCGTTCAAGATCCATATCAGAAGCGTAATTTTCGTTCATATACCTTTGCGCTTCTCTTATCGGACGGCTAATTTCGTTTCTGTGTTCTTCGGCTAATTGCCGAATTATCATGCTCACATGTTTTTTTAAAACCATAAAAATATTCCGGATACTGTTTTGTATGAGAAAAGCCGCGTTTAGCTCATCGATCATAGTTTTGTTGGCTGATTTTGCGTATGTATGGTTTTTTATGCTGTATGAGATTATCTCAAGTATTTCGTTTACGGTATCAAGGACAAACTGCCCTGATACTGCCGCCGATACCTTCGAAATATCATTTTCGATATTTTCTATCCACTTTATAATTCCTTCGTCATCAAAAACATCTATAAGACCAATGAGCCTTTGTTTTTTGACATAAGTGATAACTGATTCGTATGCTTTTTGAATGTGCAATTCAGGCTTATACTGACTTATGCCGCTTCCTCCGGATACAATTCTGTCAACTAAAGCTTTTTTTGCTTCATCTGCGGATTGCCAAACATATTCAAAAGATGTGCATACACTTCCAAGCCCGATTGAAAGCGTTAAGTCCTTAATAAAATCCCTCAGAAGGCGGCTATCATCAATTATGCTGTTTAAGGCTTTTCTCAGTGTTTTTTTATTTTCGGATTTATAATTCGCAACGAGAAAAATGCGGTCGCCAAACGAAGTGAACAATACCTGCGAACATATTCCGGCAAGATTCTGAGTGACAATTTTTGAAATTTTATCAATTAGCATTTGCGTAACTTCGGTATTATCGATGCGATAATCAAAATCCGGTTTAAAAATCATAGCCTGAAAACAATCCGCGTCAAAAGAAATACACTGCTCTGAGCTTAGCTTGTGCAAAGCATCCATTACGAACGAAGCTTTTCCTGTACCGTGATATATACAAAACAAAAACTCATCTTTAAGCCTTTTCAAATCATCCTGTAAATAAGCTTCAAGCTTTGAACTTTCGGAATATTTTTTAATTATTTTCTCAAGTGTAGCGTTTATTTCACTCTTTTTAAGAGGTTTCAAGAAATAATCCTTAACGCCATATTTTATGGCATTATATGCGTAATCGAAATGTTGATAACCGCTTATGATAATAAAGTCAATGCCCGGATAAAGCTCTTTTGTATGCTTAATAAGCTCAATGCCATCATATCCCGGCATTCTTATATCAGTAATAACAATATCCGGCTTGTGTTTTTTTATGAGTTCAAGAGCCGTAAAGCCGTCGTGAGCAGTAGCCGCATGCTCTAAATCCAAATTATCCCAATCGATAAGATTTTTTATTAGTTGTGAAACTTTTGGTTCGTCATCAACTATAATAACTCTATGCATAGACACTCTCCGAATTTTTTTACTAGCATCTAATTCTACAGCAAAGTGCAACATCATTCAATACAAAGCAATGGGGACGGAGGCTTTTGCTTTTTTGCTTTATATCATCCATATCGGTACGATAAGGTTCCTGCTGTCAAAAGCGGACAATCTGTCGCAGGTACATAGGATTGCACCTGTACCGCGTAAAAGCGGCGCTTTATCGATAACGGCAAACACCCGTGCAAGCTGAGGGGCAGGGGTTGCGGTTTTCTTAATCTCAATTGGATAAAGCTTTCCGTCACCTTCAAGTATGATATCAATCTCTTTGGTATCTTTGTCGCGGTAGTAATAAATAAACGCCTCTTCGCCACAGTTACGGTAGCTTTTTACGATTTCCGAAACGACGAAGTTTTCCAGAATTGCGCCGCTCATAGCGCCGGTCATAAGGGTATTGGCGTCACTCCATTTTGTAAGATAAGCGACAAGACCCGTATCATGGAAATAAAGCTTGGGCTTTGTCACTGTACGTTTTACAGTATTGTTGGAATAGGGATACAAATAGAAAATAATGCCCAGTTTCTCCAAAATACCAAGCCAATTTTTTGCCGTTATCTGGTCTATTCCGGCTATGCCCGCAATTGTCTTAAAATTGAGCATTTGTCCGGCTAAAGCGGCGGCTGCCGTTATAAAGCTCATGAATTTCAATGAGTCGATCGCAGCTGATAATTCTTTCACATCACGGTCGATATAGGTGCTGATATAGCTTGAATATACAATCCGGCGGTCGGTGTATTGTCCGCTTATAAGGGCAGGCATACCGCCTTTAAAAATGCGATCATAAAGATCGGGAGTATCAATGCTTTTTTGTTCCTTGCTGCGCTTTGAAAGCTTTTCGATATCAAGAGTGAAGGGCACAGTCTCAAAACCGCCAATTTCGGTTTGCGATAAAGGGAATAAATTAAGTAGAGCCACTCTACCCGCAAGTGATTCTTGTACACCATCCATCAGCTTAAATATCTGCGAACCCGTGAGCCAAAAGTGTCCAGGTTCATGATATTTATCAATAAATATTTTGATATACGGGAAAAGCTCCGGAGCATATTGTATCTCGTCAATATAAACAGGCGGCTTATGTATCTGGAAAAACATTTTAGGATCGTTTTTTGCCATCTCGCGCTCGGTTAAGTCGTCAAGAGTGACATATTCGCGGTTGATATTCTCTTCATTCATTAATTTAAGCAACATAGTCGTTTTGCCTACTTGTCGGGGGCCTGTGATCAAAATTGCAGAGAATTCTTTATTTAGCCTTAAAAACGTTTTTTCCATCGCACGTCTGATGTACTTCATAAATCACCTTCGGCTATAATTTATTTTAAATATATTATAGCCGAAATATATAAAATTAACAAACAAAATTATAGGTAAAAAGTAAAAGGCTCCGAAAACATTGCAAAAGCAATGGGGACGGAGCCTTTTGCTTTTTTGCTCTAATAATGACGCATCGCCGTTACCGGATCAAGTCGCATGGCGCGCATTGCGGGGTAAAGTCCTGCTAATAGCCCTATAAACGCACCGAAAACCATCGAAAGAACGTTAAGCCATATAGGGATCAGGGAAATCTGTATTACTTGGGTGTCTTGAGGCATAGTACCCATACCCAGCATAGCCGCCCCGTACATGTTAATTAAAAATGACAAGGTATGGCTGACCAAAAGCCCGACGCTGCCGCCTATAAGCCCTATGAGGGAGGATTCGGCGAGAAAAAGCCATCTTATAGATGAAAAAGAAGCTCCTAAGACCTTTATTACCGCAATTTCCCTTGTTCGTTCGTATATCGACATGACCATGGTGTTGATAATCCCTATTGCCGCGACAAGAAGGCTTATCGCGCCTATTCCTCCGAGTATTGCCTGAACAGTCCTGGCACCTTGTTCGATCCCTTCAAGGCCGTCAGCCACAGACCAGGACTGATAACCCATATTGCGCAATTCGGTGCTCAGACGTTTTGTGACCTCAACGTTTTCGGTTCTAACAGAAGCGAAACTATACTGAAGCTCCTGCCTTTGAGGCCTTTGCTGCCTTTGGGCTTGTCCTTGCCCCTGCTGTCTTGGAATTGACGACATATCTATTGCTTCAACAAAATGCATCTGCTGAGCGCCTTGATTGATAAAGCCGTGCATTTGCCTTATAACGCTTAGCGGAGCGAATATCGAATGAGAGTGCTCCATAGCCTGTTCGTCTAATATCCCTACTACGTTTAAAGTATATCTGCGTCTTTGACCTCGCGCATTATTGAGGGTGAGAGTCAGGCGCTCGTCAAGCAGTTCTAAAGGATCCCTTGGCTCGGGCATTTCCCAATGAATCTGATTCATAGCTCCCGGTTCCATAAAATTATTTATAACAGCAGAGCCGGCAACCACGTTGTAGCGGTCATCCGAAGATAAAAGCCGACCTGCCTCGGCGTTGAATTCAAAAAGATCCATCATACCGGGATCAATTCCCACAATCTGCGCCCATCCCATCTCACGCCCTTTTTTCAGCTCGCCGTGTATGGTGAATGCGGGTGAAACCCCTAAAACTCCGGGCATAGCGCGTATTTCGTCTATTGCCTCGTCTGTCAGAAGCCTCATGTTTGCCATCTCCTCCTCGGGCATCCCCGGATAGACAAATGCCTGATTGACAGTGATGATATTGAGGCTTCCCCACTGCTCCATACTCTGCCTTTGCCATTCGGATAATCCTATTCCTAAGGAGATCATGACGACAATTGATATGGTTCCAATCGTCATGCCGAGCACTGTCAGTACGGTGCGTCCCTTTCGACGCCACAGGTTTTTATTTGCAAGCATTAATATATCATGGGCTTTCATAACAACCTCCACTTCCTAATAATGGGGACGGTTCTATCGATGGGACAGATCTCATGAGCTTCAAAAGAGAATATCTGTCCGCAAATAATTTCAAAACTCTGCCTTGTTTTCTAACCTCTAACCTCTAACCTCTAACTTCCAACATACAACATACAACATACAACATACAACATACATCATCCGACATCTGACCTCTATTATGGCCGGTTCTATCGATGGGACAGATCTGCTATTCCTTCTCTCAGCATCCTGTACCTTATATCCAATCACTAACCTCTAACTTCCAACATCTATTTGGGTCGGCACAATCTATTGGACTGACCTGCCAAACAAAACGTCCCTGTGGTTGGTCTGTCCCTGTGGTTGGTCACAATAATCTGCCGTCTGACATCTGAATCTTGGTATCCGCAAATCCCGCTACATTTTGATCATGAGTAACCATGATAAGAGTTCGGTTTTCTTTTTTGGCGATGTTTCTAAGCTGGTTTAATATCTCGACGGCTGTCTTGCTGTCAAGGTTGCCTGTCGGCTCGTCTGCAAAGACTATTTGAGGATGCGTTATAAGAGCTCTTGCTATGCTGACCCGCTGTTGCTGGCCGCCGCTTAACTCGCTCGGCTTGTGTTTTGATCGATCGGCAAGCCCCATCATATCAAGCATCTGCATAGCTCTTTTTATGCGCTCTCTTTTGCCTATGCCATCAAAAAGAAGCGGTAAGCTTACGTTCTCAAGCGCTGTTAAGGAGGGGAGAAGGTTATATGACTGGAAAATAAAGCCCATGTATCGTCTGCGGAATATAACCATCTTTTTTTCTTTAAGCTTGCTCAATACTATATTTCGGAATACGACATCACCCTTGGTAGGGCGTTCAAGCCCGGCGGAAATGTTCATCAAAGTGGTCTTGCCGCATCCGGACGTGCCTAAAATAGCGGCAAACTCGCCTTGCTCAAAATTTAATGTGACATTGTCAACAGCCGTCACTATGCTGTCGCCCATGCGATATTTTTTGATGATGTTTTTAAGCTCAAGTATCGGCATATTCTTACCTCAGGCTTTTTCATTGAAAAAGTCGTTCTGGCGTTTCGCCCTGATTTTCTTGATTATAAAAATCGCCGCAATCAGAAGAATGATGACTCCTCCGCCGATTATCGCTATCCTCATCCATGGTAAACCGGCTTGCGGGTTTTCAAATCCCGGCATCGGCTCAAGCGGCATATCGACCGGCATATCCATCATTGGCTCAACTGTCATTGTAAAGGGATGCTCGATCTTTACTTCCTGATTGAGCGCATCAAGGTATGTGAGCGTTAGGCTGCCTGAAATCGTGCCTTCCTCTGAGGGTATGATCATTCCTTGGAAAAAATCGCTCATCCCTATTTCAAGGCGCGGTACAAAGTAGGTGGCGTTTTCCTTTGGGAAGTCGCCCACAATTTCCACAAAGACATTGTTAAGAGCGATTCTTCCGGTATTTGCAAATTCCATGCTCAAAGGCACAGGCTGACCTGCCGCTGCGCTTTTAGGAATGTCTACGGATAGCACCTGTACCCGGGTTTCCTGTAAAACGGGGATATTGACGGTTTCGTTTACACTGAAAGAATTGCCTTCTTCATCCTCAAACTCAATTGATATAGGAAGCGTGTATGTCATAGCCGCCGCGCTAGGGTCGACAAAAAGCGTAACCTCTTTTACAAGCTGGGCTTTGGCG
>Ga0209103_1000414_pt1 | contig 13375 bp, 7 predicted proteins | sample 4C3metaG_FD_184152 | JGI IMG/M metagenome (GOLD analysis project Ga0209103, IMG submission 184152) | Freshwater bacterial and archeal communities from Indian Creek, Illinois, USA - 4C3 metaG (SPAdes) (version 2) | ecosystem: Environmental > Aquatic > Freshwater > Unclassified | place: USA: Indian...
GATGTAGTTGACGTTCCAGCCCACCCGGAAATCGCCCACTTCCCAGACATTCTGCAACTGCGCACGGAACCGCGGGTACGAATCAGTAGCTTGGGTGGTGCCAATGAGGTTATCGCCACCATCGACGCTGAGGCTACGGGTCCAACCCACCTGCAACTGGTTGCGCACGGCACCCATATTGGCCAGATCGAACTCGGTGCGGAGGTTCAAATCGACACCGTCGGTCTCGATCACGCCGAGGTTGGCAAAGCCGCGCTGCACGTAGAGGATCTCACCAGTGCCGGGCGCACGCGCCAGACCCAGACCCACACCCTGCACCGGCGGGGTGAGCGCCGTCGGCAGGGCGCTCAGGCCCGGCGGGCAGTTGGTGGTGGTGCCGGCCAAGCAGCCCATGATGGTGGCCGTGCTGATCGCCGCCACACGGTCATTGACCGTGATGTTCCAGTAATCGGCGGTGATGCTGAGCCAGTCGGTGGGATCCCAGGCCAGGCCCGTGCTCCACTGGTCGGAGGTTTCGGCATCCAGGTTGGGGTTGGCGATCACCCACGCTTCCACCTGGGTGCTGCAGGTCGGTGCCAGCCCAAAGGCGGCGCAGGTGCGGGCATCGGTCACCGAGTCAGCCGAGAACGAGGGCTGGGCGTTGAGGATGTCGAGGGTGGGGGCACGGAAGCCCTGGCCGACGCTGGCGCGCAGGGTGAGGTTGTCGAGTGCGCTGTAGCGGAAGCTGACCTGCGGCGAGGTGGCCGAACCGAAATCGCTGTAGCGGTCGTGGCGGGCGGCCACGGTCACTTCCAGATCCTCGATCACCGGCAGCAGCATCTCGACATAGACCGCACGCATATCGCGCTCACCGGAGGACGAATTGCCCGCCGAGCCCGAGACCACGCCGGCTTCGGAGAGCGAGTCGTAGAGGTCCTGGAACTCTTCGGTGCGCATCTCACCACCGAAGGCGATCGCCGCGGTACCGCCGGCCAGTTCGAACAGGTCGGTGCTGGCCGAGGCATAGACCTCGTTGATCAGGAAGCGCGAGTCGCGACCGGTGGTGACGGTGAAGGAATTGACCAGATCACGCGAGTTCGCGAGAGGATTGTAGATGTCGAAGGCACCGCTGGCGATCGCGGCCTGTGCCGAGCTGGCGAGGAGGTAGCCACGACCGATCTCGTAGTACTGCGAATCGGCGCGGCGCATGCCGAAGTTGACATCGAACTCGCCGATGCGGCCATCCACGCCGAAATCCAGCGAGTAGACGTTGCCGTCGGTGTTGACATCGCGGTTGCCGGCGGCGGCAAAACGGTGGCGCAGGAAGACCGGAGCGGTCGCGCTGTAGCCGGCGCCGGGGAAACGCACGGCCGGATGGTTGGGCGAACCCACCGGGATGAAGATGGCACCGCCCGGCCACGGGCTGGAGGGCACCGGAGCGTAGCGGCCGAAGCTCCTGACCCGGCTGACCGTGCCGTTGAAGTACAGGCTCCAGTCGTCGTTGATGTTGTAATCGCCGCGGGCGAACAGCGAGCTGTTGCGGATCTCGGCCTCGTCGGCGGCGACGAAGGTGAAGTCGTAGTTGCAGCGCTGGGCCGCACCGGCACCGGCGACGAAGAAGCCATCCGAGTTGCAGGCGAAGCCCGGAACGCGCGAGCCCCAGGTCGGGTTGGCGAGGAAGCCGCCCGCCCGGAAGCCATACAAGGTGCCCGGAGCGGGGATCGCCGCCATGACGTTGTTGCCGAACGAGGAGGCACCACCGCGCGACCACTCGCGATCGCGCTGGAAGATGATGCCGCGGTTGTTGAAGGAGGCACCGACGATGGCGTTGCCGCTTTCGCCGGCGATGCCGATGATGGCTGAACCTTCTTCCGTCTCGCCGCCTTCACGCACCGGATTGCCCATGCCGAAGCTGATCTCGGCACCCGAGAAGTCGCGCCGGGTGATGACGTTCACCACGCCACCGATGGCATCCGAACCGTAGATGGCCGATGCGCCGTCGGTGAGGATCTCGATGCGCTCGACGGCGGCCAGCGGGATGCTGTTGAGGTCTTGCCCCTGACCGGCATTGGGTGCGATCGGAGCACGGCGGCCGTCGATCAGGATCAGGGTGCGGGCACCGCCGAGGCCACGCAGGCTGAGTTCGGCAAAGGACTGCGCCGAGCTGCCGGACTGCGGACGGAAGGAGCCGAACGAGTTGAAGGTGGTGCTGCGGAGCAGATCGGCGACCGATGCCTCGCCGCTGAGTTCGATCTGTGCGCGATCGATCACGGTGACGGGAAGGGCACCTTCGATATTGGCCCGGGCGATGCGGGTTCCGACGACCTCGACACGATCCAGAACGCGGGCCTCGTCATTGGCCTGCGGCTGCACATTCTGCGCAATTGCCGGAAGGGCGACCAGGGAAGCGGCACCCGCGAGCAGTGCGACTCGAATCGCACTGGACAGCTGCTTGATGTTCGACATGTGTATGTTCTCCAACGATCAGATGGACGCGAGGTCCGGTGGACGCCGACGGGGCCAAACTGGCCGGACCGTGACAAGTCAAAGATAACGGCTTTTTTACCGTCCGCGCAATGGGTCGTGAACGGAACAAGTGGTTGCGGTTGCAAGCTTCATGGAAACCGTTCAGGGGCTTGTGCGCTGCAACGCGGGGTCTTCGAGCACCCGGCGATCAGGCGGCGGCCTGCTTCGCCTCGGCCGCCAGCGCCGCCGCCACGCGCTGGCGCTCGGCTTCGAGGGCTACCGGCAGGCGCGGGCCGAATTCGGCCAGGTACTCGCCGATCGAGGCCATCTCGGCCTGCCAGCCCTCGCGGTCGTAGTCGAACAGCACGCGCTGCGCCTCCTCGCTGAGCTTGAGGCCGTCGAGGTTGATCTCCTCGCGCTTGGGGAACCGGCCCACCGGCGTCTCCACCGCCCCGGCCTTGCCCTCGCAGCGCTTGAGCATCCACTCCAGCACGCGCAGGTTGTCGCCGAAGCCCGGCCACAGGAAGCTGCCGTCGCTGCCCTTGCGGAACCAGTTGACGTGGAAGACCTTCGGCAGCGTGTCGCTCTTGGCGCCGAAGCTGAGCCAATGCGCGAAGTAGTCGGCGAAGTTGTAGCCGCAGAAGGGCTTCATCGCCATCGGGTCGCGGCGCACCACGCCGACCGCACCGGTGGCGGCGGCGGTGGTCTCGGAGGCCATGCCGGCACCGATGAGCACGCCGTGGGTCCAGTCGCGCGCCTCGAACACCAGCGGCACGAGCCCGGCGCGGCGGCCACCGAAGACGATGGCGGAAATCGGCACGCCCTGCGGATCCTCGGCCTTCGGCGAATACGAGGGGCACTGCTTGGCCGACACCGTGAAGCGCGCGTTCGGGTGTGCGGCCGGGCCGTGTGCGGGGTCATGTTCGCGCCCCTGCCAGTCCCATGCCGGCCTGCCCGGCAGGCCTTCCCACCACGGCGTGTTCTCCGCGGTCAGGCCCACGTTCGTGAAAATGGCATCGCGATCGAGCATGGCCAGGGCATTGGAATTGGTGGCAGTGCTGGTGCCCGGTGCCACGCCGAAATAGCCGGCCTCCGGGTTGATGGCGTAGAGGCGGCCGTCGGCACCGGGGCGCATCCAGCAGATGTCGTCGCCCACCGTCCACACCTTCCAGCCCTTCTCGCGGTAGCCCTCGGGCGGGATCAGCATGGCGAGGTTGGTCTTGCCGCAAGCACTCGGGAACGCGGCGGCGATGTAGTGCGTCTGCCCTTGTGGGTTCTCGATGCCGACGATCAGCATGTGTTCGGCCAGCCAGCCCTCGCTGCGCGCCTGGTAGCTGGCGATGCGCAGCGCGTGGCACTTCTTGCCGAGCAGGGCGTTGCCGCCGTAGCCGGAGCCGTAGCTCTTGATCGCCAGCTCTTCGGGGAAGTGCAGGATGAAGCGGCGGTCGGGGTCGAGCTCGCCGGTGGAGTGCAGGCCGCGCACGAAGGAACCTTCGCGCTCGATGCGCGCCAAGGCTGCCGATCCCATGCGGGTCATCAGCCGCATATTGGCGACCACGTAGGGCGAGTCGGTGATCTCCACGCCGCAGCGGGCCAGCGGCGAATCGATCGGGCCCATGCAATAGGGCACCACGTAGAGCGTGCGGCCTTTCATGCAGCCGGCGAACAGCGCGTCCATCTTGGCGTGGCCCTCGGCGGGCGCCATCCAGTGGTTGTTCGGGCCGGCGTCGTCGCGGTCGGAGGTGCAGACGAAGGTGAGGTGCTCGACGCGCGCCACATCACCCGGATGCGAGCGGTGCAAGGTGCAGCCGGGATGGGTTTGGTCATTCAGCGCGAGCAGCGTGCCGTCGGCGAGCATGGCCGCCTTGAATGCGGCGTCTTCGGCCTCCGAGCCATCGCACCAGTGGATGCGCTCGGGCGTGGTGAGGGCGGCGACGGAGGCGACCCATTCATTAAGGGCGGCAAGACGGCTGTGCATCGTGGGGGGGTCCTTGGGCGATGGCCGGGTCAGGGAATCAGGGTACCCATGACGTGGTCGACGTAAGCGCCGAACTCGTCATGGTTGAGGCGGGGCTGGCCGAGCTGGAGGCTGAGCTGCAGGAAGCCCACATAGGCTGCGTAGGTCAGGCGGGCGCGATTGACCGCCTCCAGGCGCGGCAGGCCGGCCTGGCGGAAGCTGGCCGCGAGGTAGTCCATGCGCCGCTGCGAGACCCGGGCCAGCACCGGTCGGATGGCTGGATGGTCGAGCGCCTTCAGCAGCTCGCTGTAGATCTTGTGCGGTTTCAGCTCGTGCGCCACCAATTGGAACAGGGCCTTGAGGCGTTCGCGTGGTTCCGGGAAGGCTTCGAGCTTGCCAAACACGGTTTCCTGCTCCATCGCCTCCCAGCGTTCAAGGGCGGCCGCGAGCAGCGCCTCGCGCGAGGGGAAATGCCAGTAGAAGCTGCCCTTGGTGACACCCAGCCGTCGCGCCAGCGGTTCGACCGCGACGGCAGCGACGCCTTCCTCGGCGATCACGTCGAGGGCGGCATTGGCCCAGTCGAATGCGGAGAGTCGATGGGGGCGGTCGGCCTTGGCGGCGGCGAGCGGAGCGACGGGCATGCGGCGATAGGCGACGTTGCGGACACTGACACAATACGGTCTGGAAGCCGGCTGCACCATGCGCCGACGTATTGACAGCCGCGCCAAGCCCTGTCCATACTCGTCCGTATGGTAGCCACTTCCCTCCCCGCGCCCTCCTTGGCCCACTTCAACTGGACCGGCAACGACGGCCTGCGCCTTGCCGCCAGCGCCGCCGGCCCGCTCGGCGAACCGCCGGCGGTGGTGTTCGCGCACGGCTTCGGCCAGACCCGCCAGGCCTGGGTGCGCAGCATGCAGGCGCTGGGCCGGCAGGGCCTGGCCAGCGCGGCCTGGGACCTGCGCGGCCACGGCCAGTCCGGGCGCAATCCGCCGGGCCAACCCTATACGGTGCCGCAGTTCGTCGAGGACACCCTCGCCATCCGCGCCACCCTCGACCACGCCCCGGTGCTGGTCGGAGCTTCGATGGGAGGGCTGGTCGGACTCGCCGCGCAGGCCCGCGGTGCCGGTTTTTCCGCCTTGGTGCTGGTCGATGTGACGCCGCGCTGGGAAACCGCCGGCTTGCAGCGCATCCTCGCCTTCATGGGCGCGCATCCCGAGGGCTTCGAGGACCACGGGCATGCCGCAGGCGCGATCGCCGCCTACCTGCCGCATCGCGAGGGAAAAACGCCGGCCGGCCTCGATCACCTGCTGCAACGCGGCGAGGACGGCCGCCTGCGCTGGCATTGGGACCCCCGCCTGCTGCAGGATTTCGCCGACAGCGCACGCCACCAGGACGATCTGGCCGAGGCGGCGCGTACCATCGAGGTGCCGGTGCTGCTCATCAGCGGCGGCCGCAGCGATCTGGTGTCCGAGGACACCATCGCCCATTTCCGCTCGCTGGTGCCGCACGCCCAACACCAGCGCCTGCCGGACGCCACCCATATGGTGGCCGGCGACGACAACGACGCCTTCACCCGGATCGTCATCGACTTCCTCCATGCCCGCAGTGACGCGGGCCCCACCCCCCGAGCCCTGCGCGGAGCAAAGCCATGAGTGCCCTCCTTCCTTTCCTCGTCGTGCTGCTGGTGATCGCGATCGCCGCCTACCACCGCTGGTCGCTGGCGGTGTTCAGCGCAGTGGTCGCCGCCGCGCTGGTCGCCGTCGGTCTGGCCGGCGTGGCTCCGGTCGCCACCTGGATCGCCGCCGGCCTGCTGGCCGTGGTGGTCCTGCCGCTGCTGCTGACGCCGATCCGGCAGAACCTCGTCACCGCGCCACTGCTGAAGTTCTACACGAAGATCCTGCCACCGCTCTCCGACACCGAGAGGACCGCGCTGGAAGCCGGCACCGTCGGTTTCGAGGGTGAGCTGTTCTCGGGCGCGCCGAAGTGGGAGCAACTGCTCTCGCAGCCGAAGCCGACGCTCACTGCCGAGGAACAGGCCTTCCTCGACGGCCCGGTCGAGCAGGCCTGCCGCATGACCAATGACTGGGACACCACCCACGTGCGCGCCGACCTGGCACCGGAGGTGTGGGAGTTCCTCAGGAAGAACAAGTTCTTCGGGATGATCATTCCGAAGGAGTACGGCGGCCTCGGCTTCTCCGCGCTGGCGCACCACAAGGTGATCCAGAAACTGTCCTCGATCTCCTCGACGCTCTCCTCGACGGTGGGCGTGCCGAACTCGCTCGGGCCCGCCGAACTGCTGCTGCACTACGGCACCGAGGCGCAGAAGCGCCACTACCTGCCGCGCCTGGCCGACGGCCGCGAGATCCCCTGCTTCGCCCTGACCGGCCCCACCGCCGGCTCCGACGCCACCTCGCTGCCGGACTACGGCATCGTCTGCGAAGGCGAGTGGCATGGTGCCCGGGTGCTCGGCGTCAAGCTCACCTTCGACAAGCGCTACATCACGCTGGCTCCGGTGGCGACCGTCATTGGCCTGGCCTTCCGCCTGTACGACCCGAACCGGCTGCTCTCCGACGAACCCGACCGCGGCATCACCCTGGCGCTGATCCCGCGCGAGACGCCGGGGCTCCACATCGGTCGTCGCCACTTCCCGCTCAACTGCGCTTTCATGAACGGCCCGCTGCACGGCAAAGAGGTGTTCCTGCCGCTCAGCCAGTTGATCGGCGGTGAGGAGTACGTCGGCCACGGCTGGCGCATGCTGGTCGAATGCCTGTCGGTGGGTCGCGCCATCACCCTGCCCTCCACCTCCAGCGGTGCCGCCAAGATCGCCGCCGCCGCCACCGGTGCCTACGCCCGCATCCGCAAGCAGTTCGGTCTTTCCATTGGCCGTTTCGAAGGCGTCGAGGAAGCCCTGGCCCGCATCGCCGGCTACACCTATGCCACGGCGGCGCTGTCGCAGGCCACCGCCGCCGCGGTCGATCGCGGCGAGAAGCCGGCGGTGCCTTCGGCCATCGCCAAGTACCACACCACCGAGATGGCGCGCGAGATCGCCCGCGACACGATGGACGTGCACGGCGGCAAGGGCGTCATCCTCGGCCCCTCGAACTACCTGGGCCGCGGCTGGCAGGCCGCGCCGATCTCGATCACCGTCGAGGGTGCCAACATCATGACGCGCTCGTTGATGATCTTCGGCCAGGGCGCCATCCGCTGCCACCCGTGGGTGCTGAAGGAGATGCAGGCCGCCATGCACCCCGATCCGGTGATCCGCCTGCGCGAGTTCGACATCAACCTGTTCGGCCACATCGGCTTCGCCATCAGCAACGCGGTGCGCAGCATCTGGATGGGCATGACCTTCGCCGCCCTTGGCAAGGCACCGGGCGATGACTACACCCGGCGTTTCTACCGCCGCTTGAACCGCTACTCGGCCAACCTCGCCCTCGTGGCCGACACCTCGATGCTGACGCTCGGCGGCAAGCTCAAGTTCAAGGAGAAGCTCTCGGGTCGCCTGGGCGATGTGCTCTCGCAGCTCTACATCGCCAGCGCCATGCTCAAGCGCTACGAGGACGAAGGCCGCCCGAGCTCGGAGCGTCCGCTGCTGGCCTGGGCTTTCCACGACAGCGTGCACAAGATCGAACTGGCGCTCTCGGGAGCCCTGCGCAACTACCCGATCCGTCCGGTCGGCTGGCTGCTCTGGTTGCTGGTGTTCCCGCTCGGCCGCCGCGCCCAGGCCCCGAGCGACCGCCTCGGCCACCGCGCCGCCGCGATCCTGATGTCGCCCTCCGACGCCCGCGACCGCCTGATCGATGGCGTGTTCCTGACCCCCTGCGAGAACAACCCCGCTGGTCGCGTCAATGCCGCGCTGGCCGCGGCGGTCCTCGCCGAGCCGGTCGAGCGCAAGTTCCAGAAGGCCATCAAGGGCGGCGAGATCACCGCGCTGGATGCCCACCAGCAGCTCGTCGAGGCGGTCAATCGTGGCCTGATCACCGCCGAGGAGAAGCTCCAGCTGGAGGAACTGCGCCGGCTGACCTGGGACGCCATCAGTGTCGACGACTTCGAGCACGAGGATCTGGTCGCGGCCTCGCTGGTGCGCGGCGAGAAATCCGGCGACACCCGCCGGGCCGCCTGAACAGCGGCCCGCAGCGCGGTGTGGCCACGCCACGCGCGGCCACATAGAGCACACGCTCTAGACCCGCGCTCTAGGGTCGACCATCGCCATCGACGGGCGTCCCCCTTGTTCGACTACATCATCGTCGGAGCCGGCTCTGCCGGCTGCGTCCTCGCCCACCGGCTCAGCGCCGACCCGGCCGTCCGCGTCCTGTTGCTCGAAGCCGGGCCGCGTGACTGGCATCCCTTCGTCCACATTCCCGCCGGACTGGCCAAGCTGGTCCTCAGGAAAGGGCTGAACTGGGACTACAGCACCGCGCCGGAGCCCCAACTCGACGGTCGCATGCTCTGGTGGCCGCGCGGCAAGCTGCTGGGCGGCAGCAGTTCGATCAATGCCATGTGCTACACCCGCGGCGATGCCCGTGACTACGACGAGTGGGCGGCCCTCGGGGCCAAGGGCTGGCACTGGGAAGCCGTGCTGCCCTTTTTCCGCCGGGCCGAGGGCAACACCCGCGGGGCCGACGCCTTGCACGGGGCCGATGGCCCGCTGACGGTCAGCGACCCGCGCTACCACAACCCGCTCTCGGCGGTGTTTATCGAAGCCGCTGGCCAGGCCGGGTTCCCGCGCAATTCCGATTTCAACGGCGCGGTGCAGCAGGGCTTTGGCTTCTACCAGACGACCACCCGGAATGGCGCGCGCTGTTCCTCGGCCACCGCCTACCTCGACCCGATCCGCGGCAAGCGGCCCAACCTCAAGATCATCACCGGTGCCCTCGCCCGCAAACTGCTGTTCGAAGGGGGGCGGGCCAGCGGCGTGCTCTACACGGTCGGCGGCGCGGCCTTCGCCGAAGGCGCGGCGCGCGAAGTCATCCTCTGTGGCGGTGCCATCAACAGCCCGCAGTTGCTGATGCTCTCCGGCATCGGTCCGGCCGTCCATCTGCGCCAGCACGGCATCGCCGTGCGCGTCGACCTGCCCGGTGTCGGTGCCAACCTGCAGGACCATCTCGACATCTGCACGCTGCAACGCTCGATCCAGCCAATCACCTACGACGGTGCCGACAGCCTGCTCGGCGAGGCGCGGATCGCCATCGAATACTTCCTGCGCCGGCAAGGGCCGGGCACCAGCAACATCGCCGAGGCCGGCGGCTTCCTGCGCTCGGCACTGGCCGAGGATGAGCGTGCCGACCTGCAATTCCACTTCGTCCCGGCCCAACTCGACGACCACGGCCGCAATCGCCTGCCCGGCTACGGCTACACCTTGCATGCCTGCTTCCTGCGGCCGAAGAGCCGGGGCCGCATCCTGCTGGCCAGTGCCGATGCCGATACCAAGCCGCGCATCGAGGCGAATTACCTGGGCGATCCGCAGGGCTTCGATCGCAAGATGATGCGCGAGTGCGTGCGGATCTCGCGCAGCATCCTCGCTCAACCGGCGTTCGCGCCCTACCGTGGCGAAGAACGTTTCCCCGGTGCCGGCGTGGTGGACGAGGCTGCGATCGACGCCTTCGTCCGCCGCAAGGCCGAGTCGATCTACCACCCGGTCGGCACCTGCGCCATCGGCCATGACGATGACCGCATGGCCGTGCTCGACCCGCAACTGCGGGTGCGCGGCGTCGAGGGGCTGCGGGTGGTCGATGCCTCGGTGATGCCGCGGCTGGTCGGCGGCAACACCAACGCGCCCACCATCATGGTCGCCGAGCGCGCCGCCGGATGGATCCTGGGCGATTCCTGATCGCCCGCCTCAGGGCATGGCCAGCGCCGCCGGCAGCGGCGCTTGCAGCAGGCGGGCGACCAGCCGCAGCAACTCGGCCTCGGCCACGCGCAGGTGGCCATCGTGGCTGGCCGCCGCCGCCAGGCCTTCCAGGACCTGCAACTTGGCCTTGGGCAGCAGGGCGTCGAGTCGCGGCCAGGCTTCGTCGAGCGCGGCCAGTCCAGCGGTGGGTGGCACGTAGCGGGCGACCGAGTTCGGCAGCACGCGCTGCAGGCCCGCCATGAAGGCGCGCTGCGCATCGGCGGTGGTCTCGTGGCCGGCCTGCGCCATCGCCGCCAGCACGGCCACCACCTCGGCTTCGCACGCGACCAGCTTGATCTGCGGACGCCGCCAGGCGATGGCCGGGTCGATGCTGGCCTCCAGTTGCAGGCGCAGCATCTGCGCCAGGGCGTATTCGAACAGGCAGACCCGGCTGTCGGCGTGGCTGAGGGCGAACACCACATCGGCGATCTGCTGCACTTCGGCACACGGCCGGCGCTTGAGGCTCGCCAGGGCCAATTCGGCCAGCGGCAGGCGCAGCGAGGGATGCAATCCGGCGAGGCGGTCGGAGAAATCGAAGGCCTGCTCGACCAGCGCGGCCTCGCCGCGTGCAGCCAGCTCGCTGCGCTGGCGCTGGCGCACCGGCGCGGCATCCGACAGCAACAGGCCGTAGAGCAGCGGCAGCGCATGCTCGCGGTCGCGGGCGGCGCGTTCGGCCACTTCCGGCAAGGCGGCGAGTACTGCCTGCGCCCGGGTGTGGTCGGCGGCTTGGCATTGACCGATCGTCGCCACCAGTGCTGCTGGCGAGAGTGCGACACGGGCCTCCGGTGCCGGCAAGGGGGCCATGGCGGCAAAGGCCAGGGCGCGATCCTCGTCGAGGCCGGAAGGTGCCGGCAGCGCCTGCCGGGCGTAGGCATCGTCGAGACGGACCGGCTTGAAGCCCGGACGCAGGGCCTGGATGCGGGCCAGCAACGGCGGGTGGGTGGCCCACCAGCCGGACAGCCCGGCACCATCGTCGAACAGCATGTGGCTGATCTCCTCGGCCTCGATCGCCGCCATGCGCCGCTTGCCCGGCACGCCGGCGATCTTGAGGAAGGCCCCCACCAGGGCATCGGGATCGCGGGTGAACTGCACGGAGGCGGCATCGGCGAGGAATTCGCGCTGCCGGCTCAATCCGGCCTTGATCAGCCGTGCCGCGAACAGGCCGATGGCACCGACCACGACCAGGGCCAGCGCGAGCAGCAGCAGCGGCAGGGCATTGCGGCCACGCCGTCCGGCAACGAGCAGGTGGCGACCGACCATGCCCAGCACGACGATGCCGAACAGTGCCCCCAGCAGGCGCAGGTTGAGGCGGATGTCACCGTGGACGATGTGGCCGAACTCGTGGGCGATGACCGCCTGCAATTCGGCGCGGTTGAGCCGATCGAGCGCACCGCGGGTCACCGCCACGGCGGCATCGGCCGGGCCGTGGCCGGCGGCGAAGGCGTTGATCCGCGCCTCGTCCTCCAGCACGAACACCAGCGGCACCGAGGTCCCGGCGGCGATCGCCATTTCCTCGACGATGTTGCGCAGCCGGCGGTGCGCCGGATCGGTGGTGTCTGGCGGCACCGGCGTGCCACCCATCGCCTGCGCCACGGCGGCACCGCCCCGGCGCAGGCCGATGATGCGGTGCAGGCTGGCACCGGCCATCAGTAGCAAGGTGGCGACGGTGGTGCCCACGGCCACCGGAAGAGCCGCTTGCGGCTGCCCTGGCAAAGCCACGAACAGCACCCAGGCCACCGCGTTCACCGCCAGCACCACGACCAGCACGGCCAGCACGAAGGCCAGCACCAGCCAGCGCGAGCGGCGGCGCACCGCCTCCTGGCGTTCGAAGAAGAGCATGCGGCCTCAGAACTGGATGCGCGGCACGAGTCGCTTGTGCGCCTCGTCGGCGGCGATCTCGAGCAGGGCCGCCGGCGCGAAGCCACCCTGGCTGGCGACCAGGCTGTCGGGGAACATCTCGCGCCGGTTGTTGTAGGCCATCACCGCATCGTTGTAGGCCTGTCGGGCGAAGGCAAGGCGGTTCTCGGTGGAGCCGAGCTCCTCGGCGAGCTGCTGCATGGTGGTGCTGGCTTTGAGGTCGGGGTAAGCCTCGACCGTGACCAGCAGCCGCGAGAGCGCACCGGCCAATTGCCCCTCGGCACCGGCCAATTGCGCCATCGCCGCTGCCTCGCCGGGTGCGGCCTTGGCCGCGCCCAGGCCGGCGACCGCCGCGCTGCGAGCCCGGATCACGGCTTCGAGGGTATCGCGCTCGTGGGCCATGTAGGCGCGCGCGGTCTCGACCAGATTGGGGATCAGATCATGGCGGCGGGTGAGCTGCACATCGATCTGGGCGAAGGCATTGCGGTAGGCGTTGCGGCCGGCGACGAGCCGGTTGTTCGTGCCCACCCACCAGAGGCCAAGCACCAACAGGCCGCCGATCACGATCAAGAGGAACCAAGTCATCGGAACGCACTCCAAGTCGGGACATTTTGCCGTGCAGCGTAGAATCGGCGCTTTCCAGCATACGTCCACCATGCTTTCACGCAAGCTTCTGTCTCTGGTGTTTTCGATGGCGGCCTCGGCCGCCGCGCTCGTCCATGCCAACCCCGCACCAGCAGAGCGCCTGCCGGTGCCGGCCGCGCGGGTGGATGCGGCGGCCGCCGAGATCGACCGGCTGGCCCGCGATATCGTCGCCAGCGGCGTGCCCGGTCTCGCGGTCGCCATCGTCCATGGCAATCGCGTGGTGCTGGCCCGTGGCTACGGCCGCACCGGCGGCCCGGGTGGCGAACACATCGATGCCGATACGGTGTTCCGCACCGCATCCTTGTCCAAAGGTTTCGCCGGCACGCTGGCGGCCCTGCTGGTCGAGCGCGGCGCACTGGACTGGGACATGGCCTTGAGCCAGCAGTTGCCGACCTTCCAGCTCGCCGATGCCACCGGCTCGGCCCGGGTCACCGTGCGCGACGTGTTGGCGCACCGACTGGGCCTCAAGTTCCACACCTTCGACCGTGACCTGGAAGCCGATGTGCCGTTCCCGGTGCTGGCCGCCCGCCTCGACGAGGCGCCGATGCTCTGCCCACCCGGCGAGTGCTTCGGCTACCAGA
>Ga0209103_1000415_pt1 | contig 13361 bp, 14 predicted proteins | sample 4C3metaG_FD_184152 | JGI IMG/M metagenome (GOLD analysis project Ga0209103, IMG submission 184152) | Freshwater bacterial and archeal communities from Indian Creek, Illinois, USA - 4C3 metaG (SPAdes) (version 2) | ecosystem: Environmental > Aquatic > Freshwater > Unclassified | place: USA...
CCGTGGTCGTGCCCGCCTTGCCGGTGCCGGCGGCGGGGCGGGCGTGGGCAGCTGGACGGGGACGGGCGTCGGCACCGGCAAGGCGGGCACGACCACGGCGGCGGGCGCGCTGGGCGCCACGCCCGGTGCAGGGGCCGGGGCGGTGGGGCGCAGCGCCTCACCCGTGCGGGCGGCGGGCTCAAGCCGGGCGGGCACGGGCGGGACGGCATCCACGCTGCGATCACCCGTGCCGGCCCAGTTGTACCAGGCGACATAGGCGCCGATGGCCACCACGGCGCCCGCCAGCACCAGAACGCCGGTGGGGAAGCCGCGCTCGGGCACGGGCTCAGGGAAGATCAGATCCGCCTTGCGGGGGCCGGTGGTGACCGCATCACGCAGGCGACGCACCATCTCGGCGGGGTCGAGCCCCAGGGCGCCGGCATAATTGCGTACGAAACCAATGGCATAGGCGGGGGATGGCAAGTCCTTCACGCGGCCTTCTTCGAGGGCCACGAGGTAGACGCGCCGGATCCGCAACTCGGCCGCGACATCCTCGATGGAAAGTCCAAGGGCGAGCCGCGCATCGCGCAGTTCCTCGCCAAGCCGGGCGGCTTCCACGGGTTGGGCCTCCTGGGGGCGGAAGCGTTTCATATTGTCGAACACCGGGGCATGGTTAACCCCAACCGGGCGGGGCCGCAAAGCCCCCACACGATGGCGCGGCAAAACGTCATGCGAAGCCGCGCCGGGCGGCCAGCGCGGCCGCCGCCTGGCCGATGAGTTCGGCCACGATTTCCGCCGCCGGCTGCTCGCGCGAGACCATGCCGACCGACTGGCCGGCCATCAGCGAGCCCTGCTCCACATCGCCATCCACCACGGCCCGGCGCAGCGCGCCCGCCCAGAAATGCTCGATGTCGAGCTGCGCTTCCTCCTTGCCGAGTTCCCCCGCCTGGAAGCGCTTCAGCACCATCGCCTGGTGCTCCATGAAGCGCTTGGTGCCTTCGTTTTGCAGGGCGCGCACGGGGATGACCGGGAAGCGCTCGTCGATCTGCACGGTGGGCAGGGCATCGCGCGCATTGCCGCGGATGAAGGCGCGCTTGAAGTTGGGGTGCGCCACGCATTCCGTGGCGCAGACGAAGCGCGTGCCAAGCTGCGCGCCGGCCGCGCCCATCTCCAGATAAGAGAGGATGGCCTCTCCCCGGCCAATGCCCCCGGCCACGAAGACCGGGACCTCCTTGATGTGCGGCAGGATTTCCTGCGCCAGCACGTTCAGCGAAACCGGGCCGATATGCCCGCCCGCCTCGCTGCCCTCGATCACCAGCGCATCGGCGCCGCTGCGGATCAGCTTCTTGGCCAGCGCCAGCGCGGGTGCGAAGCAGATGATCTTGGCCCCGCCCTCCTTCGCGCGCTTGATGGCCGAGCCGGGCGGGATGCCGCCCGCGAAGACGATATGCGTGACGCCATGCGACAGGCAGGTATCCACCAGTTGCTCCAGCCGGGGGTGCATGGTGATCAGGTTCACGCCGAAGGGCTTGCTGGTCCGCGCCTTGGTCGCCGCGATTTCGGCATCCAGGTGGTGCGGCTCCATCGCGCCGCAGGCGATCACGCCGAAGGCGCCGGCATTGGAGAGGGCGGCGACCAGGTTGCGCTCGCTCACCCAGGACATGGCGCCACCGAGCAGCGCGTAGCGCGCGCCGAAGAAGGCGGCGCCGCGCGCCATCAGGCGATCCACCTCGTCAAAGGCGGCCTGGGGGATAACGGGCGTCGCTTCCATCAGGCGGCGTCCAGGCCATAGGCCGTGTGCAGCGCGCGCACCGCAAGCTCGGTGTAGTCGGCGGCCACCAGCACGCTCACCTTGATCTCGGAGGTGGAGATCACCTGGATGTTGATGCCCTTGTCGGCCAGGGTCTTGAACATGGTGGAAGCCACGCCCGCATGGGTCCGCATGCCGATGCCGACAACGCTGATCTTGGCGACGTCCGGATCCGCGATCAGCGCCTCGAAGCCCAGATCGGCCTTGGCCTTTTCCAGGATGTCGGTGGCGCGCGGCAGGTCGGAGCGGCCGACCGTGAAGGTCATGTCCGTGCCGCCATCGGCGCCGATATTCTGGACGATCATGTCCACATTCACATTGGCCGCGGAGAGCGGGCCGAACACGCGGGCGGCCACACCCGGGCGGTCCGGCACGCGGCGAAGGGTGACCTTCGCCTCATCGCGGGAATAGGCAATGCCGGAAACGATCGGCTTCTCCATGATCTCGTCCTCATCCACGACCAGGGAGCCTGGCTTGTCTTCAAAACTGGAAAGCACCTGAACGCGAACCCGCGCCTTCATGGCAAGTTCGACGGAGCGCGTCTGCAACACCTTGGCCCCGACCGAGGCCAGTTCCAGCATCTCCTCATAGGAAATGCGATCAAGTTTTTTCGCGCGCGGCACGATGCGCGGGTCGGTCGTGTAGATGCCATCCACATCGGTGTAGATGTCGCAGCGATCCGCCTTGAGTGCCGCGGCCAGCGCCACCGCCGAAAGGTCGGAACCGCCACGGCCCAGCGTCGTCACGCGGTTGCGCGTGGGCTCAAGCCCCTGGAAGCCGGCGACGACGGGCACCTGGCCCTGCTCCATCCGGCGAATCAGTTCCTCGCCCTCGATGCGGTCCACGCGGGCCTTGCCATGCGCGCTGTCGGTGATGATGGGCACCTGCCAGCCCTGCCAGGAGCGCGCCTCCACGCCGATGGCCTGGAGCGCGATGGCGGTAAGGCCGATCGTCACCTGCTCGCCGGTCGCCACCACGGTGTCGTATTCGCGCGCATCATGCAGCGGCGACAGATCCTGGCACCATTTGACCAGTTGGTTGGTGGCGCCCGACATGGCGGAGACGACGACGGCCACCTGATGGCCGGCATCCACCTCGCGCTTCACACGGGCGGCGACATTGCGGATACGGTCGAGATCGGCGACGGAAGTGCCGCCGAACTTCATCACGATACGGGACATGCGAGTTCCTGGCCTGCCCACCCCGAAGAACCGACCCTGGGGGGGAAGGCCTTGCGGTGGGCCTGAGGCCGGGTCAGATACCTTTCATGAGGCGGATGGGCAACATGCCAATGGCAAACAGGTCTGGCAGCGCTGATACCAAGGAAGTGGCGAAGTTTGACGCCCTGGCTCAGGATTGGTGGAAGCCAACCGGGCCCATGGCGCCGCTGCACGCCATGAATCCGGCCCGGATGGGCTGGATCGCGGAGCGGCTGGGGCCGCTTGCGGGGCTACGCATCCTCGATGTCGGCTGCGGGGCGGGGTTGGCCTCGGAATGGTTGGCCCGCAGGGGCGCCATCGTCACCGGGCTGGATGCGGCGGGGGCCGCGCTGGAGGCCGCCCGCGCCCATGCGGCGGAGGCGGGCGTCGCGGTGGATTACCGGGACGGCACGCCGGAAAGCCTGGAGGAAGGCGGCTTCGACGCTGTCATCTCGCTGGAGGTGATCGAGCATGTGCCACCGGCCGAGCGCCCGGCCTTCTGCGCCGCCCTGGCCCGCCTCGCCCGGCCTGGGGGGCAGGTGTTTGTCTCCACGCTGAACCGCACGCGGCGCTCCTATGTCTTTGCAATTCTGGGCGCCGAGCAGATTTTGCGCTGGCTGCCGCGCGGCACGCATGACTGGAAGCAATTCATCACCCCGGCCGAAATGGGCGCTCTGCTGCGCGGCGCGGGCCTGGCCGTCACCGATGTGGCCGGCATGGTGCCGAGCCTGCGGACGGGCTTCCGCATCGCCCGCGATACAGCGGTGAATTACCTGATGGCCGCACGAAAGGGCTGAGCAGGTTCACGCAATGGGTTCGCTGGCGCACCACCGATGGTGCCGAGGGCTTCGGCACCCTGGCCGGTGGGGCGGTGAGGCCGCATGCGGGCGATTTCTTCGGCACGAATGCGCCGGCGGGCGCGGATATCCCGCTGGCCGAATTGACTTTGCTGGCCCCGCTGCGGCCTGGCTGGCGCCCAGATGGGCGACGCCTTCGATCTCGACGAGGATGGTGGGCGCAGCGAGGACCGACACCTCCACCAGGGAGCAGGCGGGTCCACCAGGGAGCAGGCGGGGCTGATACTGGGGAATCGGCCTCGCATGACTTGACGTGGAGGCCCCCTCTCCCCTAAAGCCACCGCTCCCGGGCGGCGCATGCGTGTCGCCCGTGGTCGTTCGCGGGGGTCTCCTCCCGGCTGCGGCCATAACCTTTCAGTATCACGGGCAGCGCCGTCTAGAGCGGCCGTCCGAAGGGCGCGTGTGATGAGCTTCGCAGTGATCCGCACTGGCGGAAAACAATACCGGGTGACGCCGAATGCCGTCGTCATCATTGAGCGCCTCGAGGCAGAGCCCGGCGCCACCGTCACCTTCCACGAGGTGTTGGCCGTGAGCAACGATGCTGGCCTCCAGCTCGGCGCCCCCACCGTGCCCGGCGCTTCCGTGACGGCGACGGTGATTGACCAGAATCGCGGCGACAAGGTGCTGATCCTGAAGAAGCGCCGCCGCAAGAACAGCCGCCGCAAGCGCGGCCATCGCCAGGAACAGACGGTCCTGCGCATCGCCACCATCGCAGCCTGATCGAGGAGCAGCACCATGGCACATAAAAAAGCAGGCGGCTCTTCGCGCAACGGGCGTGACAGCCCCGGTCAGCGGCTTGGCGTCAAGAAGTTCGGCGGCGAGCATGTGCTGGCCGGCAACATCCTGATCAAGCAGCGCGGCACGAAGATGAAGCCGGGCCGCAATGTCGGCCTCGGCCGCGACCACACGATCTTCGCCCTCGTCGAAGGCCATGTGAAGTTCGAACGCAAGGCCGAAGACCGCGTCCACGTCTCGGTTGAGCCGATCAAGCTCGCCGCGGAGTAATTCACGCCCTATATGGCGTGTTCAGCGGGGGCCTTCGTGGCCCCCGTTTTTGTTTCAGAGTGCCGCACACCCAACCCCCGCCTCCCCCAGCGAAAGGGGGGGCATAGGGGGGGCCTGCCCCCTCTTGCAGCCATGCGAGTAGGGTTGGTGTGGCGGCTACTCGCATGGCGGCACAAAATGAAATTTCTCGACGAAGCCAAGGTGTTCATCAAATCGGGCGATGGCGGTGACGGCGTCATCGCCTTCCGGCGCGAGCGTTTCATCGAGTTCGGTGGCCCCGATGGCGGCAATGGTGGTCGTGGCGGCAATGTCTATGCCGAGGCGGTGGACGGGCTGAACACCCTGATCGACTACCGCTACGCCCAGCATTTCAAGGCGCGCAAGGGCGGCAATGGCGCGGGCAGCGACCGCACGGGCGCGGGCGCCGATGACGTGATCATGAAGGTCCCCGTCGGCACGCAAATCCTGGCCGAAGACCGCGAGACGCTGATCGCCGACCTCGACGTGCCGGGCAAGCGCGCGCTTCTCGCCAAGGGCGGCGATGGCGGCTTCGGCAATGCCAACTACAAAAGCAGCACCAACCGCGCGCCCCGTCGGGCCGATCCGGGCTGGCCGGGCGAGGAGAAATGGGTCTGGCTGCGGCTCAAGCTCATCGCCGATGCCGGGCTGGTGGGCCTGCCCAATGCCGGCAAATCCACCTTCCTGGCGGCCTCCAGCGCGGCCCGCCCCAAGATCGCCGACTACCCCTTCACCACGCTGCACCCGCAGCTGGGCGTGGTGCGGCTGAACGCGACGGAGGAATTCGTCCTGGCCGACATCCCCGGCCTGATCGAGGGCGCCAGCGAGGGCGCCGGCCTCGGCACGCGCTTCCTGGGCCATGTCGAGCGCTGCCGCGTGTTGCTGCACCTGATTGATGGCAGCCAGGCCGACCCCGCCGGCGCCTACCGGCTGATCCGCAACGAGCTGGCGGAATATGGCGGCGGCCTGGCCGAGAAGCCGGAAATCGTCGTGCTGAACAAGGTGGATGCGATGACGCCGCAGGCGCGCACCTCCCGCGTGAAGGCGCTGGAACGCGCCACGGGTTCGACCGTGATGCTCGCGGCCGGCGCCACCGGCGAGGGCGTGGCCCCGGTGCTGCGCGCCATCATGGATGTGGTGAAGGCGAAGTGAGGCGCGGCCGCTGAGGTTCAGCGGCGCTCCTGCCAGGGTTCGCGGCGGGGGCCGCGCTCGAAGGCCACGATGCTGTCATGGAAGGAAATCGCCCGCGTGGTGCGGGTGAATTCGGGCACGGCCGCTTCCTGCCCCGCGCGCTCGCTCGGGTGGGTGTGATAGCGCCGGAAATTCGCGTGAATGCCGCTCCAGGCATGCAGGTCCTTCACGCGCTCGGCCGCGTAATCGAGGAAGGTCATCCCCGGCCGATCATCCCATATGCCGCCCCAGAGGGCTGTGTGGGTGTCTTCAATCAGATAGACGCCATCCCGCGCCATGGCGGGGTAGAGGACCTCGAAGCTGGTGATCTGCTGATTGCTGGAATGGCCGCCATCATCCACCACGATGTCCGGCGTGCCGATCTCGGCCAGGACGCGGCGGAGGAATTGGGGGTCCGCCTGGTCGCCGATGAAGACCTTGGTGCCGGGCGGCGCCAACTCGGCCGATTTCGGATTGATGTCCATGCCGAAGATGCGCGCCCCCGGCCCAAGCCATTCGCGCCAGATTTCCAGCGATCCGCATTCATCCACGCCGATTTCGAGCAGCGTGGGGGCTTGCCCGCGATACCGTGCGAGGAAAGCGTCATAGATGTCGAAGTAGTGGTGCCACTTCGCCGTCTTGTGGGCGCGCGCGCCGCGTTCCAGAAAGAGCCTGTACAGCTCGTTCGACGGGTCGGATTGCAGCAGGGCGTCGGGGGTGGCCGGCTTGCGACGGCGGAATGGCCAGAACATGCGGCGAAACTAGCCAGCGCCGCGCCGCACTGCAATCATCCCCCAGCCGCTCAGGCCTCGCCCAGCACCTCGTCCACCGTGCCGTCCTGCTGGATCACGCCGCCCTCGATGCGGATGGCGCGCGTGCACCAGCGGCGCACCGTCGCCATGTCATGGGTGGCGAGCACCAGGATATCGGCGCCCGTGACCAGTTGCTTCAGGCGCTCCTCGGCGCGGGCCATGAATTGCGCGTCGCCCGCCAGGAACCATTCATCCATCAGCAGGATCTCGGGCATCATGGCGGTGGCGAGCGCGAAGGAGAGGCGCACCTGCATGCCGGCCGAATAGCCGCGGATCTGCACGTCAATGAATTCGCCGAGATCGGCAAAGGCCACGACCTCCTCGGCCATCGCCTCGGCCTCCGCCTCGGACATGCCGCGGTACAGGCCGCGCAGGATGATGTTCTCGCGCCCTGTGGCCAGCGTCTCCATCCCGGCGGCGGGATCAATGAGGGAGCCGATCTCCCCCTCCACGCGCAGCCGTCCGGCCACCGGCTCATAGATGCCGGCGATGGTCCGCAACAGGGTGGATTTGCCGGCGCCATTGGGGCCGATCAGGGCGACGCGCTCGCCGCGCTCGATCGTGAAGGTCAGGTTGCGCAGGGCGGCGACCACCACGCGGTGGCTGTCATCTTCCTTCAGCCGGCGCGGGGCGCTGCCCATCAGCCGCCGCTTCAGGGAGCGGGCGTTGTGGTGATACAGCGGATACTCGATGGCCAGGCCCTCGGCCTCGATACGTGCCATGGCGATCAGACCCAGAAAGCGACGCGGTTGCGGAAGCGCGTGAAGAAGGCCTGGGCCACGACCCAGACGATGGCGGTATAGACCACGGCGGCAATCCAGACCGAGAGCGAAGCGCCGGTCCCCATGAGCGGCCCGCGCATTGTCTCCATCACGGCGAAGAAGGGATTGAGCGGCAGGAAGACCTGCGACTCCTTGATCAATTCCGGCTTCCAGATGACCGGGGTAAGGAAGAAGGCGATCTGCATGACCGAGCCGACGATGGGCGGGATGTCCCGGAAGCGCGCGCAGAGCATGCCCAGCAGGAGCGAGGCCCAGAAGACGTTGATCGCCAGCAGGATCAGCCCAGGGATCGCCATCAGCGCGCCCCATCCGGGCGCCACCCCGAAGATCAGGAAGACCACGGCGATCAGCGGCAGGTTGTGCGCGGAGACGACGGCGTTGCGGAACACCGTCCGCAAGGCATGCACCGAATAGGGCAATGGCATCTGGCGCACCACGGACTCGGCCGAGGTGATGGAGTAGCAGGACTCGGTGACGGCCTGCGAAATCATGTTCCAGACGATCAGGCTGACCGCGAGCCAGGGCAAGTATACGCCGACCTCGATCTGGAACAGCTTCGCATACAGGAAGCCGAGCGAGACCAGCATCACCGCCGTGGAAATGGTGACCCAAAGCGGCCCCAGCACTGAGCCGCGATAGCGGTGGGTGATGTCGGTCCGCGCCAGCGCCCAGGCCAGGCGCCAGCGCTTGAATCCGTCCGCGATATCCTGCCGCGCCCGCTCGCCGCGGCGGGGGTGGGCTGCGTCATGTTCGAATGAGACTGGAGACGTTTGTACCATGCTCGGTAGGCTATACACGGACGTCCCAAGGGCTGAAAGTCGCGTGAAGTGTCCGTTTGTCATCGCCCACACCATATTGACAGCCCTCATTCCTGTGTTACGGCCCAAGAGCTTCTCAGGAGACGATGGATTTGATCTTCCTCATCACTGGCGGATACGGCTTCATCGGCTCGGCCGTCGTCCGGCGCCTGCTTGCGACCACCGGCGCGACCGTCGTCAACGTGGACAAGATGACCTACGCTGCCAGCCCCGCCTCGCTGGGCATGCATGCGGGGGAAGCCCGCCACATCCACATCCAGGCCGATATCTGCGATGTCGAGGCGATGCGCGCCGCCTTCGCCACGCACCGCCCGACCGCCGTGATGCACCTGGCGGCCGAAAGCCATGTGGACCGCTCGATTGACGGCCCGGCCGAGTTCATTCGTACCAATGTGGTCGGCACGCAGGTGCTGCTGGAGGCGGCGCGGGAATACTGGAACGGGCTGGAAGCCACACCCAAGGCCGAGTTCCGCTTCCATCACGTCTCGACCGACGAAGTCTTCGGCTCGCTCTATCCGGGCGATGCGCCCTTCACGCCCGAGACGCCCTATGATCCGCGCAGCCCCTATTCGGCCAGCAAGGCCGCTTCCGATCATCTGGTGCGCGCCTGGAACCACACCTATGGCTTCCCCAGCTTCGTCTCGAACACGACGAACAACTACGGCCCCTGGCAGTTCCCCGAGAAGCTGATCCCGCTGGTCACGCTCAACGCGCTGGAGGGCAAGCCGCTGCCCGTCTATGGCGAGGGCACGAATATCCGGGACTGGCTGCATGTCGAGGACCATGCCGAAGCGCTGGTCCTCGCGCTCATGCACGGCAAGCCGGGCGCCACCTATTGCATCGGCCCCCGCCAGGAGCGGACCAACCTGGAGGTGGTGAAGGCCATCTGCGCGACGCTGGACCGCCTGCGCCCCGATGGCGTGGGCCCGCGCGAACGGCTGATCACCTTCGTGCGCGACCGGCCCGGCCATGATTTCCGCTACGCCATGGACCCGTCCGGCGCCGAGGAAGCCCTGGGCTGGAAGCCGCGCCATGATTTCGAAAGCGGGCTGGAACAGACCATCCGCTGGTATCTCGACCATGAGGCCTGGTGGCGGCCAATCCGCGACAAGGCCTATGCGGGGCAGCGTCTGGGTGGGGTGAAGGCATGATTGCGCTGATTGAGGCTCGTTGGGCTTTTGATGACGCCCGCCCGGTGGAGGTCTTCGCATGAAGGGCATCATCCTGGCCGGCGGCTCCGGCACGCGGCTGCACCCGATGACGCTGGCGGCCAGCAAGCAACTGCTGCCAGTCTATGACAAGCCGATGATCTACTACCCGCTCGGCACGCTCATGCTGGCCGGCATCCGCGACATCCTCGTGATCTCCACACCGACCGACCTGCCCTCCTTCCAGCGGCTTCTGGGCGATGGCAGCGCCTTCGGCATCAAGCTGAGCTATGCCGAGCAGCCCTCACCCGACGGGCTCGCGCAAGCCTTCCTGATCGGCGCCGACTGGCTGGGCGGCGAGGCCTGCGCCCTGGCCCTGGGCGACAACATCATCTACGGCGAAGGCCTGTCCGATCGACTGCAAAGCGCCGCGGCGCATGCGCTGCGGGGCAAGGCCACCGTGTTCGGCTATCGCGTGGCCGATCCGGAGCGCTACGGCGTCGCCGAATTCGATGATGAGGGGCAGGTTCTCTCGCTGGAGGAGAAGCCGCTCAAGCCGAAATCGGACTGGGCCGTGATCGGCGTGTATTTCTACGATGCGCGCGTGACGGGGATGGCGCGCCAGGTCGTGCCCTCGCCCCGCGGCGAACTGGAGATCACCGATCTCAACGCGATGTACATGAAGGACGGGACGCTGCGGGCGGAGCAGCTGGGCCGTGGCTGCGCCTGGCTCGATGCCGGCACGCCATCCAGCCTGCTCCAGGCTGCGACCTTCGTGCAAACCGTGCAGGAGCGGCAGGGCCTGCAGGTCGGCTGCCCCGAGGAGATCGCCTTCCGCCGCGGCTTCCTCACCGCCGATGATCTGCGCGCGCGCGGCAAGTCCCTGGGCAAGACGGCCTATGGGCAATATCTGGTGCAACTGGCGGACGGGCTCCACGCATGAAGGTCACGCCGCAATCCATTCCCGAGGTCCTGCTGATCGAGCCCAATCGGTTCGGTGATGCGCGCGGCTTCTTCAGCGAGGTCTGGAAGCGCAGCGCGCTTGCGGCGCAGGGCTTCGCGGTGGATTTCGTGCAGGACAACCACTCCTTGTCGCGTGAGGTGGGCGTGCTGCGCGGCCTGCATTTCCAGCGCCCGCCCACGGCGCAGGGCAAGCTGGTGCGGGTGGTGCGGGGCCGCATCCTCGATGTCGCGGTGGATATCCGACAGGGCAGCCCGACCTATGGCCAGCATGTCGCCTGCGAGCTTTCGGCCGAGAACTGGCAGCAGCTCTGGGTTCCGCGCGGCTTCGCGCATGGCTTCATCACCCTGGAGGCGGATACCGAGGTCCTCTACAAGGTGGATGCCGAATATGACCGCGCCACGGATGCCGGCATCGCCTGGGATGACCCGGCCCTGGCGATCAACTGGCCCGTCCCCCCGGGGGGGCTGATCCTCTCCGACAAAGACCGCACGGCGCCGCGCCTCGCTGATATCGCGCCCCCCTTCCCGGCTGGTTCGCTCTGATGCGCCGCATCCTCGTGACCGGCCAGGGCGGCCAATTGGCCACGGGCCTGGCGGAAAGCCTGCCCGCACAGGGCTTCGCGGCGCATCTGGCCGGGCAGCCGGATTTCGAATTCGACAAGCCGCAGACAGTGCTGGCCGCCTTTGCCGCCATCCGGCCCGAGGCGGTGGTGAATTGCGCCGCCTGGACCGCCGTGGACGCGGCCGAGGATGACGAAGCCGGCGCCTTCCGCGCCAATGCGCTGGGCCCCGCGCTGCTGGCCAGGCTCTGCGCCGAGGCCGCCATCCCGCTGATCCAAATCAGCACGGATTACGTCTATGACGGGTTGAAGGGCGCGCCCTATCTCGAGACGGATCTGCCCAATCCGCTTGGCGCCTATGGCCGCACCAAGCTGGCCGGTGAATGGGCGGCGCTGGCTGCCAACCCCATGACGAGCATCCTGCGCACCGCCTGGGTGTTCAGCCCTGTCGGCAAGAATTTCGTCCGCACCATGCTGGCGGTGGGCGCCACGCGGCCGGAATTGCGCGTGGTGGCCGACCAGCACGGCCATCCGACAGCCGCGCCCGACCTCGCGGACGCCATTACCGCCATCCTGGCGCGCATCCGCGATGGCGGTTGGCGGCCGGAATATCGCGGCGTGTTCCACGCGCGGGCCGAGCAATCCACCCACTGGCACGGCTTCGCCGAGGCGATCTTCGCCGGCGCCGCGGGTTTTGGCGGCCCCCAGCCCCGCGTCCTGCCGATCGCGACGCATGAATACCCGGTGAAAGCCACGCGGCCCGCCGATGGCCGGATGGATGGCGCGAAGCTGACGCAAACCTTCGGCGTCACCCTGCCCAGTTGGCAGCAGGGGCTTGAGCGGGTGTTGCGAGCCTTGCACGCGGGCGGCTGATGCCGCCCTACACGCTCACCGATCTGAGCGCCGCCGAGGGAGGGGCGCCGAGAATCCTGCACGGCCTGGCCGCCCGCGCGCCCCTCACCTTCCTCCGCCGCGGCGCCGAGGTGGCGTTCGAAATGGCGCAGGCGGCGGTGCTCGACCGACTGGCGCCCCTCAAGGCGGGCCTGCGCGAAGTGTCGGAGGGCACGGCAGCACGGCAGGGCAGCAGCCTCGCACTCTATCTGCATTGGTCGCCCGATGGGCGGGTCTCGCCCATGGTGCGGCGGCAGTTGCGGCTGTGGCGGGAGAATGGCTTCGATCTCGTCTTCGTCACCAACGCCGCGCGGCGCCCCCCCGAGGCCGATTGGGCGGCGGTGGGGGCCGAATGCCTCCTCCGCATCCACCGGGAGAATGTCGGGCGGGATTTCGGCGGCTGGCGCGATGCCGCGGCGGTGGCCCTGGCGCGGCTTGGCCCAGCGGAGGAGCTTCTGCTCGCCAATGACAGCGTCCTTGGGCCTTTCCTGCCGCTCGCGCCGTTGGTTACGGCCTGGCGCGAAGGGGGCGAAGGGCTGTTCGGCCTCACGGAAAGCCTGGGTGGGGGGCCGCACCTGCAATCCTATGCGCTGCTCGCACGCGGCGATGCGGCGGTCGCGCAGGTTCTGGCGCATCTTGCCGCCTTCAGGGACAGTCGCAGCAAGTGGCGCGTGGTGCAGCAGGGCGAAATCGGCCTCTCCCGCCGGATGGGCGCAGCCCGGGTGCGATGCGCGGCGCTGTTCGGCTATGAGCGGCTGACCGCCCTGGTGGATGATGCCACGCGCCGCAGCCTGGGGCCGCGCTTCACCGCCGCCGAAGGCTTCGCGCGCTATCCCCTCAACCCCTGCCATCACCTGTGGCGGGTCCTGGTCGAGAGGATGGGCTTTCCCTTTCTCAAGACCGAGTTGATCCGCCGCAATCCGGGCCAATTGCCGGGCGTGCAAGGCTGGAGCACGCTCATGGCGCCCGAGGATGCCGAAATTATTCGTGAACACCTGGAAATGATGGGATAAATTTCCAATTCCATCGAATCGAAACGATGTCGTCTCGATTGACACTCCGCCTCGCCGGCGGCACAGAGCCGGGACCCATTGCCTGCGTCCGGCTTGCTGAAAGTGCTCCATTCCATGCCCATGACGGACAATGATCCCCACCTCCATCCTTTGCGTCGTCTCGTGCGCCGGCAGCCCTGGCTGCGCCGCACCCTCCTGCGCGTGTTTCGGCCGGTCATGCCGCAGATCGGCCATGTGATGCGTTGGCTGGAAGCGGCCGAATACAAGGGCTGGTTCCAGCGCTGGCAGGAGAGCAGCGCGACGGATGATCCCCGCATCCTCGCACTTCTGGGTCCG
>Ga0209103_1000417_pt1 | contig 13351 bp, 25 predicted proteins | sample 4C3metaG_FD_184152 | JGI IMG/M metagenome (GOLD analysis project Ga0209103, IMG submission 184152) | Freshwater bacterial and archeal communities from Indian Creek, Illinois, USA - 4C3 metaG (SPAdes) (version 2) | ecosystem: Environmental > Aquatic > Freshwater > Unclassified | place: USA...
GCTCAAGCAGCAGCTCGCCGAACGCACCGATCGCGCGCCTCCACATTTCGAAGCCATGAAAGCGAGTCGCGGTCGGGCGAGGCTCATTGGCGGTCACAGCAATCCAGGATGTCATGGTGTAGTGTCCCTATCAGCCTTTCGGCAATTTAGGCCGTCTCGACATCTTGGCACTCTACATGCGTCAGATCAAGAGCGCCTTGGCGACCTGAGATGTAGGAGCCGTCGCGATACCAGCCAGCAGACGTCCAGATTCCGCTGTCCTCGAGGATGACCCCGACGATGTGCTCACAACCTGGAGTCGGATCGTCAACAATGGCGAGGATCAGAGCTCGCGTACCGGTGAGCGCCGAACCCCTTACGTAGTACCAGCGACCAATCTTCCATCCGCCTGACTCGCCGATGGTCTGAAACTTGACGCTTTGCATGTGCTTGCTCCCATTCATATGAAGCATACTATACACATCTGCTGGTCAGAGGTCAACCTGTAAAATCAAGGAGTTACAGTTGCGTTAAGGGTTCATTCAGGTTGACCGGCACGACCATGGCCGTCGACAGGGACAAACGAGCGTCGGCTCATGCACAGGCGGATCTCTTCGAAGGAGAACGGCCGCATGTCGTAGCGACCTGTGACGTGCTTCGAGTCGATGCCGACGTCGACGATCTTGTTGCCGAGCCGCTCGACATAGGATCCGTGGCAGTGCCCGTGGAGATGGATCGATCCATAATGCATCTTGTTCCAGACGGCCATCGGGAAGTGATGCAGGACGACGAAGTGATCGTCGATCCGTAGCTCATGGTAGTCCTTCGTCCACACAAAGTGTCTTGCGAGCCGACCCCTGTGCTTCTTGAGCACCTGGTCGTGGTTGCCGTAGATCAGGTGGTGGCGGCCGTTCAGCCGACTCAACAGCGCGTCGACGAGGTCCGGATTTGACTGGAACACAAAGTCGCCGAGGTTGTACACGTCATCGTCAGGCCCGACGGTCTCGTTCCAGCGCCTGATCAGCGATTCGTTCATCTCGTCGACGGTCGATCCGAGCTCCTTTCGGTTCGGCTGGAACTTATGGAGGATCGCACTATGCCCAAAATGCAGCTACAGGTCCGAGGTGAAAAACACCCCGGACCGCCCTCCTTTATCGTGCGTTGCGTGCATGGTCAGATGCTGTCCTTGTTGGAAGGCACACGGAGCGGCGAATTTCGCAGTCGCCATTCGACCCACGCCGATCGGGCATGCCTGATGATGTCAATGTGACGGAACAATGAGGTCCACTTGCGCTCGTTTGCCAGCCACAACTGAGTGCTTTCGAAAGTGCCCATATAGTCAGCATGTAGCGATCGATTGACTGCACCGCCGTGAGCCCATAGCACCACGAGGTGCCTCTCCACCCGATCGATAGCTTCGTCTTCAGCGCGTACGGCGCGGTCGATGGCCTCTTGCCACGAACGCCACCCGCCGATCACCTCGACAACGAGAGTCCACACGACAGCGACCACGACTGGTCCGAACAGGATAACACCAGCCGCCTGATTGAAGGACAAGGTCCCTGTGAACCAGAGTGCGAATGCGATCAGGTTGCTGATGCAGAGACTGACGATCAGTCGCGGGTACTTGTCGGTCGGGTTGAGCAGGTGATGGAACAGGATGTGTCCGACCAGCACGTTGCGGGCAGCGACCCATCGCGGGACGTTTGGCATGTTCACAGATGTACGCTTCCTTCGAGACGGCGTCTCATTTTGATGAGGGTGGATTCGGGCACGCTGTGCACGCTTGTGTTGCCGTGTCGATTCTCGACTACGATGCTCGTGAACAGCATGTTGCGATCTCGGCATGCCTGCATGTACGGCTCCAGCTCTTTGTTAGAGGTGAAGGTGTTGTGCACGACAACATTCCAGCCCTCGTCGAGGAGGCGACACGTCTCGTCGAGGCACCAGGCATGTGCAGTGCTCAGCTTTGTCGGATCGAAGCATCCGTTGTTGTAGAGGTCGAACCAATCGTCGGCCGCGCGGACCGCCGTGTTGGGCATGAGCTGCAACGTGCGGGCGAGCGTGGTCTTGCCGGAGCCGGGCAATCCTCGTACCAGATAGAGGTGCGGGTGCGGAGGCGGAATGAGATGCGGGCGCATTTGCTTAGGGTCTCGTGGAAGAGTTGGTGATGTCAACCGAGCGCGTCCAACACGATCCGGCGATCTTGTTCTTCGAGAGACACGAACTGCTCGAACGACATGACGTCTCTCAGCTTGTCGAAGACCGGCCAGAATTCTTCGTCTGTGAACGCAAGCCGAGCTTTGCTGGGATTGTCCCAGATTGCACGTAGCTTAGGGCCCCCGACGCGCATCAAGAACTTGCGGGTCTTGTATGCTCTCGTCTTCAACTTCGCGACGAACTGGCGAGTGTCGTCATCGAACAGCATGAACCCCTCGATGTTGTCGAGCTGTCCGGCCAATTCGATAGCTCTGCGGCCCGACATCTTTGCGACCAGCAGCTCCCCTATGTTCGGAACAATGTCGCCGCGGGCATGTCTGTCGCTGCTCGGAGAGATGAGCCGCGAGCCGAGATAGTGGGCGCCGAGTTTCTCAGGCATGACGTGTGGGTCGTCTTGATGCACAATTTCGTACAGCCACGTTTCGTCTTCGAAGGGGAAGTGCTTGCGGCCCACAGCATCCGCCTCCAGCATCTCGCGGGCCATCTTAACGTATGGTGAATCAAACGATCCAGTCGTCGTGATGAGGGCTTCGCCCGTCAGCGGGTTGCGCGAAACGGACGCCATGAAGCCGTTGATCTTGCGAATCACAGTGTAGTGTCTGTCGGGATCGATCTTGACGTCCGTCTCGCCGTCGTTGAACACCTTACGAAACGGAAGCACGGCGATCTCGGTCTTGCCTGTCTTCACGGGATTGGTGAACACGATGCCGCGAGCCTCGAGCAGGGCAGGCGACAGATCCCACGACCCCTTGTAGAAGACGTCGCGAGTGTACTTGAACATGATCAGCGTCTGGTCATGGTTGAACCGGATGTGCACAAGACGAAGCTGCACCAGTCGGAGCAGCTCGCTGTACAGCGCTTTCGGGTCTTCGAGAAGGTTGGTCATTTGCGGCCGATCCACGTGGCTTGCTCTGGAGATGCGATTAGCGTATACGCGCCCTTATTGTACGCCGGAGCGACGCATTTCTTCTGGCGCTCGATTTGAAGTTGTGCTGCAGCCTCGCGATCAGCCATCTCGCCCTCATATTGCACCGATGAGGGCGCGTTCACCGGGCCAATTCGATCGACGCCGAGTGAACTGATGTGGCTGTGAGAAGGAGCTCGGAAGGGCTCAGGTCCGGCCGGCTTCTTCTCGACGAATGGTCGGGGCGACCTTTTCGTCGATGGGCCTTTACTCTTCTTCAACTTGCGAAAGGAGCTTCTGACATAGACGAGCATCGTCTGTTTCCTATCCGAGGAGCCAGTGGTCGTTGGTTTTCGTCGCCTCTTTGAGGGGAGGCCGGTGACCTTCGACGAATGCCATGTTCGTTGCGGTCTCACGAACCTCGACGCGATAGCACCACAGACGATCAGCTTCGCCTGGGCCCCACATGTCGGGGATGAACACAGTATTGATGTACTCGTAGATCAGCTCGGCAATGCTCTCGCATCCGAGGCGAGGTAGGACGTTCACCTTGGCGAGACCTTTCTTGCCGAGCTCGAGAAGCACGGGAAGCTCAGGGTCGTCCTCTGCGACAAGTAGGACATGGTCGAACTGATCCTCAAGTCGCTCTCTCAGCTCACCCATGCCACCGTAATCGGCGGCCCAGTGTCGGACGTCGAGGCGGTTGGTGCCGAAGTGCAGCTTTACGGACAGTGCATATCCGTGGATCAGATTGCAGTGACTGTCAGCACGCCATTGACGATACGCGACAGGAAAAGCGTCGATGAATTCCTTCGTCGAGGTGTACTTGTACATCATAGATGGCCTCATTACTCGACAAAGCGTGACAGATCGGGCGGGCGATACGAACTCGGCTTGAGCACCTTTGAAGTGATCTGACAGCGCATCACACTGCCGTCCGGAGCGATCTTGGTCATGTTGGAATCGTGCACCTCTTTGAAGCATCCGTTCGCGTCGATGCCGAACGCAACTGCAGCGCCGTAGACGACGTACAGCAAATCGGTGATGGCGTCGGCGACTCCGATCATGTCGACCTCGTCGATCGCTCCTTCGAGCTCATTGAGCTCTTCGCGAATCAGCTCGACGCGCAAGCTCGCAACCTTCTCTGTCGGCCACGTCGGCCGCTGAGGCACATCCTGGCCCATCGTCTGCATGAACTGCCGGACGAGATCGAAGTTCGTTGGTCGATCATTCGCATTCGACATCGTACTCTCCCTTCTCGACGTGCGGCAGGATGTGGTCGTTCGGGCGGATCAACACGTCGGCCACACAGTAACCTTCGGTCGCGTTGAAGCTGCGATCGCACTCATACAGCATCTCGGCAAGGTCAAGACGAGTCAGTCCTCCGGAGCCAGGAATGTCCTGGCCGGCACCGGTGATCAGCATGAAGCCGGCGGTCAGTCCGATGCCGGCGCATACGGAGAGGAAAATGGTCGGAAGGCGCGATTTCATCAAATGGCTCCTGTGAGTGAAGGGTGATGCATCAGCCGATCGTCCTCAGATCGACGGTCGCTGATAAAAGTGAGAGCGGTCAAACCAACCTCCAAATCCAAATAAGAGTTGAATTTCAGCGGCTCGGGCTAACATATGCTAACGGGTACGTATTCGCCACCCACAACAGCTGGTGCAATGCCCGCATGAAAGACTCATACGTGCCCCATCCATTCGAAGGAGCAAGCTGCTTCAACTTCTCTGCATGCTCGACCATCCGATCGATGCCGGCCAGGAGAGCCGGCCGAAGGTCACGAAGCTGCCGCGATGCCAGTTCATCTGGCCGCCAGACGACTTCATACAGGCCGGCAGCCTTGGCCATCGGCACGAGGTTGTGCGTGATGTTGATGGTGTCGATGTCCAGCGGATACGCGTCGTCGACGTCTGCGTAGAAATAGAGGGTCAGACTCATGCTGGCTGTTCCTTCGAGGAGAGCTTTCTCAGATTGGATTCGGTCTTCTTGAGATCGGCCGCTTTGCGATGTCGCTGCAGACGCTTGATCGTTTGTTGGAGAGACGCAATCGCTCGAGCGTACGCGTCGTCGACGGCAATTGCTTGGGCAATGCCTTCGTCGAGCAACTGGGGTGTGGGCACGTTCATCGTCCGAACGCGCGAAGCTGTCCACATCAACGACGCCGTCGATGTGCTGAGCTCAGTCTGAAGCTGGTCGAGTTGTACCTGAAGTCGACTGAGCGTTCCGGTCAAAGTGGTCATGCTGTAGTGTTCCTTTCAACGTGTGCACATCTTACACAGAAAGGTTGGTCAGGTCAACGTCCGCATCAATCCGGCGTCAACAGCCTGAGCTTGACAGCCTCATCATGTAACTTGGCCTTGAGGATGGGCGATCTGCGAATCAACGACTGCACGGTTTCCATCTCGAGACCAGAAGCCTCGGCCGCTGACATGATGGCTTCTATGACGTTCAAGCCACGCTCAACATGATCGTTGACGGCGGCCGAAAATGTGCTGGGAGTGATTAGAGTAGCAGGCGCATTCATCCGCGTGTTCTCCTTGGATCAGCCTTTGCGAAGAACAGGTGTCCGTCAATGGTCGCAGTGGGTCTCAGTCTCTCGGCCCACCCAGGACTCACGGTCGTGTTGTGGAAGTGTGTGGCGCCGTCAACAAGGTCCGGCAATGTGTTGCTGTGCTTGAAGTTGAGCATCACAAACTGGGCGAGGTCGAGCGATCGAGCGTATGCTGTCCGATCGTGGATGAAGTGTGGCTCGCAAGCCCACGAGAACTGACAGACGAGACCTCCTGCACCCTGATACACCACGCCGCATACGGTGCTGGGATACGCCGAATGCCGAACTCGGTTGACAACGACCTGGGCCACGGCGATCTGGTTGGCCACGCTCTCGCCTCTCGCCTCGAAGTAGATGGCGTCAGCAAGACATCGCACCTCGTTTAGTGGTGTCGGGGCGGACCGGATTCCCGTCGCGATGTTAGGAGCTGGGAGAGGAATTTCTGCGACGTGGGCAAGAGCTGGTCCTGCGGTCGGGTGTTGCGGTGAGCCGCCTTTCAGGTAGAAGTTTGTGATGGCCGAGGCGAGCGCGAATACTACCAGCGCCAATGCAATCGCCAAGAGCGTCAACGAAAGAGTGCGGAAGTGTCTGTTCATCGAACGTGGTCCTCATAGACACGAAAGGCCTCCTCAGGAGGCCTTTCGAAGTGGTCGTTCCTATGTGGGAAATCTCACCGGACTGTCGGGTTGGTCCCGAACAGGGCGGCCGCCTGGTAGGCAAAAGCGATCATCGATCGCTTCGGGGTGCCGAGTCGATACGACACGCGGCCGCGCGAGTCGCGATTGGTGTAGATGCAATTGCCTTCGTTGCGGAGGCGATTGATCACCGCACGGTATCCGGGGATGCGGAACTGATTGCGGAGTTGATTGCTGGTCAGGCTGCGTCCAGCCTGAAGCGACTGGAGAACGATCTCGTTCTGGGTACGGTTGCTCATTGTGTATCCTCATGTTGGGATGGGAGCCCGACGTGATCACGTCAGGAGTCGACATCGTCCGACAGCGACGATGGTGGATCAACGGCCCGTCTTGTTCCTGAACAGGTCGCGTCGAATCTTGAGTTGTTCGAGAAAGGCCGCCGTGCGAAACCGGAACTCTTGGGCGGTCGCCGATCCCTCGACAGCAATCCAAATGCGTCCTTCGGGAATCAACACGCCTGTCATGTCATAGTGCATCGCCGCGTACGCGGCGATCTGGATGAAGTAGTCTCCAATCCACTCTTTGCGTTTTGGCTTGCGGGAGTTCTTGAAGTCGACGATGGTGGCGACGCCGTGACAGCTAGCAATACAGTCGACCCTGCCGGCGATCTGCAGTCTGTCCGAATACATCGGGACCTCTGTTCCCCACAGCTCGGTGACATGCGCATCGACGAGAGGCTTGATTGCACTCCACATCTTGACAGCGTCCGCTCCGACGCCATGACCTTCATTGTCGAAGAAGGACTGGTTGCCGATCATGTAGTTCTCGGCAATCGCGTGTAGCTGAGTGCCACGACGCGTCGAATTGGCCACCACGCGGTCAGCCTCCGCATTGCCGACTCGAGATCTCCAGGATTCGAGAGCAGCAGCATCGCCGTCAGACTTCGTCTCTGACAAGATCGTCGTGATCGACGGATAGACGTTGCCGGCCGGCGTGATGTAGTGCCGGCGATCGTCGATGGTGACCGTCTCGAGGTCGCTGGGATAGTCCGGGCGCCGACGGAACGGAATCGGAGGAGATGCGACGACGATCGAATCACCCGACATGGCGAGGCCTGCAAACTGACGTGCCATCCTCGTACCGAATTCGAGTCCAGTTCAGGTCTGCGTCGACGATAGGAGTGTGATGAGGTAGGCGCACAAAACGCGTCGCGAACACTCGAAGTTGAATCCCACCGGATGGTCCACGAGCCAGGCTGTTGGCAATGCATCTGACAGCGGGAAGCACGTCGTCGTCCTCTGACATCTCAACGGCTATCAGCCCACGTGAACGGAGTGTCCTGATTGTAGGATCGGCAGGTACGGCGCCAGTCCCGCCATGACGGATCCACCGAATGGATCCAGGTCGACACTTTCTGCTCGATTCGGAGAGGATGTGGGCCTTCAGAACCGCCAGCAGGCCTGTATAGGGGTCCTTGTATAGGACCCCATTGACGCTGATCAGCGTGTGCATAGTCAAACCCACAGTGAACGGAAGTATTTGGCGAACATCTCAAGGCCCTCTTGGATGAGAGCGTTGCGTTCGCGGTCGGGCCCGACCACGCCCATCTCGACGTCGTCGAGCTCGACGACGATCTCGAACGCACGCTGCATTTTGGCGAGCACATCGTCCCACTGTTCGTAGGTCTCGAGGTCGCTCGGGTGGCTGCGGACCACTTGCGAGTCGCGTCGAAGCCGCGCGATAGCAGGTGCAATCACCTTGGCGAGAGTGTAGTCGAGCGACCACGTGTCGTAGCTATGAACTCGAACGACCTCTTGGCGGGGGCGACGGCGGTGGTCCTTGTAGGGACCCATACGAACGAACATAGGAAACTTCTCTGTGCAGGCATTGAGAGTTGCAATGTAGCACCAACATCACGACGGGATCAACGGCCTGACCAATCCACGATCCTCGAGGTCGAGGCGAGCAACGATGTACGACCGCACGAACGCTGACCTCACAATGTCTGCCACGCCAAACTCAATGACCTCGAATTGGTCTTGCATTGCCGAGGCGATCTTGAAGAAGTCTGTCACTCCCGACCTCTCCTTTTTGAGGTCGCACTGACGAATGTCGCCGCAGACGATCAGCTTGCACCCATCGCCGAGGCGAGTCACAACAGTGTTGAGCTCTGCGTCCGTCATGTTTTGGACCTCGTCGACGATTACGACAGCGTTCCTCATGGTCGTGCCACGAACAAAAGAGGTCGACAGAAACTCGATGTGACCTGTCTTGGTCAGCACGTCGTACGCATCGCCTCTGCCAAACAGCTCCGAGCAGATCTGACGATACGGCGATTCGTAGATGGCCATTTTCTCCTGGATGGACCCAGGCAAGAACCCTACGTCTCTCGTAGGGACTGTGCTGCGGACAATCGCTACCCGTTCGAACGGAGTCCCTTGCTGCTCTAGCACGTCGCGGAGGCCGAGGTACATGGCCAGGAAGCTCTTGCCCGTGCCGGGCGATCCATGGAGTAGCAGATGAGCGTTTGGATATGCCTCGAACGCCTGGCGTTGCGTCTCGGTGCGAGGGCGAACCTGGCAGAGGTTCAGGCCTGTGTTGCTCTGTTTGCGCCTACCAAGCGAAGACTTCTTGCCCGATCGTTTGAGTTCGCGGTTGCTAGTGGCGTGCGAGGAGACATCTTCATGGTCTAGACGAGCTCGGGTTGGTGACATCCAAAGAGAGCCTTCTTAGAGAGAACGAATGGCAGATCACACCTCACTGCCGCGTCTTGATGGTATTGCTCCTGCCAGATCCTGCTTTCACGCGGGACAGCACTTCGTTAAATCCATGGTCAATTTTGCGAATGCCCAGCGCCACCGGGTTTCCGCAGGCAATCGGAGTGCTGTAGTGAGGCTGAATGTGTGGATTGGATGCGATGTATTCGTCGCGGCTCGAGATGCTCATGTTGAGCTCGAACACCTCGCCGGTCGTTGTGTCTTTGAACTCGTAGAGAGGCATATGTGTGATCAGACCGCAGGAGCTGATGGTGGGTCCATATCATCAGGCGGCCACTGGCGACGAGGCGCTTTCTTAGACGAAGCCGGCTTGGCCTTCTTGGCCCTTTTCTTGGATGGGAGCGGATACGCCCTGCCCGAATGGATGACGCCATCGTCGTCAATGACGATCACTCCAGCTTCAGCCATGTTCTCGACCAGATCTTGTTGTCCGCGGCCGCGGCCATAGATGTAGCAATAGTATCCCCATACGGCCAAGATGACCAGAGCGACGAAAAGCAGCAGTGCGAATTCTGCGGTCATGGGAGATGAATGTCCGATAGGTCTACGGGGTTGTATGGGTACGCATCGTCGACAAGAGCGTCGAGGTTCTTCGAGCGAAGAGCGTTGTCAAAGTTTCGCTGGGCCCTCTTGTCCGTCGCCAAGGCACGCTTGACTTTGGATGCGACGTGGGACGAGGTGTCGGTACGTTGGTCGTTTCGTGACCGCTGTGGCAGAGTCATGTTTAGGCTGTCTTGGTAGGATACGCCGCCATTATTGCACGATCGGGCCACGCTGCGGCGACGTGATGTCCCGTGATTCGCTTGAACGGAGACTTGCGCTCTTTGGCTGCTGCAACCAATGCAGCGTCGCCTTCGTCGAGGGTCTCGAGCAGTCGAACAAATGCCATCTCGCGGTGAATGCTGGCAAGCTGCTCCGGTCCGCTGCGCTTCCAGAGGAGCGGAATCTTGCGACACTCCCGATGGATAGCCGAAGGGGCGTCGAACGTCGATGGCTTGAACGGAGGCAGGCCTTCAGGAAGGTCCCACATGATGTCTGGATGGAACATTCCCATCAAGACAATCTTGCCGGCCGGTGGTAGGCGGCGAAGCAGGAAGGAGATCGATTCGTCGCTGATCTGCAGGTTGTCTATGTCGAACAACATAGCCGACAACGAACGGTGCACACCAATGTCGATGGGACGATTTTGGTACGAGGACGGTGTAGCAAATGTCATTCAGAATTCGCCTAGGTGTTCGGTGAGCAAGGAGAGACGATGTTGTATGAAGAAGGACAGCAGTCTGCGCCGGCGACGTGTACACTCGGCGGAATCGAGCGTATTTAGCTGGGTGTTGTAGCTATCGACGATCTGAATGTCGACTTCGGGGCACTGATTGCCGATCAGGTCAATGAGCCTTTCGTTGCGGTCATAGAACGGCGCGTGGCGTACGAGCTCCTCGTGGTCTGTCTCGAGCAGCAGCTGACGCTTCAAGTTCGCACGGAGGGTGACTTGTCGCTTATCGGGATTCACGAAGACGTCGTCGGGCGACAGAGCGTTTGGAATTCCATCGCCAGCATCGCCCTCGAGAATGTGGCGCTGGCGATACTGCCAGCCGTCTTCCTCAGGAGGAAGGCGAAACATCTCGCCTATCGCGGGTCGGAATTGGTCGACGAAAGGGTGAGCCTGGAGCTGTAGAAAGTCGCCATCGCCCGACACGATCAGGACACGGCGTCCGTGCAGCGAGCGGATGGGTCCGAAATCGCAGTCAGATTGCGTCGCGGCGTGACGTCGAACCAGAGAAGCGATGACGTCGTCGCCTTCGGCCCCCTCGACCTTGATCACAGGATATGGGAAGTTTCCCGAAAGCTCGGCAAGGACGGTGTCCATCCATCCGTGGACGATCTTCCAGTCGACGGCTGATGCCTCGCGATGCTTTTTCCGTCCTTGCTTGTAGAATGGAAACACGTCTCTCCTCCATGACCGCGGATGGTCGCAGGCAATCACCAGATCGCCGTATTGATCCATGCGCTTCCGATAGAAGCGGAGAGCGTTCAACACCATGTGGCGGAAGAAGTCAATGCCGACCTGGTCGATCGGCTTGCCCATTCGAGCAGCGTACCCATGAAGGCTTGAGATGGCCGTGTGACTGAAATCTACGAGGATCATTGGTCTGCGCTCATGTTTTGCCACGCCCTTACGATGGCGCAGCACAATCCGAACAACGCTACCAACACCACCCATCCCCAGAACGTCGTCAGCAGTCCTACTAGCGTGGCGACGGTGCCGTGTGAGCTCGCATGCACAGCTATACCCACAAGGACGGTAATGATGACCACGGCAAGGCGGACTACTCGGTTGATGGCTCTCTCGTCAGCAAGGCAGCAATCGCAAATCCATACGGTCTCTGTCTTGTACAGATTGCGAGGCGAACTGATCGAGCGGCGGCCGCCCGAGCCGTCGGTTCTCTGACTGACACCCCATCCCCACCCGACAGCTCCCGATTTGCGGGTCGTCTGACGAGGACTGGCTTCGGTCTTCGGAATGATGGCATGACAAACGTTACATTCGCATGTCGCAATGCGTCTCTTGGTGCTCATTAGCTGAAACTGTCCGTGTGGTTGCAGGAATACACAGGCACAAACAAGGGACCGCCGTAGTGGGGAAGGATCTCGAGTTGGCCTCTGTCGAATCCGTCTTCCACCAGTCGAGTCAGCTCACGGATTGCATCGCTGCGATTGTGGATCTTGCGCCCTTCGCCGTCGTGAAAGAGATCCATCGTGCGTCGGTTGCCGAGGCGAACAGTAATGCTGTAGCAGTCAGGCGTAGCCATGATGTAGTTCCTCTTCGTGGTTAGACGGTGTGGGTCGACACGATGACCGTCGACGACGTGATTTTGGAGCTGGCCCTGTTGGGCTTCGTCTTCAATACGCTCTCGACGATACGCACGACCTCTTCGAAGGACGCTTTTGCGAGCTGCGGAACGTAGCGCGACGCTTGCTTCACTCTGCGAGAGATGCTCAGCGACTCATCGACACCGACGATCGACTGCCCCTTGATGGTCAGGGTCTGGCCGGATGTGGCGCGGAGCAGGTGGATCGTGTTCGTCTTGGCATTGAACAACACTGCGGCAGTCGATCCAAACACACGCTGCGGGTTGAGCGAGCGTACGCGGGTCGTAACACATTCACTCAGATACGTGAGTGCGCCGACAGCGGTCGCCATGTTGCGAGTCTCGCGGAGCGATGGCGTAGCGGCACGTTGGCCTGTGCGAGCCTTGCGTGCTCGCTTTGCGTTGCCATGTAGAGTGTCGACGTCCGTCTGGACGAGATTGAGGTACTTCTGGATCGCACGGAACCTGCGCTTGAACCTCAAGTTGTAGTACACAGCGACGTCCGGAGTATCCAGCGACTCATGCTTTTCGATGGCATCTTCGACCCACGATGACACGGCAGCCAACTGTTGGGGAGACAGGTTCTGTTCAGAAAGAAAGGCGTACGGCGAGATCAACGCCGGCTTGTCGCTGGCTACGACAAGATCGACCTGACCGTCCAGAAAGCCGATGACGTCGCGGAGGTGTGAGACGTGTCGAGGAACTAACCGGGCCCGGCGCTTGCTGGCTACGACCTCTGACCATCCGTCGACAGCCTGCTCGAGTTGGCGGCGCAGATGGGCAATCGCAGCGGTAGGCAGGGAGCCTACAACGCCAAGACGGCATAGCGCATAGTCGGTAGGAGTCAGCAAGGACTCGCTGCGGCGTGCGTGCGCAATCTGTGCAGGCGTATAGCCAACAGTCGCCATGTACTGGGACACGAACGTCTCGAGATCTTTGAGATCGAGTTCCTGTGCAGCCCAATTCAGAGCTCGAACGATGTCCAGCTTCGTCGATCCCTCGCTCAGCGTAGGGCCCAAGGTACGCATAACATTCCGGACTGACCGAGACGTAGTCACAGAGTTGATCTCCTCATTTCGTTGGCACACTATAACACCAACGAGTTGGTGAAATCAACGGGCAGAGGGACGCGACGAATGGATTGCGCGCATGAACTCTTCGTACGAGACCAGGGCGCGATTCACACCGTCTTGAGCGTAGAAGCTTCGGCCGTTGGCCAACGGCATCGCTGCCCACTCCTTGGCGACGTTGATTGCGAACTGCTCTGCGGACAGCGTTCCGGCGACAAAGCGATCATAGCCGCGGCCTCGAAGCAACTCGAGGGCCATGCGGTCTTGCATCGGAGGATCAAAGATTGCAGCGTTTGGATCAAGTCGCATGTTGGTGATCAGCGACCGAAGCGTCTTCCTGA